>Ga0302314_10009617_pt1 | contig 17060 bp, 15 predicted proteins | sample III_Palsa_N2_3_FD_200533 | JGI IMG/M metagenome (GOLD analysis project Ga0302314, IMG submission 200533) | Peat permafrost microbial communities from Stordalen Mire near Abisko, Sweden - III_Palsa_N2_3 | ecosystem: Environmental > Terrestrial > Soil > Palsa > Peat permafrost | place: Sweden...
GACCTCGATCCAGCGGCCGTTGGCCTGCTGGCGCTCGAATCGGATCGGCTTGCCGGATCGGATGCGGGTTTCCTCGCGCAGCAGCAGCTTCTCGACGGCGGCCTGGCCCAGGTCGCCGCGCTCGGCCAGCACGCGCCGCATGGTGCGGCCGGGGTCGGGGGCGGTCAGCACCGCGTCGCGATCGATCGACAGCACGTCGAACACGACATTGTTCCAGGCGACCAGCCGCAGCTCCCGATCCAGCACGCGGATGCCGTCCGGCAGGTTCTGCAGGATGGTGGTCAGGATCGCGTTCTTTTCGAGCGTTGCCGCGGCGGCGGCGGCGGCCTCGCGCGTGGCCGCCTCGGACCGGTTGTACTGCCGCCAGAGGGCGACGCCCAGCAGCAGGATGACCAGACCGACCGCGCCGGCGATTTCCATGTTGCGCTGGGTGTCGCGCCGCCAATCGGCCAGCACGCTCGCCATCGGCAAGGCGACCGCGATGACGAAGCGGCCGTCCTCCGAGCGATGATAGGTCAAGAGCCGTTCAACCTCGTCCAATCCCACCGCGCGAAACGTGTTCAGATCGACCGAGGCGACATGGGCGTGATAGTCTGGATCGTCGATATAGTGCGATCCGGTCGTGCCGGCCTCGTACGGCTTCTCGGTCAGGATCGTGCCGTCGGTGCGCATCAGCGCGATGCGGCCAGCGGTGCCGACGTCGATCGTGTCGTAGAACAGCTTGAAATAACTGAGATCGACATCGGCCACGACGACCCCGGCGAAGCTGCCGTCGGGGTTGCTGATGCGCCGGCTGATGGCGAAAGTCCATTGCCCGTCGAGCCGCGAATGCGCCGGCGCTCCGACGAAATAATCGTTGATGACCGCGTCCTGGTGGATCTTGAAGAAATCGCGCTCCGCGACCGAGACGGCGGTGACATTATAGGCTTCCGAGTCGGCCAGCAGATGGCCGTCCGCATCGGCCACGACCAGCGATTTGATCGCGAGCAGCCCGTCCGAGCGCTCCTGCAGGAAGGCGTGCAGCGTGTCCTCGGTGAAGGTCTTCAGGCCGGCCTGCTCGACCAGGTCGACGCTGGTGCGCAGCACGACATTGGTGCCCTCGATCGCGCGATCGGCATTCTGGGTCAGCGCGCGTGCCAGATTACGTTCGGCGACTCCGGCATTGGCCAGCGCGATCGTGCGGGATTCGAGCGCGAACCCGCCGGACAGCGCGATGACGGCGAGGGCGGCCAAAGCGACGGCGCCCAGCGCGATGGCCGTCCGGGGCACGCGCATCAGGGTCATGCAGGCAATGTCCTTTCCGCACGAGAACGGGTCCAACGCAGCGTAACGCCAGCCACCGTGCGGACGAAACGTAAAAGTAACGTTCTCGCTTGCTATTGTAGCTGAGGATTGTGAAACAGCACCCGACCGCAAGGGAGGAACAATGCCGCTGGCCGCCGAAGCTTTGCTGGACGAACCCGTGCCGGTCGATCCGGCCGCGCTGCGGGCAGCCCAGCTCACCGCCTATTTCGAATCGTTGCCGACCGTGCTCAGCGGAAATTTCGTCGCGGCCGCGATCGTGATCTGGGCGATCGGCGGCCGGTTCGACCGCACGATGGTGGTCGCGTGGCTTTGCGGCCATGTTCTGGTGCTGGCAGCGCGCATCCTGCTGTTCCGGCGCTTTCGTCATGGTGATCTGCTGGGCGAGCCGGGACGCTGGATCTGGGGCACCGTGCTGGGGTCGCTGGCGACAGGGATGCTCTGGGGCTGCAGCGCCATCCTGTTCTATGTGCCGGGGGATATCGAGCCGCAGGCCATTCTGATTCTGGCGCTGAGCGTCCTCAACACCGCCGGTGCCGGCCTGCTATCGACGTTTCCGCCGGCCTATTTCGCGTCACTGCTGCCGTGCCTGCCGCTGCTGTCGCTGCGCCTTGCGCTCGATGGCGGCAGGTTCCCGACCGCCATGGCGGTGACGACCGGCGTCTTGTCCGTCCTGCTGGCGATCCAGTGCCTCAATATCGGCCGGGTCTATACCAACGCCTTCACGCTGCGGCTCAAGAACGAAGCACTCGCGACGCGCCTTGCTCGGCAAGCCGAGGATCTGCGCGCGGCGCTCGCCCAGGCCGACGAGGCTAGTCAGGCCAAGACGAATTTCCTGTCGACGATCAGTCACGAGCTGCGCACGCCGATCCATACGACGATCGGGGCGATCCGCCTGCTGTCCGACACCACGCTCGACCGGATGCAGCGGCGTTGCGTCGATATCATCGCGGTCGCGGGCCGGACCCTGCTGGTCACGATCAATGATATTCTGGATTTCGCCGGCGTCGCCGCCGGCCAGAGCGAACCGGTGTCGATCCGATTCCGACCGCGCCAGATCGTCGAGGACGCGGTCGCCCTGGTGATGCCGGACGCGAGCGGCAAGGCGCTCGATCTGGTCGCAATGCTGGATGGCGCCTTGCCCGAACTGCTGGTCGGCGACGAAAGCCGGTTGCGGCAGATTCTGCTCAATCTGATCGGCAACGCGGTCAAGTTCACCGAGCGCGGCGGCGGCGTCGTCGTGCGCGGCGGTCTGCGCCCCGGCGCCGGGCAAGGCCAGATGCTGCTGCGGATCGAGGTCGTCGATACCGGCATCGGTCTCAGCGAGGATCAGCAGCACATCGTGTTCGAGCCGTTCGTCCAGGCCGATGCCTCGATCCAGCGCCGATTCGGCGGCACCGGCCTGGGGCTGGCGATCTGCCGGCGCCTGGCGCGGCTTGCGGGCGGCGATGTCGGCGTGATCAGCCAGGCGGGCGAGGGCAGCTGCTTCTGGCTGACATTGCCGGTGACGCTCGATCAGGCCCCGGCGGTCGAACCGCTGCCGGTCATTGCCGGCGTCGCGGGCAAGCGGCTGCTGGTGGTCGATGACGAGCCGGCCAACCGCTTCCTGTTGGGCGAGCTGCTGCGCGCGCAGGGCGCGGTCGTGGTTGAGGCGGCGGGCGGCGAGGGCGCGCTCGATATCCTCAGCCGCATTACCGTCGATGCCGTGCTGATGGACATGCGCATGCCCGATATGGACGGGCTGGAAGCCACGCGCCGCCTGCGCCGGCAGGGCCGTGCCACGCGCGCGGTCCCGGTGCTGGGTGTGACCGCCAATGCGTGGCCGGAGGATATCGCGGCCTGCCACGAGGCCGGCATGGACGGCGTCGTGGTCAAGCCGATCGTTATCGAGAAGCTGCTGCAGGCTCTGGCGGCACTGCTGAGTGGTCGCGCGATCGCCGAACCCGCGGGCGCCTCGCCGCCGCCGAGCGCGCTCGGCAAACTGGTCGATGATCTGGGGCCGGAGATCGCCGAGCGGCTGTTGACGACGGCGCGCGCGTCGCTGCTGCAGTCGAACGACGCGCTGCTCGCCGCCTTGGCCCAGGGCGAAGCCACGCCGATCGCGGCCGCCGCCCATAAGCTGGCCGGTCTCGCTGCCTCGGCCCGGCTCGACGCGTTGCGCGGCTTGGCCGAAACGCTCGAATCCTCGGCGCGCAACGGGCTGAAGGACGATCTGGCGATCCTGGCCGACCAACTGCCCGAAATGGTCGTCGGCGCCGATGCGCAACTGGCCCAGACCCTGGATGCGATCAAGGCCGACAGGCGGGCGGTGGGTTAGCCGACCCCGCTCGGCGACATGGCTTCGGTCACCGACACGGCGAAACGATAGCCGAAGCCGGGCACGGTCACGATCAACTGCGGCTTGCGTGGATCGGTCTCGAGCTTGCGGCGCAGGCGGCTGACCAGCACGTCGATCGTGCGGTCGATCGGGGCGTCTTCCTTGCGCGCGATCGAATCCAGCAGCTTCTCGCGCGACAGCACCCTCAGCGGCGCGGAGGCGAGGGCGGCGAGCAGGTTGAATTCCGAAGGGGTCAGCGCGATTTCGACCAGGTCGGGCGAGATCAGATCGCGCGTTGCGAAGCGCAGCTTCCAGCCTTCGAAGCGTAGTTCTTTCAGCTCCTGGCTGTCGGACTCCGAGCGCTGGGAACTGCCGGCGCTCCGGCGCAGGACGACCTTGAGCCGTGCGGCCAATTCGCGCGGGTCGAACGGCTTGACCAGAAAATCGTCGGCGCCGGCTTCGAGTGCGACCAGCCGATCCTCCAATCGTTCCCGACTCGAAATGATCACGACGGGCAGGGCTGAGCGTGCGCGGATGCGCTTCAATACCTCGATGCCGTCCATATCGGGCAGACCCAGATCGAGCAGGACCACGTCGATCTTGCCGGTGTCGATCGCGGCTAGGCCTTGCTCGCCGGAGCCGACGCCCGAGACGATAAAGCCGCCGGTCTCAAGATAGGCGGAGAGCAAAGACCGAGAGAAGTCCTCATCCTCGACCACTAACAAATGTCGCATGGACCTTTAGTCCCGCTTTGCAAAGATGATGGGACCCGGACGTTTTCGCCTGAGGACCATGGAAAATAGACTTTTAACAGGAATTAACATAGCTCGGAAATGCATTCAATACGATGGGGGTAGACTGCGAATCGGCTCATGGCGGGCCGGCAACCTCTGGGATGGCGCAAAATCGTGCGAATGCCGAAAAATTCGAATGTTTCCGACACGCCACAACTGTTCGGTGAGATGAATGGTTACGAGGTTCTATGTCCGAAGGGGACCCTTCTGGGCGTGATCGAGCGGCGGTACGTCCGGAACATCAGCGTCGAAAGCACCGCGGTGGTGGTCGAGGTCATCCAGGCGACCGGGCGCCGCGCCGACGATGTCAGGCTGATTCAACTGCAGATCAGCTCCTGCGCCGGCCGCGAAGTCATTCGCGTCCAGCCGGAACAGGTCCGATGCCTGGTCGGGTTCGTCCCGCGGGAGCGGATCGACCTTTGGGGTTTGTTTCGGACCCGGCTGGCCGCGATCCGCCGGCCCATCGCGACCTTCTCCGAGGGCGCGCGCGATCTGGGCACGTTGATCGACGACGTCCGCGCCGTGATGATGGAGAGCGACACGCTGTCGCCGAGCCGGGTGGCGCTGATCGAGCTTGCGTGGCAGCGCATGCATACGATCCACGATCCGGAGCTAGCCGGCGTCCGCCTGACCGATGCGCTGCGCCCGGGCCCGGACATCGTCCAGGCCAGTTGATCGCTCTCGCGGCCCGCGCCCATGCGGCCGCCGGAAACCCCGGTCGCCCGCGCCTTGATCGCCTCGTAGCGCGCGACCAGTTCGACGTCATATTGGCCGGTGCGCCGATCCATCATCGTGTGGATCCGTTTGCGCCGTCGAGCCGCCAGGACAGCTCAGCCAAGCATGGCGAGCCAGCGAACCAGTTTTCTGGTACGGGCGCCGAGCAATCGTGGTGCGAAGAACGACCCGGCGGCCCGTTTGGAGACCTCGCCCAGGGTTGGATAGGCCGGAACCAAACCAGCGATCGCGCCGATCTTCATGTGCTGGGCGATGGCGAGCTGCCAGACCTGGATCAGTTCGTCCGCGTCCGGAGCGAGGATGCCGGCGCCCAGAATCCGACCCTTGCGATCGGTCACGGCCTTGACCAGCCCGTGGGGCACACCGTCGGCCCGGGCCCGGTCGTTGTCATGCAGCGGGCAACGTAGAATTGTCACGGCGCCGGCGGTCTGGCGCGCCTGCCGCTCCGTGGCGCCGATCTGGGCCAACCCCGGATCGGTGCGGGCGACCCGCGGCACGGCCATCGGGTCAAAGCGCGCCTGCTGGCGGAACAGCAGCGTGCGCAGCACGATGCCGGCCTGGGCCGTCCCATCCTGGGCGCCGCCATTGTCGCCGATCGCGTCGCCCACGGCATGGATGCGGCGATTGCTCGTCCGGAGCCGTCCATCGACCGGCAGGCGATGCGGCCCGCCGCGCACCCCGGCGGTGGCCAGATCCAGCCCGTCGAGTTCGGCGCGCCGCCCGGCCGCGATCAACAGATCGCTCGCGGTGACGGTCTCGGACGGTCCGAGGGTCAGGAGGATGCCGGCGCCGTTCCGGGCGATGCGATCGACCGGCGTGTCGGTCAGCACGCGAACGCCCTCGGCCTGAAGGCGTATCCTTAGCAGGTCGATCAGTTCGGGATCCTGGTCGGGCAGCAATGTGCCCTCTGCGATCAGCGTGACCGCGCAGCCGAGCCGGCGATAGGCCTGGGCCAGCTCCAGCGCGTCGGCGCTGCCGCCCAGGATCGCCAGATGCGCCGGCAACCGATTCAGTGCCATCAGGCTGGCTTGTGTCAGGAACGGGACGTCTTCCAACCCGGCGATCTCGGGAATCCGGGCGGTTCCGGAGCTGGCGATGACGAAGCGGCGGGCGGTCAGCAGATGCGGGCTGCCGTCGGTTGCGATCCGGTCCGGCGCCAGAAATTGCGCCCGTCCTTCGATGAGATGGATGCCCAGCGCCCGCAGGCGATCGGCGCCGTTGGCGGCCGATGCCGCCCCGACGGTGTCGGCGATATGATGCTGGATCGCGGCGAGGTCGATCGCAGGGTCAATCTCCAGGCCGGGCGTGCGCCGGGCTGCCTGGAGCCGGGCCGCCACGCCCAGCAGCGTCGCCCGCGCGAGTGCTTCCGCGCCGTCCGCGCCGGGCAGACCCGGCTCGACCAGGGCGACCGGGACGCCCAGCAATGCCGCGCCGATCGCGACGGCCAGGCCGGCGCTGCTGCCGCCGATCACGCAGATATCGTAGTGCACGCTGTCGGTCATGCCGCCGCCCGAACCCTCATTCGCCGATCGCGTCATCGACGATCTTGGCGAACACCTGATCCAGGTCGGTCGCGATGCGGTCCAATTCCGGGCTGTCGTAGAGCGCGAAGATCGAACTGGGCGCCCGGTAGATCACGGCGGAGGTCTTGTTGCCGGTGTCGGTGACATAGATCCGGATCGGCATTTCCATGCCGGCCAGTTGGTTGGCCTTCAGGATCCGGCCCCAATAATCGCTGCTCGACACCAGGATGACCGAAACGCCGGTCTGCCCGCGCCCGCCGGAATTGACGGTCTGCACCAGGGTCAGCCCATTGGCGCGCACGGCCTTTTCCAGTCGGCGCACGGCATCGGCCAGCGCGTAGGAGCTACCGAGCGAAACGGTGCCGGGGTAGGGGCCGACCGCCTCGGGCTCGTCCTCGTCCGCCCGGGCGGACGTGCCCGAACCCAGGAGCAAGGCCAGCAGCATCAGGGCCACTGCCAGGCGAAGCTGCCAGCCGACCGCCTTCAGCGCCATGGTTCCCACTCTCCCGCCCATCGAAAAAATCAGCGTCCTATTCCTGTATACGGTCGCATCGCCGCGCGCGATCTGCGATGACGTGCTTCACACGCGATTCCCGGGTACTGTGGCACGGTTCCATCGCCCCAGGCCCTGACGTCGGCCACCCGGCCGATCCGTTCGGAGTATCGATGCGGGCATTCGAAACCATTATCCGCCAGGTGATCGACGAGCAGGCGCTGTCGCGCCCGGCGCTGGCCTATCGCCTGTTCGATGCGTTCCTGGTGCTGGCCGGCATCGGCGCCGCCGTGACCGCGACCCAGCCGGATCTGTCGCCGGCGGTCATCGACGGCTGTCTCGGCGCCATCGCGGCGATCTGGGTCTGCTTCCTCTTGGATTATCTGGCGCGGCTGTGGGTAGCATCGCAGGGGATCGATCTGCCGGGCCGGTCGGGCTGGCGGGTGCGCTTCGAATGGATGGTGTCGCGCAACGGCATGATCGATGTCGGCAGCGTGCTGCCCATGGCAGTGGCCCTGGCCCTGATCGATTGGGTGCCGGACGGCGCGCCGCTGCTTGCCGTGCTGTGGATCATGCGTTTTGCCCGCTACACGACCGGGCTCGACATGCTGTGGCGCGTGCTGGCGCGTGAGCGTCAGCCGGTGCTGGGCGTGTTCCTGATCTTCGTGCTGATCCTGCTGGTGGCGGCGGTGCTGGCCTATCTGGCCGAGCGCCATGTCCAGCCCGACCATTTCGGCAGCCTGTCCATGGCGCTGTGGTGGGCAGTCACGACGCTGACCACGACCGGCTACGGCGACGTGGTGCCGATGACGCCGTTCGGCCGGCTGCTCGGCGGCTTCGTCATGATCTGCGGCATCACCGTGTTCGGGCTGCTGGCCGGTATTCTCGCGACCGGCTTTTCCAGCGAGCTGCGCCGCCGCGACTTCCTGCGCAATTGGGATCTGGTCGCCCAGGTGCCGTTCCTGCGCGATGTCGGGCCCGGCGCCATCGCCGACCTGGCCAACACCCTGCGCCCGCGCGAAGTGCCGGCGCGGGCCGTGATCGCCCGGCGCGGACATCCCGGCGACTGCATGTATTTCATCGTGCAGGGCGAGGTCGAGGCGATGGTCCAGCCGGAATCCCACATCATGGGGCCGGGCGATTTCTTCGGCGAGATCGCGCTGCTGACCGGCGGGCCGCGCACGGCCACGATCATGACATTGACGCAATGCCGGCTGCTGGTACTGGATATCGCCGATTTCCGCGCGATTGCCGCGTCGCGGCCCGAACTGCTGGCGGTGATTCAAGGCGAGGCCGATCGCCGTCTCGGCCTGATGGGCCAGGCGCACAGTCCGGGAGGAAAATCATGACCGAAGCGGTTGCGGATCTGCATGCCGACCAGATCGCCTATTGGAACGGGGCCGGCGGCGACCATTGGGTCCGGCGCCAGGAACTGACCGATCTGGTCCTGGCGCCGGTCGCCGAGATCGTGCTGGCGCGGGCGGCGGCCCGGCCGGGCGAGCGGGTCATCGATATCGGTTGCGGCTGCGGCGCCACGACCCTGGTGCTGGCCGATCAAGTGCTTGCCGACCAAGTCCAGCCCGGCCGGGCGCTGGTCGCCGCCGACGTATCCGAACCGATGTTGGCGCGCGCGCGCCAGCGGATCGGTGAGCGGCCCGGCGTCGTCTATGTCTGCGCCGATGCCGCGACCCATGGCTTTGCGCCCGGATGGGCCGACCTGCTGTTCTCGCGCTTCGGCGTGATGTTCTTCGGCGACCCGGTCGCCGCCTTCGCCAATATGCGCCGGGGGCTGAAGTCGGGCGGTCGGACCGTGCTCGCCTGCTGGCGCAAGCCGGCGGAAAACCCATGGATGATGCTGCCGCTACAGGCGGCCTATCTGCATGTGCCGAAGCTGCCGAAGCCGGATCCGGACGATCCCGGACCGTTCTCGTTCGGCGATCCGGATCGGGTGAAGCGCATCCTGGGCGCGGCCGGATTCACCGATGTGATGCTGGAGCCGGTCGATGTGATGCTCGACCTGGCGTCGGGCCGCGGGCTGGATGCTGCCGTCGCCTATACGCTCGATATCGGCGCCACCAGCCGGGCGCTCGACGGCGTGTCCGACCCGCTGCGCGCGGCGGCGGCCGGTGCGATTCATGACGCGCTCACGCCCCATGTCGACGGCGGCCGGGTGCCCTTGGCCGGCGCGATCTGGATCGTGACGGCGACCGCGCCTTAGCTTTTGCGCCGGCGGCGGAACAGCGCGCGCAGGCTGGCCAGCAGGGCCAGCGCCACGGCGCCGATCGCCAGCCAGGGCAGGGCGCCGATCGTGAAGCGCAGGGCGGCAGCGGTATTCTGGCCCAACAATGTGCGGGCATTGTGCCAGACCTGGGCGACCGGTCCGCTGATGCCGTCGGTCGCCGCGTCGGCCGACAGGTTGATGGTCAGCAGCTCGGTCGCGACCTGCTGATTGAGGTGGCTCTGCTGCGCCGTGATCTGCTCGATCTGGCTCTGGGTGTTCGACAGTTCCTGCTCGACCTTGATCAGATCCTCGACCTTGGCGTCGGCGCGCTTGGCCAACTCGGTCAGCCGGTCGCGATAGTCGGTCAGTTGGGCGAGCCGGCGGCCGGTATCCTGCAGCGCGGCGGTCAGGTCGTCGGCCGTGGTGTTGCGCGCGCGCAGTTCGACAGCGCCGGCGGTCTCGCCGGCGACCGGCTGCTGCAGCGCCTGCTCGTATTCGGCCACGGCGGCATGAGGCAGGCGGATGGTCAGGCTGGCATGGGGACCGCGGCCGTTGCGGGGATCGCCGGCATCGATCGAGGCGTTGGTCAGGATGCAGCCTTCGGCCGGATCGGCCAGGCACTTGTCGCGCGCCCGCTCGTAGCGCGGCGCCACGCTCGGCGCCGGCATCTCGAACTCCAGCCAATGATGGTAGGCCAGCTTCGGTCCGTCGGGTGTCTCGGCCACCTTCATGGCGGCGGGAGCCGCCATCGAGCGACCCACGGCGACGCTACTCGCGGTCGGCGTCTGGTCGCAGCCGGCCGTGGCCAGCAACAGCAGGGCGGGCAGGACGAAATTGAGGCGCATGGTCGAGCGGACTCCGGCCGGCGGCGATAGGACGCGCCGACCCTATGGATGCAATCTGACGGGATTGTGGCGGATCGGTTAGGCTGGCGGCCGCATCAACGAGCAGGCGAGACGATCGGCATGATCTTCACCCTTCCGCCCGACCCGATCCCCCCGATCGACGGTTTCGAGGATCTGGTCGCGGGTCAGCGCTATCATCTGGGTAGCGTGTCGCTCGACCGGGCCGATATCGTGGGATTCGCGCAGGACTACGACCCGCAGCCGTTCCATCTGGACGAGGCGGCGGCGGCAAAATCGATCTTCGGGCAGTTGGTCGCCAGCGGCATGCAAACCATCTCGGCCATCTTCGGCCTGTCGGTCCGCGTGGGCGTGCTGTCCCGCTGCAATCTGGCCGGCAGCGGCATGACCGACGTCCAATGGCTTCGCCCGGTCCGACCGGACGATGTATTGAGCCTGGACTGGACCATCGTCAGCGTCACGCCGTCGGCGCGGCGGCCGGATCGGGCCGCGGTGCATATCCGCTACGACGTGACCAACCAGGACGACCAGCCGACGCTGAGCCTGGTGCTGCACCATATCCTGGCGCGCGGGCGGGCCTGACGGGAAAGCCCAGCCCGGGGGCCGGAGATCCGGCCCCCGGAGGGCGCTCGCCAGCGCGACCGCGATCGCGATTACGACTGCTTCTGCGGTGCCTTGGCGACGTGATGCGTCTTGTGCGCGGCCTTATGGACCTTCGCCGCATGCTTTTTTGCGCTGGTCTTGTGGCTGGCTTTCTTGACCGGCGTCGACTTGGCTGGCGACGTGTCGGTCGAAGCGGGGGTGGAGGCCGCCGGCGTCGAAGTGTCGGGGGCGGCGGTCTGGGCCTGCGCCGCAAGCGGGGCTGCGACCGAGAGCATCAGGGCGGCGACGGCGAGCGAGGTGAGGAAACGCATGTCCTGGATCTTTCCAATGCAGCGATGGGGGGCAGGGCGATCCGGGCTTGCTGCATTGTCCGGATCACCAACACAACGGGGCTGCCCCGACGTTTCTTGCACGCATGACAAAGATTTAACCTGACCCGAATTTTGCCGGACCGGCCCTGGGACGAAAGCCCAGCGGCCGGCCCGGGATTGTGCCATCCGGTGGGCGGTTGGACCGATCCCACGGGCGTGACACGAGCCCGATGAATATATAGGTTCTTGTTTTGTTCTACAACCATAAAGTCGAGATACCGGTGAGATTCCCACGTCGCTGCCCGCCGGGCCGGCGGCGTGCCTCCAGGATCTGGCAGTCGTAGCCGGCCTTGCCCAACTCTGATGCCGCGACCATGTCGGCGATCCCAGCGCCCTGGATGATTGCCTTGATACCGTCGCCCGACCCGTGCGGCAGCGGCGGCGGTCCGGCATAGGCCTCGGGGATCGGCGGCAGCCCCATCGCCGCCATGGTGCCGTAGGCGGCGGAAACCCCACCGGCGGAGCCGTCCAGATTGACGAATTGGCGGCGGCTCAGCATGGCATTTCGCTACATCCGCCCGGTCCTGAGCGCGCGCGCCCATTCGGCCCGGCCGTTCGCTTCCGCCGTGCGGGCCGCGGCCTCCCAGTCGTAGGCGAGGGTGACCCATTCGACCGCGATCTCCGCGCCCAGTTCGATGATCGCATAGCGCGCGTCGGGCGTGCCGATCTCGACAATGTGCGGCACCGGTTCCTCGTCGCGATAGGCCTGCAGCCCGACCGAACCGGGGTTGACGATCAGGCGGCCGTCGATGGTTCGGACCTGTCTCGGCATATGGGTATGGCCGCACAGGATCAGCCGGGCCGAAACGGCGCCGGCCCGCGTCTCGATCTCGTCCGGCATTGCCGGCCGCACGCCGGCGGCATCGACCGTTTCCAGGAAATACTCCAGATCGCTCGCGGGCGTGCCATGGACCAGCAGGATATCCTCGCCGACCCGCCGCGTCGCGGGCAGGGCCGCGAGCCAGGCCTTCTGGTCCGCCGTCAGCGCCGCCGCGGCGAAGCGGTCGGACTGGCCGATACGGTCCGGGCCGTGGGTCAGCAACTGGCGCTCGTGATTGCCGCGGATCGTCGGCAATCCCAACGGCATCAGCCGGCCCGCCGTCTCGCGCGGGAACAGCGGCCCGGAGACGATGTCGCCCAGATTGACCGTCAGATCGACGTTCCGCGCGGCGATATCCGCCAGCACCGCATCGAGCGCCGGCAGATTGCCGTGAATATCGGCGATGACGGCGATCCTCATGGCGCCAGCGGGGCCACGGCGGCGTCGTGCTGGCCGCTCGCGGCCAGCGCCCGGGCAACGAAGCCCGAGGCTTTCATCGTCTCGACGAAGCCCTTGAGATAGCCGATGCCGATCGCCCGCGCCTTGAGCGTGCCCATGGCCTGTTGGATCTCCATGAAACGGCCCGGAATGACGCGCACATCCGGGTGGGTCCTGGCATAGTCGACCAGCGGCTGCTTCACGCCGGCCAGCGCGTCGACCTGATGCTGCTCCAGCAGCGCAACCGCGGCGGCCGAATTGCTCGCGCGCACGATCCGGGCATGCTTTAGCGTTCGGGTCAGGAACAGATCATAGGCGCTGCCCTGGGCGACGCCGATGCGCACGCCGTCGCGGTCGACCTCGTCGATCGTCTGCAGGGTCGAGCCGGCGGGCACGGCGTAGGTGCCCTCGATCACGACATAGGCGGCAGTGAAGCCGATCTCGGCGGCACGGACCGGGTCGTTCGCCAGAAAGGCCACGTCCCAGGCATCGGTCTTGGCGGCCTCGAACACCTGGCCGGCCTCGTTGAACGGCACCAGATCGACCGGCACGCCCAATTGCCGACCGAGTTCGCGGGCGAGCGCCACCGACACGCCGCCCGGCGCGCCCGTCGCCGGGTCCTTCTGCGCCAGCACCGGATTGCCGAAATTGATCGCGGCGCGCAGCCGGCCGCTGGGCGCCAGATCCTTGACCGCATCGGCTGGCGCGGCACCGGCGGCGCTGGCGGCCAGCAGCATGCCGGTCAAAGGGGCGACGAACTTGTTCATGTTTTCTCTCCTCCCGATTGTGCCTATTCAGCATCGATGCCGATCGGGCTGTCTAGCGCGCCAGATCAAGAACCGCGCTCTGGGGTCGATCAGCGCGGAGTCAGCCGCCTGGATAGGGCCCGGTGGCGGGGAAGGGGATGTATGGTGCGCTCAAGCCCATCCGCTCCTCACCCCTGATCCGTCCCCATCACCCGGGCCATGGCGCGGAACAGGGTCGGCGGGTCGACCGGCTTGGTCACGTAATCGTCCATGCCCTGGGCCAGGTAGCGCTCGCGGTCGCCGGCCATGGCGTGCGCGCTCAAGGCCACGATCGGGATGTTGGCCTTGCCGTCGGGCAGGGCCCGGATCAGGCGGGTCGCGGTGGCGCCGTCCATCTCGGGCATCGAGATGTCCATCAGCACCAGGTCGAACGAGTCGGCGCTGACCGCATCGACCGCGGCGGCGCCGGTACCGACGAAGCGGACCCGGTGGCCGGCGCCGGTCAGGATCTCGCCGATCACCATCTGGTTGATGTCGTTGTCCTCGGCCACCAGCACCGACAGGCTGCGCAGCATCGGCGGCGCCAGGTCGTCGCTGAGATCGCTGCCGGCGCCGACCAGGCTGCGCTCGTCGGCCTTGGGCAGCTTCAGGCGCAGCCAGAAGGTGCTGCCGGCGCCGAGTGTGCTCGACACGCCGATCTCGCCGTCCATCAGGTCGGTCAGTTGCTTGCTGATGGCGAGGCCTAAGCCGCTGCCGCCGTATTTGCGCGAGGTCGAGGCGTCGGCCTGGGTGAAGCGGTCGAACAGCCGGTCCTGTATGTCCTGCGGGATGCCGATGCCCTCGTCGCGCACCTGCAGGGTCAGGATCTGGCGGTTGTCCTTGACCGGCGTGGTCGAGACGATGATCGAGATCATGCCGGCGTCGCTGAACTTGATCGCGTTTGAGACCAGGTTCAGCAGGATCTGGCGGATGCGGGTCGGGTCGCCGATCAGCGCGCCGACCGGGCCGGTCGGGAAATCGACGGTCAGCGCCAGGCCTTTGGCGCGGGCGGCATTGCCCATCAGCGAGATGACCTGGTCGATCACCGCCTCGGTTGCGAACGGAATGCCCTCGAGCGAGACACGGCCGGCCTCCAGCTTGGAATAATCCAGGATGTCGTTGATGATCGCCAGCAGCGCTTCGGCCGACTGGGCGATGGCGCGGGTGAAGCGCAGTTGCTCCTTGTCGAGCCTCGTCTCCAGCAGGATCGCGGTCATGCCGATCACGCCATTCATCGGCGTGCGGATTTCGTGGCTCATGTTGGCGAGGAAATCGCTTTTCGCCCGGTTCGCCGCCTCGGCCGCGCGGCGTGCGCGCTCCAGCGCGTCGGCCGCGGCGATCTGGACGGAGATGTCGCGCGCGCAGCCGCGGTAGCCGATGAAGCTGCCGTTCGGGCCGTTGAGCGGCTTGCCGCTCAGCGACAGATTATAGAGCGCGCCGGCACGGGCGACGGTGATGTGCCAATCATGGAACGTCTCGCTTCCGGCCAGCACGACGCGGCGCTCCTCGCTCTGGCGCAGATCATTCTCGATGCCCAGCCGATCGAGCGTACTGAGATTGGCGGTCGTGATGCCGAGCGCCTCGGCCCGGTCCGAGACATAGGTGAAGCGGTGGGTTCCGTCGGTTTCCCAGAACCAGTCGGACGCGACCTCGGCGAAATCGCGAAAGCGCGTCTCGCTCTCGCTCAGGCGCCGGGCGCTTTCCTTCATCGGGGTGATGTCGCGTGACACGCTGACGATGCCGCCGTTGCCGGTCGGCCGTTCGGCGGTGTCGATCGTGCGGCCGTCCGGCAGATCCTGCTGGAAGCGCTGGGGGGCGGAACGCATCTGGTCGAGCCGCCAGCGGATCCATCGATCGCGCGCCTCCGGCGTCTCGACGCCGCGCGCGTTATGGGCCGCGCGCTGCGCCAGATCCTGAAAGCGGATGCCCGGCCGCAGCAGCGGCTTCAGATGCGGAAAGACCTGCTCATAGTGGGCGTTCCACAGCACGACCCGGTCCTGGGCATCGTACAGGATCAGGCCGTCGGACATATTGTCGATCGCCTGGCGCAGCCGTTGCTCGGTCGCGGCCTGGCGCTGCAGCAGCAGGCGGATGGCGAGCGTGAAGCCGAAGATCATCAGCGAGCCGAAGATGCCGGCGCCCAGATAGATCGCGCGCTGCGCCTCGATCGCGCTGAGCACCTCTTCCTCGGCCAGCCCCACGATCGCGACCAGCGGCACATGGGCCACGCGGTTCGCGACATAGATCCGTGACACGTGATCGAGCGATGATCCCATGACGCGCGACTGGCCGTCGGAATCGAGCGCGAAGCGCAGCAGCGGCGAGCCGGCGAGATCGGCGCTGGCGAGATCGGTCGCGATCGAGCGCGCGCGGACGCTGCCGTCCTCGCCGACCAGCATGACGACGCCGTCCTTGCCGAGCGACAGGTCGCTGTAGAAGCGCTTGAAATAGTCCGGATCGACCGAGGCCACGGCGACGCCGCCGAAGCTGCCGTCCGGCTTGTCGATCCGCCGGGCCATTTGAATCGACCATTTGCCGGATGCCCGGCCGAACACCGGGCGGCTGATGAACAGCCCACTGACCTTGTGCTCGGCAAAGACGCGGAAATGTTCGCGATCGGCGATGTTGACCGCGGGCGCCTCGCCGATGCTGCTCTGGATCATCGTGCCGGTGTCGTCGGTATAGGCGACCTGCAGCACCAACTCGTTCACCAGCAGGCCGCGGGCGACCATGTCGGCCAATTTGAACCGGGTGCCGTCGCGCTCGACCAGATAGGCCATGGAGCGCAGCATCTGGTCGACGCTGTCGATCGCCCGGTCGGTCTGCTCGGCGACGGCCGTCGCGATATTATGATCGTCGCGCTCGGCATCGTCGCGGATCGACCGGGTCGCGTCTTCGATCAGCAGCGCGATGCCGATCCACAACAGGCCCGCCAGGATCACGCCGCCCAGGATCGTCCAGCGCTCGTTGCGCCGCAGACGATCAGGCGCGCCCGAAGGGCGTCGGCCGGACGCTCGCGTCGCCACGGGGCCCGGCCTGCTACCAGACGCCAACGTTCAGCATGGAGGTCCAGGGCTCCGCAGGCGCCAGCGCGGGGCCGGCCTGCAGCAGTTCGATCGAGATGCCGTCGGGCGAGCGGACGAACGCCATCCGGCCATCGCGCGGCGGCCGGCTGATCAGCACGCCGCTGTCCTGCAGATGCTGGCAGGTCGCATAGATATCCTCGACCGCATAGGCCAGATGGCCGAAGTTCCGGCCGCCGGTATAGGCTTCCGGATCCCAATTATAGGTCAGCTCGACCATGGCGCTCTCGTCGCCGGGCGCGGCGAGGAAGACCAGCGTGTAGCGACCCTGTTCGCTCGTGTTCCGGCGCAGTTCCTTTAGGCCCAGCTTGTTGCAATAGAAGTCGATCGACTCTTCCAGATTGCTGACGCGAACCATCGTGTGAAGATATTTCATCGAGTGTCGTCTCCAGTGCCGGGCGGCGCGAGGGCGCGCCAGGACGGGCTTGGAAGGGCAATGCCCACGATCGGGCAGTTTGAACGGTCGGATTTTGGGTCCCGCGCCACGGAGGGCGATGGGCAGGCGACGCGGGACAGGGCCCCGCGCGAATATCGTCGGACAAGTTTGCCCTGCCGCGGCGCTGACGGGAAGCCTCTATCTGAGCGGGCGCGGCGCGCACAAACGAAAACGGCCCCGGCGTACATGCCGGGGCCGTCGATCGTCAGCCGACGCTGGGTCTTACCAGCTGAAGCGGAACCCCGCCGTGATGGCGTTGCTGTCGGCGCCCTTGGC
>Ga0302314_10009618_pt1 | contig 17057 bp, 8 predicted proteins | sample III_Palsa_N2_3_FD_200533 | JGI IMG/M metagenome (GOLD analysis project Ga0302314, IMG submission 200533) | Peat permafrost microbial communities from Stordalen Mire near Abisko, Sweden - III_Palsa_N2_3 | ecosystem: Environmental > Terrestrial > Soil > Palsa > Peat permafrost | place: Sweden...
TGGTGATGACGATGGTCAAAGCCCCCTTGGCCAGGTTGAGGTGCACGGTGCGGTTGACCAGGATGTCGAAGAGCCGCTCGAGCATCGCCCGGTCGGCGGTGATGGTCGGCAGGTTGGGCTCGATCGACACGGAGGGCGCCAGCCCCGCCGCGGCGGCGCTCTTGAGCGCCGGCTGCAGCACCGACTCCAGATCGATGCCGGGTTGGAAGTGGAAGTCGGGCTCAGTGGTGCGCTGCACCACCGAATGGACGAGCTCGAGCACGCGCTGGCTCTCGGTCTGGGCCATGAGCCACAGGTCGCCCCACTGCAGGTGGCTGTCCTCGTCGTCGACCGCCGAGCGCGACGGCGCGCTCTCCAGGAAGGTCTTCAGGGCGAGCATCGGGTTCTTCAGGCGGTTGGCCAAACCGGCGGCCAGGACCGCGAAGGAGCGCACGCGGTCCATGACCACCACACGCTGCAGGGTCGAGAGCTTCTCGCGCAGCAGCACATCGCGCTCGCGCTGCAGGAGATTGAGCTCCATGGCGCGCAGCAGCGTGCCGCGCAGGTCGCGCTCCTCCCAGGGCTTGACCACGTACTGGTAGATCGCGCCGGAATTCACCGCGGTGATCGCGCTCTCGAGGTCGGAGTGCGCGGTGGTCAGGATGCGCACCACATGCGGATGGTTCTGCCGCAGCCAGGACAGGAGATCCACCCCGGTCTCGCCCGGCATGCGCTGATCGCTGATCACCACCCCGATCTCATCGCCATGCGTTGCGATCAGCTCGCGCGCGGAGGCGACGCTGTCGGCGGTCAGGCAGCGAAAGGTGTCGCCATAGAGCTTGGGGAAGTACTTCAGCGCCTGCAGCTCGTCATCGACGCACAGCACATAGTACTTCTTGTAATCATAGTCGTTGGACATCACGAGACTCCAGGAGAGGGGGCAGGCGCGGCGGAGGATCCGGACGAGACGGACGAGACGGACGAGACGGACGAGTCGGGAGACGTGGGCGACGACGGCAGGGCGGGGGGCGGAGCGGCCACATTCCCGGCAGTGGACGGCTGGGACGGGGCGAGCGCGAGATCGAAGACGATCTCGGTCCAGTGCCCGGCGAAGCTCGTGGCGGTGATCGTGCCGCCGTGGTTGGCGACGATGGTGTGGCAGATGCTCAGCCCGAGCCCCATGCCCTGCCCGACCGCGCGAGTGGTGAAGAACGGCTCGAAGATGCGCGGCAGGATTTTCTCGGGGATGCCCATGCCGCAGTCGCGCACCGCGATGCGCAGACGTTTGCCGGCGGGTGTGGAGCTGATGGTGATGCGGCGTGGCCGGTCCTCGACCGGCTTGAGGGCGCGCGCGGAATTCACCAGCAGGTTGATGAAGACATGGATGAGCTGGGTACGCGAACCGGTCACGTCCCGGTCCTCGGCCAGCTCGAGCGCGATGTCGATGCCGACCAGCTCGTGCGAGCTCAGGCGCATCGCCGAATCGATCACGCTGCGGATCGCGAAGCGCTCGGTGTCCGCAGTCGAGGACTTGAAGGCGAACATGCCGAGATCGGAGACGATGTCCTTGACCCGGTGCATGCCCAGCCCGATGTCCTCGAGCACCTCGCGCAGCTCCGCGTCGTCGGGCTTGATGTGGCGCAGCGCGACCTGCAGGGCGGTCATGGTGAAGTTGAGGGGGTTGTTGACCTCATGCAGAAGGCCTGCTGCGATGGTGCCCAGCGCGCTCATCTTCTCCGACTGCACCAGGCTGGCCTCGGTCTCTTTCAGCCGGGCCAGGGTGCTCTCGAGCTCGTCGGCGCGCTTGCTTAGGGAGCGCTGCAGCTCGGAATTGCGCAGCAGGAGCTCGATGCGGGTGGTGACCTCCAAGGTGCTGAAGGGCTTGGTCAGGAAGTCGTCCGCGCCGCAGCGCAGCGCCGCGACCTTCGACTCCTCGTCGGTGCGCGCGGTCAGCAGGATGATCTTGGTATCGCGCATCGTCGGATCCGCGCGCAGCGCCCGGCAGACGGCCAGCCCGTCCAGGCCCGGCAGCATCAGGTCGAGGATGATCACGTCCGGCCGTTCGCGCTTGGCCAGCTCGACCGCCAGGACGCCGTGATCGGACTGCAGCACGCGGTAGTGCTCGACCAGCTGCGAGACCAGGTAGCGGCGCATGTCGGGCTCGTCATCGACGACCTGGATGGTTCGTCCGCCGACGTGGCCGACCGGGGACATATCCCCGACCGGGATGGTGTCCTGCAGGACGATGCCGCCTCGGCGCTCGGCGTGGCGGTAGATGTCCCGCATCAGGTCCGGGGCCTCGGGCCCGAGGATGCGCGCCGACGGCTGGGCGGCATTGACCAGCGGCAGGCGCACGCTCATGCAGGTGCCCATGCCGGGGGTGCTGCGCACGGTGATCGCGCCCTGGTGCTCCAGGATCAGGTCGCGCACCAGGGCCAGGCCGATGCCAGCGCCCTGGTAGGTGCGCGTCGAGGAGCCGTCGACCTGGCGGAAGCGTTCGAAGATGAAGGGCTGCTCGTGCTCCGGGATGCCCACCCCGGTGTCGGTGAACTCAAACAACGCCTCGTTGCCCACCGCACGGTAGGAGACGATGATCGTCCCGCCCGGTGGAGTGAACTTGATGGCATTGGTCAGGAGGTTGAGCAGCACCTTCTCGATGCGCGACAGGTCGGCCAGGACCAGCAGGGGGGTGGAGTCGCCGATCACGGTCAGGGTCAGCCGCTGGGCCTCGGCCAGCATGCGGATCGATTCGATGATGGCCGGCGCCGCGGTGCTCAGGTCGACGACCTCCCTGCGCAAGGTGGTGGTGCCCTGGTCGACGCGCACCACCTCCAAGAGGTCGTTGATCAGCTTCAGCAGGCGCAGCGCGTTGATCCGCGCGATGCCGATCGCCTCCGCGACCTTGTCGGGCAGCTGGTGCCCGGAGCGCAGGATGTCCTCGACCGGGGCCAGGATCAGGGTCAGCGGCGTGCGCAGCTCGTGGCTGATGTTGGCGTAGAACTGGCTGCGCAGCCGGTCGAGCTCCTCGAGCTTGGTGTAGGACTCGTTGAGCTTGCTGTTCTGCTGGTCGAGCTGGTGCCGCAGGCGGAAGTCCTGGCGACGGGCCCGGTCGAAGACCCCGCTGGCGGTCACCGAGATGATCGCGGTCAGGACCAGGAAGTAGTAGTTGTTGAAGACGTCGTGCAGCACCAGGGGCGGGCCGTGCAGCAGGATCGCCAGGGTGTAGAGGCCGATGGTGATGCCGCACACCGCGGCCGCATCGAGCATCGTATACGGCATCAGGTTGCAGGTCACCAGGATGACCAGGTTCAGCCCGGCGTAGTAGGGCGAGCTCGAGCCCTCGGTGAGGTAGATCATCCAGCTGATCGCCAGCGCGCAGACGATCGCCCAGAGGCTGCCGAAGAGGTTGATGTGCCGTCGGCCGAACGGGGTCGAGAGCACCGCGAGCACGGGAATGATGCAGAGGTCCGCCGCCAGGCGGATCTTGAGGATTTCCCAGAAGTGCTCGGGATAGACGAAATGGTCGAGCAGCGCGCCCGCCGGCATCAGGATCAGCGCCAGGATGCAGCCGACGCGGGCATGGCGGCTGCGCCGTTCGATGTCGAAGGTGCGGTAGGCCCTGCTGACCGTCTCACGGGAACCGGCAGCCCTCATCATGCCGTCACCCCGGGTTTGCGGCTCTCGAGGAAGAGATTCATCTTCGTCGCCTCGTCGCTGACCAGGCTGTCGCTGCCGGCCGGCTTGATCGCCAGCAGCTGCGCCTGGTCGCGATAGATCAGGTTCCATTCCAGCAGGTGCTCGAGCACATAGCGCACCGGGTTGGCGGGATGGACATTGGTGGCCACGACCAGCCCGCCCGGCTCGGTCCAGCGGTAGAAGAGGTCGAGCAGCCGCGCGCAGATGCGGTCGGAGAGGTAGTCGAAGAGCCCGGCGCAGTACACGAAGTCGTGGGTCGGGGGGCTTGGATTGTCCCTGCGGCCCTTGGCCTCGAGCAGCAGCTCATGGATCGACTTGTGGAGGAACACCACGGTCAGCTGCCGGCCGCTGACGCGCACCGCCTCCTCGATCTTGGCGCGGGTGTACTCGAGGGTTTCGGCATTGAAGTCCAGCAGCGTCAGCTCGCAGTGCTGCGAATGTACGGACGTGGTGATGAACTGCACGATTTCCGCGCACGGGCCGCATGCGACATTGAGCACGCGTAGCGGTCGGCCCAGGGCCTGCACGCGGATCGCCTCCTGCTCGAGGTAGTGGTAGAGTTTCACGATGCGGTTGCGGTGCGCCTGGGCGCCATCGGAGCGCAGGATGATGGCGTTGATGATCTTGGCGTAGGTGCTGGCTCCCTCCCAGGGATCACGCAGCAGCATGTTCACCATCTCATAGTCGCCTGCGTAGCCGAGCGGCTTGGTGTAGGCGCGGTGCATGAACGGCGAGCAGAGGATAAGCGGATGGATCTCACGCCGGGCGAAGACCTTGTGCGTGGTCAGCTGCATCTGCGGCACCTGGCGCGCGACCTCCTCGAAGGTCCCGAAGAGCTCGACCAGCTTGGGCATGACGCTGCTCTCGACTTGGCTTACGAACAGCCGGGTCTCGGTGTCGGTGAGCCGGCTGTCGACGATGCCGGCGAGGATCTCGCCCTGGGCCAGCCACTGGCTGAGCTCCTCGAGGAAGTTGCGGATGCAGCTGACGCTGGTGCGGTAGGCGGGGAGGATGGTGCGGCTCGCGGTCTCCCAGTCCTGGACGAAGCCGTCGACCTCCTCGGCGATGGTGCGTCCGGACTTGTCGCTCTTGAGGTCCGACCAGCTGTCGACCAGGGTCGCGGAGACGATGAGCATCAGCCCGGTATTGACCAGGTTCGAGACCACCGCCCGTCCGGTGTAGATGGTGCGCTCGGAGCGGATGATGTTCAGATCGCGCAGCACTTCGCTCAGCTGCACGATCGAGTAGGGGTTGTAGACCTCGAACACCACCAGGTTGCGTGACAGGTGCATGATCGTGCCGCGGCTGATCAGCTCCTGGCTGTTGCGGAAGGTCAAAAGGCCCTCGGCGGAGCGGGCGTTGTTATCCACGCAGCACCGCGTCGCCGCGAAACGATACGTAGGGAGTGGGAGCCCGCATGGGCCCCAGCCAGTGCCTGGGATCCGAACACATGCCTCGCGCCATCGACGCCCGGTATGGTTTGTCCTGAGCGTGACGCAACGCCTCAGTGGCTGCCGCATGCGGCATCAACCGTGTGCCGATGGCCATGCGAGATCAGCGGCGCTTGGGACCGGTGCAATGGTTCCGATGCGGCTGCGGAATGGGGTGTGGACACCCTGATCGCCATGGCCGAAATGCGCGTCGCGCCGGAAACTCTGCTATGACATCAGTAGCCAGTCCCTCGCGCACCGCGTCCCATGGCCAGGGCCCAGCCATGCGCCGCAGCGCTCACGGATGGAGCTGGCGCAGGAGGTGTTCAATCTCCTTGATGACGCGCAGGTAGTCGTCGACCGAGGCCGGCTTGACGAAGTAGCGCTCGGCGCCGAGCTCGGTGCATTCTGAGATGTCGAGCGGATCGCTGGATGCGCTGAGCACCACCACCGGAATGCTCTTCCAGGCCTCATGCGTCTTGACCAGATTCAGGATCTTCTTGCCGCCGAGCACCGGCAGATTGAGGTCGACGACGATGATGTCGGGGATGCGCTCCTTCTGATACGGCGGCTTGCGGCTGAGGAAGTCGAACGCGGTCGGACCGTCCGGCACGGCGTGGAACTCGATATTCGAGGTGCTTTCCGCGAACATCTCCTGCACCAGGCGGCAATCTGCCGGAGAGTCGTCGATCATCAAAACGCTGGGAGGTGCATCCATTGGTCCTGAGAGTGTGCGGAGGTCCATTATCAGGAGCAAGCGGTGCTTGAGCAGGTCGCACACGTCATTCCGGGTGCGGGACCCCTGGCCTGGATGTCCAGGTATTGGCCTCGTGCGGCCTGGCCGGACGACGCCAGGCCACGTGCGGGTCGCCTAGGGCCGGTATGGCCAAAACGCCCGGACAGCGATGATCCTGCCCTGCCTGAGGCACCGGACGGCAGCTCCGGCCGGTCCCCTGGCCGAGGCGACCCCATGAGTGCTCTGCATGATCCCCTGACCTTGCGCGGCATCACGCTGCGCAACCGCATCGGGGTCTCGCCGATGTGTCAATACTCCAGCATCGATGGCCTGTCCTCCGACTGGCACCTCGTGCACCTCGGTTCGCGCGCGGTCGGCGGCGCGGGTCTGGTCTGCGTCGAGGCCTCGGCCGTGACTGCGGTCGGGCGGATCTCCAAGGGCGACCTCGGCATCTACGACGACCGCCACGTCCCGGGCCTGGAGCGCATCACGCGCTTCGTTTCAGGACAGGGAGCGGTACCGGCCATCCAGCTCGCGCACGCCGGCCGCAAGGCCAGCACCCAGGTGCCATGGGAGGGCGGCAAGCCCTTGGCTGCGGGCGAGGCCTGGACGACCATCGCGCCGAGCGCCATCCCGTTCGCGGACGGATACTCCATCCCGCACGTCATGACCACCGCCGAGATCGGTGGCCTCATCCGGCACTTCAGCCTGGCCGCGGTGCGCGCCCTGGCCGCCGGCTTCAAGGTGGTGGAGATCCACGCCGCGCACGGCTACCTGCTGCATGAGTTCCTCTCGCCCCTGGCCAATCAGCGCACCGACGACTACGGCGGCTCCTTCGCCAACCGCACCCGCTTGCTGGTGGAGGTCGCCAAGGGGGTGCGCACGGTCTGGCCCGACAAGCTGCCGCTGTTCGTGCGCCTGTCGTGCAGCGACTGGATGGAGGGCGGCTGGACGATCGACGAGTCGGTGGCGCTGGCCAGGCTGCTCAAGGAGGCCGGGGTCGACCTGATCGACTGCAGCTCCGGCGGCATGGTCCCAAACGCCAAGATCCCGCTCGGTCCAGGCTACCAGGTGCCCTTCAGCGAGCGCATCCGCGCCGAGGCCGGGATCCCGACCGCCGCGGTCGGGATGATCACCCAGGCGCAGCAGGCCGACGAGCTGATCCGCTCCGGCAAGGGCGACCTGGTGCTCATGGCGCGCGAGTTCCTGCGCGATCCCTACTGGCCGCTGCATCATCTCGCCGAACTCCAGGGCACGCCGCCGGTTCCCAAGCAGTACGGACGGGCCTTCGGCTAGCTCCGAGCCGGGGCTACCAGGCGCTACGGCATGTGCGGACGGTTCGCCAACAGCGAGGATCCGGAGATCCAGGCCGCGTACTTCCTGGCCAAGGCCGCCGCGGTGGGCTGGCGGCCGACCTGGAACGCCGCGCCGACCCAGGAGCTGCCGGTGCTGATGCAGACAGCCACTGGACGCGAGCTGGTCTTGATGCGCTGGGGCTGGCAGCGCTCCTTCGAGCGCACCCAGCTCCTGGTCAATGCCCGCGGCGAGGAGGCCGCCGGCAAGCGCACCTGGCAGGAGGCCCTGGCGCGGCGGCGCTGCATCGTGCCCGCGACCGCCTTCTATGAGTGGAGCGAGGCCACCACCCAGCCGTACGCCTTCCAGCGCTCCCAGGGCGGACTGTTCGGCATCGGCGCGCTGTGGGAGCCGACTCCGGAGGGCAACCGCTTCGTGCTGCTGACCACCATCGCCAACGCCGTGGTCAGCCCGGTGCACCACCGCATGGCGCACATCCTGCCGCAGGCGAGCATCAGTGCCTGGCTGGATCCCGCCTCATCCCCGGCGCTGATCGCGCAGCTGATCGCACCCTATCCGGCGGATTTGATGCGCTGCTTCCCGGTCAGCCGCGCGGTCAATGCGGTGGCCCATGACACGCCGGACCTGCTGACCCCGGTCAGCGTCCCCACCCAGCAGTCGCTCTTCGAGTAGGCCTCCGCAGGGCGATCGGTCAGGTGGGACGCCGCGGGCCAGCCCGCGCGCCGCCGTCCGGCACCGGTCAGTGCCCTGACTCGCCCGGCGGCGGCGGTGGCGCATGCGAGCGGTGGTCGATGGCATGCGCCTGCGGCAGCTCGTCGCTCGTCCAGCCGCCTCCCATCGCCTCGATCAGCGCCACCGAGGCGGTCAGCAGGCTGGTGCGGATGCCCAGCGCGGTCTGCTCATTGGCCAGGTAGGTGTTCTGGGCGGTGATGATGCTCGCGTAGCTGACCGTGCCGGCCTGGTACTGGTTGGTGACCAGGACGACCGCTTGCCGGGCGGAGGCCACGGCCTGGTCCTGCAGGCCGAGTTGCTGGCCGAGGATGCGCAGCGTCGCCAGGGCGTCCTCGACCTGCTGGAAGGCGCTGAGCACGGTCTGGCGGTAGAGCGCGACCTGCTGGTCATAGGCGGCGCGCGCGGCGGCGGTCTGGGCATTGCGCAGTCCGCCATCGAAGACCGTCTCGGCCAGCTCCGGGCCCACCGACCAGATCTCGTTGGCGACGCGCAGCAGTTCGTTGATCGCCGAACTCTGGAAGCCGAAGGAGGCGGAGATCGACAGATCGGGATAGTAGGCGGCGATCGCAACCCCGATCTCGGCATTGGCCGCGGCCATGGAGCGCTCGGCCGCCGCGATGTCGGGACGACGCTGCAGCAGCGCCGAGGGCACCGCCAGGGGGATCACCGGGACGCTCAGGCTGGTGGTGACCGGGCTGATGGCGAAGGTCGCGGGCGCCTGGCCGATCAAGACCGCGATGGCGTGCTCGTACTGGGCGCGGCTGACCCCGACGTTCACCGCTGCAGCTGCGACCGTCTGGTACTGGGTCTGGGCCTGGACGACATCGGCCTGGGCGGCGACGCCGACCTGGTACTGGTTCTGGGTGATGTCGAGCTCGCGCTTGTCCGCGACCGCGGTGTCATCGAGCAGGCGCGTGAGCTGGTCAGCACTGCGCAGCTCGAGGTAGTCGCTGGCGAGGGTGGCCTGGGTCGAGAGCCGTGCGGCGGCCAGCTCGGCGGCGCTGGCCTGGGCGTTTGCCACATCGCTCTCGACCTGGCGGCGGATCTTGCCCCAGACATCGATCGTCCAGCTGGCGTCGGCGCTGAGGTCGAACTGGTTGGAGACCTGGTCGCCGACCGGGGTGTGCACGCCGGAGCGCGTGGCGCCGGCTGAGACGCCGACGGTCGGGACGTAGCCGGACCGCGCCTCGTCGACGATCGCGGCCGCCTCGCGGTACGCGGCTTCATCGGCCTTGAGGTTCTGGTTGGAGACCGAGACCTGCGCGACCAGCCCATTGAGCACCGGGTCATGGTAGACCTCCCACCAGGGCCCACGCTCCACCTGGTCCTGGGGCTGGCCCTGGGACCAGCCGTGGCTCTCCTTGAAATCCGGCGATGTGGCGGCCGCGGGACGCTGGTAGTCGGGGCCGACCGAGGCGCAGCCGCCCAGCAGGATCGCGGCCATGACCACAAGCAGCAGTGCGCGGCGATGCGGCCTGGGGGCCAGGCACGTCAGAGGGAGTGGGCGATGCGCCATCATGTGAGGGCCTCGGTGCCAAGGGGAGGGGCGGTCTGGGGGTGGCGGCGGGCCAGGCGCAGGCGGTCGAGCATCAGATACACGACCGGCGTGGTATAGAGGGTCAGCAGCTGGCTGACCGCCAGGCCGCCGACGATCGAGATGCCGAGTGGGCGGCGCAGCTCCGAGCCTTCTCCGAAGCCGATCGCCAGCGGCAGGGCGCCGACCATCGCCACCACCGTGGTCATGACGATCGGCCGAAAGCGCAGGATCGAGGCCTGGAGGATGGCCTGGTGCGGCGGCAGGTGCTCGGTGCGCTCCAGATGCAGCGCGACATCGATCATCATGATGGCGTTCTTCTTGACGATGCCGATCAGGAGGATGAGTCCGATCAGGGCGATCAGCGTGAAGTCCATGCCGCAGATGATCAGCGCCAGGAAGGCGCCGACACCGGCCGAGGGCAGGGTCGAAAGGATGGTGATCGGGTGCACATAGCTCTCATAGAGGATGCCCAGGACGATGTAGATCGACAACAGCGCGGTCAGCAACAGCAGCAAAGTGTCCCCGGTCGAGCTCTGGAAGGCCTGCGCGGTGCCGGCGAAGCCGCCATGGATCGTGGTCGGCATGCCGATCAGGTTCATGGTGCGGTTGATGGTCTCCATCGCCTTGCTCATCGAGCCGCCGATCGGCAGGTTGAAGGAGATGGTCGCGGCGGCGAAGGTCCCCTGGTGGTTGACCTGCAGGGGTGTCGTGCCCGGGCCATAATGGCTGAAGGCGGCCAGCGGGATCATCAGCTCCTTGGCGGTGCTGACCGCCGAACCGGTGCTGGCTGAGCCGCGGCTGGTGTTGGCCAGAGCGTTCTGCGACTGGTTGCGCTGCGCCAAGGTCGCCGACTGAGAGCTCGACAGGCTCGTCGCAGCGGTACCCGGCTGGGCAGTCACGCCGGAGGCCGCAGTGGTGGTCGCCGCCGCCGCCGCGCCGGCGACGACATTGGTCGCCTGCGTGCCGCTGACCGAGCCGCCGGCTTGGCTGACGAAGATGTCTTTCAGGGTGTCGGGACTCTGCCAGAACCTGGGGTCGACCTCCATGATCACGTGGTACTGGTTGAGTGGATTGAAGATGGTCGAGACCTGGCGCTGCCCGAAGCAGTCATAGAGCGTCGAGTCGATCTGCGCCTGCTGCAGGCCCAGGCGCGAAGCGGTGTCGCGGTCCACGAACAGCTCGGTCTCAAGGCCCCCTTCGAACTGGTCGGAATTGACATCCTCGAGGGCGGGCGCGTTCAGCAGCGCATCCTTCAGGCGCGGCCCCCACAGCCGCAGCTGATCGAGGTCGTCGGCCTGCAGCGAGTACTGGTAGGATGCGTTGGACGAGCGGCCGCCGGCGCGCAGGTCCTGGGCGGCGGCGAACCAGCACTGCGCGCCGACCACATTGGCCATCTGCGCGCGCAGCTTCTTGATGACCACGAAGATCGAGGTCTTGCGCACCGCCAAGGGCTTGAGCTGCACGAACAGGAAACCCGAGTTGGTGCTGCGTCCACCGGTGAAGCCGCCGACGTTCTCGACCGCCGGATCCTTGCGCACGATCTCGACGAACTGGTCCATCTTCTTCTTCATCAGCTGGAAGGAGATCGACTGGTCGCCGATGATGCCGCCGACCATGAGCCCGGTGTCTTGCTCGGGGAAGCCGCTCTTCGGGATGACGATCAGCAGCACGACGTTCATGCCCACCGTGCAGAAGAGGATCACCAGCGTCAACACGGAGTGGCGCAGGGCGATGTTCAGCGACCAGGCGTAGAAGGTGCGGATGCGGTTAAGCAGGCGCTCGCTGAAGTCCAGCCAGGAGCGGCGCGGGACCGCCGGCTTGGCGCGCAGCAGGTGCGCGCACATCATCGGGGTCGCGGTCAGCGAGACGACCAGCGAGATGACGATCGCCACCGAGAGCGTCACCGCGAACTCGCGAAACACGCGGCCGGGAAGCCCACCCATCAGCAGGATCGGCAGGAACACCGCGATCAGACTCGCGCTCATCGAGATGACGGTGAAACCCACCTCCTGGGCCCCGAGCAGGGCCGCCTGGCGCGGGGCCATGCCGGCCTCGATATGGCGATGCGTGTTCTCCAGCACCACGATGGCGTCATCGACCACGAAGCCGGTGACGATGGTCAGGGCCATGAGCGAGAGGTTGTCGAGGCTGTAGCCCAGAAGCAGCATGATCGCGAACGTGCCTACCAGCGAGACCGGCACGGCCATGCACGGGATCAGCGCCGCGCGCGGGTCGCGCAGGAAGAAGAAGACCACGACCACCACCAGGATGATGGCGATGACCAGGGTGCGCTCGACGTCATGCAGCGAGGCGCGGATGGTCTTGGTGCGGTCATTGAGCACCTCGAGATCGATCGACGTCGGGATCGCGGCGCGCAGGGCCGGGATCAAGGCCTTGATGCGGTCGACGGTGTCGATGATGTTCGCGCCCGGCTCGCGGTTGATGAAGACCAGGACCGCCGGATGGCCGTTGGCGATGCCCTGGTTGCGCAGGTCCTCGACCGAGTCGGAGACCTCGGCGACGTCGTGCAGGCGCACCGCGTTCTGGTTGCGGTAGGCGATCACCAGCGAGTCGTACTGGACGGCCTTGCGCGACTGATCGTTGACGTAGATCTGATAGCGCTGCGAGCCCTCCTCGATGACCCCCTTGGGGGCGTTGGCATTGGCCGCGGCTAGGGCCGCGCGCACGCTCTCCGGACCGATCCCGTACTTGAACAGCGCGGTGGGGTTGAGCTCGACGCGCACCGCCGGCAGGGACGCGCCGCTGACGGTTGCCTGCCCAACCCCTGCGACCTGCGAGAGCTTCTGTTGGATGACGGTCGCAGCCGAGTCGTACATGTCGCCGGGCGAGAGCGTCTTTGATGTCAGCGAGAGGATGAGAATCGGCTGGTCGGCGGGGTTGATCTTGCGGTAGGTGGGATTCGTGCGTAGGGAGGTCGGCAGGTCGGCGCGCGCCGCATTGATAGCCGCCTGGACATCACGCGCGGCGCCCTCGATGTCGCGATTGAGGCCGAACTGCAGGGTGATGTTGGTATTGCCCAGCGAGCTGCTGGAAGTCATCTCGGTGACGTCGGCGATCTGCCCGAGATGCCGCTCCAGGGGGGTGGCCACCGAGTTGGCCATGGTCTCGGGGCTCGCGCCCGGCATATTGGCCTGGACGTTGATGGTCGGCAGGTCGATCTGCGGCATCGGCGAGACCGGCAGCAGAAAGAACGACAGCATTCCCGCCAACGCGATGCCGAGGGTCAAAAGCGTCGTCGCCACCGGACGGCGGATGAACAGTGCGGAGGGGTTCACGCCGGGCCGTCCGGTGCGGCGGCGGGGGGCGCGGCAGCAGTCTTGGGCGTGCCGCTATCCGCCAGGCGTTGGGCCCCGTGGCCGGTGACGCGCCGGGCGATGCCCTCGAAGGCCAGGTAGATGACAGGGGTGGTGAACAGCGTCAGCATCTGGCTGACGATCAACCCGCCGACAATGCTGATGCCCAGGGGTTGGCGCAATTCACTGCCGACGCCCTGTCCGAGCATCAGCGGCAGCGCGCCGAGCAGGGCGGCCATGGTGGTCATGAGGATTGGGCGGAAGCGCAGCAGGCAGGCCTCGAAGATCGCATCGCGCGGGCTCTTGCCCTCGGTGCGCTCCGCGTCGAGCGCGAAGTCGATCATCATGATCGCGTTCTTCTTGACGATGCCGATCAGGAGGATGATGCCGATGATGCCGATGATCCCCAGTCCGTCCCCGGCCCACCACAGCGCGAGCAGGGCGCCGACGCCCGCCGAGGGCAGCGTCGAGAGGATGGTGATGGGATGGATGAAGCTCTCATAGAGCACGCCCAGCACGATGTACATGGTCACCAGGGCGGCGATGATCAGCATCAGCTCATTGGACAGCGACGCCTGGAAGGCAAGGGTCGCGCCTTGGAATGTAGTGATGACGCTCTCGGGGATGCCGAGGTCCTGCTCCGTCTGCTTGATGGCGGTGACCGCAGCACCGAGCGACACGCCGGGTGCCAGGTTGAAGGACAGCGTGGTGGACGGGAACTGGCCGAGGTGGTTGACCAAGAGCGGGGCATTGCGCACCGAAACGTCCGCAATCGCGGTCAGTGGCACCTGTCCGCCGCTGGAAGTCGGCAAATAGATCGCATCGAGCGAGGCGCGGTTGGAGCGCACCGACTTGTCGGCCTCGAGGATGATGCGGTACTGGTTCGATTCGGTGAAGATCGTCGAGATGATGCGCTGCCCGAAGGAGTCGTAGAGCGCGTTGTCGACGGTCGCGGTGCTGATCCCGAAGCGTCCCGCCGCGTCACGATTGATGGTGATATAGGCTGAGAGGCCGAGCTGCTGCAGATCGCTGGCGACGTCGGCGACCTGCGGGACCTGCTTGAGCTTGGCGACGAGCTTCGTGACCCACAGCGCGAGGTCGTCGGGGTTCGCGCTCTCCATGACGAACTGGTACTGGGTGCGGCTGACCGTCGCGTCGATGGTCAGGTCCTGCACCGGCTGCATATACAGGGCGATGCCCGGCACCGAGGCGACTTCATGCTGCAGGCGGCGGATGATCTCGCTGGCGGTCTGGCTGCGCTGATCGCGGGGCGTGAGGTTGATCAGCATCCGGCCGCTGTTGAGCGTGGTATTGGTGCCGTCCACGCCGATGAACGATGAGATGCTGACCACGTCCGCATCCTTGAGCACCGCCGCCGCCAGGGCGCGTTGCTGCGTGGCCATGGTCGCATAGGAGACCGACTGCGAGGACTCGGTGATGCCCTGGATCAGGCCCGTGTCCTGGATCGGGAAGAAGCCCTTGGGGATGTAGATGTAGAGGATGACCGTCAGCGCCAGGGTCGCGATCGCGACCAGCCCGGTCAGCGCCGCGTGGTCGAGCACCCAGGTCAGGATCCGGCCGTAGAAGCGGATGAGCCCATCGAACCATTCCTGGCTGGTGCGCGCAAGCCAGTTGAGGTCGGAGACCGGGCGGTGGCGCAGCATCTTGGCGCACAGCATTGGCACCAGCGTCAGGGAGACGACGGCGGAGATCAGGATGGTTACGGCCAGGGTGATTGCGAACTCGCGGAACAAGCGGCCCACGACATCGCCCATGAAGAGCAGGGGGATCAAGACCGCGATCAGGGAGATGGTCAGCGAGACGATGGTGAAGCCGATCTGCTCGGAGCCCTTGAGCGCGGCCTCCAGCGGCGTGTCGCCTTGCTCGATGTAGCGCGAGATGTTCTCGATCATGACGATCGCATCATCGACCACGAAGCCGGTGGCGATGGTCAGCGCCATGAGCGTGAGGTTGTTGAGGCTGAATCCGGCCAGGTACATGACCCCGAAGGTGCCGATCAGCGACAGCGGTACCGAGAGGCTCGGGATGAGGGTCGCCGAGAAGCTGCGCAGGAATACGAAGATCACCACGATCACCAGGATGACCGCCAGCCCCAGCTCGAACTCGACGTCGCGCACCGACGCGCGGATGGTGGTGGTGCGGTCGGTGAGGATCTGCACATCGACCGACTGCGGCAACGAGAGCTTGAGGTTCGGCAGCATCGCCTTCACGCTCTCGACCACGGCGATCACATTCGCACTCGGCTGGCGCTGGACATTGATGATCACCGCCGACTCGACCCGGTGCGGCTTCAGGGCCATGAGCGCGGAAAGCTGGTCGTTCTCCGAGCCATCGACGATCTGGGCGATGTCGGAAATGCGCACCGGCGCGCCATTGAGGTAGGTCAGGACGATCGGCCCGTATTCCTTGGCGCTCTTGAGCTGGTCGTTGGCGTTGATGGTGTAGGAGCGGGTCGGGCCGTCGAAGCTACCCTTGGGGGTGTTGACGTTGGCATTGGAGATGCTGGTGCGCAGGTCATCGATGTTCAGCCCATAGGCGGCGAGCGCCCGGGTGTTGGCTTCCACCCGCACCGCCGGCCGCTGGCCGCCGCTGATTGACACCAGCCCCACGCCCGGCAGCTGGGAAATCTTCATGGCGATGCGCGTATCGGCCATGTCCTCCACCTGAGTGATCGGCAGCACGTCCGAAGTCACTGCCAGGGTCAGGACGGGCGCATCGGCCGGGTTGACCTTGGCGTAAATCGGCGGCGCTGGCAGGTCGGACGGCAGGAGGTTGCCGGCGGCGTTGATCGCGGCCTGGACCTCCTGTTCGGCGATGTCGATGTCCAGGTTGAGGTTGAACTGCAGGGTGAGCACCGACGAGCCGGCCGAGCTGCTCGAGGTCATCTGCTTGAGGCTCGGCATCTGCCCGAACTGGCGCTCGAGCGGGGCGGTGACCATCGCCGTCATCACCTCGGGGCTGGCCCCGGGGTAGAAGGTCTGGACCTGGATGGTCGGATAGTCGACCTCGGGCAGGGCGGAGAGCGCCAGGTAGCGGTAGCAGAGCATCCCCGACAGGAGGATCGCCGCCATCATCAGCGTGGTCGCGACCGGACGCAGGATGAAGATGCGAGATGGGTTCATCGCGCTAGCTATTCAGCGCCAGCGCCAGGATTGGTGCCGAGATCATGGCGTCTGCTGGCTGGCCGGCTTCGCATCGGCGTGATGGGCTGGCGCCTCGGCCGTGCTGGCCGCTGGGGCCTCGCCTGTGCCCGGCGTGGGCTTGGCATCCACAGCCGAGCCGTCAGCGACATGGCTGGCGGTGGCCGACTCGCCGCCGGGGGCATCTCCGGCCGGGTGGTGGTGCCGATGGCCGTGATGGGGGGTGGTCGGACCGGCGCTGGGGAGGTCCGCGGCGGTGTGCACCTCGACGTCGGAACCGTCCTTGAGGCGGTCTGCTCCTTGAGTCACGACCACGTCACCGACCTTGAGCCCGGAAGTGACCGAGGTCGTCTCGCCATCGACCGGTCCGAGGGTGACCACCTGGATGGAGACGCTGGCATCCCCGGACTTGTCATCGACCAGGTAGACGAAGATCCCGGGCGCACCGCGCTGGATCGAGGCGGAGGGCACGATCAGCGCATCGGTTACCGTATCGACGAGCAGCTCGATGTTCACGAACTGGTTGGGGAAGAGCAGGTTGTGTTCATTTTTGAACACTGCGCGCAACTTGACCATGCCGGTCGTGGTGTCGATGAGGTTGTCGAGCGCCACGACCTTGCCGTGGCCGAGGACTGTGGTCTTGGAGCGGTCGGTGGCGGTCACGGTCAGGGTCTTCCCGGCTGCGAGCTGCTCCTCCACCGCGGGCAGGCTATCCTCGGGGATGCTAAACAGCACCGAGATGGGATCGATCTGCGTCACCACGACGATGCCATTGGTGTCGCTGGTCTGGACGATGTTGCCCGGGTCGACCTGACGCATGCCGAGCCGGCCGGCGACCGGGGCGGTGATCGAGCAGTAGTCGAGGTTGAGCTTCGCGGTCTCGATCTGAGCCTTGTCGGTGTCGACCTGACCCTGGTACTGCAGGACCAGCGCCTTCTGGGTGTCGAGCTGCTGCTCCGCGATCGAGTCCTGCGACACCAGCTTGACATAGCGCTTCAGGTCCAGCTGCGCGTTGTTCAGTAGTGCGGAGTCGTGCTCGAGGCTACCCTGGGCCTGGTGCAGGGTCGCCAGGTAGGGACGTGAATCGATCTGGGCCAGGAGCTGGTCCTGCTTGACGAATTGGCCTTCGCTGAAGTGCACGCCGGTCAGGGTCCCGTA
>Ga0302314_10009621_pt1 | contig 17049 bp, 10 predicted proteins | sample III_Palsa_N2_3_FD_200533 | JGI IMG/M metagenome (GOLD analysis project Ga0302314, IMG submission 200533) | Peat permafrost microbial communities from Stordalen Mire near Abisko, Sweden - III_Palsa_N2_3 | ecosystem: Environmental > Terrestrial > Soil > Palsa > Peat permafrost | place: Sweden...
GACCAATACCCGTCGCGCTTCCTGGGTTGGTCGCATTTCCTCCACTGTGATCCTTCGACCCGGGTCCTGCCTTGGGCCGTGGGGCCTGCCCCAGCTGCCGACCGGCCCTGTCCGGCAACGCGACAAGAGCCCGAGCTGTGGAACTGTGACCGTAGCCGTACCGGGCCCCTCCTGGAGCGCGGGGCTCCCCACGCTCCGTCCGCGCCGGGACAACAACCGACCCGCACTGAGCTCGTGCTCCAATCTCCCAATGATCACCCGGACGCAGGTCGCCGGGTGTGGACGGTTCCGGGGCGGGGCGCCGGGTAGGCGGTCGGCCGTGTCGGCCGCCACCGGGTGGACCCGACGCAACGGAACCAGAGGAGAGACGGATGGCCGACGCCACGCTGGTCGAGGACCTCTACCGCTTCGAGGACATGCTGCCCGCGCAGGAGAGGGAGGTGCTGCTGTCGGTGCGCGCCTTCCTCCGGTCGGAGGTTGCCCCGCACGCGGACGAATGGTGGGGCCGGGGCGTCTTTCCCCGCCATCTGATTCCGAAGTACGCCGATCTCGGCATTGCCGGACTCGCCTACTCGGACTGCTGCCCGGCACCCGCCAGCAATCTGCTCAACGGTTTCATCTCGCTGGAGATGGCCCGGGTCGACGCCTCCATGGCCACCTTCTACGGGGTGCATGCCGGACTGGCGATGGGCAGCATCGCCCGTTGCGGTTCCGCCGAGCAGCGGGCCCGCTGGCTTCCGGCCATGGGCCGGATGGAGCGGATCGGCGCCTTCGCGCTGACCGAACCGCTCGGCGGGTCCGATGTCGCCGCCGGGCTGCGCACCACCGCCCGCCGCGACGGTGACACCTGGGTCCTCAACGGGGCCAAACGTTGGATCGGCAATGCCACCTTCGCCGACCTGGTGGTGGTCTGGGCGAAGGATGAGGACAGCGGCCAGGTCCTGGGCTTCGTTGTCGAGGGCACGAACCCCGGCATCAGCTCCACCCGCATCGAGAACAAGATCGCTCTGCGCACGGTGGAGAACGCCGACGTGGTGCTCACCCAGTGCGTGGTGCCCGAGACCGACCGGCTCCAGCAGGCCCACGGCTTCCGCGACACCGCGGACGTGCTGCGGCACACCCGCAGTGGTGTGGCCTGGGAGGCGGTCGGGGTGATGCTGGGCGCCTACCGGATCGCGCTGGACTACACCAGCAAGCGGGAGCAGTTCGGCGGCCCGGTCGCCCGGTTCCAGCTGGTCCAGGATCTGCTGGTGCGGATGCTGGGCAACGCCACGGCCTGCCTGGGCATGGTCACCCGGCTGGCTCAGTTGGAGGACCAGGGGGACTTCCGCGACGAGCAGTCGGCGCTGGCGAAGGCGTACTGCACCAGCCGGATGCGGGAGACCGTCGGCTGGGGCCGTGAGCTTCTGGCCGGCAACGGCATCGTGCTGGACTACAGCATCGGTCGGTTCGTCGCCGACGCCGAGGCGCTGTACTCCTACGAGGGCACCCGGGAGATCAACACCCTGATCACCGGCCGTGCCGTGACCGGCATCGGCGCCTTCGTCTGATCCCGCGCCGCGCCGCGCCCTGGGAGCAGCGCTGGGTGTGGGCGGTGGCGCGATCCCCTTTGCGGCCTTGACGGCTTCCTGCTCGATCAAGGGCGGGTGTCAGCACCAACCAGGACTCGCTGATCACCGATGTGCCGATGACCCACTTCTACGGGACTAAGGTCGGCACTGACACCTGGCACCAGATGGAAACGCTGACGTCGGAGCTTGAGGCCGCTCGGCAGCGAGCCGCTGAACAGGAATCCCAGATCACGCGTTTGGAGGCCGAGTCTGTGGCCGGGCAAGCGCATTACACCGAGCCGGCCGAGCGATTGGCGCGGGCCCAGGGGACGCGGTGCTGCGCAGGCAGTTGGCGTCGCCCGCGCGCTACGAGCCAGCGGACCGGCTCTGGTTCTCCGCCCTGTCCTCGCTGATACCCCGGCAGCGCTGGGCCCGCGTCTTCCCCGTCACTCCACGCAGAAGCCCTGCCCAGCGTTCCACGCGCGCCCAGGATGAAGGCCCGCTGCGAGCGGGTGAGCCGTGCGGGCCATCTGCGTCCTCACCCGATGCCCCAAGAACACAGTTCCCACGCCCGCGGAACAAGCCGATGCTCTCGCTGCCGTCGGCCAGTGACGATGGAAGGCGTGAGGAGGTGACTGCCGCTGACGGTCCGGCGGTGCGGGCTACCGGGTGTCGGCCCGGGCCCCGAGGGAGGCGTAGTCGTACATCCCGTAGGCACCGCTGACGTGGACGTGGGTGGCGCGGGGGCCCCGGTAGAGGACCGACTTGGCGTGCAGGTAGGGGCAGATGGAGGCGTCCTCCATCACCGCGCGGTCGATCTCCGCCCAGATCTCGGCCCTGGTCCGCGGGTCGGTGGCGCGGGCGCCGTCCTCCAGCAGGGCGTTGACGGCCGGAAGGTCGAGTTCGGCGAAGTTGTGGTTGCCGGAGGCCTTGATGGACCGGCCGTGCACGATCTGGTCGAAGAAGCCGAAGCCGTCGGGGAAGTCGGCGCCCCAGCCGAACATGATGATCCCGATGCCCTGGGCGTGGACGTACTCGGGGACGCCGGCGTAGCGGTCGAAGTAGTCGCCGGACTGGAACGGGACCACCTCGGCCTCGATGCCCACCTGGGCCAGCGAGGCGCTGAGCGCCTGCGCGGCAGCGAACTCCTTGAGCCGGTCGACCCGGGCGGCGATTCTTGTGCGGAAGCCCCCGGGCCGTCCGGCGTCGGCGAGTTCGGCCGTGGCCCGATCGAAGTCGCCACGCTGCTGCGGGCCGCACGGGTAGCGGTCGACGTCCCGGTGGCCGTCCAGGGTGGGGGGCAGGATCGTTCCGGCGATGTCCCCGCCCAGCGGGCCGCCGTAGGCGTCCTGCATGGCGGCCTTGTCGGTGGCGTACTGCACGGCGCGGCGGCAGTGCAGGTCTCCCAGTGGCTCGACCTTGGCGTTGATGGCGTACATCCAGGTGAAGCCGATCAGCGGGTTGTCCGTCTGGCGGCGCAGTCCGGGGTCGGCCAGGATCCGGGCCAGGGTGCCCGGCTGGACGCCGACCCCGGCCGCGTCGATGTCGATCGCCCCGGAGAGCAGCCGGTCGTCCACCTCCTGGCCGTCCACGCCCAGCTCCAGCTCGATCCGCCGGGCCCGGCGGCGGCGTACCGGGTCGGTCTCGGCCGACCAGCGCGGGTTGGGGTCCAGCACCAGCCGCTCGTCGGGACGGTACTCGGCGATCCGGTAGGGGCCGCTGGCCATCGGCCGGGCGGCGTAGCCGGTGCCGGTGTCCAGCGCCTGCGGCACCGGCACGGTGCTGGGCAGCGTGACCAGGTAGTCGAAGGCCGCGAACGGCCGGGGCAGCCGGAAGACCAGGGTGTACGGGTCGGGCACCTCGACCGCGTCGATGGCGTCCAGGTGGTGGCGGAAGTACACCGGTCCGCCGGACAGCAGTTCGGGGCGGAAGTTGCTGCGTTCGATGGCGTACCGCACGTCGTGCGCGGTGATCTCACTGCCGTCCTCGAACAGCAGGCCCCGGCGCAGCCGGTAGGTCCAGGTGGAGCCGCCGTCCTCGGAGCTGCCCAGCGACTCGGCGAGGTCGGGCACCAACTGCTGTCCGGCCCGTCCGGCGGCGGGCCGGAACGCCACCAGGGTCCGGCCGAACAGCCGGAGGAAGTTCCAGGCGAAGGCGTAGTAGGTGTTGCCGGGGTCCAGTGAGTCGAACCCCGAGGTCCGGGCCAGCCGCAGGGTGCCGCCCGGGCCCCGCGCCGGGTTCACCGTCCCGGTCAGCGCCGCGTTGTAGGACGGCTCGGCCGCTGTCGTCCCGTCGAGGTACCGGGCTGTCGTCACTGGGTCACTCCCATGGCCTGGATGTCGTAGAGGCCGAAGGCCGGGTGAACGAAGACGTTGGTCACCCGGGGGTTTCGGTAGTGCAGGGTTCGGTCGTAGACCATCGGCAGGATCACCGCGTGTTCCATCACCAGGTCGCCGATCTGCTGCCAGAGGTCGGCGCCGCGCCGCGGATCGGTGCTCGCCTGGGCGGCGTCGATCAGGGCGTTGACCTGCGGATCGTCCAGCTCGGCGAAGTTGTGGTTGCTGCCCTCGGGCTTGATCAGCCTGCCGTCGACCAGCGGCGCGAGGAACCCGTAGGCGGTGGGGTAGTCCGGGCCCCAGTCGGTGACGGCCAGTCCGAGGCCGCGTTCGCGGACGGTGGCGGGACGGCCGAGGCCGACCCGGTAGTACCCGGAGACGTCCAGCTCCTCGATCCTGGCCCTGATCCCGACCCGGGCCAGGGAGCGCGCCAACACCTCGGCCACCACCCGGAACTTGCCGCGCTGGGTGGCGATCACGGTGTCGAAGCCGTCCGGTAGCCCGGCCGCCGCGAGCTCCTTGCGGGCCAGCGCCAGATCGCCGCGGCCGTCGGGACCGGCCGGGTACCGTTCGCCCGGGTGGTGCCCCGGCATCCCGGGCGGGATCACCCCGGAGGCCAGCTCGCCACCGAGAACGGAACCGCCGCGCGCCTCCAGCAGGGCGATCCGGTCGGCCGCGTAGTGCACCGCGCGGCGGCAGTGGACGTTGTCGAACGGCGGCACCTGCGGTTGGATGGTCACGTACTGGAGGAAGTTGGTGACCGGGTTGTCCGCACGGGCGAGTAGCCGGGGGTCGGCCGCGAGCCGCCGCTGCCCGGCACTCTGGAAGCCGCGTCCCTCCAGGTTGATGTCGAACTCACCGGACAGCACCCGGGCGTCCACCTCGTCCGGGCCCGGTCCGATGGTCACCTCGATCCGGTCGGGCAGTGCCGGGCGGACCGGATCGGTGGCCCGCTCCCAGCAGGGGTTGCGCTCCAGACGCAGCAGCTCGCCCCGCCGGTACTCGCCGATCCGGTACGGGCCGGTGGCCAGCGGCCCGAGGCCGTAGTCGGCCCCGGTGTCGGCGTGGCGTGGCACCGGTGCGGTCACGGGCTGCGCCATCAGGTAGTCGAAGTCCGCGAATGGCCGCCGCAGCCGGAAGACCAGGGTGTACGGGTCGGGGGTCTGTACCGAGCGCAGGCCGAGCCGGTCCGGGGCGGGGTCACGGTAGGGGCCCGGATAGCGGTCGGCCGGGTCGTCCAGCAGTCCGACCAGGTAGGTCGGACCGCCGGGCAGGACGTCCTGGGCGAAGACCCGCTCGACGGCGTACTTCACCTCGTGGGCCGTCACCTCGGTCCCGTCCTCGAAGCGCACCCCCCGGCGCAGCGAGTACGTCCAGGTCAGGCCGTCGTCCTCGGTGCGGCCCGGGGCCAGCGCCAGATCGGGCACCACCCGCAGTCCCGCCGGGCCGGGTTCCGGCGCGAAGGCCATCACCGTGCGCTGGAGGGTGCGTTGAAGCAGCCAGCACCAGACGTAGTAGGTGCGGGCGGGGTCGAGCGAGTCCACGTCGGCCGAGGTCACCAGCCGCAGTACGCCGCCGCGTCGGTCGCTGGGCCGCACCACCTCCTCGCTGGCGGCGTCGAAACGAGGGTCGGGCCGGGTGTCGCGCTGGGAGTCCGTCATGGTCGCGCCTTTCTGGACGTAGCGGTCCTCATTGTTCGGCAGCGGCGATCGCCGCTCCGTCCCGGCGTCTGAGCCGGAGGACGTCGGCCGCCGCCAGCACCACCACCGCGACCAGCACCCACCACAGCGCCGAGGGCGCCTGGGTCATGAAGACCGCGACCAGCGCCGGTACCAATGCCAGCGACACCCCCACCAGCACCTGGTTGAAGGCCTGATAGGTCCCCCGTTCCTCGGGCGGGGGCAGTGCCACCAGGAGCACCGCCAGAGCCTGGGTGGCCATCAGCTCACCCAGCGTGTAGAGCGCCATCCCCGGTATCAGCAGCACCAGCTGCACCGGCAGGGACACCCCGTGGACGCAACCGAGCAGCACCAGCAGTCCGGCGTGCAGCAGCACCCCGAACGCCACCGCCCGCAGTCTGCCCTCGGCGCTGATCCGCGCGGAGACCGGCAGTTGGAGCAGCACGATGAACACCGTGTTGACCGCGAACAGCGCGCCGACCACCCACGACGGGTCACCGAGGACGTTCACGGCGAACACCGGGAGCGCGGCCTCCGTGGTCACGATCACCGTCAGCAGCACGAAGTTCACCACGGCCACCCGCAGGTACAGCCGGTCGTGCCAGGGGCGCCCCGGACGCCGGACCCGGGCGCGTCCGCCCGGTCCGGCCGAGGGCAGCGGCAGGTAGAGCAGCGCCGCCAGGGCGAAGCTGGCCGCGTTCGCCAGGCCCACCACCACGAAGCCGGAGCGGGTGTGCGCCACCGTCAGCACCGCGCCCGCCACCAGGCCGCCGAGGCCGATCCCGGCGTTGAAGGTCACCTTGGTCAGCGCGATCCAGCGGGAGACCTGGCCGTCCGGGGCGGCCGCGGCGGCCAGCACCGGCATGGCGGTCTGCTCCGCCCGCTGACACACCGCGACCACCACCGCGATCACCACGAACACCATGACCTGATGAACCATCAGGTAGGCGACGAAGCCCGCCGCGCGCAGCAACGCGGCGGCGACCAGCACCGGACGGGTGTCGAAGCGGTCCACGAGCCGCCCGACCTGGAGCACGAGCGGGAGCGCCACCAGCGTGGCGACGGTCAGGCAGACTCCGATGGTCGCCAGCTTCATCCCGGTCACCGCCGGGAAGAACAGCAGCTGGTAGGGGTAGAAGAAGCCAGTGCCGAGTGCGTTGACCAGCCCAGCCGCGGCGAACCAGCCGACCCCGCGGCCCTCCGGCAGCCAGGCCGGACGCGACCGGTAGCGCAGGCCGTGCCCGGGACGGCCGCGACGTCCGTCCGTCTCGACCTGCTCGCGGCTGCCCAGCTCGCGGCTGCCCTGTTCGCCGGTCATTCCGGCACCGTGGGCCGCTGCCCGTCCGCTCCGGGCGGCGGGCCGTCCAGGCGCAGGACGTAGGCGTACTGGTCCGCCGCCGTGCAGCCGCGGGACACCTTGGCCTCGGCGCTGCCCGTGCCGTAGTGCACCCCGGTGACCCCGGCGGCGGGCGCCTCCTCGGCCAGCGCGTAGAACAGCGCCTCGAAGTAGACCGGCAGCCGACCCTGCGCCTCGTAGTCGAACCCTGCCCGGTGGGCGAACCACTGGTCGCGGTGCCGCAGCAGCAGTGCGAAGCCCAGAACGTCCGCGCCGGACCTGGCCACCGACACCAGGGCGTCCCGGCCCAGCCCGGCCAGGGCTCGCCGGAGGATCAGCTCCGACTGGGCCGCCGTCCAGGTCATCCCGTACTTGGTCAGCAGTTCGGCCTCCAGTTCGGCCAGCCGGGGGATCGCCTCGGACGTCAGCGGCTCGACCCGCACCTCGACCCCGGCCCGGGCCAGTCGGCGGCGCTCCGCCAGCACGCTCCGCCTGCGGACCGACGAGAAGCGGCTCAGGTAGCTCTCGAAGCCGCCGGGCGGCAAGGTCATCCGGCAGTAGACACTGGACTGGAAACCGGCGTAGCCGCGCGCCTCCAGCAACTGCCGCAGCTCGACGTCCTCCTCGTCCACGTAGAGGAAGGCCACACTGCGCGCGCCCCGGGCCACCGCCAGCCGCTCGGCGGACGCCAGCAGCCGTTCGGCGGTGTTCCGGGCGCCGGGACCGTCGGCGCTGAGCAGCCGGGTGCGCCCCAGGTGCCGTCCGCCGCAGACCAGCGCGGGCATCAGCGCCCCGGCCAGGTCCGGCGGCAGCTGGGCCTGGTATTGCTCCGCACCCGGGCGGCTCTCGCGGACGCAGCGCGCCAGCAGGGTGTCGGGCCGCCCGGAGAGCCAGGGCGCGGACACCTCGGCCAGTGCCGTCGCCAGCCCACCCGCCAGCCCACCGGTCAGGGCGTCCGTCGGTCCGCCCGCACCGGGGTCCTCGGCCAGCAGGTAGCCCATGGCCGCGCCGGAGGTCTCCTCCAGGGTCGCCAGCCAGGGGGTGGTCAGGTAGAAGTCGCCTGGACCGGCCAGCGCGTCCCACGAGGCGGCGGGGATCTCCACGCTCCGCCGCACGAGCCGGACGCCCGGCACGGCGACCTCGCTGAGGTCGGGGTCGGTACTCGACGCGGGCCTCAACGGGGCGTGAAGGGGACCACGTCCCCGGCGTCGGCCGACCCGCTGAGTCGCTGCGGCACCCGGACGTACATCCGGTGCAGCCAGCGGTCCTCGCCGTCCCAGCGTGGGGAGAACGGCGTCCGACCGTGCGTGGTACGGAAGTTGTCCACGATCAGCAGATCCCCCGGCTCCAGCCGGACGGCCTCGGTGACCTTGTCCAGGGCCTCGCCCAGCCGGGCGAAGCCACGCCGGTCCTCGGCCGAGGCGGGGGCCAGCAACTCCCGGTCGTAGCCGAGCAGCGGGTCCGACGGGTCGCCGTGCAGGACCCGCACCGACGTGACCGGGCCCTCGCCGTCGGGGGCGCGGAAGGCCACGTCCACCAGGCAGGGCATCGGTCCGGCGAGCAGGTGCTCCCGGTCGGCGTCGTCCAGCAGGGGCACCGCCCGGCGTACCGAGCCGACCAGGGTGGCCGCGCGGTGTTCGTGGTCGGCGCGGGAGCAGGAGAGCAGGACGTAGTCGGGCTGCTGCCGGTGGTAGGCCATCTCGGTGTGGAACTCCAGCAGCGTCTCCGAGGTCTCCGAGGAGAGGTGGTGCGCCCCGGGCGAGGGGTAGATGTCCTGGAACACCGTGCCCTCGCGCAACTCCCGGTAGCCGGTGGGGAGTCCGAGCCAGCGGGCGACCAGTGCCAACCAGGCCTCCATGGCCAGCAGCGGGCGCTCGACCGGCGCCGGGGTGGCCGTGGGTGTGACCGGCAGCTCGGCGCTGTCGTGCGGCAGGCCGCGCAGCAGCAGGTATCCGGGCTCGTTTCCGTGGGCGCGGAACTCGGCGAGCCGGTGGACCAGGTCCTCGGGCAGACGCTCGGCGGCGCGCGCGGCCGCGTCGAAGAAGGCGGGCAGATCCGCACGCGGCGTCCGCGGCAGGCTGCCGCGCAGCTCAAGCAGGGCGTCGTGCCAGCTGTCGCACGGCACGATGGCCGTGGTGAGGGCACTCATGGTCGACCTCCGTCGGTCGGTACGGATCATCGGATCGGTGGTGGCGTGCGCGGTGGCCGGTGCGGCGACCGGTGCGGTGGCCGTACGTCCGTTGCCGCGCGCGTACTGGTAGAGCAACTCGGCGCCGATCTCGGCGGCCAGCAGGGAGGTGATGCCGCCGCTGTCCCACGGCGGGCAGACCTCGACCACGTCCATCCCGACCGGCCGCAGTTCCCCCACCACCGCGAGCAGGGCCAGCAGTTCGCGGGAGCTCAGCCCGCCGGGCGCGGGGGTTCCGGTGCCCGGGGCGAACGCCGGGTCGACCACGTCCACGTCGCAGGAGACATAGACCGGGCGGTCGCCGATGACCTCGCGGATCTCCGCCGCCACCGCCGCGACACCGCGCTCGGCGAACTCGGCGGTGGTGATCATGCGTACGCCGTGTCCCAGCGCGTAGTCGTGCGCGGTCGGCGAGGGGATGTGGCCGCGCATCCCGAGCTGGACCATCCGGGCCGGATCCACCAGGTGCTCCTCGATGGCCCAGCGGAACGGCGTCCCGTGGTGGAAGGTGCCGCCGTAGACCGGCGGATTGGTGTCGCTGTGCGCGTCCAGGTGCAGCACCGCCACCGGACCGTGGACGCTGTGGACCGCCCGCAGCGCGGCCAGGCTGAGCGAGTGGTCGCCGCCCAGCATCAGGAACGCCCGGTTGTGCTGGAGCAGGTCGGTCAGGGCGGTGGTGGCGGTGGTCATCGCCAGTTCCATGGAGAAGGGGCTGAGGTCGATGTCGCCCGCGTCCACGGCGTCGATGAGTTCGAAGACGTTGGGGCCCCGGCCGATTCCGGTGCCGTGGATCAGGCCGGACTCGTGGCGGATCGCCCGTGGGGCGAAGCGCGCGCCGGGACGGTAGCTCGTGCCGCCGTCGTAGGGCGCACCGACCACGACCACGTCGCGGCCGACCGGCTCGGGCTGGTGCCGCAGCCGCATGAAGGTCGCGAGTTGGGCGTAGCGGGGCGAACCGGAGGTCGCGATCTGGGCGGGAGGCTCGGTCATGGCTGGACTACCTCGTTCCCTGGGAGCGTGCGGCGGGCTCGGAGCGGACCGCGACACCGACCCGGGCGGCGGCCTCCGTCGCGGCGGCCATGGCGGCGTCCGGGTCGTCGCCGGTGGCGTACACCAGGCCCACCCGGCCCGAGTTGTCGATCCGGTGCCACAGGTGGTCGCCCGGGTGGGCGAAGAGCGTGACCGTGGCGCCGGGGACGCGTTCGGCCTCGGCGACGCCGGTGACCGCCTCCAGCACCCCGGCTCCGGGCGGAGGGTAGAGCATGACCACCGCGGCTCCACCCTGTGGTCCGGCGTCCGGAGGGCGCGGGGTGCCGCCGATCGCGAGCAGTTTGGCGTCCAGATGCGGGTTGGCCCCGCAGACGTCCTTGACCATGGTGGTGAGGCAGCCCGCCGGGAGCCGGGGGTTCACCTCGACGATCCGGGGACCGTCGGCGGTGAGTTTGACCTCGGTGTGGCAGGGGCCCTGTCGGTAGCCGATGCGATCGAGCACCTCGGTCACCGCCCGCCGTACCGCCTCCTCGGTTTCAGCGTCCAGCCGGGCCGGGAAGCTGTGCGCGGCCTCCAGGAAGCTGGGCGGCGGGCAGAGCCGTTTGGCGGTGATCCCGTAGACATGAGTGCGTCCGGCGACGGTCAGCGACTCGACGCTGACCTCGGGCGCGTCCACATAGCGTTCGAGCAGCACGTGGCCGGGGCGCGGCTGCCCGCGCAGGCTGTGCCGGATCGCGGCGGTGCGCTCGTAGGCCGCCCACAGGTCCTGCTCGCGGTCCACCCGCAGAACCCCGTAGCTGATCGCCTCGGCCGGCGGCTTGAGTACCAGCGGAAAGCCCAGTCGCCGTGCGGCGGCGTCCAGTTGGCCCGGGTCGGTGATCAGCTGGTACGGGATGTTGTACGGGCTTCCGTCGAGCAGTCGCCGCAGCGTGGGCTTGTGGTTGGCGGCCCGGACGGCGTCGAGGCCGGGGCCCGGCAGGCCGAGCCGCTCGGCGACCTCGGCGGCGACCTCGGTGTGGTAGTCGGAGAAGGTGGTGATCCCGTCGACCAGCGGCTTGCCCTGGTCGTCGGTGACGGCGTCCAGCACCGCCTCCACACTGTGGGTGTCCACGAAGCTCAACTGGTCGACCCGGGTCAGCGGATGACCCCCCCACTCGGCCTCGGTGGCATACCACTCGCGGTCCCTGAGCAGCAGGTGGATCGCGAGTCCGAAGCTCCGGGCGGCGGCGATCTCGTCGTAGAAGACGTCATGGAGCATGCTCTCGACCAGTGCCAGCCGCTTGCCCGCGAAGCCCTGGTAGGCGGCGCTTGAGTCCACCAAAGGGCTTTCTTGGTAGGATTTCTGACTTTCTGTCATCGCTGTCCCGTCATCTCTGCCCGGTTGTCGACGCGGTCGGCCCCGGCGTCGTCGTCCGGGTGCCCCCCGCCCACGATCAGCCGCTCGTAGAGCTGCTGTGCGGCGGCGGCCTTGGCCCGGTGGACGTCCGCCTCCGGTACGCCCGACTCCCGCAGCAGCCGGGACCAGGTGCTGGTGGTGCCGGAACCCTCGTGGATGCCGAGCTTGCGGCGGTTCACGGTCTCGGCGGGCAGGACCCCGGCGAACGCCCGGCGCAGCACCCACTTGTCGGTGTCCTCGCGGCGCTTGAGCCCCGGCTCCAGGGACACCATCAAGCCGAGCACGTCCCGGTCCCAGTAGGGGTGGGTGCTCCAGTGCCCGGCGATCCCGGAGAGTGCGGGCGCCAGTTCGTTCAGCCCGTCGAAGGTCTCCATGTCCCGGGCGAGTACCTCGTCCAGGGTTCCCAGGGCCACCGTGTCCCGGTGCATGCCGCCGAGCGGGATGTCCGCGCCGTAGCCGGTCAGGATCCGCCGTGGCGGCCCCGGCAGCCTGCGGTACAGCGCGACCAGCGGCATCAGGTACTCAAGGATGTCGGGGTCGGCGACCTCGGCGGCCCACACCGTCCAGGCCAGCTCCCGGACCAGCTCCCGGGAGTCCACCGTGAGTTCCCGATGGACCGTGCCCAGGTGCTGGGCGACCAGCCGGGCCGCGTCGAACTCGTCGCCCGCGTCGGTGCCCAGGGTGACGCTGTGGACACCGGCGCAGGACGCCGCGGCCAGCGCGGCCACGGCGGAGGAGTCGATGCCACCGGAGAGCACGACCGTGGGCGCCGGGTCTCCGGCCGTCCGCGCGGTCACGGCCCGGCGCAGCTCCGCCCGGACGGCAGCCACGGCCTGCGGTCCCTCGGTCAGGTCGCGGTGCAGCGGCGGGGCCCAGGTGCGCAGCGACTGACCGCTCGGGTCGGACCCGGAGAGGTCCAGGAGCAGCGCGGTTCCGGCGGGAACCCGCCGGACCGGGACCCCGACTCCGCTCAGCGCCTTGGCCTCGGTGGCGGCGGCCAGCGTCAGCGCCGCCGCGGTTCCGGCCCGGTCGGCGGCGTCGTCCCGGGCGACCGCGAGGTGCAGCGGGACGCTGGCGGCGTGGTCGGTGGCGGCCACGAACCGCTGCCCGTCCTGGAGCAGCAGCGCGTACCTGCCGTTGAACAGCCGTAGCGCGCTGGTGCCGTAGCGCAGCCAGCAGGCCAGGACCAGGGCCGCGTCGTCGCCGGGCGCGGGGGCGGCGGCGCCCAGAGCCCGGATCAGTTCCCCCCGGTTGTAGAACTCTCCGGCGAGCAGCACCCGGACGTCCCCGGCGACGGCGGTGCCTGAAGCCGGGGTGCCGCCGGGGTTCGGGTTGCCGGAGGAAATGGGTGACAGGACCACGCCTGACCAGGCGGGCCCGGCGCCGTCGGCGGGGACCGGGGTGCGCTGACCGAGCATGGCCAGCCGGGGTGCGTGCAGGGGCAGCGGGCGGTCACCGATGGTGACGGCGAAACCGAGGACGGGCGGTAGTGAGCTCATGGCCGCCTGGCTCAGACGTTGAGGGCGGCGAAGGCGTCCGCCTGAAGGTCGTAGTCCACCGGGACTTCGATCAGGTAGGGCCGGTCCGTCTCGATTCCCTTCTGCAGCGCCGCCCGCAGGCCGGCGCGGTCCGAGACGTGTATTCCGGTGGCTCCGTTGGCCTGCGCCAGCTGTACGAAATCGACGTCGGAGAAAGCCACGGCCGGTTTGTGCCCGCGTTGGTGCCCGATGTGCTGGTAGAGCTCGATCAGACCGTTTCTGCTGTTGTTCACCACGACGATGACTATCCCGAGCTCCAACCGCACCGCGGTTTCGAGGTCGGCGCTGTTGGAATGGAAACCGCCGTCGCCGGCGAGCAGTACGACCGGGTGATCGGGCCGGGCTATTTTCGCCGCCATGGCCGCCGGAAGTCCGTATCCGAAACTGGAGCATCCGGCGGAGGTGAGGAATCCGTAGGGCCGGTCGGAGCGTGCGAACAATGCTCCGTAGTGGCGGAAGAAACCAATGTCGCTGACAAAGGTGGACTCGCTGTCCACGGCCGCGTTCATGCAGTCCACCACCTGGTGCACCCGCATGCCGTCGGCGTAGTCGGTGGGGTCGTCCAGCAGGGTGCGGACGGCCAGCCGCAGGTCGGCGATGTCGTGCGGCTGCCGCGGGGCCAGTTCGGCGGTGGCCCGGTCCAGTTCGGCGGTGAACTCGGCGACGTCGGCGACCACGTCGAGGTCGGGGTGGACCACCCGGGGCACCGGGTTCACCACCGGCGCGACCCGGACCACCTGCTTCGCCACCCCCCTGGACCACATGGACGGACGCAGGTCCTCGACGTAGTCGTAGCCGAGTGCCACGATCAGGTCGACCGGGGCGAACAGGTCGTCCAGGGCCCGGCGGCCCAGGATGCCCTCCATGTAGCCGGTGACCGCGCCGTAGTTCAGCGGGTGGTCGTGCGGCAGCACGCCCTTGGCGGTGTAGGTGGTGATCACCGGGATCCGCAGCCGGTCCACCAGCGCCCTGATCCCCTCGACCGCGCCCGCCCTGATGGCTGCGCTGCCGACCACCAGCACCGGGTGGGCGGCTCCGGCCAGCAGTCCGGCGACCGTGGCTACCGACTCCCGCCAGCCGGGATCGACTGCCGCGATCAGCCGGGTCGGCGGTACCGGCCCCGGTGCGGGCGCGGTGGCGGGAGCCGCGAGCAGGTCCACCGGAAGACTGATGAAGCTGGGCCCGGCGGGCTCGACCATGCTGGCGGCCACGGCTGAGTCGACCAGGTCTGTGATGTCCGACGGGCGCTCCAACTGCGCCGCGTACTTCACCAGCGGCTGCATCAGCGACACGCTGTCCAGGCACTGGTGGGTCTCGTTGGGGAAGTAATCGTGGGACTCCGACTGCGCGCTCAGAGCGACCACCGGGCTGCGGTCGAGCGCGGAGGTGGCGACCCCGGTGGACAGGTTGGTCATACCGGGGCCGAGGGTGGCGAAGCAGACTTGGGGTCTGCCGGTGAGCCGGGCCAGGACGTCGGCCATGACCCCGGCCGTGAACTCGTGCCTGGTGAGGATGAAGTCGAGGCCGTCGACCTCGTTGAACAGGATGGCGGAAGCCTCACGCCCCACGACGCCGAAGATGTGGCGGACGCCGTGGCTCTTCAAACGGCGCAGCAACAGCATGGCGGCGCTTTCAGTCTGCAAGGGCGACATCGCTTCAGATCTCCTAGGGGTGGGGGGATTTCCTGCGATTCACGGTCGGTGTACACCGACGGAATCGTGCGACAGCAGAGCGGAGGACTTCACGACGGCAGACCCGATGTCCTGCGAAGGGGCCGGTGATTCCACTCCGACAGTTCATGAAAGAAATGAGAAAATGGCAAGGAGGGAAATGGGGTCAGGCCAATTGAGCGGCTCGAATGAAAACCTACCCATCACCCCCCTGTAGACACAAGACAGCCATCAGGGCGGCACACCGGCCGCCCTGATGGCGACCCGGTAATGAAACGGGCATAGGGGCCGTACCCCGCGTATGCGGACCACCGGAAAGGGTGCCGCAACCTGTTCCCCTGGCCGAAAATCGCCGACGACCCAACCGTCGGGCACGGTACGGACGGGTGCCGTCAGAGGGCCGCAACCAGGTGTTCCGTGGCCTGACACGGTGTTACCCGCACTCGGGTCCGGGGGGGTCGACGAAGTCCCAGCCGCGACCGACCGGTCCACGGCGCAGTTGATGACATGTTTCAGACAAAATATGGCGACGACAGTACGGTCGTGACCCACAGGCCACAGGCATACTGTTCAGTCACTTTCGTACCACCTCACCGACCCAGCGCCGTTGTCCTCCGGTCCCTATCCCGCAGCCGCTCACAAGCTGGTCAGATGGTGTGGTGCGGGTTGGACGGCAGGCATTTCTCGACCGTTGTTCGCCGTTTGGCGACTATGGTCGTGAGGTCTGCCTGGATCGGGTGCGTTTCTGGGTTCGTCCAGGGGTTTCGTGGATGTTGGTTGCCCTGGGGCGTGGGTGTTCGGTGCGGGTTTGTCGGAGTGTGCCGGGGGTGGGTGATGAGGATGATTCTGTTTGGGTGGGAGGGGGTGCCGGTGTGGCCTCTTGTCTGGTGTTTGGTCGGTTTGTGGTCGGTGACGCGGTTTTCGATCGCGCCTGAGTTGTGGGGCAGGTTCAGGCTGGCGTGGACGGGTTCGAAGTCCGGTGGCGTAGGTGGTCATCGGGGCGATGCCGTTGCTCTTGACGTCGTTGATCCACTGGGGCGGGAGTTCGGTGTGTGTGGGGTTCGACAACGTTGCCGTGACGTTCATCTGGGGTGATGTGATCGGCAGGTGTGGCGGTTGCGGGATGATGGTTGGTTGTGTGCCCTTGCCTGATGTGCCTCCTGTTCTGGCGGATAGTGTCCTGGCTGGTGTTACTGGGTCGTGGTAACGCGGCCCAGGACGTCGAGTTACTCGTGCTGCGTCAGGAGGTCGCGGTCCTGCGTTGCCGCAGCCCGAAGCCCAACCTTCGTTGGGCTGACCGGACTCTGTTCGCGGTGTTGATCTGCCTGCTGCCAAAGGACCTACGTGCCCGCCGGCTGGTGACCTCGGGCACAGTGCTGCGCTGGCGCCGACGAGCGGTCGCCAGGAAGTGGCGCCGGCCCCGGCCGCCGGGACGTCGACCGATCCCCGGCGAACTCCTGGCCCGCTCCTGCGGCTGGCCCGCGACAATTTGTCGTGCGGCTACACCCGCGTCCAGGGCGAACTACAGCGCCTGGGCAGGCCGCAACGATCCTGGCCACCGGCTTCTTCCAGGTCCACACTGTCACACTCAAACGCCTGTACGTGTCCTTCGTTCTGGAACTCGGGACCAGGCGCGTGCGCACCCTCGGCATCACCGAGCACCCCACCGCGGCCTGGACGACACAGCTCGCCAGGAACTTCCTGGCCGACATCGGCGAGCGAGCCGACAGGTTCCGGCACCTGATCCGGGACCGAGACTCCATCTTCACCGACGCCTTCGAGGCCGTCTTCACCTCGGAAGACATCGAGATCAAGAAGTCCGCACCACGGACCCCGAGAATGAACGCCTTCGCCGAACGCTGGATCAAGACCGTCCGCGCCGAGTGCGCCGACCGGATGCTCATCACCGGCGACCGCCACCTGCGTCTCGTCCTCGACCGGTACACGGTGACAGCGGCCGTGACAAGCGGTTCTGATCCACTCTCTGTGGAGTCGTGACCTGGCGTCACAGGAGCCTGGAATGATGGGTGTTCGTGTGACTGCAGCGGGCCCTTGACGGCTTTCTCCCATCTGTCGGCGCTGACGGTGGACGAGGTCGTGGTGGACGACGGCGTGATGACTTTCTCGGCGCGGACCGCGACGCGGCGGGCGGTTTGCCCGGGGTGCGGGACAGTGTCGGGCCGTGTCCACGGCGGCTACCGGCGGCGCCTGGCCGACGTGGCGGTGTCCGGGCACCGGACCGTGTATGGGCCCCCGCTGATTCTGATTTTTGATCTTGTTTTTTGGTTGGGTTTCGTGGTTTGGTCGGGAGTGTTCGGGGGTGTGGTTGGCCGGTCGGTGACTCCTTGATCGTTTTCTGGTGGTGA
>Ga0302314_10009622_pt1 | contig 17048 bp, 6 predicted proteins | sample III_Palsa_N2_3_FD_200533 | JGI IMG/M metagenome (GOLD analysis project Ga0302314, IMG submission 200533) | Peat permafrost microbial communities from Stordalen Mire near Abisko, Sweden - III_Palsa_N2_3 | ecosystem: Environmental > Terrestrial > Soil > Palsa > Peat permafrost | place: Sweden...
GCTCGATGCTGTCAATGAGGTGGTTCCGCTGGAGCGGGCCCAGGTTATGAGACCCGACCCGCATGATAATCTGCCGCTTTTCGATCGTTACCGTGCCATCACGGGCCTCGGCGTGGAACTTGTCGAGCGGTTCGAGTTCTACGCGCAGGCTCGTCAAGAGGATCTAGCGGTGCTGATCGCCACCGGTGATCAGCAGCATTACGCGAACATCCTGCTTACGGTAGGCGCGTGGCCGGCCCCAGACGCCCGTGCAAGCGTCAAGCAGTCCTGACGTTCCCGGCATCTCGATCCACTTGTTCCGTCGACTGTAAAGCTGCGGCGCAGGCCCTCAGCGAGTTTCCCGGAGTCAACGGAGCCTACCGTGACGGGAAATATGAACTCTATTCGCGTATTAACAGCGGTTTGGCCGTCGCGGCCCAGGGCGCGCTCGTCGCGACGGTGTTTGACGCCGACAAGAAACCGCTCGTCGTGATCGCGCAGGAGGCGCGTGCTCTGATCGACGTGCGCGACGGTGAGATCACGCCACCCGAACACGTGGCCAACCCAGCGTGTCCAGTACGGGGTAAAGCGGCCACCGCCGGCATGTAGAGGAGATACTCAGGGCAAATCCAGTACCCATCGGACTTTGCGGGACGTTATCGGACTCTGAGTTTGGCTCTCACGGCAGTAACCCGGGTTAGAATCCCGGCAGCGGTACTCGCCAGAAGCCCCGTTGTTGCGGGGTCTTCTGCGTTAAGGCGAGAGCGGGGCCGGCGCAAGTGACCGCGTCCGCTATGCGATCCGGGTCCTCGGTAGAACCGCACCTTTATCCCGTCGGTATCGGCATCCGCGTGTCCGGATTCGTCCGGATATCCATCCGGCCGTCGAAATCTGGCTAATCATTCGCCGCCATGCAGGTGACATTCAACCCGCAGTCTCCGGGGACACCCGCCGAGGTTCGAGCTCGTCTGTCAGGTCAACGGCAAGGTCCGGGACCGCCTGGCCGCGTCGGCCGGCGCAGCCAGGGACTCGCTGGCTATTTGCTCGACTCTGTGGAAGTGACCTATCCGGCTTGCTTACCATGAGTGAACTGAGTACCTTACTAATCAAGTGATTTGACCAAGTTGTTGGCGCGCCTCTTGTGGCCAGGCGTCGTGTGGCCAGCCTTAGACGGGGCGTGATACGTAGTTCGTCAAGAGGGGAGACGTGCCGCATGTGGGCAGGGGATCTGGTGTGGGTCGGTAGAAGAACCGGCCTGTGTGGAGTACTCGCGACGGCGATCATCTCGCTCGCCTTTACCTCGTCCGCGCTCGCCGCTCCGGCGTCCGGCGCGAAGCCATACTCCAACTCGAAGGTGGAGGGCAACCTTGCCGTCGGCGCGCTCGGCGTTCTCAGCGCCGCGCTCATTCCTGACGATCAGAGCGACGGCACGATCACGGTCAACGACCCGACCGTCACCAGCGCGACGCCGGTGCCCGGGCAGGCCGTCACCTTCCGCGACACGGCGACCGACATCAACGACACGAACGGCACCTATCTCACTTACACGTGGGACTTCGGCGACGGCACGCCCGACGTAACCACCACCGGCGCGATCTCCAGCGTTAGTCATACATTCGCGACGACCGGGACATACACCGTGACCGTCAACGTGAGTGACTCTGCGGACGGCGGTGACGAGGTCGACGCTGCGCCTGATCCGTGTGGCGGCGGCGGCGGCTGCGGCGGCGCCGACAACGGCGACGGCGACACGCTCTTCGTCAACGTCGTGACCGCGCTTACCGGCGATGGCAGCGCGGTGAATGACCTTCCAGGTTGCTACGCCAACTCGCTTGCGCCCAACGACGACGGCTACTCCGACGATGCCGTGCCGATCGGCTTCCCGATCAACTTCTTCGGCGAGACCGAGACCAGCCTTTACGTCAACGAAAACGGCAATGTCACCTTCGATGATCAGCAATCGGCCTTCTCGCCGTACCCGCTGTCCACGGAAGATCAGCCGATCATCGCCCCGTTCTGGAGCGATGTCGACACGAGCGATCCGGTTACCCCTGACGGACCGGTGTCGTCACTGGTCACCTACGGCCAGACAACCTACGACGGTAACCCCGCGTTCTGCGTGATCTGGGGCGGTGAGAATGGTGCCGTTGGCTATTACGACCAGCACACCGACAAGCTCAACCGCTACGAGCTCCTGATCGTCGACCGCCCGGACGTTGCGGCCGGTGATTTCGACATTTACTTCAACTACGACCAGCTTCAGTACGAGACCGGCGATGCCAGCGGCGGAGTAGACGGCCTCGGTGGTGACGGCGCCCGCGCCGGTTACGCCAACGGCGAAAACTCTTATGAGCTGCCGGGTTCGGGTTCGGACGGCGTGTTTCTGACCGGCGACCCCGATGATTTGGTCGCAAACTCCAACGACGGAGTGGCCGGACAGTACGTCTACCCCTTCCGCGGTGGCAATGGCCTGGCCAGCACCACGCTCTACGGCACCGTCACGGACAGCAACAACGATGATGTCGAGGCAGAGGTCGAGGCGTGCCCGACCGGCGGCGGGGCCTGCGACACGGCTTGGTCGAACGCTGATGGCAGCTACTCGATCGACGCTCAGCCCAGCACCGCCTACACGGTGACGGCATACCCACTGACCAACGATACGTCGGATAGCCCGAGTGCCGCTACCCCGGTTACGACGCCCAGCGCTGGAGACATCGAGCAGGAGCTCCAGCTGGAGGCGCCGTTGCTGCCGCCGACGAACGTCACGATCCAGAGCAGCGACACGGCGACCCAAGGGGGTGTGCCGGTTGTGGACTGGCAGGACTCGACGCCGCTCACCGTCGTGGGTTGCGCCGGGGGTAGCGCGAGCTACTCCATTACGGCTGTGAACCCATACGACGGAGAGTCTGGGACCGTGACCGGTGCGCTCACGCCAGGCGCCGTGTCTGGCGACAGCATCACCTACTCCGCGAGCATCCCGCAGCTGTATCCGCTGCACGGAAGCGCCCAGGTAACGATCACCGTCACCGGCTGCGCGGATCCGACGGCCGACCAGAACAGCGCGTTCGACATCTACATCGACCCGAGCGGCATGGTGGTGAACACCAGCGGTCAGCCGATCGCTGACGCGACGGTCACGCTCCTGACCGCGAGCAGCGCGGCGGGGCCGTTCTATCCGGTTCCGAACGGGAGCGCGGTGATGTCTCCCGACAACCGCGTCAATCCGTTCACCACGGATGCGACCGGTTCGTACGGCTGGGACACACTGGCGGGCAACTACGAGGTCGAGGCGACCGCTCCCGGCTGCTATGCGCCCGGGAACCCGTCGAGTCCGGCCGTCTACAGCCAGGTGCTGACCGTTCCGCCGGCCGCCACGGGCGTGACGCTCACGCTCGACTGCGCACCGCTGCCACCCAGCACGCCTGCGCCGGCGCCGGCGCCCACGCCGACTCCGGCAACAACGGCGTCGGTGCCGTCGCCGACCGTGCTCAGCGGCAGGCTCGGCAACCAGGAGCTCAGCGCGTCGTTCGCGGCCGGGACATACCTACCGACGAGCAAGCTGAGCCTGGCATTCAGCACTACTTCAGTCAGCGGCGTAAAGCCGGTTCTGAAGTTCAAACGCGCCACCGTCTGGATCGACAAGGGCGTCAAGACGATCAAGGTGGTCACCGAGTTGATCCACGGCAAGCACAAGAAGGTGAAGCGAACCACCTACGTCGCGAACTCCACCATCGCAAGTGCGTCCTCGACGGCGAGCGTCAGCCTCAGGGGCCTGACGGCGGGTACTCACACCATCAAGGTGATCGCGACCTACACCGAGTCGGTCAAGGCCAAGAAGGGCCATAGGACGGTCACGGAGACGAAGACGCTCACGAAGACGCTCACGGGACACGTGACCGTCTCCTAAGGCGTCAGGGGTATGGGTCCGGTCGAGGTCTGCTCGACCGACCCATACCCGCCCAACCGCGCTATCGGGACCAGACGACACTTGACGCCAAGGCCGGAATGGCTTGTGGTCCAGGCGGTCGCTGGTTCGAAGCCGGTCGCTCGCCCTTAGCCTGGATCCAGCGATGGGTGGCGCGGGTTCTGTCCGGCAGTGAATCTTAAGTGACCTCCTGAGCGTGACTGGTCAGGTTGTGCCGGGGCAGGTTTTCAGGGGCTCGCGGCGACTCGTAGTAGCCATGGGTTGACGCGAGCCTTCGGTGTCAGCCGCGTTTCGTAGGTGTCGGCCTGCTCGACGGGCTGCGCAGGCCAGCCTGTGCTCGGCCGGGATGGTCCAGCGCGTCCGCGAACCGCTCGGCCTGCTCGGCCGTCAATCCGATCCGTCTCGTCTCATACGCCCACCACCCACCAGCGCGGCAGGCATCCAAAACGCGCGACACATCGCAAGCCTCCAACTCGGACAGCTTGTCGACGATCTTGTGCAGCCGCCTTGGAGCGGATCCCGAGGTCACAGAACGGTGGCTGCCCAGGGGTGTCCGGATCTGTCCGGATATCTGACTAACCGTAGACGGCGACAACCGCGGCGGTGATGATCCCGGCCTATGCACTGCACGGGGATCGCGCTGCTCTCACCTAGGAAGTGGGGCGGCGGAAGTCGCGCAACACGACGGATGCTGGTGGTGCTCGCGACCATACCCCTGATGCTGCTTCTGACCCCAACGTTCGCGCAGGCGGACCTCTCATGGTCCGGCCCGACGTACGTTCAGGGGATCGAAAGCGGCGAACTGAACGCGATCGCGTGCCCCTCTTCAACTCAGTGCACGACGGTCGGGACCGGCGGGATGGCAGTGACCTTCAACCCGACGAGCGCTGGTACGCCGACGCCTACCACGGTCGACGCCACGGGCTACGTCGCCTCTATCGCGTGCCCCTCAACGAGCCAGTGCACCGCAGTCGATAGCAACGGCGCCGAGGTCACGTTCAACCCGAGCAGCCCGGGCACACCGACCCCTGTCTCGATGGGCAGCGCCTATAGCTTCCAGAGCGTCGCCTGCCCATCGGCGAGCCAATGTACTGCGGTCGACAACGACGGCAACGAGGTTACGTTCGATCCGACCAGCCCGGGCACACCGACCCCTGTGTCCGTCGATCCGCCGAGTAGCTCGGATGAAGGCCTCATCGGGGTCGCATGCCCGTCCACGAGCCAATGCACCGCTGTCGACTATTCGGGCGACGCGGTTACGTTCGATCCAACGAGCCCAGGCACACCAACACCCGCGGCCGTCGATAGCGAGGACGGCTTCGATGCCATCGCCTGTCCGTCGACAAGCAAATGCATTGCAGCCTCTGATGACGGCAACGAGGTCACGTTCAACCCTACGAACCCCGGCACGCCTACCCCGGCTCAGGTGGACACCAACGACTCGGATCTGGACAGCCTCGCGTGCAGCTCTGGAACCCAATGCACGGCGGTCGACATGGGCGGCGACGAGGTCACGTTCAACCCGTCCAGTCCGGGCACGCCAACCGTCGTGTCTGTCTACAACGCAGGCAACGGCTGGTCAAGCTACGTCGCGTGCCCTTCCGCCTCCCAATGCACCGTCGTCGGCTACTCCGGAGAGGAAGCGACCTTCAACCCCACCAGCCCAGGCACCCCAACCGGGGTATCCATCGTCAGCGGACCCCTAAGTGAGCTGGTGTGCCCAACCACGACGCAGTGCACCGCGCTCGGTGACGGAGACGAAGCCACGTTCAACCCGGCCAACCCCGGAGCACCCGTCTTGACTTCAGTGGACAGCAGCGGCCTGGGAATTCTCACGTGTCCGCTAACGACCGAGTGTGTAGGGATCGACGAGAACGACGACGAGGTGACTTTCAACCCGAACAATCCGGGGTCGCCAACCCCAGTTTCGGTCGACAGCAACGGGGTCTACACCCTCGCATGCCCGTCCACAACCCAGTGCACCGGCATCGACGGCTCCGGACAAGAGGTCACCTTCAACCCGGCCAGCCCCGGAACTCCTTCACCTCTCGGCAGCGGGCTCTGGTCAGAGGCGCTCTCGTGCCCATCGACAACCGAGTGTGTTGGGCTCCAGCAGGTAGGAGGTGGTGACGGAGCGCCTGGCGCGAACTACGAGGTGACGTTCAACCCGCTCAGTCCCGGAAGCCCAACGGCCGTCTCGCTCAACAGCGGGAGCAGCGCCGGCCTCACGTTCGACGGCACGAGCATGTCCTGCCCCTCGGTGAACCAGTGCACCGTGGTCGGCGGCTGGGAGGCCATCGATAGTGGTTACGAGGTCACGTTCAACCCCAACAATCCCGGCTCACCGACCCCGGTGGTCTTGATCGACAGCGGTCCGGGCTATTACGGGCTTGTGACGGTCGCTTGCCCATCTGTGAGCCAGTGCACGGCGGTCGGCCGTGACGGCGACGAGGTCACGTTCGACCCCACGAATCCAGGCTCACCGACACTCGTGCCCGTTGATGGTCTCGACGCCGGCCTCGAAGCGCTCGCATGCCCGTCTCGTGCGACATGCGTGGCCGGCGATCAGGTCGGCGACCTCTTTGTTGGCACCGACTCTTCAGCCAGTCCCGTCCCGGTGAACTCGAGCGCCCCGACGATCAGCGGCACCAGCCAAGAGGGCGGCACACTCACCGAAAGTCACGGCGCCTGGACCATCACTCCCAACAGCTACACCTACCAATGGTTTGACTGCAACAGCTCTGGGACAGGATGCGCCAGCATCAACGGCGCAACAGCGCAGTCCTACACGCTCACCAGCAGCGATGTTGGCCACACCATCGAGGTGCACGAAATCGCAACCAGCGCCGGCGGACCGAGCTCTCCCGCGAGCTCGGGGCCAACGGCCGTCGTCGCCTCCGGTGCCGGGGGTGGCACGGGCGGTACCGGGGGCGGCACGGGCGGTGCCGGGGGCGGCACGGGCGTTACCGGGGGCGACACCGGCGGTGGAGGAGGCGACACCGGCGGTGGAGGAGGCGACACGGGCGGTGGAGGGGGCGACACGGGCGGTGGAGGGACGACAGGTACGACAACCTCGACAACCGGCACTGCTGGCCTGAAGTCGCCGAAAACCTCCGGAGCCACGGTTACCGACACCGTGACGTGCGCCGGCAGCACAGGGCAGAGTTGCACGATCACCGAGACGCTCACGATTGTCGAGACCCTCAAAGGCACCAAACTCCTCGCCGTCGCGGCGAATATGCACGCGAAGACGAAGACGAAGACGAAGAACGTGACTGTCGGATCAAAGACCGTGACGATGGCCGGCGGTCAGACCGAGACCGTCAAGCTCACGCTCAACGGCACAGGGGCCGCACTGCTCAAGAAGCAGGGCAGTCTCCCCGTCAAGTTCACGATCAAACAAGGCGCCAAGACCCTGCGCTCTCAAACGGTCACGCTCAAGAGGCCCAAAAAGAAGTAGGCGTCGGTCACTTTGGCGAGCTGCCCGCACCTATGAAGCTGACTAGCACCCTCGTGGTGTGCATAGTCGCTGGACTGGCCGTAATCGGCGTCCCGTCTGCGGACGGAGATCAGGCCTTGCACGGCACGTCCACAGAAGCGGCCGCCGCGGCGGGTACGAGCATCACGCAGATCGGCGAATCCGGGGACGAGGTCCTAAGCGTGGTATCGGAGAGCGCTTCCGGGAATTCGGTCGTTGCGCTCGGAACGAACGTCGGCGGTTACGACGCCCCCAATTCGCTGTACTCGTTCAATACCACGGCGCCGACAGTCGATTTCGCAATCGACAAGTATTCGCCAGCGGCTGCAGTTTCACCGAGCGGGCGGTTCGCGGCTTGGGTGGCAGGCCCATGCACTGTTCTGAACCAGGGAAACACAAGGGACGCCGTGGTGACCCTGGTCGACAGGGCGGACCCGAGCGCTGGCACCCGTGCGATAAGACTGCCGCCCGATTGGACAAAGATTGGCGTCGTGAACCTCGCGGTGACTTCTGCAGGCGCGGTCACAATCGTCGCGTCGCACATTGAGGACGACCTCTGTTTGGGCAGCTTCTCGACCGGCGATCATACTGGGACGCCGCCTCAAGGCGGCCCGGCGTCAGCGATCCTTAGCGCGGGGCCCGGCGCTGCGAGGTTTCACGTTGTACGAACAAGCAACGCCGCTCCCGCTATATCTCCGGACGGCCATAGGGTGACCGTGGATTGCGACATGTGCGAGCTGAGCAACTCAGGCAGTCGATTTGGAACTGCGGGCGTCACCGGGCAGCGACTCACCAGCAGCGATCCTGTGGCGTCTGCGATGTTGCCTCCGATTCACGGAGGCGAATACTCGCTCCTCGGCATGCACAGCGGTATCAACGGAACGAGTCCCACCAGCGACTCTGTGCTCATTACTGCCGACAAGAACGAAAGCGTGGGCTGCTGCACCCTCTCGCCGCCCCATACACAGGGACTTCTGCTGTGGCATCCGGATGGCGGAAAGCCAACGATTGTCCCGGTGCCTGCGTACCTGAGGAATAGCGATCTCAATGCCGGCGCCTGGCTGACCCCAAGCGTCATGATCGACTTCCCGCTGGAAGGACACGTGTTCGGCGTCACCAATCACGTGGTGCTGGTCGACCCGATCACGCATAGGTGGGGACCAGTCCGGACCTTCCGGAACCCTGAGACCACCTTCGAATACTGTGCCCTCCCGTCGGGGAAGATCCTCGTGGTAGCCGGGGTAGACAGTTACGCCAGCGACGCGATGACGAACGGCACGATCTACATATCGTCGGGAACGAGGCTCGTTCCGGTCAGTAGCGGGCTTCACTCGATCGCGGGGATCTCGTGCCCCGGCGGACCGGACATATATGTGTCGGCGGCAGAAAAGCTCTACGCGATCAACGCCGCATCGGTTGGTCCTACACATTGGTCGGTCGGGCCGCAGTCGCTCGGCGGAACGATCGCGGCAGGGGGGGACAAATTCACGCAGATATCAGCTGCCAGCGGAACCGTGTGCGGTCTGGAGAGCAGCGGGAAGGCGGTCTGCTGGGGCGACAACACACCGGGAGCGTTGAATGTCCCCGCCGCCGATTCGTTCACTCAGATCGCCGCGGGCGACGGCTACGCGTGTGGCTTGGAGGCTAGCGGGACAGCGGTCTGCTGGGGGCAAAACGCGCAAGGAAACGCGACGCCGGTTCCGGCCGATTCATTCACCGAACTCGCCACCGCCGGCAACTTCACCTGTGGTTTGAAGGTCGGGGGCGCCGCAGTCTGCTGGGGACATCGTCCCGACGGCAACCCCATGCCGGCCGATTCGTTCACGCAGATCACCACGGCGAATGCCCTCTTCGCCTGCGGGCTGGAGACCGGTGGGACCGCGGTCTGTTGGGGCTTGAGTGATACCGGCGCCTCTGAGGCGCCGGAGCCGCCCGCTGGCGACACGTTCGCCGAAATCACCGCCGGCGGGGCGTACGCGTGCGGCCTCGAGACGGGTGGGATCGCGGTCTGCTGGGGTAACGACCCTGACGGACCGTCCATCACCGCACCCGCGGATACATTCACACAGATCAGCGCCGGATACGTTTCAGCTTGCGGGCTCGAGACCAACGGGACGGCCGTCTGCTGGGGCGACAACATTGACGGAGGCGCCACGCCACCAACGGCCCGGTTTACACAGATCGCCGAGGGCAGCGGCTTCGGCTGTGGGATAGAAACCAGCGGTGCGACCGTCTGTTGGGGCCTCAAGGAGGATGCGTTGGCGGGCTGAGCGACCGCAAGGAAGGCAGTAGCGCCGACGCAGGCAACGCCGTGCGGCGGGGCGATAAACCTCTGCTGGCCGGCGACGCACTCGGGACGCACACCCTGACGGCGGGCCGCCGCTACTCAGACTCCGCATGGACGTTCGTGGTCTCCTCGGACCCGTCGACTAAGCGCGCGTAGGTGTTGTGAGCGCAGCAGCTGAGTGACTTTTGGTCGCACCGCTTACCGCGGGTCCGGGGCTACGACCACTCAGGCGTCCGGATTCGTCCGGAGATCCGCACAGCTATCGCAATCGCCCGCGTTCCAGGTAATCATTGCCGCCGGTGATGTCCAGGGAGTTACTCAGAAACGGAAACGGACGTGATGATGCTTAGGTTCGAGCAGCTAAAACTGACTCGCGTACGGGTCGCGGCCGTCGCCGTCTTATTGGTCGTGTGCGTGGCGGCGCCCTCCTCGGCTGCTGCTGACGGTGGTACGACGACGATTACAGGCACCGTCGTGGCTGGGGGAGCGCCACTAGGGGACGTGGATGTGTACGCGAGTTCGCCAGTGGACGATTACAACGACAGCCAGGACGCGACGACGGCTGTCGACGGCAGCTATGCACTCACGGGGCTTGCTCCAGACACCACCTACACCATCTCATTTACCCCGAACGAGTCGTCGAGCTACGCCGCTGACGCGGTCACGGTCACGACCGGCGCAGCCGGCAGCTCCAGCCAGCAGAGCGCGACCCTGGACGAGGGCGGGACGATCTCCGGAACGGTCACTGGCAGCGACGACGTTCCGATCTGCGTCACTGCGTACTCAGAGAACGGACTCGGCAACGGCGCCGCGACGCTTGTCAACAGCGAGGGAACCTACACAATCACCGGACTAACGTCGGGCGATTATCAGGTCGAGGCTTACCAGTGCCAGGGCGACGGCTACGACCAAGCATTCGACTACTCCGACTCCCCGGCGGAACCGCAACAGAAGTACGAGGGCACGTTCTACAGCACGGATGGTGGCGACGAAGCGGCCGAGGTCTCTGTGACCAATGGAACGTCGAGCGCGCCGGGCGACGATACGGGTGACATCAATATCCAGCTGGTCGGCGGTGCTCAGATCTCCGGCAACGTTAGTGCTGCCGGCCAGAACCTCGCGGGCGTCTGCGTCTCGGCCAGCCCGGACAGTGAGGACGGGTTCGACTACGTCAACGGCACAGTGACGAACGCGAGCGGCGACTACACGCTCACCGGTCTCGTCCCTGGCGTCGCTTACGACCTCTATTTCAGCCCCTGTGAAGCGACCGGCGATGGGCCTGGGGACAGCGGTTACTACGACAACGACGGCTATGACGGCTACGACGACTATGGGTCGACCGCTTACGACGACGGCTACGAACCAGCGAGCCCTTCCGCGGTGGTCGCGACAGTCGAGGGCGCGACTCAGAACGTCGTGCTCTCCCCGCTCACGCAGGCCGCAGATGGCGACAACTACAACATCGGCACATCGGCGATCAGCGGCACCGTGACCAACGCCGACGGTGACCCGATCACCACCGGGGACATCTGCGTCAGCGCGGAGCAGGCGGACGATATCGATGAGTACGACGGGCTCTACGACGACGTGTATCCCGAATACTCGACGCAGACGAACAGCGATGGTGATTACACGCTGAGCGGCCTGGAGTCAGGAAGCTACTATGTCCACTTCGCTGACTGCCCCGGCAGCAATCGCAGCGATGTCGCGCAGTGGTATCTGAACACGGCGTCGCCCACGCTCGGTGGCGCACTTCAATACCCGGGGTCAAACCTGGTCACGCTCTCGGACGGCGGTACGCAGACCGGTGTGGACGCCGAGCTCTCCCAAGGGAGCACGATCAGCGGCAACGTGACCGGCACACCGGTCGGGGGCAGCAACCAAGACCTCTCCGGGATCTGCGTGACCGCCACCTCGCTCGACTCCAACCCGAGCAACTCTGACACCGTCTTTCAGCCTGAATACGGGACTGTCACGAGTGCGGACGGCGCCTATTCGCTACGTGGGCTATACCCGGACGCTGCCGGCTATGAGATCGAGTTCAGTGACTGCAACGAAGATGATGACTACGGACTCGGCTCTCAGCCACAGTGGGTGACGGAGTACTACGGCGGCAGTTTCTACTACCCGGAGACTCCGACCGCGGTCGCGGCATCGCAGACGCCGGAGACCGTGACCGACGCGACCATCCCGGCGCAGGTCGTGACCGGCATCAATGGTGATCTGGACTACGGCGGTTCGATCACCGGGACGATCGAAAACGCCGCGAATGATCCGGTGAGCAACGGTCAAGTCTGCGCCATTGCGCAACGGGAGGAGACGGAAGCCGGTGATTACGACGACAACTACTACGGCGAGGCGCAGAACAATCCGTCGTCTGGAACCGCGACATACACGATCAGCGGCCTGCCGGCAGGCGAGTATGACGTTTCCTTCAACGACTGCGATGACTACTACGCCTCTGCCCGCAACGATATCCCGGAGAATCTTCCCGATCCGGTAACGGTGAGCCTGAGTGAGGACACGACCGCCGTCAACTCGTCGCTTGCAAATGGCGCGTTCATCGAAGGCACGGTGTTCGGTGGCTCTGACGCGTCAACTCCACTGAGCGACGCATACGTCGAGGCTGATGGATGGCCCTCCGGGCAACCCGCGAACTACGAGGACGACAGCACGGATTCCGAGTACGCCTACACAGATAGCCTCGGCCAATACGTCGTCGGACACCTGGACCCGACGTTGAGCTGGACGATTTACTTCGGCGAATTCGAGACCGAGACCTCCACCTCCGAGTACAACGGCGAGTACAGCTGGGCCGACCAGTATTACGACGACACGGATGATCTGGACGACGCAACGCAGATGCCGGTCGCCGTCGGGACTCCGGTCACCGGAATCAACGCCCACCTGGTCGGGACGCTGGTGGAACCGTCGCCAGCCGTGACGATCACCGACGGTCCCGCCGCGGACGCTTCCACCGATCAGACGTCGGCGACGTTCAGCTTCGACTCCGCCCTCTCCGGCGCTCCCGACTCGGACGTCAGCTATGTATGCACGCTGATAGGTCCGAACGAGAGCGTCGATGAGGACTGCACGTCACCGTGGACCACGCCCACGCTGACGAACGGCGCTTACCAATTCTCGGTGACTCCCACAGACAACAACTACGAAACGACCGGACAGACGGTTTACGTTGACTGGTCGGTGGATGCGTCGAGTCTGTATTCGAGTTCCGAAGGCACGGTCGCCGGCGGCCAGGAGTTCACCACGGATCCCGGCGGAACGACGTCCTCCAGTAACCCGGAGATCGTCGGCGTGACGCCGCCGGCCGGGACCGACGCCGAGGTCACGGTGTCGACGCAGCCAACGACTACTCCGGCACCGAATGGCTACGCGCTCCTCGGCCAGCAGATCCTGATCTCAGCCGAGCAGCCCGGTGGCGGCTCCTCTATCGAAGGGACCGTGAGCGCACCGATCTCGCTCACCTTGACCCTCGACGGCGCCGACATACCATCGGGAACCTCATGGTCAGACGTCACGATCACCCGTAACGGCACGCCAGCTCCCGACTGTACGGTTGACAACGCCACGGCATCACCCGATCCTTGCGTCGAGAGCCGCACGGAGACCGCTGACGGCGGTGTCACGCTTGTCGTGCTCACCACCTCCTGTAGCACCTGGAACTTCGCGGATGTGACGGCCGGCCCGGTTGTGCAGCCATCAACACCGCCATCAACACCGCCTGTGGTCGTGCCACCGTCGCTTCCGGCTGTGACCGCCAGCTCAGGGCCGAGTGTCGCCGCCATCAAGGACGCGCTCGCGCGGGTTGAGGAGCCAACCGGGGCTGCCGCCAAGATTGCGACCCTCGTCAAGAAGAAGGGCTACTCATTCACGTTCAAAGCCCCGTCCGCTGGCAAGCTGGTGATCGACTGGTATGCCAAGATCGGCAAGAAGAAAAAGGTCTTGATCGCCGACATGTCCGAGTCATTCTCCGCTGCGCGCTCGGCGGCGGCGAAGGTCTCACTGACCGGAGCCGGCTTGACAGAACTCAAGAAGGTGAAGAAGCTTGCCGTCACTGCAGACGTCAGCTTCAAGCCGACGGTTGCCAAAGTGGCGACGACGACTAATAAGTCATTCACGCTGAAGCGATGACCTACGGTCTAAACCGTGGCAGTCGGCGCGCGTTGGCCGCTACGACTGTGGTCATGCTGGCTGCCGTCGTTGCAGGTTGCGGGAGCAGCGGCAGTACGACAGCGGGCGGCGAGACGACCAAGCCACACGCGACACCCATGGCGTCTGAGAGATCGAACCCGAATACCGGTGGCGGCGTCACGGAAACCTCGACGATCGCGGTGAGCGGCTCTCAGACAAAGTCTGAGAGCCGCGTCGGCAAACCGCCTGGCGCGACCGGTGAGACGTCATCCTCAGCAGGGCGCCCGCCGCGGACGACGAAGTCCGGCACGCGATCGACGACGTCGGCAGCGCGCCCGCCGCGGACGACGAAGTCCGGCACGCGATCGACGACGTCGGCAGCGCGGCCGCCGCGGACAACGAAGTCCGGCGCGCCTTCGACGACGACTCCCACGGTCGAGCCTTCCCCTGGCCTACAGACCGTGGCGGAGATCACGGCCGCGTGCGGGAGCCTGCCGCCCGTAGCGTCGCTCCCGTCGACGGGGACTCGTCTCGACACCGAGGCGGCGCTGGCGATCCTGCAGCGCGTGAGTGGACTGCGGTCGATCTTTGCGGAGGCGCTGGCACCGGGGAGCGCTCCACAGAGCACCAGCACCACCTCCACCGCCGGCGGCGGTGGAGGTGGAGGTGCCCCAAGCGTCGTCTCGTTACCACTGCAACGCTTGGCAGACATGACTGCCGTGATCACGCAGCTTTTGCAGATGTCGCTCAGGTCCTCGTCGGGACAGCAGGCGCTCCGACTGCGCCAAGCGGTCGCCCAGCAGGTCGCGTTGGCATCGGGGGCCGGGATTCCGAGCTGCGCAGTCATTCCGGCGTAGGTACGGGCAGTTCGGGATCGGGCTTGCTTCCCGGCGATCTCAGAGCCGCGTAGTCTGCACCGAGGCTGCGAGGAAGGCTTACCGCCCCGTCACAGCGATCAGCGGCACGGCGGGTGGTATCCGCTTGTCTCCACGTATTGGGACCATTCGGACCGTGTCAGCGGTGTTCCGGCGAGCTTGCAGATCCGGTCGGATAGGTCGGCCGGGTTGTCGTCCCAGATGTGCAGCTGCTGATCACTCCCACCCGCGATCAGCGTGTTGCTGTGGGGTTGGAAACTGACCGCGTAGAGCTCACTGGTGGAGCCGGTGAGGTCGGCCACCAAATCGGGGTTTACCGGGTTGGCGATGTCCCAGAGCCAGACGGAGCCGTCGGTGGTGGCGGCGGCGAGTCGAGAGCCGTTGGGGCTGACAGCTATGTCGTAGATGCTGCTTGTCGGGCCGGTGAGAGGTCCGCCGATCGGTCGGGGGCGGCCAGGGTTTGCGATGTTCCACATGCGCACGGTTCGGTCGGCTCCTGCAGCGATCAAAGTGCGGCCGTTCGGGGTGAACGAGACGGTGTATGCGTAACCGTTGAAGCCGCCTACGGTTGCGAGCAAGTGCGGGTGGCTCGGTCGCGTGACGTTCCACAGCAGTACGTGTCCAGTGGTGCTGGCCGATGCCAGCAGGTGGCCGTTCGGGCTAAAGGCGACGCCAAGCATGATCTGAGCGGGGCGGTTCCGGTTCAGGGTGGGTTCGCTGACCGGGTGATTGGGATCGGCGGTGTCCCAGAGGTCGATGTGGCCGGCGTCGTCTCCGGCGGCGAGCAGCCCGCCGCTCGGGCTAAATGCCATTTCCTCGATGTACGGGGTTGCGCCGGTCAGTATTGGCCCGACAGGATGCGGTTGGTGTGGGTTACTCACGTCGAGCAGCCGAACCTGGGCGTTGGCGTTGGCGACCGCCAGGAGCTTGCCGTCGCCCGTAAGTGCGCCGGCGCCCGCAACCGCCCCGAACGAGCCTGGCGCTGCGATGTTGCTGATCAGCGACGGGCTGTTCGGGTCGCTCGTACTCCAGAGCTGGGCGTTCCCCTGGGGTCCACTTGAGATGACCGCAAGCTCGTTTCCCGCGCTTGTGTAGTCAAGCCCGAACACCTTTCCGGGTGCGGTCCAAGCCGTTGGCGCAGGCATGGTCCAGACTCGGGCGGTGCCAGCCGCATCGACCGAGATCAGCCGAGCTCCGTCAGATGCGAAGGCGACGCCGGTGACCGCGGCGGGGTGGGTCAGGATCATAGGTCCCGTTGCGCTTTCCGCTGACCAAATCCGCAGCGTGTTGTCTGAGCTACCCGCGGCCAGCTCTTGGCCGTTGGGGCTGAACTCGAGCGATTCAATCCAGCTCGTGAATCCGCGCAGTGGTGCTAGCGCGACTGGTGGTCCTGTCGCGGTCAAGGTCCATCGGTGGATGAGATCGTCAGTCCCGCCTGCGGCGAGTGTCTGGCCGTTGGGGTTGAAGCTGAGCGCATTGAAGGTTGGCTCGCCAGCAACGTGGACGGTGAGAGGGGCCGTCCCGGGCGTGGTCTGACGCCAGAGAACAACCTCGCCGTTGGTACCGGCTGCGGCGAGTTCCTGGCCGCCGGGAGCAAACTCGACGGCGTGCAGGGCGGCGCTGTCTGGAGCGGTTAGCGTCGACCGGGGTTGTGGCGCGAGGTCGCCGCGCACGCGCCAGAGCTCGACGCTGCGGGTGGCGTTGACGGCGGCAAGCTGCTGGCCGTCCGAGCTGAACGCGAGCCCGTAGACCGTGCCGGCGGGTAGAGCGAGGGTGGCGATCTTGGCTGGATGCGTTGGCGAGCGCAGACTCCAGACGGTGACTTTGTCGTCAGTTCCCCCGGCTGCGAGCAATTGACCATTGGGGCTGAGCGCAACGGCGAAAGTCTGCGCAGACGACGGGCCGGTCGTGACCGTGGTCATCAGTCGCGGCACACTCCCGCTGAGCCCGTAGATCCGGATGCGGTCGGCGGCTGAGTAGGCGACCGCGAGCCGGCTGGCGACGGGTGCGAGGCTGAGGTATGCCGGTCCGGTCGGGCCCAACAACCGCGTGGGCATTTCGCCATCAGACGCGTCGATGAGTGCTGAAGTAGCGTCGGTAGTCGGCGCGATTTTGTGTGCGAGCACGGCGAGCTGCATCGCCAGACTGGGGTAGGTCGGTGTCAGTGACTGCGCCTGCAAAGCGACTTGGCGGGACAGTGCGTTGTCGCGCGCATGAGTCGCTGTGTGGCTGGCCGTCAATGCGACCGCTGCCAAGACAAACGCGCCAACCGCGCAGAGCAGGCTGACCGTGATCAGTCCTCGCATCTGCAGGGCACGGCGGCGAGCCGCGCGGCGTTCGGCCAACGCGAGT
>Ga0302314_10009623_pt1 | contig 17048 bp, 12 predicted proteins | sample III_Palsa_N2_3_FD_200533 | JGI IMG/M metagenome (GOLD analysis project Ga0302314, IMG submission 200533) | Peat permafrost microbial communities from Stordalen Mire near Abisko, Sweden - III_Palsa_N2_3 | ecosystem: Environmental > Terrestrial > Soil > Palsa > Peat permafrost | place: Sweden...
GGCTGCGCGCACCGACCTGGTGCTTCAGCCAGGTCACGCCGTGGCCGAGCTGCGAGGGCCGGGGGCGGGCAAGGGCGCCGCGATCCGCGCCTTCATGTCCGAGGCGCCGTTCGCCGGCTCAAAACCGATCTACGTCGGTGATGACCAGACCGACGAGGACGGCTTTGCCGCCGCGCACGCGCTCGGCGGCTTCGGCGTGCTGGTGGGCGCGGCAAGACCCACGGCGGCGACACGCGGGCTTGCAGATGTCGACGCCGTGATGACCTGGCTGGCCGCGATATCGGATAAGGTGGCGGTATGACTGAAAAAGACGGAATCAGAGGCAAGGACGTCGGGCCGGGCGACCTTGATCTTTCGCCGATCGGCAATTGCACCGTCAGCGCTCTGATCGACAAGATGGGCCGCTATGTCTGGGCCTGCGCGCCCCGGTTCGATTCCGACCCCCTGTTTTCTTCCCTGCTCAGCGACCAGGACCCGGACAGCGAAGACGCGATTGGGTTATGGGCGATCGACCTGATCGATTTCGCCGAGGCCAGCCAGAGCTATCTGCGCAACACCGCGGTTCTGCGGACAGTGCTGACCGACAAGCACGGCGCGTCGCTCGAGATTCTCGACTTCTGTCCCCGCTTCCGCCACTACGGCCGCATGTACCGGCCGACGGCGTTCGTGCGGGTGGTGCGGCCGTTGTCCGGCGCGCCCAACATCCGCATGCGTCTGCGGCCGACGGTAGACTGGGGGACCAAGGTCGCCGAACACACCTCCGGCTCCAACCACATCCGCTACCTCTGCTCCGACACCACCCTGCGCGTGACCACCAATGGCGCGGTGTCGCACATCCTGGCCGAGCGGGTGGTGCGCCTGGAGCAGGAGGTGGCCCTGTTCTTCGGTCCCGACGAGGCGCTGGAGGCCAACGCCCTGTCGACCTGCACCTCGATGCTGAACGACACCACCAACAATTGGCGCGAATGGGTGCGCACCCTGTCGGTGCCGCTGGAGTGGCAGGAGGTGGTGATCCGCGCGGCGATCGCGCTCAAGCTCTGCTGCTATGAGGACACCGGCGCCATCGTGGCCGCCATGACCACCTCGATCCCCGAGGCGCCGCACAGCGGCCGCAACTGGGACTATCGCTACTGCTGGCTGCGTGACGCCTACTATGTGGTCCAGGCGCTCAATCGTCTGGGCGCCGCCGATATCCTGGAGAACTATCTCCGTTATCTGCGCAATCTGATCGACCAGTCCAAGGGCGGCCATATCCAGCCGGTCTACGGCGTCGGCCTTGAGTCCGCCATTGATGAGCGGATCATCGAAAGCCTGCCCGGCTATCGCGGCATGGGTCCGGTTCGCGCCGGCAACCAGGCGCGTGAGCACCACCAATACGACGTCTACGGACAGATCGTCCTGTCCTCGACCCAGGCCTTCTTCGACCAGCGGCTGCTGCGGCCGGCCAACGTCGAGGATTTCCACGCCCTGGAGAAGATAGGCGAGCAGGCCTTCCTGAAGCACGACCAGCCCGACGCCGGCCTTTGGGAATTCCGCACCCGGGCGCAGGTTCACACCTATTCCTCGGTCATGTGCTGGGCCGCCTGCGATCGGCTCGGCAATGCGGCGCTCACCCTGGGCCTGAGCGACCGCGCCGAATTCTGGAACAAGCAGGCAGAGGTCATCCGGGACCGGATTGAAAAGCTCGCCTGGAGTGAAGACCTGGGTCACTTCGTTTCGGCCTTTGGCGGCGACGCCCTCGACGCCAGCCTGCTGCAGATGGTCGATCTGCGATTTCTCACTCCCGACGACCCGCGCCACCTGGCGACCCTCGCCGCGATCGAGAAGGACCTCAAACGTGGTCCCTATCTGATGCGCTACGTCACACCCGACGATTTCGGCGCGCCGGAGACGGCGTTCAACGTCTGCACCTTCTGGTTCATCGAGGCGCTGCACCTGTCTGGCCGGGGCGACGAGGCCCGGCATCTGTTCAACGAAATGCTGTCCCACCGCACCGCGGCGGGGCTTCTGTCCGAGGACATCAGCCTGGAGGATGGGCGTCTGTGGGGGAACTATCCGCAGACCTACTCGCTTGTCGGACTGATTAACTGTGCGTCTTTGCTCAGCAAACCCTGGAGTTCCGTGCGATGAGCGAATTGCTGGTAATCTCAAACAGGGTGACCAAGCCCGCCGCTAAGGGCACCAGCTCCACAGGCGGTCTGGCCATGGCCCTGGCCGCCGGGCTGCGCGAATCCGGCGGGACCTGGTTCGGCTGGAGCGGCAAGACCACCGAACAGTTCGACGGCAAGGTCTCGACGGTTCGCGCCGAGGGCGTGACCGTCGCCACGGTCGATCTGGAGGAGATCGACGTCCAGGAATATTACAACGGCTACGCCAACAAGACCCTGTGGCCGCTGTTCCATTACCGCATCGACCTGACCGCCTTCGACCGCTCGTTCGGCGAGGGCTATGAGCGGGTCAACCGCCGGTTCGCCGAAACCGTCCGGCCGATGATCAAGCCCGACACGGTGATCTGGGTGCACGACTATCACCTGATCCCGTTGGCCAGGGAGCTTCGCCGCCTGGGCGTGACCAACCCCATCGGCTTCTTCCTGCACATTCCCTGGCCCGCGCGCCAGCTGGTCACCACCCTGCCCAAGCATCGCGCCCTGGTGGAGGCCCTGTTCGACTACGACCTGGTCGGCTTCCAGACCGAGGACTGGCTGGCGGCCTTCGAAGACTATGTGATCAACGAGGCCGGCGGCCAGGTCGGCCTGGGGGGGCGGCTGACCGCCTTCGGCCGCTCCACGCGCGCGGCGGCCTTCCCTATCGGCATCGACGCCACGGAATTTCTGGAAGCCGTTGAGTCGGTCACCGCCGGGCGGATGTACGACCGCATGGCCGCCTCAACCGCCTTCCGCTCCATGATCGTCGGCGTTGACCGGCTGGACTATTCCAAGGGGCTGGAGGAGCGGCTGGCCGGCTTCGAGCGGCTGTTGCAGGACAACCCCGACGTCCGCCGGGAGGTGGTCATGCTGCAGATCGCGCCGATTTCCCGCGACGAGGTGGACGCCTACCAGGACATCCGCGCCCGCCTGGACTCCCTCTCGGGCCATATCAACGGCGTCTATGGCGACGCCGACTGGACGCCCATCCGCTATGTGAACAAGAACTACCGGCGCGATGAACTCGCCGGAATTTACCGCGCCGCGCGGATCGGCCTGGTCACGCCGCTGCGCGACGGGATGAACCTGGTGGCCAAGGAATATGTCGCCGCTCAGAACCCGGACGATCCCGGCGTGCTGATCCTGTCACGGTTCGCTGGCGCGGCGCCGCAGATGAAGGACGCCCTGATCGTCAATCCCTTCTCGCCGGAAGAGGTGGCCGACGCGCTTAAGCGGGCGCTCAACATGCCGCTGGCCGAACGCAAGCGCCGATGGGAACTCCTGAACCACGGCGTGGTGAAGGATGATGTCACCACCTGGCGGCGGAACTTCGTCGGCGCCCTGGAAGCGACCCGCGCCGGCCGCTCGGGCGGCTATCGCGCCAGCATCGGGCCTGAGAAATCGATTACGCACATGGCGCCATAGACCCGGTGCGGGCCGCAGCCCACGCCGGCGAACCGCAGGGTTCCATCGAACAGGATTTTCCGGTGGCCGCGGCTGGAGACGCCGTCGTCGACGATCAGTTGGCGGACCACGTCGCGCGGATTCTCATAGCCATAGGAAATGGCTTCGGCCGCCGACATCGACCAGACCTGCTGACGGTGGATGCGGTCGCTTAGGGTCGCGCCGTCCGGGCTTACGTGTCCGGTAAGGCCTCCGGGCCCCTGATCCAGGGCATAGCCGCTGGCCGATCGGCCCAGTTTAACATCAGGCTTCAGCGGCGGCAGCGGCGTCTGCCGCTCCAGAAAGTCGATCGCTTCATCCAGCGCGGCCGGACCCTCGATGCTGCTTTCGCCGTCGTCAGGATGATCTCGATAGTCGCGCAGAACGCGTGCATAGTCCGCCGGGTGGGTGCGGGCGTAGTTGACCTCCGCCAGGACCTTGGCCTCCAGGCTCGGGGCCGCGGCATGGGCGGTCGCCGCGCCGACGAGGGCGGCGGCGAAGAGCGCGGACAAGGTTGTGACGGTTCGAGACACGGATCGCCTGTAAAGCTTGAAGATTTACGCCCCGTTGCGGACCCCGTCGCCATCAAGGGCCAACGGCGCCGAGGGTCAATGCGACCATTCGGCGCCGAACCCCGGCGCGCCGATTGCTCAATGATCATAGTAGCCTAAAACTAAGCCGTTGAACCGGCCCGCGAATCCCTTGCGTGAAGGGGACGGACCGGTGGGAGGGCGACATGGCGGCGCAGGAACGCAGGGCCTATCAGACGCTGGACGGCCTGCGCGGCGTCGGCGCTTTCGTGGTGGTGATGCGCCACGTACCGTATCTGTTCGGTCCGGTGCGGGTGCCGGAAAGCTTCCTGGCGGTCGACCTGTTTTATCTAGTCTCGGGCTTCGTCGTCGCCCACGCCTATGGAGAGCGGCTGAAGGCCGGCGGCTTCTTCAAGGAGTTCGTCAAGACCCGGCTGATCCGCCTCTACCCCCTCTATCTGTTCGGCCTGGCGGTGGGGATTATTCCGGCCGCCTATGACGTCATCACCGACCCGCACGGCTGGTGGAACCTGCACAAGCTGGTCGAGGCGATTCTGCTGGGCCTCGTCATGATGCCGATGGTGCCGGGGCTCCAGGCTACGGGGACTGCACTGGACGGGCCGATCTGGACCCTGGTGCCCGAACTGATCGCCAACTTCACCTATGCCGCCGTGGTCCGCTACCTGAAGCCCCTGGTCCTTGCGGCGATCCTGATCGTCTGTGGCGCCGGGGTGGTCTACGGCGAGTTTCGCTTCGGCACGCTCGACATCGGCTACAATCCCACGGACCAGTGGGCCGCCTTGGCGCGGGTCGGCTACTCCTTCTTCGCCGGCGTGGTGGTGTTCAAGGTGGTCGGCGACCGGCGGATCGATTCCGAGATCCTGTCCTGGCTCTGCATGGCGGTGCTGACCTTCATCCTGGTCTTCAACCCATCGGAGGAGCTCACCCCCTGGTTCGAGATCGGCGCGGTGGGGGTGGCCTTCCCGCTGATCATCGCCGCCGCGGCCCAGATCGAGCCGGGCCCCGTGACGGGCAAGGCGTTCGCCGTGATCGGCCTGGTCTCATACGGGGTCTATCTGCTGCACCAGCCGATGGGGAATATCGCCCGCATCGCCTTCCAGCGCCTGCATGTCACCGTCCCGAGCGACTGGCGCGGCCTGCTGTTCGGCGCCGTCTTCATGGCCGTCGTGTTCGGCCTGGCCTGGTGGCTCGACGGCCACTACGACGCCCCGTTCCGCAAATGGCTGCGGGCGAGGTTTATGCCGGCCAAGCCGAAGCCGGCTGGCTAGGGCGGGGCGGGAATAGTCTAAGTCATCTTAAATCCTTCGCGGGGATGAGCGCAAAATTGGGGTAATCAAATCCCGGCCTGCCCCCGTTTCACACCGGCACCACGCCGGAGTTCTTGACCTCTTCCAGCACGGCGTAGGTGCGGGTTTCCCGAACGCCCGGCATGTCGACCAGGACGTCGCCGAGAAAGGCGCGATAGGCGGTCATGTCCCGCACCCGCGCCTTGATCAGATAGTCGAACCCGCCCGCGACCATGTGGCATTCGAGGATGTCGGGCGCCCGGCGCGCGGCCGCCGCGAAATCGTCGAACACATCCTTGGTCGTCCGATCCAGCAGGACTTCGACGAAGATCAGCAGCGCCCGCCCGACCTTGTCGGGGTCGACCATGGCGGCGTAGCCGGTAATGAACCCATGCTCGCGCAGCCGCCGCACCCGGTCGGAACAGGCCGAGGGCGACAGATTGCAGCGCTCGGCCAATTCCAGGTTGCTGATGCGTCCATCGACCTGGAGCACCCGCAACAATCGCCGGTCGGTTTCGTCGATGCTTATCATTGGCTGCCAAACTGTCATTTCACCATCAGTTGTCGGGTATAGCGCCAAAAATGCCGTGATACATCCGGCTGATTGAGCCCTATGCCGTAACAGAATGCAGATGAGGTGAGCGGTATGACGATAGCTTGGGACGATCTCGATCTGAACACCTATCGGGACGAGACCGAGGCGGTCGCCGCCCTGTTGAAATCCGCGCCCCTCAGCGCCGAAGCGCGCCGTGATATCCGCACCGAGGCGGTCGAGCTGGTGACCGCCACCCGCCAGGCCGCCAGCCGCCAGGGCGTGGTGGAAAGCTTCCTGCAGGAATTCTCCCTGTCGACGCCGGAAGGCCTGGCGCTGATGTGCCTGGCCGAGGCCCTGCTGCGCACGCCGGACGAAGACGCCCGCGACCGGCTGATCGCCGAAAAGATCGGCTCGGCCGACTGGGCCAGCCACCTGGGCCGTTCCGGCAGCCTGTTCGTCAACGCCTCGACCTGGGGGCTGATGCTCACCGGCAAGCTGGTGGATGTGGACGAGGGCGCGCGCACCGACCTGGTCGGCTACCTGCGCCGGCTGGCGCGGCGGGTGGGAGAGCCGGTGATCGCCGCCGCCGTGGCGCAGGCGATCCGCATCATGGGCGAACAGTTCGTGCTCGGACGGACCATTGAAGCGGCCCTGGCTCGCGCGGTCTCCGAGGGCCGGATCTGCTCCTTCGACATGCTGGGCGAGGGCGCGCGCACCCATGCCGACGCGGCCCGCTATGAGCAGGCCTATGCCGATGCGATTCGCGCGGTCGGCGCTGGCGCCTCCGCCGCCGGGCCGGAATCCGGACACGGCGTATCGGTGAAGCTCTCGGCCCTGTCGCCCCGCTATGAGGCGACCCACGAGGCCAATGTGTTCGAGAACCTCTATCCGCGGCTGAAGCGGCTGGCGGTGCTGGCGGCCGGGTTCAACATCAACTTCACCATCGACGCGGAAGAAGCCGACCGGCTGGCCCTGTCGCTGAAGCTGCTCGACCGGCTGGCGCATGAGCGGGATCTAGGGAGCTGGACCGGCCTCGGCCTTGCGGTGCAGGCCTATCAGAAGCGCGGGCCGGAGGTGATCGAACGCCTGGCCGATCTGTCCCGCGCGAGCGGGCGGCGGCTGATGGTGCGGCTGGTGAAGGGGGCCTATTGGGATTCGGAGATCAAGCGCGCCCAGGTGAACGGCCGGCCCGACTATCCCGTCTACACCACCAAGGCGGCGACGGACCTGTCCTACCTCGTCTGCGCCAAGGCGTTGATCGCCGCCAGCCCGGCCATCTACGCCCAGTTCGCCACCCACAACGCCCACACCCTGGCGGCGGTGCGGCGTCTGGCGGCGGACGCGGACGTCACCGTCGAATTCCAGCGTCTGCATGGCATGGGCGAGGCCCTCTATGCCGCCGCCGAAGAACGCCATCCGGGCGGTGTGGTGCGCACCTACGCCCCGGTCGGCGAGCATGAGAACCTGCTGCCCTATCTGGTCCGCCGCCTGCTCGAGAACGGCGCCAACTCCAGCTTTGTGCATCTGCTGCTGGATGAGTCCGTGCCGCCGGATTCAGTGGTCGTCGATCCGATCTCGGTGGTGGAAACGGTGGGTCCCGGCCCGCATCCGCGCATCCCCAAGCCGGCCAACCTCTATGGCGACCGGCTCAATTCGGCGGGCATCGATCTGTCCGCAAAGGCGGAGCGCGCGCGCCTGACCGAGGCGGTCGCCGACCTGCCGAGCCTAGGAAGCGGAGGCGCGCCGATCTTCTCGCCGGCGGATCACAATCGCATCGTCGGCTATTGCGCCGACGCCACGCCTGAGGCGATCGATGCAGCCTTCGCCGCCGCCAAGGCCGCCCAGCCGGCCTGGAACCAGGCTGGCGGCATGGCGCGGGCCAAGGTGCTGCGCGCCATGGCCGACGCCCTGGAAGCCAACCGCGAGCGGCTGATCGCCATCTGCACCCGCGAAGCCGGCAAGACCCTCGCCGACGGCGTCGCCGAGGTGCGCGAGGCGGCGGACTTCTGCCGCTATTACGCCCATTTGGCGCAGACCCGTTTCGCCGGGCCCGAGCTGCTGAAGGGGCCGGTGGGCGAGACCAACAGCCTGGAACTTCACGGGCGCGGGGTCTTCGTCTGCATCAGCCCGTGGAACTTCCCGCTGGCCATCTTCACCGGCCAGATCGCCGCCGCCCTGGCCGCCGGCAACGCCGTGCTGGCCAAGCCGGCGGAACAGACTCCGCTGATCGCCGCCGAGGCGGTGCGCCTCTATCACGCCTCCGGCCTCGACCCGCGCCTGTTGGCGCTGACGCCCGGCCCGGGCGAAACCGTCGGCGCGGCCCTGGTTGCGCATCCGTCCTGCGACGGCGTCGCCTTCACCGGCGGCACGGACACAGCCTGGCGGATCAACCAGTCGCTGGCGGCGCGTAAGGGACCCATCATCCCCTTCATCGCCGAGACCGGCGGCCTGAACGGCATGTTCGTCGACACCACGGCCCTGCGCGAACAAGTGATCGACGACGTGATCGTCTCGGCCTTCGGCTCGGCGGGCCAGCGCTGTTCGGCGCTGCGGATCCTGTTCCTGCCCAATGAAACGGCCGACAGCCTGATCGAGGGCCTGATTGGCGCCATGGACGCCCTGATCATCGGCGATCCCGCGGACCCGGCGACGGACGTCGGCCCGGTGATCGACGCCGAGGCCCAGGGCGCCCTCCAGGCCCACGCTGAACGCCTCGGCCGCGAGGCCAAGCTGCTGCATCAGCTGCCCGCGCCGGCCGGCGGCACCTTCTTCGGCCCGGTGCTGGCGGAAATTCCGTCGGCTGCCTTGCTGGAGCGGGAGGTGTTCGGTCCCGTGCTGCATATCATCCGCTACGATGTCGCCGACCTGCCCAAGGTCGCCGGCGAGCTGGCGGCTTCGGGCTATGGCCTCACACTCGGTGTGCATTCGCGGCTCGAGGCCTTCGCCGCCGAGGTCACGCGGCTGGTCCCCGCCGGCAATGTCTATGTGAACCGCTCGATCATCGGCGCGGTGGTCGGCGTCCAGCCCTTCGGCGGCGAGGGCCTGTCCGGCACTGGCCCCAAGGCCGGCGGCCCCAACGCCCTCGGCCGCTACGCCATGGAACGGGCGGTCAGCGTCAACATCACCGCCCAAGGCGGCGACCCGTCGCTGCTGAATTTGACCCATTGAGGCGGCGGCCTAATTCCTCCTCCGTTGGAGGAGGGGCAATCACATATGACGGAACGGACTGAGACGTCCGACAATTACCCCGTTCCCTAGGCCTTGTGCCTAGGGGCCATTGGGCGCGGACGCCTGACGCGATGCACCGGCGCAGCCGCAGCGAACCTTGAAGCCGTCGTGCTCAATGGACCCCAGGCACAAGGCCTGGGGAACGGCGGATTGTCGATTTCGCCTAGGCAAAGTCCATACGCGATACCCTCCCCCAGCGGGGGAGGAATTGCTCACCCCGCGTGCGCGGCCACCGGCGCGAACGACTGCGCCGCGCGCCGGAGCTCCGCCGGCTCGGGAACCTCGTCGGTGATCACCTTGAAGCTCACCAGATAGGCCGCGCCGAAGGAGTGGGTGATGGCGACATCCGCCGCGTCCTGGCCCCGGGCGATGACGATCCGGCCGATGCGCGGGGTGTTATGGCGGGCGTCGAAGGTGTGCCAGGCGCCGTCCAGATAGACTTCGAACCAGGCGCTGAAGTCCATCGGCGCATCGACCGGCGCAATGCCGATGTCGCCCAGGTATCCGGTGCAATAGCGGGCCGGGATATTCATGCTGCGGCACAGGGTGATGGCCAGGTGGGCGAAGTCGCGGCAGACGCCCCGGCGCTCCTCATGCGCCTCGAACGCGGTCTTGGTCGGCCGCGCGTGTTCGTAGCCGAAGGTGATCTGGCTGTGGGTGTAGTCGACGATCGCCTGCACCCGGTCCCAGCCCGGCCGGATTCCCCCGAAGAATCGCCACGCCAGGTCGCTCAGGCGATCGGTCTCGCAATAGCGGCTGCCGCGCAGGTGGATCAGCACATCGTCCGGCAGGTCCTGCACCGCCGCCTGCTCCGCCCAGGGCGCGGCGGGGTCCGGCAGCCCGCGGTCGCGGATGATGAAGTCGCTGGTCAGGGTCACCCGTCCTGGCGTCACGAGCGTGCGGCCGCACAGATTGCCATACCGGTCCAGAAACTGCCGCTCGATCGGCGCGCCATTGATCATCAGGTCGTCTGGCGCCGCCAGATCGCCGCGCCGCGAGGGGTGGACGCTGAGCAGGGTCAGCATCGGCGTGGGGGCCGGGCAGTCGTAAACGATTTCAAAGCCCGCGCGGATAAGCATGTCCCGACACTCCTGGAAAGTTGGTCGGGTAACGCCGTCATGCTCGAATTGTTTCCCGCCCGAACGACGAGAATGCGCGGTTCGAAATGACGGACTAATCGCCAAGGTTTATTTGGTTTACCGATTCAATCGTCAGGCGCCGAAGTGGTCGACCTCCGACGCCGGCGCGCCCTTGGCCAAGTCCGAGGCCTGAGCCATTTTCCAAACCACGATGGTCTGTGGTCCTAACGGCGAGAGCGTGTTCGCGTCGGCTGCCGGTCCGGGCGTCTTGGTGTCTGGCTTCGGCGTGACCGGTGTCCCTGGCGTTCCCGGCGGCGGCGTGGTGTCCTCATCAAAGTCTGGCAGGACCGGGACGGAAGTCGCGTTGTCGTCGATCTTGCTCTGCTGGTTCTGCAGATAGAGCGATCGCATGGTGGCGTAGGGGTCGGTGGCGTCGCCCAGCACCGCGGTAAGCTCGCTGTCTGCGCGGGCCCGCACGTCCAGCCCGCCGACCACCCCCTTGGTGACGACCAGATAGGCCGCCGCGTGGGAGATTGGGCCGTTCAGCGGGTCGAGCAGGACGTTCACGCCGTCGCCAATGGCGTCGCGGAAGGTCGCTGGACCCAGGAATGGAATGAACAGATAGGGACCGGTCTTGATCCCCGCTCGGCCCAGCGTCAGGTCGAAGCCGTTTTCATGGCGCGGCACGCCCAGATGCGTCGCCACGTCGAAGAAGCCGAACACGCCCACGGTGGTGTTGGTGGCGAACCTGATGGCCGCCGTGGCCGCCTTTTCGAACCGGAGTTGCAGAATGTCGTTGGCGGCCGTGCGCGGCTCACCAAGATTGTCCAGCACATGCCGGATACCATCACGCAGAGGACCGGGCAGGACCTTTTGATAGGTCAGCGCCGCGGGCCGGATCAGATGCCGGTCGAAGAATTCGTAGACCGCGAAGCCAACACGGTTGGCTTTTTCAAGCGGATCGACTTCCGAGCCGACGCTGGCCGCATGCGCCGCCGCGGCGGGCATCGACAACGCCGCCAAGGCGACGGCGATCAAAAGACGCCTTTTGCGCATGCTATCCTCCGATCCCTTCTCAAACCCCCCAAGGTCGGAGCGGTGGACAAACAGGTCGCGGGATCGCTCATGATCTGGCAATACGACCCCCAAGTGTCAAGGTTCAGGGGTCTTCTATGGCAGGTGCTCCAACCCCCGTTGCTCCATCCGACCGCCCGCGAGAGAGGTCGAGCTGGCTAGGATCGGCCGCGGCGCGGCTGGTGGCCTTCAGCACGGATCATGCCTTTGTCGCCATCGGGGCGGCCGTCCTGCTCGGCGCGGTCTCGATCTGGTTCGCGGTTGGCCACTTCGCGATGACCACCGACACCAACCAGCTGCTGTCCAGTTCGCTGGACTGGCGCCAGCGGCAGGCGGCGTTCGACGCCCAGTTCCCGACCCAGGGCCAGATCGTGGTGGTCATCGACGGCAAGACGCCGGAGCTGGCCGAGGAATCCGCAGCGGCCCTGACGGACCGGCTGACCAAGGAAGGGGCGCTGTTCTCATCGATCGAGCGGCCCGACGCCACGCCGTTCTGGAAACAGAACGGGTTGCTGTTCCTGTCCGCCAAGGATGTTCAGGCCAATATGGCCAAGCTGATCAGCGCCCAGCCCTTTCTGGGACCGCTGGCGGCGGATCCCAGCCTGCGCGGCCTGATGAGCACCCTGTCCACCTTCGCCACCGGTCTCGCAACAGGCCAGGCCTCCGCGCAGGAGTTGCAGACTCCGGCCTCGAAACTCGCCGACGCCCTGGAGGATGTCGAGGCCGGCAAGCCCGCCTTCTTCTCCTGGGAAGGTCTGGTCAGCGACGGCAAGCCCGACCCGCACCAGCTGCGCAAGGTGATCCTGGTCGACCCGCGCCTGGACTTCGCCAAGCTCGAGCCCGGTTCCGACGCCTCGCACGACATCCGCAAGGCCATCGCCTCGCTGGGCCTGACCGAGGCCAATGGCGTACGGGTTCGCCTGACCGGCCCGGTGCCGCTGGAGGATGAGGAATTCGCCACCCTGGCTGACCGGGCTCAGCTGATCGGCGCCATCGCCTTCTTCGCCATCCTCACCATGCTGTGGCTGGCGGTGCGGTCGGCGAAGACCATCGTCGCCATCCTTGTCACCACGCTCGTTGGCCTCGCCGCGGCCGCGGCGTTCGGGCTGTTGATCTTTCACAGGTTCAACCTGATCTCGGTGGCCTTCATCCCGCTGTTCGTGGGCCTCGGCATCGACTTCGGCATCCAGTTCAGCGTTCGCTTCCGCGCCGAACAGCTGGCGGGCGCCGACACGGTCACGGCGCTCAAGGCCACCGGCGTCGGCATGGGCCGCTCGCTGACCCTGGCGGCGGCGGCGATCGCGTCGGGCTTCCTGGCTTTCGGACCGACGGCCTATATCGGGGTGTCCCAGCTTGGCGTCATCGCCGGTTTCGGCCTGATCTTCGCCCTGCTGCTCAGCCTGTCGCTGCTGCCGGCCCTGCTGCGGCTCTTTCCGCCCAGGCCGCCGCGCGAGGCCGAGAAGCCCTTTTCCCTGCAGGCCCTGGACAGCTTCATGCTCGGCCATCGCCGGCTTGTGGTCGGGACTGGCGTGGTCGCGGCCCTCGGCTCGGCGGCGCTGCTGCCCATGCTGCATTTCGACTTCAACCCGATCCATCTGCGCAGCCAGAAGGTGGAGTCCGTCTCGACCCTGCTCGACCTGATGAAGGATCCGGACGAGTCGCCGAACACGCTGGAGACCCTGGCGCCGTCGCTCGCCGCCGCCCAGCCGATCGCGGCCCGGTTCGCCGCCTTGGCCCCGGTCGAGGGCGTGCGCACGCTGCAGAGCTTCATCCCAGCCGATCAGCCGGAAAAGTTGGCCGCGATCAGCGACGCCTCGACCCTGCTGGACCTGTCGCTCAACCCGATCGCGGTATCGCCGCCGCCGACCGACGCGGAAAACCAGGCCAGCGTAGCCGCGACCGCGAGCCAACTCGCCTCGGCCGCCGGGACCACCACCACGCCTGCCGCCAATGAGGTGCGCCGCCTCGCCGCCGCCCTGGACCGGCTGGCCAAGGGCTCGCCGGCCCTGCGCCAGCAGGCGACCAACGCCCTGATCCCGGGCCTGAACACCCTGCTGGATCAGACCCGTAACTCCCTGCAGGCCCAGGCCGTGAGTCTCGACACCCTGCCGGCGGACCTGAAGCAGCAATGGCTGGCGCCGGACGGCCGCGCGCGGATTTCGGTGATCCCCAAGGGGGATTCCAACAACAACGAGGTCTTGCGCCAATTCACCGAGGCGGTGCGCACGGTCGACCCCAAGGTGGTCGGCACGCCGATCGCGGTTCAGGAAAGCGGCAACACCATCGTCGGCGCCTTCCTTGAGGCGGGCGTGCTGTCCTTCATCGCCATCACCATCCTGTTGTTCATCGTGCTGAAGCGGGTGCGGGACGTGGCCATCACCATGGCGCCGATCGTCCTGACCGGACTTCTGACCATGGGCAGCTGTGTCCTGCTCGGCCAGTCGCTGAACTTCGCCAACATCATCGCCCTGCCGCTGCTGTTCGGCATCGGCGTCGCCTTCCACATCTATTTCGTGATGGCCTGGCGCTCGGGCGGCGAGCATCTGATCGAATCCAGCCTGACCCGCGCGGTCTTCTTCAGCGCCCTGACCACGGCCACGGGCTTCGGCTCCCTATGGGCCTCCAGCCACCCCGGTACGGCCAGCATGGGCAAGCTTTTGATGATCTCGCTGATCTGGACCCTGGTCTCGGCCCTGCTGTTCCAGCCGGCGCTGATGGGTCCGCCGCCCAAGGATGCGGCGAGCGCGAGCTGATCTAAAAAGGCGCTCATCCCCGCGAAGGCGGGGACCCAGGGTTACAAGCTCAGTCGGCCCGTGGTGACGTCTCAGTTTGAAGTCCGTTGCGGGACGTCTGAGCGCATCCAGCTGGTGCGGCCGAATTCGTTAATCGTCTGTTTGCCACGTCAAAGCACTATCTCCTGGGTTGGAGAATGGCCAATGAAGTGGATCGCGCCTTTTTGTCTGTTGGCTGGATTTCAATTCAGCGCGGTGTCGGCTCAAACCATCCCACCCGCACCGGGTGGGACCACACCGTCAGTTCCGGTTTGTTACACCACTGCCGCGTCTTCAAACTGTCCAGCACTAGACACCAATATTGGTTCGCCTGGGATTGGACAATACTATGTTCCTTTAACGAGCTTCGCGTTGAGTTCGACTACCAACGCACTGTCCGCTGAATTGGCAGCATTTGAGATACAGCAATCCAAGACTGCTAAAGTTCTGTCGGGTGGCGTCGCGATGTCTAGCGCGCTAGACTTGCAGCAACCCACAGACGGACTCAACAACCGCATTGGCGGCGGTGTATCGACATTTAATGGCCAAGGCGGCTTGGCGCTTACCTATTCCTGGCGACACGACGCGTGGGATGCCGGCCTGGGTGTAGCAACATCGCGATACCAGAACATGGCGAAAGCTGCCGTGGGCTTTTCGTGGTAAGAGCGGTCACGCCCGCGCGTCATATGGTCCACACTTTATCGGCTTAGCTTGGCGCGCTTCAAATCCGCTCCGCAATATCTTCCAGCGACAAAGCCGATCAGACACATACCCCGCCTCGACGCGGACCTTCTTTGATCCCGGCGCATTCGGCGGGCTTTAGCGGCCCGCTGGCGTGAGCGTGGAGCCATACATCTTGATAAGCTGCGCATAGTCTACATCGCCGCCTCGCCGCCGCCCTCAACCGCCTCCCGATAAGTCTTGTGGCCGTCCGTCGTGAGTTGACCCGGTTCGCCAGCCGTGAGCGGTGGTCGCCCGTCATGGCGATCGCGGATTGGCCGGAACGGTCACTGACGAAATAGCGGACAATCCGTCCAGTTCAGCGCTTAACGCGCGGCTGAGCGCGCGACGCCTGATCCTCAGGATCCCCGCATGCGCGGGAAGCGCTGGATTTATTTCAACAGCTTGTCCGTCTGCGCGTCCATGTGGGCGACCAGGGCGCTGGCGCCGCCGGCGGCGGTCGCGGCGAAGTCGGAGCGGCGGGTGGTCAACTGGCTGATGGTGCCCTGGAAATAGACGTCGATAATCTTCCAGGTCCCGCCGTCGCTGCGCATACGGTAGTCGATCACCACCGGCGCGCCGTGTCCGGGGATGAGCTGGGTCTTGACGATCTTGTCGGGGCCGCGGGTCTCGACGGCAGGATCGACCACGAACTTCTCGCCGGTATAGCCGTCGAAGTTGTGGGCGTAGCTGGCGGCGGAATAGCGGGTGAAGGCGGCCACCAGGGCCGCGTGATCGGCGTCGCTCATGGTCGTCCAGGACGGGCCCACGGCGAACCGGGTCATCGCGGTCAGGTTGAAGGCTCGCTCGATTTCCGGCGTCAGCTTGCGCGCCCGGCCTTTCACCCCCAACTGGTCGGCCTGCTTCATGACGCCGAGCAAGGCGTTGTCAAAGCCATCGACCTGGGCGGCCGCGGGATCGCTCTGGGCGTGGGCCGCCGGCGCGCTCATGACCAGGGCTGCAAGGGCTAGAGCCGCAAGGGTTGGCGCGCGGGCTGTCGCGCGATTCTTCAGCGTCATAAATTACGTCCTCCTCGCGCTAAGAGCTTAGCAGCGCCAGGTCAGTTTGGTCACGCGTGTTGCGCGGAAATGTGGCGGTGCGTTTGCGGCGCGCCTTGATCGTCCCGGACAATCACTTCCGCATCGTCGCCGAGCCGAAGCTGCATACGGCCGAGCAGGATGGCGACGCGGATCGCTTCCCGCTTGCTTTGGAAATGACGGAACCCAACCTGGTTATGCCGAACGTCCCACGCTCCCCGGCGCGGCGCGACTTCAAATACCTTGTGCATCGTTCTTCTCCTGAGACCCGAAGAGGTAACGCCGCTAAGCCGGAAGGGATCATGGCTAAGCTTGGTGACCGCGCAAGGGCGCTTTCGGAGCCGGTTTGGAACCTCGCCGGGCGCCGCTTGTTTGGCCTCCACACGATCGCCGCCGCCTGGCGCGCGCATCTCAGAGGAGACATCCATGATCGGCAAATATCTGCTCGCCGGCGCCGCCACCCTGGCGCTGGCCACCACCGCCCTGGCGCAACCCGGCCCTGGCCCGATGCCGCAGAACGGTCCGCCGCCTATGGGCCCCGGCATGATGCCCGACGGCCACATGCGCGATGGCGCCATGCACGACGGCATGACCATGGATTTTGTCACCAAGGCGTCCCAGTCGGATGAGTTCGAACGCCGCGAGGGGCGTATCGCCCAGCAGAAGGCGTCAAACCCGATGGTGCGCGACTTCGCGGGCCACATGGTCATGGCCCACACCCAGACCACCCGCGGGCTGAAGATGGCGATCCGCGACGCCGGCATGGCCCCGCCACCGCCGCCCATGCTGACCGACGATCAGAAGCATATGATCCACGACCTGATGCACCGGAACGGTGGCGACTTCGACCGCGCCTATATGGACCAGCAGATTCACGCCCACGAGCAGGCGCTGCAGCTGATGCAGGGCTATGGCATGAACGGCCATCCCGGCCCGATCAAGGACGCGGCCAACAAGACCGCCCCCCTGGTCCAGCAGCACCTGGACATGGCCCACCGCCTCCGCGGCCAGTTGGGTTAGCAGGTTGGGATTACTCCCAGCCATCACAAAATCCGCTCATCCCCCGCCTACGCGGGGATGAGCGCAAAATTAGAGACATCAAGTCCCAACAGGCGCTAGGTCGTCAAACCTCAGCGATGTCGCCGGCGGGCGCGCCCGACCCGTCCGGCGGGAAGTGGGA
>Ga0302314_10009624_pt1 | contig 17048 bp, 17 predicted proteins | sample III_Palsa_N2_3_FD_200533 | JGI IMG/M metagenome (GOLD analysis project Ga0302314, IMG submission 200533) | Peat permafrost microbial communities from Stordalen Mire near Abisko, Sweden - III_Palsa_N2_3 | ecosystem: Environmental > Terrestrial > Soil > Palsa > Peat permafrost | place: Sweden...
CACTGGCGCCCCTGGTTGCGGACCTGCTCGGCGGTTCCTGAGCCGGTCTGGCCAAAGCGGGTCCCCTTGCCGTAGACTCCCAGGTCCTAAATTGAAGCTTGCAGAATATGGCCCGAATCACCGTCGAAGACTGTCTCCAGAACGTCGATAACCTGTTCCAGCTGGTGCTGCTGGCCTCCCAGCGTGCCCGTCGTCTGGCCAATGGCGCCGAGCCGACCGTGGCCTGGGAAAACGACAAGCCCACGGTTGTCGCCCTGCGCGAGATCGCCGAGGGCTCGATCACGGCCGAGATGCTGCGCGAGCCGGAGCCGCCGCCGCTCGAAGCTGCGATGCCCGATGCCGAATCGATGGCGTTCCGCGCCCCGCAATTCGGTCTTGGAGACTGACTTTCGAGGCTTAGCCTATGGACTATGCGTCTTCGCTCCTGGGACTCCTCCCCGGTGCAAGGCGCGCCACACCGGGGCTGAAGGAACTGCTCGCCACGGTGGGCACCTACCTGCCGCCCGAGCAGGTGGAGCGCATCCGGGAGGCGGCCGAATTCGGCGCTTCGGCACATAAGGGGCAGACCCGCCTGAGCGGCGAACCCTACATTGCCCACCCGGTTGCGGCAGCGGCCATTCTCGCCGACCTGCATCTCGATACCGACACGATCATTGCGGCGATCCTCCATGACGTCATCGAGGACACGCCGACCCCGAAGGATCAGCTGGCGCAGCGCTTCGGCGCGGACGTCGCGGAAATCGTCGACGGCGTCACCAAGCTCGACCAGATCAAATTCAAGAGCCGCGAGGAAGCCCAGGCCGAGAGCTTCCGCAAGATGCTGCTGGCGATGGTGCGCGACCTGCGCGTGGTGCTGGTGAAGCTCGCCGACCGCACTCACAACATGCGCACGATCGATGCCATGGCCGTGCCGCGGCGGCGCGCGATCGCGCGCGAGACGCTCGAGATCTACGCACCGATCGCCGAGCGCCTGGGGCTCTACGACCTGAAACTGGAACTCGAGGACCTGGGGTTTGCGGCGCTTTATCCGCAGCGCTACCGCGTGCTCGAACGCGCCCTGAAGCGCGCCCGCGGCAACCAGAAGGAGTTCCTGAAGAAGATCGAGCAGCAGCTGACCGCGGCGATGATGAAGCAGGAGATCGTCGCCCGGGTCGCGGCGCGCGAGAAGCACCTGTACAGCATCTACCGCAAGATGCAGCGCAAGAAGTCGACGCTCAACGAGATCGTCGACGTCTACGGCCTGCGGATCGTGGTCGACAAGGCCGATACCTGCTATCGCGCCCTGGGCGCGGTGCATAGCGTCTTCAAGCCGATGCCCGGCCGCTTCAAGGACTACATCGCGATCCCGCGCGTCAACGGTTACCAGTCACTGCACACCACGCTGTTCGGTCCCAACGGCGTCCCGATCGAAGTGCAGATCCGCACCGAGGACATGAACAGCGTGGCGCAGAGCGGCATCGCCGCGCACTGGCGCTACAAGAGTGGCGAGAGCGCCGGCTCCTCGCAGCAGGAACGCGCGCGCGAGTGGCTGTCGCGGCTGGTCGAGCTGCAGGACGGCGGCAGCAGCTCCGAGGAATTCCTCGAAAGCGTCAAGGTCGATCTGTTCCCGGACAAGGTCTACGTGTTCACCCCGAAGGGCGAAATCCTGCGCCTGCCGAGCGGTGCGACCGTGGTCGACTTCGCCTACTCGGTGCATACCGACATCGGCAATCGCTGTGTCGCGGCGAAGGTGGACCGGCGCCTGACACCGCTGCGCACGGTGCTGCGCAATGGCCAGACCGTCGAGATCATCACGGCCAAGGGCGCGATGCCGAACCCGTCGTGGGTGAACTTCGTGGTGACCGCCAAGGCGCGCAACGCCATCCGCCACTACCTGAAGGGACTGCGACGCTCGGAGGCCATCGCCCTGGGCAAGCGGCTGCTGAACCAGTCAATGGGTGAGTTCCACGTGGCCCTCGAGGATGTCGCACCGCCGCTCATGCAGGCGGCCATCGGCGAGTTCGGCATGAAGGACATCGATGAGCTGTTCGAGCGCATCGGCATGGGCGAACGGCTCGCGCCGCTGGTGGCGCGCCGGCTGCTGCCGGGCGATGCGCACGAGGCCGGTGATGAGACCAGCGCGCCTGGCGCGATGGCCATCGCGGGGACTGAGGGACTGCTGGTCGGCTACGCGCGCTGCTGCTTCCCCATTCCGAACGATCCGGTCATCGCGTTCCTCTCCAGCGGTCGCGGCGTGGTCGTGCATCGCGAAACCTGCGTCAACGTCGAGGATTACCGCAAGCATCCCGAGAAGTGGCTGCCGGTGTCGTGGCAGGCGACACCCGACCGGGTCTTCAGCTCGCAGATAAAGGTCGACGTTCCGAACCGCATGGGCATACTCGCGGCCGTGGCCGCGGCGATCGCCGCGACCGACACGAACATCGAACGGGTATCGGTGGAGGAGCGCGAGTCGGAAACCTCGGTGCTCGATTTCGAACTGCGCGTCCGCGACCGCGCGCAGCTCGCCATCGTCATCCGTGCCATCCGTCGCATGCCGGAAGTGCTGCGCGTCGTGCGCACCCTGGCGTCGCATTCACGCAAACGTTCCGAAGGGGATAAGACACCATGACACGCAGCATCATCCACACCGACAGCGCACCGAAGGCCCTCGGCACCTATTCCCAGGCCGTCCGGGTCGGCAACACGCTGTATGTGTCGGGCCAGACCCCGATCGATCCTGCGACCGGCGAGTTGGTCGGCGGCGACATCGAGGCCGAAATCCGCCGCTGCTTCGACAATCTTCTGGCGGTGGTCACCGCGGCCGACGGCACCTTCTCGCAGGTCGTCAAAGTGACCATCTTCATGACCGACCTGGTGCACTTTCCGAAGGTCAACGAAATCATGGCGACCTATTTCCGTCAGCCCTATCCGGCGCGCAGCACGGTCGGCGTCGCGCAGCTACCGAAGGGCTCGCGCGTGGAAATCGAGTGCATTCTCAGCTTTGACTGAAACCGAAACGGCTGAACAGCGGCCGGTCACGACCCTGCGCGGGGTCGGCGCGGCGCTGGCTGAGCGCCTCGCCAGGCTCGGGATCACCCGCGTCCAGGACCTGCTGTTCCTGCTGCCCACGCGCTACGAGGACCGCACCCACGTCGTCGCGCTGGGTGAACTGCGACCCGGCGACCATGCGGTCGTCGAGGGCGAAATCCAGCTTACCGAGGTGACGTTCCGCAGACGCCGGCAGCTGCTGTGCCGGATCAGCGATGGCTCGGGCTTCCTGACCCTGCGCTTCTTCCATTTCACCACGGCGCAGCACAACGCGCTGACGCGCGGTCTGCGGCTGCGCTGCTACGGCGAAGTGCGGCGCGGGCCGGTGGGCCTGGAGATCGTCCATCCGGAATACCGGCGCGTGAGCCAGGAGCCCGAAGGTCTCGAGGACTCCCTGACACCGATGTATCCGGCGACCGAGGGCCTGACCCAGCTGCGGCTGCGGATGCTGATCGGCCAGGCGCTCGGCGAGCCCGGCAGCCGCATCGCCGTCCACGACTGGCTGCCGGAAGCGGTACAGCGCTCCTTGCAGCTGCCGGCGCTGCGCGATGCCCTCGAGCTGCTGCACCGGCCGCCCCGCGACCAGGATCACGCCGAGTTGCTGACGGGTCATCACCCCGCGCAGCGCCGTCTCGCCTTCGAGGAGCTGCTCGCCCACCAGCTCAGTCTGCGGCTGCGCAAGCTCAAGACCGCGGCGGACCCGGGGCTGCCGCTGCACGATGCGGCAGGTCTCGTCGCGCGGTTGCTCGCGACCCTGCCCTTCGAACTGACCGGCGCCCAGCAGCGGGTGCGGACTGAGATCGATGCGGACCTGATCGGGCATCACCCGATGTTGCGGCTGCTGCAAGGCGACGTCGGCTGTGGCAAGACGGTGGTCGCGGCGCTGGCGGCGGCCCGCGCGGCCGGCAGCGGCCAGCAGGTTGCGCTGATGGCGCCCACCGAGCTCCTCGCCGAGCAGCACTGGCGCAATCTCAGCGGCTGGTTCAAGGCGCTCGACCTGCCCGTGGCACTCCTGACCGGCTCGCAGCCGGCCCGCACCCGCCGCAGCGCCGAGGAGGCGATTGCCTCGGGGGAGATCCAGATCGTCGTTGGAACACATGCATTGTTTCAAAAGGGAATCAATTTCAGGAATCTGGCGCTGATCATCGTCGACGAGCAGCACCGCTTCGGCGTCGAGCAACGCATGACGCTGCAGGAGAAGGGCCGTGCCGCGGGCCTCATGCCCCATCAGCTCATCATGACGGCGACGCCCATTCCGCGGACCCTGGCGATGACGGCGTATGCCGATCTCGACATCTCGGTGATCGATGAACTGCCCCCGGGGCGCACCCCGGTGGTGACCGTCGTCATGGCCGATCAGCGGCGGCACGAGGTGGTGCAGCGCATCCTCATCGCCTGCCGCACGGGCCGCCAGGCGTACTGGGTCTGCCCCGTCATCGATGAGTCCGAGGAGCACCCGTACCAGGCCGCCGAGGAAACCGCGATCGCGCTGCGCGAGGCGCTGCCGGACCTTACCGTCGAGCTGGTGCATGGTCGGCAGCCGGCGGCTCAAAAGGAAGCGACGATGACCGCGTTCAAGGCCAACCGCATCCACCTGCTGGTGGCCACCACCGTGATCGAGGTGGGAGTCGACGTGCCGAACGCGACCCTGATGGTGATCGAGAATGCCGAACGCATGGGCCTCGCCCAGCTGCACCAGCTGCGCGGCCGGGTAGGGCGGGGCAGCGATGCCTCGATGTGCATCCTGCTGTATCGGGCGCCGCTGTCGCAACTCGCACGCGCCCGCCTGCACACCATCCGCGAGACCACCGACGGCTTCGAGATCGCCCGCCGTGATCTCGAGTTGCGCGGGCCGGGTGAGATGCTCGGCACCCGCCAGACCGGCCTCGCGCAGCTGCGCGTCGCCGATCTCGCCCGCGATACCGATCTGCTGCCCGGCGTACAGAAAGCGGCCGAGCTGATGCTGCATGAGTATCCGGATAACATTGCGCCGCTGACCCTGCGCTGGATCGGCGAAGGAGAACGCTACGGAACGGTCGGGTGAACACGGCTATGGCGACTGAGGCCCAGGATCTCGGTCTGCCGCCGGCGCGCCCGAAGACCGCGCCACTGTGGTATCGCCTGGGCCGCCGGCTGACCGAATACGCGCGCCTGGCGCGGCTGGACCGGCCCATCGGCATCTGGCTGCTGCTCTGGCCGGTGTTGTGGGCGTTGTGGATTGCCGGGAACGGTCGCCCCGACCCGAAGGTGCTCGTGGTGTTCGTGCTCGGTGTATTCGCGATGCGCGCCGCCGGCTGTGTGATCAACGATCTGGTCGATCGCGACATCGATCCGCGCATCCGCCGCACGCACCGGCGGCCGCTGGCCGCGCGTCGCGTCACGCCGGTCGAGGCGATCGTGCTGTGCGTGCTGTGCGCCGCGGCGGCCCTGTGGCTGGTGCTGCGGCTCGATGCCTTCACGGTGCGCCTGTCGCTGGTGGGCGCGGCGCTCACGGTGAGCTATCCCTTCGTCAAACGCTTCTTTCCACTGCCGCAGCTGTACCTGGGGATTTCATTCGGTGGCTGGGGCGTGCCCATGGCCTTCGCCGCGCAGACCGGCCAGCTGCCGCGCATCGCCTGGATGATCTTCATGGCGGCGGTCATCTGGGCGGTGATCTACGACACGCAGTACGCCATGGTCGATCGCGAGGATGACCTCAGGATCGGTGTGCACTCCACCGCCGTCACCTTCGCCGACATGGATCGGGTGATGATCGGCATTCTGCAGATCCTGATGCTGGCGGCGCTCGGACTGGTCGGCCGCACGCTGCACTTCGGTGTCTGGTATTTCGGCGGCCTCGGGGTGGCCGCCGTGACTTTCATCTACCAGCAATGGCTGATCCACGACCGGGATCCGCAAGCCTGCCTGCAGGGTTTCCTCAACAACAACTACACCGGCATCGCGATCTTTGCCGGCATCCTGCTGCAGTACCTCTACGTCGGCAGCTGATCCCCCGGCACCCAGAAGCCGTGGATCTGGCCGGCAATGCGATAGGGCAGCTTCACCGTCGCGACCGGTCCGTCCTCGAGATGCTGCGTGTCCACCAGCACCAGGTCGCAGCGGCCGCCCTCGCGCGGATGCGAAGCGACGCCGATCAGATAGCCGTCGGCCTCGGCCGCACTCTTGTTGCGCGGCACGAAGCACATTTCGGCCAGACCCACTTCCTTGCCCGGCGAGTAGAACTTCGCGCTGCGGGTCTGGTGATCGAACATGGCCCAGCGACTGCCGACCGCCGGATCGCTGCTGAGCAGGAAGCCGTAGCGGTAGGGCACCGTGTGATAGCGGTCATCCTGCCGCGACAGCGCGCCGGTCACCCCGACGTACAGGTTCTCGATCTCGAACGACGTGGCCTTCTTGTTCGCGAGGTTCACGCTGTAGCGCATCACGCGGCCCGCGCTCTTCACCGGATCGAACTTTTCGTGCAGCTGCGGGAAGAACGGGAACTGGTTGGAATCGGCACCGTCGCAGTCCAGGTAGACTTTCTCGCCCTCATTCCAGGCGCCCATAGTGTGAGTCGCCATGTAGCCGGGCCCTTTGAACCAGCGAATGTCCTTGCCATCGCCGCCGCGGCGCATGATCCCGAGATAGCTCGGCAGCGTCGAATCCCAGGCAAAGTGCGGGCCACCGTTCTTGATGATGTCCAGATTCGTGGCCAGTGGGTTGACGTAGAAAAGTACGTACTTCTGCGTCACGCCGAAGTCATGGATCATGCCGGCGTAGGGCACCTTGACCCATGCGGACCAGTTCACCGCGCCCTTCGGGTCGGCGGAGAACACGAACACATCATCCGAAGCCAGGCCCTTGGCCTCGTAGCCGAAGGCCACCAGCTCACCGGTGTGCGGATCGATCTTGGGATGCGCCGTGAAGGTCTGGCCCTGCAGGCCACCGTTGAAGGTGTAATAGTCATCCACGGTTTCGAGGGTCAGCGGATTCATCGCGACCGGCGGACTGTCTTCCTTCATCGCCAGCAGACGCTGGTGGTGATAGAAGATCTGCGTATTGGCGGTGCCGCGGCTGAGCCCCTTGACGCTCGCGTCATCCGTCGTCGGATTACGGTACATGCCAAACAGGGAGCGGCGCGCGGCATGCTGCGCCTTGTAGCGCTGGGTGCGCACGTAGCGGCTGCGGAAATCCACATGGCCGTCCTTGATGCGGAAGGCGCCGACCATCCCCTCACCGTCGAAGGGAATGTCATGCGCATAGATATCCGGCTTCGGGTACTGCGGATCCGGACCGACGCGGAAGAAAATCCCATCGAGGTCCTTCGGCAGCGTGCCCTCCACCTCGCAGTCGTACAGATCGTTCTCCGAGCGATAGACGGCGCCCGCCGCGCTGCCACCGCCGCCAAAGCCGTTGCGCTCCTTCGGGAAGCTCACCTCGGCCTGCGCGCTGGCCGGCAGTGCCAGCCCGCCGACCGCTGCGGCGGCGCCCGCGCCGGCTCCCGCCACCGCGCCCATGAAACTGCGCCGGCTCAGTGAATTCGGGGCGGTCTCATCTTCGGGATTCAGTGGCTTGCGGCTCATCTTCAGTGCTCCAGCGGTGCGGAAACCTAAGAATCATACGCCAAACGGTTTGATCACTTTCTGACCAATTGTCACCTTGTTGCTGGCGCCAGGTTGACAGCGGCCCGCCTGCCCGGGAATATCCCCGGCGCCCCCGCGCGCACCAATAAAAGGATAGCCGAATGACGCGACACGACTGGACCACCGCCGAGGTCGAGGGCCTGTTCGCCCGGCCGTTCCTGGATCTGCTGCTGGAAGCGCAACGGGTTCATCGCCGGCACTTCACGCCGAACACGGTGCAGATGAGCACCCTGCTGTCGATCAAGACCGGGGCCTGCCCCGAGGACTGTGCCTACTGTCCCCAAAGCGTCCGCTACGACACCGGGCTGTCGCGCGAGGCGCTGATGGAGGTCGCGGCGGTCAGGGAAAGCGCCGAGCGGGCGAAGGCCGCCGGGGCTACCCGCTTCTGCATGGGGGCCGCCTACCGCTCCCCGAAGGCGCGCGACCTCGAGGTCATCTGCGCCATGGTCAGCGAAGTGCGCGCGCTGGGCATGGAGACCTGCGCCACCCTGGGGATGCTCGAGCCGGCCCAGGCGCAGCAGCTGAAGAGCGCGGGCCTCGACTTCTACAACCACAACCTCGACACCTCCGCGGAGTTCTACGGCGAGATCATCACCACCCGCACCTTCCAGGATCGACTCGACACGCTCGCGGCGGTGCGCGATGCCGGACTCAAGGTGTGCTGCGGCGGCATCGTCGGCATGGGTGAAACGACGCGTGATCGCGCCTCGATGCTGGCGACCCTCGCCGCTCTGCCGCAGCATCCCGAGAGCGTCCCCATCAACGAGCTGGTGCAGGTCCCGGGCACACCGCTGCACGGTGTCGCCCCGGTCGATCCCTTCGACTTCATCCGCACCATCGCCGTCGCGCGCATCGTGCTGCCGCAGTCCCACGTGCGACTGTCGGCCGGGCGCACCCAGATGAGTGATGAGATGCAGGCCCTGTGCTTCATGGCCGGCGCCAATTCGATCTTCTACGGCGAGAAACTGCTGACCACCGGCAATCCGGATGTCGAGAAGGACCGTAACCTGCTGGTGAGACTGGGCCTGACGCCGGAAGCCCCGCCGGAACTCACGCAGCTGCGCGCATGAAACCAGACGCGCTGCGGGAGCGCATGGCGCAGCTGGCTGCGCAGCACCTGCAGCGCCGCCGGCGCACCGTGACCCTGGCCGGCGCGGGCGCCGCGGTCGTCGTCGATGGCCGGCAACTCGTCAATTTCTGCGGCAACGATTACCTGGGATTGAACGCGCATCCGGCGCTCGCCGCCGCGATGGCGCACAGCGCAGCGGTCGCCGGTGCCGGCAGCGGCGCCTCGCATCTCGTGAGCGGTCATGGGCTCGAACATGAACGGCTGGAGGAAGAACTGGCGCGGTTCACCGGCCGTGAACGGGCGCTGCTGTTTTCGACCGGTTACATGGCGAACCTGGCCGCGATCACCTGCCTGGCAACGCGCGCTTCGCGGCTGATCATGGATCGGCTCTGTCATGCCTCGCTCATAGATGCCGCGCGGCTGTCCGGAGCACACCTCAAGCGCTTCGCGCATTGCAACGCGGCGGCGGCGGCGAGCGCCCTGCAGGGCGAGCCCGGGAATCCGTCGCTGCTGGTGACCGATGGCGTCTTCAGCATGGACGGTGACCTGGCGCCGCTTACGGAGCTGGCGGCGGCAGCCGCGGCCGCAGATGCGACCCTGGTCGTCGACGATGCCCACGGCCTCGGCGTCATGGGCGCGACGGGCCGCGGCAGCCTGGAACACTTCGGGCTCGACAGCCGCGCGGTGCCGCTCCTCGTGGGCACGCTCGGCAAGGCTTTCGGCTGCTTCGGCGCCTTCATCGCGGGTGACGCGGCCTACATCGAGTGGCTGCTGCAGAGCGCGCGCAGCTATATCTATACGACGGCACTGCCACCGCCCGTCGCGGCCGCGGCGCGCGCGGCGCTTGCCGTTGTTGCAACGGAAAGTTGGCGGCGCGAACGGGTGCTCGAGCTCGCGGCCCGTTTGCGTCGGGGGTGCGCCCAGGCGGGCATCGGGTTGCTGCCGTCGTCGTCGGCGATTCAGCCGGTGGTGCTCGGTGACAGTGCCCGGGCACTGGCCGTGAGCGAACGGCTGTTTGCTGCCGGCTTCTGGGTGGCGGCGATCCGTCCGCCGACGGTGCCGAAGGATTCGGCACGCCTGCGCATCACGTTGTCGGCCGCGCACCGCGATGAGCAGGTTGACGCGCTGATCGACGCCCTGGGTCAGGCCTTGCGCGAAACGCCGCGGCAGGTTCCCGATGCAGCCGCCTGATGCCTTCATCCTGGATCGGCGCGCGGTGCGCGCCGCCTTCGATCGCGCCAGCGGCACCTACGATGCGGCCGCGGTGCTGCAGACACGGGTGCGCGCTGAACTGCTGTCGCGCCTGGACCTGATCCGGATCGAGCCTGAGGTCGTGGTCGATCTCGGCTGCGGCACCGGGCAGGGGACGCGTGCACTGAAGGACCGCTATCGGCGGGCGCTGGTGATCGGCCTGGACCCGGCGCTCGGCATGCTGCGCGAGACCCGCCGCCGCAGCGGCTGGCTGCGACCCCTGCAGCGGGTGTGCGGGGATGTCTTCCAGCTGCCCTTGCGCGACGGCAGCGTCGATCTGATGTTCAGCAACCTGATGCTGCAGTGGTGCGATGACCTCGACGCCGCGCTGCGCGAAATCCGGCGGGTGCTGGCGCCGGACGGCTTCTTCGGCTTCACGACTTTCGGGCCGGACACGCTGCGCGAGCTGCGCAATGCCTGGGCGGCTGCCGATGGCGGGACCCACGTCAGTGGCTTCCGTGACATGCATGACATCGGCGACGGCCTGAGCCGGGCGGGGCTTTCCGAACCGGTGATGGATGTCGAGCGACTCACCATGGTCTATCCCGATGTTGCCGCGATCACGCGCGATCTGAAGGTCATCGGTGCCCATAACGCAACATCCGGGCGATCCCGGGGGCTCACGGGCAAGGGTCGCTGGCGCGCCATGACGCTGGCCTACGAAGGCCAGCGCCAGGCGGGGCTGCTGCCAGCCACCTATGAAGTCGTTTATGGCGCGGCCTGGGGCGCCCGCGGTCGGCCGGCGGCGCCGGTGGTGGATGGCGAAGTGCGGATTGCGGTCAGCGCCGTGCGGCGGCGGGAGTCTTAGATGGCGGAGGGACTCTTTATTACCGGCACCGACACGGAGGTGGGCAAGACCGTGGTCGCGCGCATCCTCGTGCGCTCACTGGTCGCGACTGGGGCCCGGGTCGCGGTGATGAAGCCGGTCGCCGCGGGCAGTGCGCTGACCGCCGATGGGCTGCGCAACGAGGATGCCCTGGGCCTGATCGCCGACAGCAACGTGACCATGCCCTACGACACGGTCAATCCCTACTGCCTGGCGGCGCCGATAGCGCCGCACCTGGCCGCTCGCGAAGCGGGGATCAACATCGAACTGTCGCGGATTCGCTCCGCTTTCACGCAGCTGCGGGCGGCCGCTGACCACGTGATCGTCGAAGGCGCTGGCGGCTGGCTCGCCCCGTTGAACGAGCGGCAGTTCATCGCCGACCTGGCCGTGGCTCTCGAATTACCGGTGTTGCTCGTGGTCGGTCTGCGGCTGGGCTGCCTGAATCACGCGCTGCTGAGCGCCGCGGCGATCAGGCAGCGGGGGCTGCGGCTCGCCGGTTGGATCGGCAATCACATCGATCCGGACTTTGGCCACGTGGTGGAGAACCTGGCCACCCTGACGCAGCACATCGGCATGCCGCCGCTCGCCACGCTCGCCTACGCTCCGCAGCACCACACGGCGCTGCGACTGGCGCCAACCGAGCGCGCGGCGCTGTTGCAATCGATAAGCGTAAGCAGTTGTCTTGAATAAATAAAATCGCCCTGTACCATGCACCGGTGGCGACCCCGCACGCCTGTATCGTGATTGCTCCGAACTGCTCGCTCAGCGTGCGGAATGCGGTGCTGTTTTTCCTCAGTTTGTGTGCCCCGTGCTTCGGCATCGCCGGCGCGCTGACTTTTCTCGGCTTCTGGCCGGTACTGCCCTTTGCCGGCCTGGAAATGCTGCTTCTCGGCGCGGCGCTGCGGATCAGCCTCAGGCGCCGTCATCATCGCCAGACCATCGTGGTTTCCGAGTCGGACGTGGCCGTCCAGACGGCAATCGGCAAGGTTCACAGTGAGGTTGTGTTTCCGCGGCACTGGGCACAGGTTAAACTGCGCCGCTCAACGTCGCGCCTGCATCCGAGCCGCCTGGTCATCGAATCGCATGGGCGGCAATGCGCGGTCGGTGACTTCCTGACCGATGAGGAGCGCCGCGGGCTCTACGGGAAGCTGCACGAGCTCATAGGCCGCGTCAACGAGTCGCCGACATTACGTCTTTCAGGTTCACATACATGATGCGCAAATTCCTGTCCCCGCTCGCAACGATGGCCCTGGGCTCGAGCCTGTCGCTGGCGGCCCACGCTGAGTCCGGCTGGAGCCAGCTGAACATGACGCCGGGCGTGACCGCGATGTCGCGCCAGATCTACGGCCTGCACATGCTGATGTTCTGGCTGTGCGTCGGGATCGCGGTCGTCGTCTTCGGCGTGATGGCCTATTCGATCTTCGCATTCCGCAAGTCGCGCGGGGCGGTGCCGGACACCACGCTGTTGCACAGCACCACCATCGAGATCATCTGGACCATCGTTCCCATTGCCATCCTGGTCGCGACGGCCGTGCCGGCCGCCACCACCCTGATCAAGACCGAGGATCTGCGTAACTCGCAGCTGACGATCCGCGTCACCGGCTTCCAGTGGGGCTGGAACTACGAATATCTGAACAACGGCGTCAGCTATTTCTCGCGCCTCGACCGCGCCAGCGATGCCGCGCGGCAGCTCGGCTCCGGCGTGGACGTGTCGACCGTTCCGCATTACCTGTTGAACGTCGACAACCCGCTGGTGGTGCCGGTGGGAACGAAAGTGCGCGTGCTGGTGACGGCGAGCGATGTGATTCACTCCTGGTGGGTGCCGGCATTCGGCGTCAAGAAGGACGCCATCCCCGGCTTCGTCAATGAGGCATGGTTCGACATCGACGCTGACAAGGCCGGCATCTATCGCGGCAACTGCGCCGAGCTGTGTGGTCGCGACCACGGCTTCATGCCGATCGTGGTGGACGCCCGCTCCAAGGAAGACTTTCTCGCCTGGCTGAAAGACAAACAGCGCGAACAGCACCCGGCTGCGGCCTCCGCTCCCTCGTCAGCACCTTAATTCGAGAGATAACGAACATGGCTTACAACGATCACGCCGCCACCGCACACGATCACGATCATGATGCGCATGATCACAAGCCGCATGGCTGGCGGCGCTGGGTCTACGCCACGAACCACAAGGACATCGGCACGATGTACCTGGTGTTCGCGGGCATCAGCTTCTTCATCGGCGGCACCATGGCGATGCTCATCCGCCTGGAGCTGTTCAAGCCCGGCATGCAGTTCCTGGATCCGCAGTTCTTCAACAGCATGACCACGATGCATGCGCTGGAGATGATCTTCGGCGCGGTCATGCCCGCCTGGACGGGACTTGCGAACTGGATGATACCGATGCAGGTGGGGGCGCCGGACATGGCGCTGCCGCGTCTCAACAACTTCAGCTTCTGGATCCTGCCCTTCGCCTTCACGCTGCTGCTGGCGACGCTCTTCGTGCCGGGCGGTGGCCCCGCGGGCGGCTGGACCATGTATCCGCCGCTGATGCTGCAGGGTGGCGCGGGCTTCCCGATGACCATCTTCGCGATTCACATGATGGGCATTTCCTCCATCCTGGGTGCGATCAACGTGGTCGTGACCATCATGAATCTGCGCGCGCCGGGCATGACGCTGCTGCGCATGCCGCTGTTCGTGTGGACCTGGCTGATCACCGCCTACCTGCTGATCGCCGTGATGCCGGTGCTCGCGGGCGCCGTGACCATGCTGCTGACCGATCACTTCTTCGGCACCACCTTCTTCACCGCCGCCGGCGGTGGTGATCCGGTGATGTTCCAGCACATCTTCTGGTTCTTCGGTCATCCCGAGGTCTACATCCTGATCCTGCCGGCCTTCGGCATCGTCTCGGAAATCATCCCGACGTTTTCGCGCAAGCCGCTGTTCGGCTACGAGGCGATGGTCTACGCGACCGCCTCGATCGCCTTCCTGTCGTTCATCGTCTGGGCCCACCACATGTTTACCGTGGGCATGCCGCTGGCCGGCCAGCTGTTCTTCATGCTCTCGACCATGCTGATCGCGATCCCAACCGGCGTGAAGGTGTTCAACTGGACGGCGACGATGTACCGCGGCTCGCTGAGCTTCGAGCCGCCGATGCTGTTCGCACTTTCGTTCCTGTTCCTGTTCACGATCGGCGGTCTGTCGGGCCTGATGCTGGCCATCGTGCCGGCCGACTATCAGTACCAGGACACCTATTTCGTCGTGGCGCACTTCCACTACGTGCTGGTGCCGGGCGCCGTGTTCGCGATCATGGGCGGCATCTACTACTGGCTGCCGAAGTGGACCGGCAACATGTACGACCAGACGCTCGCCAAGTGGCACTTCTGGCTGTCGACGATCTTCGTGAACGTGCTGTTCTTCCCGCAGCACTTCCTGGGTCTCGCCGGCATGCCGCGGCGCATCCCGGACTACGCGGTGCAGTTCACGGACTGGAACCAGGTCTCCTCGATCGGTGGCTTCGCCTTCGGTCTGTCGCAGTTCCTGTTCCCGTACATCATCTGGAAGTGCGTGCGCGGTGGCGAGCGCGTCGGCAATCGTGCCTGGGAAGGCGCGCATGGCCTGGAGTGGGAGCTGCCCTCACCGCCGCCGTTCCATTCCTGGACCGAGCCGCCGTCTGATGCCCTGATCCAGCGCGGCGCGGCGCATTGATGGCGGGCCCCGGCACCTCGATGGCAATCGATCCCGGCCAACGCCAGCGCGGCGTGCGCCGCACGGCGCTGCTGCTCGGCAGCATCGCGGCGGTGTTCTACGTGGGCTTCATCGTCATGATGGTCCTGCGGGCGACGCGATGACACCCGAGCGCGACGGGCGCGGCAAGACCAACCGGTCGCTGACCGCGAAACTGCTGATGTTCGCCCTCGGCAGCTTCGGCTTTGGTTTCGCACTCGTGCCGCTCTACAACGTGCTGTGCGCGGTCACCGGGCAGGGGGATCAATCGGCACTGGCGCGCGCCGCGACGGTGACCGAACACCCCGACCTCACGCGCCTGGTGACGGTGGATTTCCTGACCGATGTGCCGGCGAACGGCAACTGGGTGTTCCACCCGGTGGTGAAGACCATGCAGGTGCATCCCGGCCAGCTCTACCTGACGCAGTTCTATGCCCACAACCTGATGGGCCACGAGACGGTTGCGCAGGCGGTGCCCGACATCTCGCCTTCGAAGGCGGCGGCGTGGTTCCGCAAGACCGAGTGCTTCTGCTTCTCGCCGCAGCATTTCGCCGTCAACCAGGAACGGGTGATGCCGGTGCGCTTCTTCGTGGACCCGGCACTGCCGAAGTACATCGACCGTCTGACCCTGACCTATACGTTCTACGATTCCTCGACAATGGTTAAACCCGAGAAATGACAATGGAACAGGCTCACGCCCCGGACACCAGTCACTACTACGTTCCGCATGACAGTCACTGGCCCATCATCGGGTCGGTCTCGTTGTTCACGATCATGCTGGGCACGGTGACCTACTTCAATGATTGGGCGGGTCCCTGGGTGCTGATACCCGGCTTCGCACTCATTGCCTGCACCTTCTTCGGCTGGTTCCACTCGGTCATCGGCGAGGATCAAAGCCACGTCTACAACAGCCAGGTGGACCGCTCGTTCCGCATGGGAATGATGTGGTTCATCTTCTCCGAAGTGATGTTCTTCGCGGCCTTCTTCGGCGCGCTGTTCTATGCACGGGTGCTGTCGACGGCGTGGCTCGGCGGCCGCTCGGTACACATCTTCACGAACATCCTGCTGTGGCCCCACTACGACGGCACCTGGCCGACCAACGGCCCGGGCCACGTCGGCGGCAAGGCGGACGGCAGCTTCGAAACGGTACCCGCCTTCAGCCTGCCGGCGATCAACACCATGATCCTGTTGACCAGCGGCGTGACCATCACCATCGCGCACCACGCGTTGCGCGCCGGCAAGCGCGGTGTGCTGACGGTGTTCCTGGCCCTGACCTTCATCCTGGGGTTCAGTTTCGTCGCGCTGCAGGCGCATGAGTACGGCGAGGCGTACCGCGAGCTCGGCCTCAAACTGAGCACGGGTATCTACGGCTCGACCTTCTTCATGCTCACCGGCTTTCACGGTCTGCACGTGACCATCGGCGCGATCATGCTGACGGTCATCTGGTTGCGGGTATTGCGTGGCCATTTCACGCCCGAGAAGCACTTCGCCTTCGAGGCCGTCGCCTGGTACTGGCACTTCGTCGACGTGGTCTGGCTGGGCCTGTTTATCTTCGTGTACTGGCTCTAGGCCTTCACAGTCCGTGGGGCGTTATCAGCCCCAGGGACCAGGCCACCATCAGCAGGATGAAGAGGCCCACGGAGAGCCCCACCCGTAGCGCGAGCGAGCGGAACAGCTTGCGCGAGTCGCCGCCGCTGCGGGACAGGTGGAACAACGCCGACAGCAGGCTCGCGACGATGGCGGCGAATATCAGGACGATAACGACCTTGATTGCCATCGGCCCATTATAGGTCCGAACGATTCCATGGCTATCGTGAGTTTCCCCATCGGCACGCGCCGTTTCGCGCCGACGTGGCCGATGACGCTGCTGACGGTCGCGCTATGCATCATCTTCATCCGGCTCGGCAACTGGCAGTGGCATCGCGGCATGCACGCCCAGGCAGAGGTGGACGCCTTCGCGCGCGGCGCGGACGCACCGGTGGCGCTGGGCCCGCAGGCGGTGGGCTCGCTCCCCCGCTTCAAACGCATCGCCGTGGCCGGCACCTGGGATGCCGGGCACCAGTTCCTGCTCGACAACCGCTCGCATGCCGGCCTGCCGGGGTACGAGGTGGTGACGCCGCTGCAGCTGGGCGACGGTCGGACCTTGCTGGTGGACCGCGGCTGGGTGGCCTTCACCGGCTCGCGTGCGCGGCTCCCCGACATCGCCATCGCCGACGCCGGCCGGGTCGCACTCACCGGCCGGCTCGATAATCTTCCCGTCGGTGGCCTGGCGCTGGGGCACGCGGCGCCGGCAGGCGATGCCTCCTGGCCCAAGGTCACGAGCTTCCCGGTGCTTCCCGAACTGGCGGCGGCCCTGGGGCGCAAGGTCGAACCGTGGATCGTGCTGCTGGATCCGACCAGCGGTGGCGGCTATGTGCGGGAGTGGCAGGCGCCGGGCCTGCCGCCGCTGCGCCACTTCTCCTATGCGATTCAATGGTGGGGATTCGCCGTGACCCTCCTGGTCATCTGGGCGATCATGAACGCCCGCCGCGAGGAG
>Ga0302314_10009626_pt1 | contig 17047 bp, 10 predicted proteins | sample III_Palsa_N2_3_FD_200533 | JGI IMG/M metagenome (GOLD analysis project Ga0302314, IMG submission 200533) | Peat permafrost microbial communities from Stordalen Mire near Abisko, Sweden - III_Palsa_N2_3 | ecosystem: Environmental > Terrestrial > Soil > Palsa > Peat permafrost | place: Sweden...
TGAACCAGGCCTCGGCCGCGTTCGTGATCCGGTCGATCGTTTCGGACTTGTGATCGACCGTGAACATGATGATCGGCATGGCCGAGCAATCGTCGTTCAGCAGCCCGGTCGAGGTCTCGATCGGGGCGGAGGCCCGGACCAGGACCCGGCTGTCGCGCGGCAGCTCGCGCCATTTCGGATTGCCCTCGTTCCAGCCGGCATTGACGATCTTCATCGCGGTCGGCAGCGACAGGGTCGAACGGACGCCCGCGATATTGCGCATATGCCAGTCGAACCGGTCGATCGCCTCGACCACCTCATGATCGACGCAGCCGTTCTTCGGGCCCTCGGCGATGACCTGGATGATATCGACGCCGATCGCGAAAGTTTTGGTGATGAAGGCCGCATCCTGGTTGTAGCGGCTGTCGCTCCACAGCTCCGGCACGCCGGCGTCGAGATCGCCGACCGCGCGATGCTTGGCCTCGACCGTGGCGAAGCCGAACACCGCGACGGCGAACAACACCGCCGGGATGGCGCCCTTGGGCGTCGCCAGCACGGCGATCGCGCGCCACAGCCCGTCGAGCCGGCCGTAGGTCTTGGCCATGCGCTGGCTATAATCGCGCCCCAGCGGCAGCAGGCTCATCAGCAGCGGCAGCACGAACAGATGGGTCGCGATGATCAGCACCATCCCGAGGCTGGCGGCGACCGAGAGTTCGCGGATCGACGGCACGTCGATCAGCGTGATGGTGAGGAAGCCCAGCGCATCCGCGACCAGCGCGCCGACGCCGGGGATCAGCAGGCGGTTGAAGCCCGCGAGGCTCGCCGCCTTGACGTCATGGCCCTTGGCCATTTCCTGGGTCAGCGTGCCGATGTTCTGCACGCCATGGCTGATCGCGATGGCGAAGACCAGGAACGGCACCAGGATCGACAAAGGATCGATGCCGAAGCCGAACAGGGCGAGCAGGCCCAATTGCCAGATCACGGTGACGACCGAGACGCCGAGCAGCGTGACCGTCAACGCCAGCGACCGGCCGTAGAAGGTCACGATGCCGGCGGTGATCAGGAACGCGAGGCCAAAGAATTTCAGCACGCCGCCGGCCGCATCCGCGATATCGCCCATGACCTTGGGAAAGCCCAGGATATGGACGTCGGCGATCGGCCCGTCGTACTTGCCGCGCAGGTTCTTTTCCAGCTCGGCCGCGACCTTGAACACGTCGGGCATCTCGCCGGTCGCCGGATCGCGCTGAACCAGTTCGGCCGAGATCATGGCACTGGAGAAATCGGCCGAGACCAGCCGACCCAATTGCCCGGATTTCAGGATGTTCTTGCGAACCTCCTCGATGCCCTCGGGCGTCGGCTTGAACGTGCCGGGCACGACATTGCCGCCGGCAAAACCGTCGCGCACGATCTCGATGAAGCGAACGTTGGGCGTGAAGATCGACGTGACGCGCGAGCGATCGACGCCGGAGATGAAATAGGTCTCCTCGGTCGCCTTCTTCAGCACGTCGAGGAATTCGGGCGTCAGGATCGAGCCGCTTTTCGAATGCAGCGCGATCAGGATGCGGTTGGCGCCGCCGAACTGCGCCTGATACTGTTTGAAGGTCGCCATATAGGGATGCGACTCGGGCAGCGTCTTGTCGAACGAGGCGTCGATCCGCAGCTTGGACGCCTCCCAGCCGAGGCCGAGCGTCAGGAGCGCGAACAGGATCAGCACGGCGCGGCGATAGGCGAACAGCACCGCGCCCAAACGCGGGATAAAGCCCTGTTTCATTATGGCGCCGCCCTGAGCGTGGTCGCTTCGAGGCGGCTCGCCCCACGCTCGCTCAGCAGCACGGCGATGCCATCGACCGGCAACACCCCGGTCAGCGCCGTCGGCGTCGCCAGATGGCGGGACAGGAAATGGCCGCCCGGTGCGTCTTCGACCAGGATCGTGCCGTTGAGCCCGACCACGACCAGGCGGTTATCCTTCAGCAGCCCGGCCGAGGTCAGGCCGGAACTTTGCCCGGTCTCGATCGGCTGCCAGGTGGCGCCGGCGTCGGCCGTTTCGAGCATCTTGCCTTCCAATCCGAAGATCAGCCAATCATCGGCCGATTTGGTCATGATTCCGAAAAACGACCCGCCATAGGGTGCCTTCGCGACGGTCAAACTGATGCCCTGGTCGGTGCTGAGCAGGATGCGCCCGGCCTCGCCGACCACGACCCAGCGGTCGGGCGCCGGCATCGCGGCGGCGTAAAGGTGGGAGTCGGCGCCGTCTTCGTCGGCGTCCGGCACCCTGGCCTGCGTCCAGGTCGCCCCGCCGTCCGCGGTGGTCAGCAGCAGGCCATAGGCGCCGCCGGCGACGCCGTGCCGGCCGTCGGCGGCCAGCGCCACGGTCAGCAGCGGACCCGCATCCAGATCGCGCTGGACCAACCGCCAATGCTGGCCGCCATCCTCACTTTTGAGAATGGTGCCGTCATGGCCGACGATGATGCCATGCTGGGCGTCGGTGAAGCTCACCGCCGTCAGCAGCGTGTCGGTCGGGCTGGACTGCTGTACCCAGCTTTTGCCGTCGTCGGGCGAGATCAGAATGATGCCGTGTTCGCCGACCGCGACCAGCATCGACCCGGCGCGGGCGACGCCCAGCAGCAGGCTCTGGGCGGCGAGCGGCACCCTTTCGGCCGCGACCGGCGGATGATCCTCGGCGGCGACGGCGGTGCCGCAGCCGAGAATCAGAGCCGCCAGGATCGTGGTTCGTTTCAGGAGATCAGCGAACACCGGCATTCCTGAGTGTTTCGGGTGTGAAGTCTTCGGGGGTGAGCTTGACGGAGAAGTCTGTGGGGGCGGTTTCGTTGGAGAAGCCGACGGCGGTATAGCGTCCGGACTGCAGGTCGTAGATGGAGTCGACGCCGGTGCGGTAGACCGGGACCTGGTAATATTCGAGGCCGTAGCTGTCGCCGACGCGCCAGAGCTGGCCGCGCTGGTCGTAGCTGTCGGAGGTGACGGCCTGCCAGGTATCCTCGTCGAGATAGAACACGCGCTTGGCGTAGAGATGGCTGATGCCGGGCTTGAGCGTGGCTTCGACGACCCAGACCCGGTGCAGTTCGAAGCGCAGCAGGTCGGGATTGAGGAACTTCGGCTTGATCGCGTCGGCGCTTTTGATCTGGTCGGACGAGAGCTTGTAATTATTGTAGGGGACGTAGAATTCCTTGCGGCCGACCAGCTTCCAGTCGTAGCGGTCGGGCGAGCCGTTGAACAATCCCAGCTGGTCGTTGGTGCGCAGACCGTCCGACGCGGTGCCGGGATTGTCGTAGGCGACGTTGGGCGCGCGGCGCACCCGGCGCTGGCCGGGATTGTAGGTCCAGGCTTCGCGGGGGCCCGCGATCTGGTTGATGGTGTCATGGACCAGCAGCACCTCGCCGGCGAGACGCGCCGGGCCGGTCACCGCCTGCAGGAAGAAGGTCTGGGTATTGCCGGTATCGAGGCCCGAGGCATAGGAGAACAGCACGGTCTCGTCGATCGTGATCGGGGTGTAATCGCCGCCCTCGGTCGGATTGACCTGCAGGATGACCCGGTGCGAGGCGAAGCCCGAGAAATGCAGCAGATGGTTCCAGATCGCCTGCAGTCCATTGGTCGGGATCGGGAACGGGATGGCGCGCTTGGCGCCCTCGACGCCATTGCCGTCCGGCGTCAGCTTGGCCGTGCCGGCATTGGCGATGGCGGCATCCTCGATCACCTTCGGCAGCGCCGCGGTGCGGTGGGTCGGGTAGATGTTGAGGAAGAAATCCGGATAGCGCGTCAGCATCGCCTTCTGACCTTCGGTCAGCTTGTCGGCATATTGCGCCATGTTGGCGGCATTGATCTTGGCCGCGGGCTTTTCGGACGCGAACGGATCGGGCAGATGGTCGCCCGGCTTGTAGCCGGCCGGCGGCGTCGCGATGCCGCCGTCATAGGCCGGAATCGTCTTCTCGGCGTTGCCCGCCTTGATGGCGCCCATCGGCGTCAGCGTCTTGCCCAGATCGGCCGCGGTCTGGGCCCGGGCCGGGCCGGCCAAACCCAGGCCGATCGGTGTCGCGATCATCATGGCGGACGCGAGCAGCGCCGCGCGTGTCTTGTTCAAAGCCCAGTTCATGACCGGCCTCCCTGATTATTATTATTCAGAACGAATATTTGATGTTGAGCGCGACGAAGTCGCGATCGTCCAGCAGGTTTTGCCCCTTGCCGCCGAAGTAGCTCGTGTAGGAGATCTCGGCCGCCCAGGCGTTCTGGTAGTTCGCCGCCAGGGCCAGATCGACGCCCTTGCGCCCGGCGATGAAATTGCCCGGCCCCGGTCCCGGCGAAATACCGTTGATGTCTTGGGAGAAGGCGAGCGACGGCGTCAGGTTGACCGGGCCGATCGCGTTCAGATAGTCGGCGCTGACCCGCAGGCGGTAGCCCCAGGAGAACTTGGTCGGGAAGCCGCCGACCTGGACGTCCTGCGGCGCCGTGTTCGGGTAGTTCGGGTTGGCGCTGACCGGCGTGTTCGGGCCGTTGAACGGCAGGCTCTCGTGGCTTTCCAGGCCCGGCACGTAATCGGCGCCGACCTCGCCCACGAACACCAGTTGATCGGCGCCGAAATGCGGGCCCATCACCTTGGTGCCGGTGAATTGCAACTGCTGGACGTCGTGATCCTCGTAGCCCTGCCAAGTGTAATTATAGAACTTGGTATAGTTCGCCAAGGTGATGCCGCCGGCGCGTTTGATCAGCGCGTTGGTGTTGAGCTCGGCCAGGATCGCGTTCAGCGTCGCGGCCGAACCGGACGCCTTGCCCAGCTCGACGAAGGTCGGCGCCAATCCGGCCTGGGTCACGTCGGCGAAGTTGATCTGCAGCGGCACGTCGAGCTTGTAGGAATATTCGCCCTGGAACGACCAGTCGCCGATCTGGGTGCTGAAGCTGACCGCCGGGGTCTTGATCGTCTGCGGGTAGCTGACGAAATAGTTCGCCGCCGCGCCGGCGCTCTGGATCGCGTAGGTGCCGGCGATGGTCGATTCGTTGGCCAGGATGATCGGGATGAGCGCCGGGTCGGCGGTCGAGGCCTTGATCACGCCGCCGATGACGGCGGCGAAGCCCTTGTTGACGCCGGCGAGGCTGGCGGCCTGGCTGCCCGACTGATAGCTCAGGAGCGGCAGGTTGCTGGCGGCCTGGATGTAGTAGAAGCCGAACTCGCTGTCGTGGGCCCAAGGGGCGGTATAGCGGAACGCCACGCCATACTGGTTCCAGTTGGTCGGGTCCCGATCCAGCGCCCGCGGCGTGACCAGATTGCCCGGCAGGTTGACGAAGCCCGGGATCAGCGGCTGGTCGGCGGCAAAGCGCTTGTCGGCGAAGCTGTCGCCGTTCAGGGTCTCGTAGTTGGCGCCCGGTCCGGCCAGATCGTTGGTCGAGAAGAAGGTGCCGGTCGCATCGAGGTCGGTCTTCTGCCACTGCCATTGGTAATAGGCCTCGACCGACAGATCATCGGTGATCTTGGTCGAGAAATCCGTCACCGGGATCGGCAGGATCGCCTCGCGCAGTTCCGAGCCCGGCGAGTGCAGCGCGCCCACGTCGAACGGGTTGAACGCGTTGATGCCACCGGGGATGAAGGTGCTCTCGCCCCAGTTCAGCGCCAGCCGGCCGATGCGCGCGTCGATCCGATGGTCGAACAGGTCGAAATGGCCGTAGCCATAGGCATCGAGCAGCCGGGCGCCGTAGCCGGCATCATCGACCGCCTCATGGGACAAAGGCTGGAAGTCCGTATTGTGCGCATCGGCATTGATCAGATCGACGAACTCGGTCGCGCGGGCAAAGAAGCCGAAGTCGTTCCGGTCGAGCTTCAACTCCTCGGTCGCCCGCACCGGCGCCGACACCGGGCCCGTGCCATAGTTCAGATCGCCATTGTCCTGGTTCGTGCTGGCGGCATTGCCGCCGTTCGCCCGGCCGATCAGGTTCGGATCGCGCCCCTGAACCCGGTTGATCACCCCGGCCGAAACCGTCGTGTCAAAACTGCCGTCCCAGCCGCCGACCGTGAAATCCGTCGCAAATGCAGGACCCGCCAAAAGCAACACACCGCCCGCGACCGAACCCAGCAAAACCCAACGCAGACAAATCCCTCTGCCCATCTCAGTATCCCCCCTGCCCAAACGCGTTAACCGCGCCCAAATGTTTCTTACGCTCGTCACTTCGTCCCGGGATCGGCTCTCTATCGCAGCCGTGCCCCGGTCTCGCTACTTCACCAGGACGCCGCCCCGGGTTTCCTGTCGTCCGGGCCAATCCGCGTCGAGGAACGGCGTCATCAGATCCGACCAGAGCCGGCGCAACGTGGCCCCGCCGACCGGCTCGCTCGCCAGCATGTCCTGCATCGCCATGCCGCGCAGCATGTAGACCGTCAGGGTCGCGATATCGGCGGCCAGCCCCTGGCTCGCGTCGGTGCCGTTGCCGCGCCAGGCTTCGCGCAAGCCGTCGATCAGGCCAGCGAACACCGGTTGCAGCCGCTGCCGCAGATCGGCCTCGGTCCGGCAGGCGACCGTCAGTTCGAACAGCACGTCGCGATACCGGCTCTGATAGAACCGCTCCCACACCCGCTCGATCAGGATGGGATCGTGCCGGCGCTCGGAGGCGGCGAATTCGTCGGCGGCGCGCCGCGTGTCCGCGATCATCACCTCGGCGGCGGCGGCGATCAGTTCGTTTCGGGTGGCGAAATGATGGGCCCAGGTGCCCTTCGAGATGCCGGCGCGATCCAGGATCCGCGACAGGCTGGCGCCATGAAAACCGAACTCCTGCAGGCAATCGAGCGTCGCATCGACCAGCAGATCGCGGGTCTGTCGACTTCTCTCCTGCAACGGGCGAACGATCTTGGGCACGCGGTAAACTCGAAAACCGACTGGTCGGTCTAGAGTGACATGCGCATTTCCCGTGTCAAGACCATCAACATCATTAACTTGCGATTATAGCAGCACAATCTTGCGACCTTCTCATATTACTGCTGACGTCGAGCGAATTCTTCGGGAATATTTGTGCAGCGCAATATAGCCCGGCAATCGAGGTTCGCCTGCGGCCTTGCCCACGGACTGGTCCGATCGTGGCCCTTGCACGAAATCTGCGCATAAAACCTGAGAAACTAAGCGGAAGCGGCATGCGGTCTGCAAATCGACATCGCATAGGACTCGCATGGAACAGCGATCCCTGCCGGTACGCCCCTTCCCGCCCCGTCTGCCCACGGCACTGACGCAGGATGGCTGGTGGCTTTGCCCGACATCCCGAACAGCGTCGGCCTGCATCATCCTGCGGTTCGCCAGCGGCGCGGCCGATGCGGACCGACCGGCAGGCCCGCCGGTTCCACCGGCCAATGCGGGTGACGGCACATGATCATGCAGGCATTAACCGGCGACATCCGGTGAAAGACGGGGCACTGTCGGCAATGCAGCCGCGTGCTGTGGAGCCACGTGCCGTGAAGGAGAGCAACGGTTGGCGCATCGCATCCTGGTCGTCGATGACGAACCGCATATCCGCGAGGTCATCTGCTTCGCGCTCGACCGGGCCGGCATGTCGACCACCACCGCGCACGACGGGACCGTGGCGCTCGCCAGGTTCGCCGCGTGCCGCCCGGATCTGATCATTCTGGATATCGGCATGCCGGAGACCGACGGGCTGGAGGTCTGCCGACAATTGCGCAAGACCTCCGACGTGCCGATCCTGTTCCTGTCGGCGCGCGACGACGAGATCGACCGGGTGCTGGGCCTGGAGATCGGCGGCGACGATTACGTGACCAAGCCGTTCAGCCCGCGCGAGCTGGTCGCCCGGGTCAATGTCATCCTGAAGCGCGCGACGGCCCGCCCGGCATCGCCCGAGCCGGCGGCGCTCGTACGCAAGGGCCTGGCACTCGATCCGCTCCGCCACCTGGCGACGTTCGAAGCGATGCCGATCGCGCTGACCGCGATCGAATTCGAAATCATCAAGGCGCTGCTGTCGCGTCCCGAGATGGTATTCAACCGCGACCGCATCATGGCGCTGGCCTATAGCACCAATACCCATGTCTCGGACCGGACGATCGACAGCCATATCCGCAACATCCGATCCAAGCTGGCGCTGGCCGGCTGCGACAGCGCGATCGATACGATCCATGGCGTGGGATTCCGCATCGGTCGATGCGAAGCCGCGCGGTGAGAGCCAAGTGGCGGCCGACCCTCGGCCTGGTGATCTTTGCCGTGCTCGCCACGGTGACGGCGCTGCCGCTGGTCGGGCTGTTCATGTTTCGGCTCTATGACAACCAACTGATCCGGCAGACCGAAGGAGAATTGATCGCGCAAGGCACCGTGCTGGCGGCGAGCTTCGCCGACGAAGTCGCGAGCAAGCTGGGCGATCCGGCCTTGGGCGCCGTCCTGCCCGATGCTGCCGAGCCGCACCCGGACGCGCCCGATCACCCCATGCCCTCGACGCTGGATCTGACCCAGGACGATGTGCTGCCATCGCAGCCGGACGGCGAGCCGGTCGCCGCACCGCCCGCCCCGGGTTTCATGGCGATCGGGCAGCATCTGGCCAGGCTCGCGGCCGAGACGCAAAAAGTGACGCTGACGGGCTTTCGCATTCTGGATCCCGCAGGACGCGTCATCGGCGGACGCGAAGAGGTCGGCCTATCCCTGGCCGGGATCGACGAGGTCGCGGCGGCGCTCCAGGGCCGCTACAAGAGCGTGTTGCGGCGGCGGCTTTCGTCCGGGCCGGAGCCGTCGCTCGCCTCGATCAGCCGCGGCGCCCATGTTCGCGTCTTCGTAGCCCTGCCGGTCATCGTCCAGGGCCGGGTCGCCGGCGTCATCTACCTGTCCCGCACGCCCGGCAACATCGCCGAAAGCCTGTATGGCGAACGTCGGAACGTCGCGCTCGCGGCCCTGTCGATCTTCCTGGTCACGATCGCGATCGGCTATGTCTTCCTGCGCACCCTGACCCGGCCGATTCAGGAACTGATCCGCCGCACGACGGAGATCCAGCGCGGCGACCGCGAGGCGATCCGGCCGCTGCATCATCACGGCACCAAGGAAATCGCCCATCTGTCCGAAAGCTTTCTCGCCATGGCGCGCAGCCTGTTCGATCGCTCGGACTATATCTCGACCTTCACCGCCCATGTCTCCCACGAGCTGAAATCGCCGCTGACCTCGATCCAGGGCGCCGCCGAACTGCTGCGCGACAATGCCGGCATGACCGAGCCGGAGCGCAACAAGTTCCTGGGCAACATCATCGGCGATACCGAGCGGCTGACGGCGCTGGTCCGCCGGCTGCGGGAACTGGCCAAGGCGGACAATCCCCAGCTCGGCGGCCGGACCCGTCTGGCACCGGTCATCACGAAGGCGGCCGAAGCCGGCCCGGCGCTCGCGATCGAGGCGACGGGCGATCTGGCGCGCGAGATCGAAATGTCCGAAGAGAATGCGATCATCGTGCTGTCGCACCTGATCGACAATGCCGCGCAGCATGGCGCCACGACGCTGCGCATCGGCATCGACGCGGCGGGGCCGGATCATCTGCGCCTGAGGGTCCGGGACAATGGCAGCGGCGTGTCGGAACGCAACCGGGCCCGCATCTTCGATCCGCTGTTCACGACCCGGCGGGAAAGCGGCGGCACCGGCATGGGGCTGAGCATCGTGCAATCGATGCTGCGCGCCCACGGCGGCTCGATCCGGCTGCTGGACGACGCGACCGGCGCCTGCTTCGAAATCTTGGTACCAACGAAAGCCGAACCAAAGAATGCCTCAGAATAACCGCCCGGGCTCATCCGCCTCGATAATTCGTAACAGATCCCATGAGGGCGTGAGCGGCATCCTTCGGTTGGCGATATCATGCGTAGTCGCGCAGGGTCTTCTCATTGACGCTTCGCTCCCGTGACGCCATTCTCATCATCATCATCATGACGACGACCGCACCGCGCCACCCCGTCCCCTTCGCCCCATCGATGCCGATGACCGGCGTCGCGCACATGCGCGCGGACGGTGCCGCCTGCTGGGGCGGTGGCGCATCGTCCCCGGTCCCGACCGCCCCTCCGATTTCGATCAACCGTCGCTGACGCGGGCCGCTCTCCGGCCGCGCGCCGGAGGAGCAAGCCATGACCGATAAAATCCTGATCACCAGCGCACTTCCCTACATCAACGGGGTGAAGCATCTGGGCAACCTCGCGGGATCGCTGCTGCCCGCGGACGTCCACGCGCGTTTCCAGCGCCTGCGCGGGCGCGACGTCCTGTTCGTGTGCGGCACGGACGAGCATGGCACCCCGGCGGAGCTCGCCGCTGCCGAAGCCGGGTTGCCGGTCGCCGAGTACTGCGCCCGGCAGCACGCGATCCAGGCCGACATCTACCGTCGCTTCGGCATCTCGTTCGACCATTTCTCCCGCACCTCGTCGCCGCGAAACCACGAGTTCACGCAGCACCTCTACCAACGACTGGACGAGAACGGGCTCATCGAGGAGCGAGCGATCCGGCAGATCTGGTCAGCGACGGACGGCCGCTTCCTGCCAGACCGCTACGTCGTCGGCACGTGCCCACATTGCCGCCATCCGTCGGCGCGCGGCGACCAGTGCGACGGCTGCGGCCGATTGCTCGATCCGACCGACCTCATTGAGCCGCGCTCGGCCATCTCGCGATCAACCGACCTGGAGACGCGGGAAACCAGACACCTGTTCCTCCGACAGTCCGCACTTGTGGATCGTCTTCAGGACTGGCATCAGGGCCGTCACGATTGGGACCCGCTCGTCAGGTCCATCGCCGCCAAGTGGCTCAATGAGGGCCTGGAGGACCGCTGCATCACCCGCGACCTGGCATGGGGCGTGCGCGTGCCGCGTCCCGGCTTCGAGGGCAAGGTCTTCTATGTCTGGTTCGACGCGCCCATCGGCTATCTGGCGGCGACGCGCGAATGGGCCGACCTGTCCCCGGAGCGTGACTGGCGGTCCTGGTGGCGCCCGGGTCCGGGCGTCCGCTACGTCCAGTTCCTGGGCAAGGATAACGTGCCGTTCCATGCGATCACCTTCCCGGCGACGATCGTCGGTTCCGGCGAGGAGATCCGGCTGGTCGACCGCATCAAGGCCTTCAACTGGCTGAACTTCGATGGCGGCAAATTCTCGACCAGCGAACGGCGCGGCATCTTCACCGACGCCGCGCTCGACGAACTTCCGGCGGATTGGTGGCGGTGGTGGTTGACGGCAAACGCGCCCGAGACGTCGGACGTCACGTTCACCTTCGAGCGTTTCGCCGAGGGTGTGAACGCGGACCTGGCGGACAACATCGGCAATCTGGTGAACCGTCTCCTGAGCTTCGTCCAATCCCGGTTCGATGGCGTCGTGCCCGACGGCGGCACGCCGGGCCCCGCCGAGGCGGCGCTGTTCGACAGGTGCCGGGGGGGCGTCACGGCCATCACCGAAGACTTCGACGCTCTCCGCCTTCGTCGCGCCGTCGAGGGCCTTCGCGCGCTTTGGTCGGCCGGGAACGCCTACCTCGCCCATGAGGCACCATGGACTGCCGTCGGCACCGATCCGGATCGGGCGGCTTGCATCTGCCGGACCGCGCTGAACCTGGTCGGGATTGCGGCGAGCGTCTCGGCACCGGTCATCCCGTTCGCCGCCGAACGCATCCTTCGAGCGCTGGGCGAGCCCATTTCGGCATGGCCCGAATTCGATGGCCTCGGCCTCGATACCCTGCCGCCTGGACGGCCTATAGGCCGCGTCGATCGGCTGTTCCCGCGCCTGGACGATCGCTGGGTCGCCGAGCTTGCCGGTCGGTACGGAGGCTAGGCGTGGTCTCGGCTATCACGCGCCTCCGTGTCGCAACCCGATCGCTGGCTGGCGCGGCTAGGATGGCCGACACAGTGTCGGCGCTCAACGTCGACTTCGGCCATAGTCGATCGAACATCGCGAATCGATCGGGGAGTGAAATATGTCGAAAGATCCGGGCGCCAGAAGGTTTCGCTACGACTTCACGCAGCGCGCGCTCCATTGGTTGATGGCGGCGATCATCTTCGCCGCCATCGCCCTCGGCGTATACGCCAGCTATCTTCCACCAGGCACGGGGGCCCGTCCCGCGCTGCTGGACATCCACAAATCCTTGGGCATGACCGCACTCGTCCTCGTCCTCGTCCGGATCGCCTACCGGCTCTTCCGGGGCGAGCCGCCCTACCGGGAGCCGCCCCCTCTCCTCTCTCATGTGGCGGCCAAGCTGGCCCATTTCGGGCTCTACGCCCTCATGCTGTTCATGCCGGTGACGGGCTACCTCTTTTCGGGAGCGGGCGGCTACTCTCTGCCGTGGTTCGGCCTGTTCGCCTGGCCGCGTCTGATCGCGCGCGACAAGGCGCTGGCCCTGTCCGGGCAGCAGCTGCACCATATCGGCGCCTGGGTGATCGGTGCGCTCGTCGGGGGCCATGTCCTCGCGGCCATCTGGCACCGCTGGGTCAAGAAAGACGAGGTTCTCGCGAGGATGCTGCCGTCATCTCAGCGGTGACGCCCAACGGCTTCCCGTCACTATCCGCACTTCGAATAGCCGCAGTTGGTGCATTGCGCGCAGCCCTCCTGCCGCACCAGGGCCGCCACCCCGCATTTCGGGCAGGAGCCGAGGCGCGGCGACGCGCCCTCGCCCGGGATCGCGACCTGGCGCTGGGTCCCGGGCAATGGTTCCATCTCGGCCGAGATGAAGCCGGTTTCGACCAGATGGCGGGCGATCACATCGCCGATCGCGGCCAGGAGCGACGGCACATAGCGCCCATCCATCCAGGCGCCGCCGCGCGGATCGAACACCGCCTTCAGTTCCTCGACCACGAAGCTGATGTCGCCGCCGCGCCGGAACACGGCCGAGATCATGCGCGTCAGCCCGACCGTCCAGGCGTAATGGTCCATGTTCTTGGAATTGACGAACACCTCGAACGGGCGCCGCCGGCCGTCCTGCATCACGTCGTTGATGGTGATGTACATGGCGTGATCGCTCTCGGGCCAGCGCAGCTTGTAGGTCCGGCCCTGCAGGGCATCGGGGCGCGACATGGGCTCCATCAACTGGATCATGTCGCCGCCCTCGGCCCGGCGCGCCGCCTGCTCGGACGGACCCGGCGAAGGCGTCACCGCTTCGATCGGTTCGGCCGCCGGCTCGCCCTGTTCGCGGACCGACAGCACCGAGCCGGTCACCTCGTTCGGGCGGTAGGTCGTGCAGCCCTTGCAGCCGGTGTCATAGGCCTGGAGATAGACGTCCTTGAAACTCTGGAAGTCGATGCCGGCCGGCACGTTGATCGTCTTGGAGATCGAACTGTCGATATATTTCTGCACGACGGCCTGCATGACGACGTGATCGTCCGGGGTCAGGCTTTGCGCGTCGGCGAAGAAATCGGGTAACGGGACGACGTCGCCCTTCAGCGCGCGGAACAGACGGTAGGCATGGTCGCTCACCTCCTCGTCCTTGCGCGTGCCGTCGCGCATCAGCACCGTGCGCGTATAGCGGAAGCTGAACACCGGCTCCAGGCCCGACGACACATTGTCGGCCATGAGCGAGATCGTGCCGGTCGGCGCGATCGAGGTCAGCAGCGCGTTGCGGATGCCGTGCCGGGCAATGCCGTCGCGAATGTCGGCATCGAGTTCGCGGATCGATTCGCCGGCCAGATAGGCCTCCTTGTCGAACAGCGGAAAGGCGCCCTTCTCGCGCGCCAGTTCGACCGAGGCGCCATAGGCGACGCGCCGGATCGTCGCCATCCATTGCTCGGTCAAGGCGACCGCTCCGGGCGAGCCATAGCGCAACCCGCACATGATCAGCGCATCGGCGAGGCCGGTCACGCCCAGCCCGATCCGACGCTTCGCCCTCGCCTCCGCCGCCTGCTGCGGCAGCGGGAAGCGCGACACGTCGACCACATTGTCCATCATGCGCACGGCCAACGGCACCAGTTGGGTCAGCCGATTGAGATTCAAGGCGGCATCGGGTTCGAACGGCCTGGTCACCAGAGACGCGAGATTGATCGAACCCAGCAGGCAGGCGCCGTAGGGCGGCAACGGCTGTTCGCCGCAGTTATGGACATAGAGGCCGTTGGCATCGAACGCATTGATCCCAGGGACCTGGCAATCGAAGACCTGCTCCTGGCCGCACGCTTCGACCGTATCCACAATCGCCGTGAATCGTTCTCGATTCGGTTGGCGTTCATAGCCGGACAAAAGAGCCTGCAGGCGAGCGGCCTTGTCGTCATCGCCGAAACCGATGCGTTCCTGGAAGACGAATAAATTGTCGCCCGCGATGACGAGTTCGTGTCGCGCCAGAGTCGAATAGATCGTCGATATGATACCCAGCCGGCCCAGCATGCGCTGGACAGCTTCCAGCCGACTGAGGTTCGACTGCACCAGCCTGACGCCGACGCCATTTGCCTCAGACCCTTGGACGCCGCTGTCCGTGTCGAAGAATCCGCGCAGAAAGCCGGTTTGAAAATCTGCCGACGCTTCCTCGATCACCGGGCCGATCGGCTTGTCGTGGGCGATCCCGAATTCGGCAGCCAGGCGGGTAATCGACGCGGACGACAGGCGCCATTCGCCCCGGCCGGGGACCGACACCCAACCGGCGAAGTCCGCTCGATGCGGCAAACATCGGGCCGCCGCCGCCGCTCTCATTTTCACCGAATCGACGCTGCCGGTATCGGAAGGTCCATTTACCGCCCGAGCCGCTTGCCAAACGCTGATGACCGCCTTGTCGGCCTTTACCGTGCCGTCGCCGACCAGCAAGCCCATGAGATAGCCGTCGCTTTCCCGACCGTTCCCGCCCCATGGCTCCGCCAGCCGATGATCGTGCAGGATCACGCGGTCGCCCGGCCTCAGGTCCTTGGCGGGCACCCACTGGCGCCCGACGGTATATCGCGTGACCGACGCCGCAACCCGGACCAGATGATCCGCCGTCAAGCGCAGCTCCTGGCCCTCACGCGTGCGGAGCCGGAAAATCTGCTTCTCGCCCGTCGGAAAAAAGCCGGCCGCCGATGAGGCGTGCATTTTTCCATCGATCCAGGCCGTGAATGCGCGCCCGACCAAACTCTCGACCCTGCGCGGGCCTTCGGTCGTGTGGACCCAGGTGTCGGCCGTGACGCACGGGTTGGTCGCCGAGATCGTCTCGCAATAGGCCAGGTTGTTGCGGCGGTTGATGCGGTCGATGAAGATCACGCCCGGCTCGGCATAATCGTAGGTCGCCTGCATGATGCGGTCCCACAGCGCCCGCGCCTGGATCGTGCGATAGGGCGTGCCGCCGAACGTCAGGACCCACGGACCGTCGGCCTTGACCGCCGCCATGAAGGCATCGGTCACCAGCACCGACAGGTTGAACATGCGCAGCCGGCCCGGCTCGCGCTTGGCGTCGATAAAGGCCTCGATATCGGGATGGTCGCAGCGCAGCGTCGCCATCATCGCACCGCGCCGGTAGCCGGCGCTCATGATCGTCCGGCACATCGCGTCCCAGACATCCATGAAGGACAGCGGGCCCGAAGCATCGGCGCCGACGCCCTTGACCGGCGCGCCGCGCGGGCGAAGCGTCGAGAAATCATAGCCGATGCCGCCGCCCTGCTGCATGGTCAGCGCGGCCTCGCGCAGATTGTCGAAGATCCCGCCCATGTCGTCGGGAATAGTGCCCATCACGAAGCAGTTGAACAGAGTGACAGTGCGCTCGGTGCCCGCCCCGGCAACGATGCGGCCGGCCGGCAAGAACTGGAAGTCTTCGAGCGCGCCGTAAAAGGCTTCCTCCCACCGCGCGGGCTCTTTTTCCACAGTCGCCAACGATTTCGCGATGCGCCGCCAGGTGTCCTGGATGGTTTTATCCACAGGCTCGCCTTCCGGCGTCTTGAACCGGTACTTCATGTCCCAGATCTGCTGGGAAATGGCGGTGCGAAAGCCCATGTCGTCAACTCCTCGGCAGCGGACGGCAAACGTCCGCCTAGTCGGTAACGATGACAAACCCCGCCGGTACCGAGCGGTTTTCCCGAATCGACCTTAGCGAATACTTGACGGAGTCCTCGCATCGGCCCTTTCGACCCGCGTGCCGATTGCGCCTGTCCGGTCCGTCCGACGCCTCCGTCGGTTTGTGGTCGATCAGCCTAACCAATTCCGTTGGATTCCCAAGCGCTTCAGGTGGTCGATGCCAAGCGATCCACAGAGTTATCCACAGGCTTCTCCCAGCCGGCTTCGATCAGCAACGCGTTGGTCGTGGTCTCGATATCATGCTCCAACTGGGCCATGACCTTGCGCCGATCGAGCCCCGCCGGAATCGGCGGCAGGATCTGCACCAGCACCGTACCCGGCCGCTTCATGAACGTCCGCCGGCCCCAATAGAGCCCGGAGTTGAGCGCGATCGGCACCATTGGGACATTCAACTGCCTATAGAGCGCCGCCACGCCAGGCTGGTACGGGAGCGTGGTGCCGACCGGGCCGCGCGTACCCTCGGGGAAGATCACGATCGGCCGGCCATCGGATTTGGCCTTCTCGGCATCGACCAGCAGCTTCTTCAATGCCGCCGCCTTGCCATGCCGATCGATCGCGATGGTGCCGTGCCGGCGCAGGAACCAGCCGAACACCGGGATCAGCCACAGCTCACGCTTCAGCACCACGGCCGGATCGTCGAACAGCGCGAAGATTGCCATCGTGTCCCAGGCCGACTGATGCTTCATCGCCAGGATCGCCGGCCCCGGCGGCAGGTTCTCGCGCCCCCGCACCTCGTAATCGAGCCCGACGATCAGCTTCAGCATGGTGAACATCGACCAGGTCCAGATATGGGCCAGCACGTTGGTCCAGCGTCTGGGGCCGACGATGATCGGCAGCGCCAGCGTGACGAGCAGGCCCGAGCCGCCGAAGAAGGCGATATTATAGAGGAAGGCGCGAAAGGTTTTCATGGCGAGGACGATGCTGCCGGATGGGGGGCGACGAGCGGCCGGATGAGCGCGCCCAGATATTTAACATATTCGATGACGATCACACCGGCACCCGCGCGCGAAAACCAGTAGCGGCCGGGCCGGACCGATTCGGGGAACACCGGGTGCGGAATGATGGTCACGTCCGGCGGCAGCACGCGGGCGAACTCCAGCAGGCTGCGGCGCATGTGATAGCTGGCCGTCA
>Ga0302314_10009627_pt1 | contig 17047 bp, 13 predicted proteins | sample III_Palsa_N2_3_FD_200533 | JGI IMG/M metagenome (GOLD analysis project Ga0302314, IMG submission 200533) | Peat permafrost microbial communities from Stordalen Mire near Abisko, Sweden - III_Palsa_N2_3 | ecosystem: Environmental > Terrestrial > Soil > Palsa > Peat permafrost | place: Sweden...
GCATCGCCGGCCCGCCCGTCTTCAGGAATCGCACCAGCAGCAGCGCACTTACCAGCAGGAACCCGACATTGAGAATTGAAGTGTAGTTCCATCGCACCGACTCCTGCATCACCATTAGCTGCCGATGCGCGGGAATCAGATGCAGCGCTCCAAACAGTGCCTCTACTACCAGCGCCGCCCCCGCCATCGCGACATAAAACACTCCTGCCAGAATCGCCGCCACCTTCAGCCCATAGTATTTGCGATAGATATTCAAAATCGGCAGGATCAGCAAATCCGCAAACAGGAAAGCAATCACTCCGCCGAAGCTGATTCCCCCGTTCCATAACACCGCCGCCAGCGGCACGTTGCCTACCGAACAGACAAACGATAGCACCGCAACCAGCGGCCCAACCAGCGGTCCCCACACCCGCGCCAGTGTCGGATGCCCGCTCAGAAAAAATGCCTGCCAGAAACTCGTCGGCACAAACGCCGCCAGCACGCCCGAAATCAGCAGTCCCAGCGCAATGTCCGGCGCCAGCGAGTACCAGTCCATCCAGTAGTAGTGGCTGGTCGCCGTCACCCCGCGCCGCGACGTCACCTTCTGCCAGAACGTGCCCTCGTGCAGGCTCATGTCCATCGCCGCGTGGCCTTCCATGCGCCCCGCCAGCCCCAGCGCCGCGTGCGCCCGCGCCGCTTCAATCAACCGTGGCCGCAGCGTCGCTCGCAGCATCACCACCAGCAGCGCGATCATCACCGGCCCACCCACAAACTCCGCCGCCATAAACTGCCAGCCCATTACCACGCACAGCAGCACGCTCAGCTCAACCACCAGGTTCGTCGACGCGAACTGAAACGCAATCGCGGCAATAAAGTCCGCGCCCTTGCGAAACAGTGTCCGCGCCAGCGCCGTCGCCGCGTACGAGCACGACGAACTCGCCGCGCCCAGCGCCGACGCCTTCACAATCGTCCTCGCCGACGAGTCCGGCAGCAGACGACTCATCTGCTCCTTCGACACCACCGCCTCCACCACCGACGACAGCAGAAATCCCAAACACAACGCCCACAAAATCTCCCAGGCCATCGTGCCCGTCATCGCCAGCGCTTCAATCGACTTATGCAGCATCAGTCTCCTGTCCGAAACGTATATCTAACTAATTAGATGTGCAACCCCCGAGGGAGGCTTCAAGCCATCCCTGATCGAAATTTAAGGATGTATGCATACTACTTCTAATCTAAAGAGACTCTCGTAAACAGGAGGATTCAATGCCCGAAATGAAGGCCTACACCGAGTACATTTCGCTCACCACAAAGAAGCGTTACGAAATGGTCCATCTCACCTCGCAGGTAGAGGACATCGTCGAGCGCAGCGGCATCGTCGACGGCCTCTGCTTCGTCTCGCCCATGCACATCACCGCTGCCATCTACGTCAACGACAACGAGCAGGGACTCATCGAGGACATCGGAACCTGGCTGGAAAAGCTCGCCCCCGCATGGCCCGGATACAAGCACCACCGCACCGGCGAGGACAACGGCGACGCGCACCTTAAAGCCCTGCTCCTCCACCACGAAACCACCCTCCCGGTCACCCATGGCCACCTCGATCTCGGCACCTGGCAGCGCATCTTCTATGCCGAGTTCGACGGCCAGCGAACCAAGCGCATCATCGTCAAAGTCCTCGGGCTCACCCAGTAGATCCTGCGGACTTCACCCGCAAAGGTTTAACATCAATATCAGCGCACCCGAACCGCTGGGCGAAACTCAACCCACGCCGCGCACCCAATCGCAGCCCGCCCCGCGCGGGCAATAGAGGAAAGCAGAATGGCCAGCACCAGCACCCACCGTCCGTCCGCCCCATCCGCCGTCAGCGACACCCCCAGTCTGCGCGAGTCCGTCTTCGATATCTTCCGCCGCTGGGGCTACCTCCAAGCCAAGCTCGACCCGCTCGGCCAGTACCTGCCGCCCGAGCAGTTTCCCACCCCCGTGTCCGACAGCGAATTCGCTGCCGAAGCCCGCAGCATCTACTGCGGCAGCATCGCCGTCGAGTTCATGCACATCGCCAGCAACGAGCAGCGCCAGTGGCTGCAGCAGCAGATGGAGCATACCCAGCCCAGGCCCGACCAGGCGCGCATCCTCACCAGCCTTATCCGCGCCGACCTCTTCGAACAGGTCAGCCAGTCGCGCTACCTCGGCACCAAGCGCTTCTCGCTCGAAGGCCTCACCGTGCTGATTCCGTTCCTCGACGCGGTACTCGCCTCCAGCGCGCCCCTCGGCGTCAACACGGCAGTCCTCGGAATGAGCCACCGCGGCCGCCTCAACGTAATGACCAACATCATCGGCCGCTCGCCCACCGAAATCTTCGCGCGCTTCGAAGACGTCGACCCGCGTAGTGTCTTCGGCGGCGGCGACGTGAAGTACCACATGGGCGCCACCGGCGAGTACCGCACCCCCGACGGCTCCGCCATCTCCATGCACTTAGTCTCGAATCCCAGCCACCTCGAAGCAGTAGACCCCGTCGCCCTAGGCCGCTCGCGCGCCAAACAAACCCGCATCTGCGAGGCCGCACACAACTCCGATTGCCCAGACCAGGCCGGCCGCAACCAGGTCCTACCCATCTGCATACATGGCGATGCGGCCTTCGCCGGCCAGGGCATCCTCGCCGAATGCCTCGTACTTGGCGCGCTGCAAGGCTACGAAGTCGGCGGAACTATTCAGGTGATCGTTAACAACTTGCTCGGCTTTACCGCCGTCCCCGAGGAGTCCAACGCCTCCCGCTTCGCCACCGACATCGCCAAACGCCTGCCGGTCCCCATCTTCCACGTCAACGCCGAGGATGCCGACGCAGCCATCCGCGTCGCAACCATCGCCGCCGAATACCGTCACCGCTACCACTCCGACGTCGTCGTCGACCTCATCGGCTATCGCCGCCACGGCCACAGCGAAGTCGACGACCCTACCGTCACCCAGCCCCGTCGCTATGCCGCCATCAAGGAACACCCGCCGCTTTATAAGATCTACGCGGACAGCATCGGAATCGATCCGGCGCCCGAGGCCCAGCGCATCCAGGAGTCGTTCCTCGAAGGCCAGAAGCAGGCCAGCCGCGCCCGCCAGAAAGCCAGGCTCGCGCAGTTACCCGCCTATTGGGCTCCCTATCATGGTGGCCCGTTGCTCCCGCAAGACGACGTAGCCACCGGCCTCCCGACCGAGCGCGTCGCCGAACTCGCGCGCCTTACCACCGTCGTCCCTCCCGGCTTCCACATCCACCCCAAGGTGAAGAAGCTCTTCGAGCAGCGCCTCGAAATGGCCGCCGGAACCCGCCCCTTCGACTATGGCATGGCCGAGCTCACTGCCTTCGCCTCGCTCGTCGCCGCCGGCACGCCCGTCCGCCTCAGCGGCCAGGATTCCCAGCGCGGCACCTTCAACCAGCGCCACTCCATCCTCGTCGACCTCGAAACCGAGGCGAAGTACATCCCCCTCGCCCACGTCAGCCCGGAGCAGGGCCGCTTCGAGGTCTACAACTCCATGCTCTCCGAAGCCGCCGTCATGGGCTTCGAGTACGGCTACTCACGCGATTATCCCGAAGCGCTCGTCCTCTGGGAAGCTCAGTTCGGCGACTTCGCCAACGGCGCTCAGATCATCATCGATCAGTTTGTCGCCGCGGGCGAGGCCAAGTGGAACCTCCTCTCCGGCCTCGTGCTTCTGCTCCCCCACGGCTACGAAGGCCAGGGTCCCGAACACTCCAGCGCCCGCATCGAGCGTTACCTACACCTGGCCGCCGGCGACAACATCCAGATCTGCCAGCCGTCCACCGCCGCGCAGTACTTCCACCTGCTCCGCCGCCAGGCCCTCCGCGCGTGGCGCAAGCCGCTCATCGTCTTTACGCCCAAGAGCATGCTCCGCCACCCCGACGCATCCTCCAGGCTCACCGACTTCACCGCGCCGCGTTTCCTCAACGTCATCCCCGACAACTCCGTCCAATCGCCGCGCCGCCTGCTCGTCTGCACCGGCAAGATCGGCCACAATCTCCGCGTCGAGCGCGAGAAGCGCAAAGACACCTCCGTCGCCATCATCTTCCTCGAACAGATGTACCCGTGGCCCGAGGAAGAGATGCAGGCCGCTCTCGATCAGCACCCCGAAGCCACCGAAATCGTCTGGGTGCAGGAGGAGCCGGCCAACATGGGCGCACTCTTCCATGTCCTTCCCCATCTGCGCCGAATGGCAGCCGACCGCGCCGTGCTCAGCGTAAAACGCAGCGCCAGTGCCAGCCCCGCCACCGGCTCCGCCAAAGCCCACGAGCTCGAAGAAAAAACCCTCATAGACCTCGCCTTCGGCGCCTAACGCCGCCTCCCGGGTGCCCCATGGATCGGCCCAGGCTCTTCCGCGCCTATCGTGGGGCGACCCACTCCCCGGCACAACTCGCGCCTAGGCTCCGCGGTCTCTCCCTTACCCCGTGTTCTCCGTGATTCGCTTTGTCTAGCGGCTTTCTCCGCCCCAAAAAGCGGTGTCAACCCCAGCCCTGTGCAAAACTACCCCAACCCCCTCAATCCAGACGCCAGAATGGCTGCCGCTTAGTTTTGCCCAATTCGGTACACTTAAGTTAGTAAACAAATTCAGGCTCAGCCCACCGGCTGGGCTTTTCCGCTTAACTGCACCCGCTCCGGACTCCGCCATACCAGCCCGGACTAACACCTTTAGACCGGATACTTTAAGACTTAAGTACCCCCGGGGGGTACCCATGGGCACGCTGGTCGAAACCAACCGAGTCAGCGGCCCATCGCCAACGCGTACCGCGCCAGCCTGTGCACGTGGCTGCGGCGGAAGAAGAAATAGATCACCACGCTCACCACCGCGGCATAGGCACACCACACAGAGGTAAACGCATATCGCTTCACCTCCATCACCAGCAGCAGCCCCGCCAGGTTGTACCACCCCAGCATCACAAGCGCGCGGAACCCCGAGAAGAACAGCGACCCGCACGTCGCGATTACATACAACACAGCCACCAGCGTGGTGTTGGTAATTACATTGACGTAAATAATGCTGTGCGATTGGTCCGATATCGTGAGTGGATATGCAATCAGCCCCCAAAGCAAGTACAGCGCCAGCAACCCGCCCAGGATCACGAAGCCCAGCATCCGTCTTCGCTGCCGCTTGGTCGGCTCAATCAGAAACACGCTGAACGGCATCAGAAATGGCAGAATCCCCTGCGCATACAGCACAAACGCCGCCCCCGCATTATGCGCCACCTGCTGCGACAACGTTCCATCGAGCCCCAGCCATACAAACCCCTCGATGAACTCATGAATCGCAAACAGACACGGCATCGCCGCCAGCAGCAACTCCCGCCGGTCCTTGACCTCGCGCAATGTAGCCACTCCCACCGCTCCCAAAACTACGCTGCTCGTAAAGTCAGCGCTGGCTGAAAAGCACATCGAACCCTCCCGTGTGAACCGCAATCATACCCGACAAGTTCGCGCCAACTTGTTCTACAGCCGACACAATCCAGTTCGACTGTATCTATTGCGCGTCCTTAACCTGCTGCGTCACCCAGTCTGTCCAGACGGCCTCACCGATCGGGCACGCCAGCGGCATCCCATCCAGCGCCGCGCCCACAAAGTTCTCCACCGCCGGATAATGCACATTCGCGTGCGCCGGCAGTTGCTCCTCGCGCAAACGTCCTTCGGCGTCGAGAAAGCGCAGCGCCGGCCCATTCAGCGGGTCCAGGCTGATCTCGCCTTCGCTGCCGATCACGCGGAACTGGTCGCGGTTGATCCGCGAGTTCCAGCGCACATCCACCACCGCATGCACGCCTCCCGCATACTCGATCAGCGTCGTCGCCGAATCCTCCACCGCCAGCTCATGGAGCGCGTTCGACAGCAGCCCCGTCGCTCGCAGCGGCTTTCCCAATAGAAAATTGCACGCGTCGATCCGGTGCGATCCCACATCGTACAGAGGTCCTCCGCCAGCCAGCGCTGGATCCTTCAGCCAGCCACGCTCCGGACTCTCCAGCCAGCCATGATAGTTCGCCTCCACCAGCACCGGCTTACCGATCGCGCCCTCCGCGATCAAGTCCTTCGCCCGCATCAGCTTTGGATACAGCCGCCGGTAATACGCAATCCCCAGCAGCCGTCCCGACTCCCGCGCCGCCGCAGCCATGGCTTCCGCCTGCGCATAGTCCAGCGCCACTGGCTTCTCGCACAATACGTGCTTGCCCGCGCGCAGGCTGGCAATCGTCTGTTCCGAGTGCAGTGCCACCGGCGACGCCACGTACACCGCGTCGATCGCCGGATCGCGCAACGCGTCGCCCAGGTCGGTGAACACCAGCGCGCCCGGATAGGCCTCAGCCTTGCGCGGGTCGCGCGTCAGCAGCGCGTACAGACGGCTGCGCGGCTCCGCCAGCACCGCCGGAATGACGCGTTTGCGAGTGATGTCGCCAATCCCAACAACCAGCCAGTTCAGCATCTCAGAAGTAAATCACAGTGCGCACCCATCTCGCCCTGGACCGCTCACCCCGTAACTCGGACAAACTCCACGCGCCGGTTATTCGCTTTCCCATCCGGCGTGTCGTTCGTGGTCATCGGCTTGGTGTCGCCAAAACCCCTGGTGGTCAACCGCGAGGCGTCAATCCCCATCGTCACCAACTGTTCCTTCACCGCGTCTGCCCGATGCTGCGACAAGATGATATTGTGCGCCGTAGTGCCGCTGTTGTCCGTATGCCCGTCGATCTCAAACTTCAGATCGGGGTTATCGGTCAGAACGCGCTTGATCTGGTTCAGCGTGCCCATGCTCTCCGGCCGCAGGGTCGCCTTATCCACGTCGAAGTTGATGCCATGCGTCACAATTTTCGCGTCGGTGAACTTCTGCCCCAGCATGTTCATCCCGCCGCCCGCCGCCACCCGAACATTCGAGTAAATCAGCGGTGTCTTCTGATCGCCAATCCCCACCAGCTCAATCGATCCGTATGTCGCCTTCATATCCGGCACGGTAAGTACGCGGAACTGGTCCACGTACACCTTCATCTGGTTGTTCTTCACCGCAACAGCGACGTGGTGCCAGCGAGAGCGGTAGGTGCCCAGAGCATCCGGGAGTCGCGCGTTGAGCTTGACTCCGGCGTCGCCGCTCGCCCCGTTGCCAAACTCGGCCCCGCCTTCACCCACTTGGACCGATCCTTCGGGGCCGCCTTGAGACTCAAAGAACAACGACGGCGCATAGCCGCCGTCCGGCGAGGTATACGTGTCGTACTCCACCGTGTAGATCGGCCCCAGGTAGCTCTTGTTCTTCACCCGCGGACTCACCCGCGCATAGTTGCCGTCGGTCAGTAGAAACGCCGAGCGGTCGGCCACCTTGTTCACCACGGCCTGCCCGCTGATCAGCGACCACTGGTCAGGAAACTCGCCATCCTGCGTCGTAGTGAAATCGTCCGCGAACACAATCGTGTCTCCAGGAACAAAATCGTAGTTCTGATACGCCGCGAAGCTGGCCGGGGTGGACGTCGAGGTGTCCGCCGGCGCCGCCCCGGAAGCCGCAGCAGGCGCGGCAGTGGGAGCCGCCGGGCTCGCCGACGCTGCCGGTGTGGCAGCAGCAGTAGCTGCAGGCGTAGCCGGAGTAGCCGGCGTCGGGGTAGCAGCCGCGTTGGCCTTGGCTGCCGCAGCCGCCTTCAATCGATCCATGATGCTCTGTGCCGGCGAAGGAAGCGTTGCGCAAAGAAGCAGGCTGAACGACAAAGGTAGTACGACGGGTGTCTTCATAGATTTCGAAATAGTAACCCCGCAAATCACAACAGGAAAGCGTCTGCAAAATTTTTCCGTCTCGTAGCCGACAAAACCACCTGCTACCTGCGTCAACCGCCGATCGAACTCGCCGTCTGCCCTAACCTGGCACTTATACCTGACGCCTGGAAACTATCCCACAACCCCCACCACCCCCATCATCCTGCCCGCGAACCCGCTCTCCCCGCGATGAGAAAAATACTTCGGACGCCCGCCTACCCGCGCGCATGCCGAGCACTCCCCCACCACCGTAATCCGTTTCGCCTTCAACCCCGCATCCAGCAACTGCCGCCGGTTCGCCTCCCACAGATCCAGGTGAATCTGCGGCCCGATATTCGAGTGCCCTGGCGCCCGAGCCGTCAAAAACAGCAGCGGATACTTGTCCCGCACCGGGTCCGAGTCGTACACCTCGCTGAACAACTCCGGCGCATACGCAAACTGCGACTCAAACTCGAACCGCACCTCTTCCCCCACGCTGTAACAACACGGACCTATTGCCGGCCCGATCACCGCAATCAAATCCTCCGGCCGAGACCCATACCGCAGCCGCATCCGCCCAATCCCGCGCTCCACGATCCGCGCCACTGTCCCTCGCCACCCCGCGTGGAACGCCGCCACTGCCTTCCGCTTCACGTCGGCCACCAGCACCGGAACGCAGTCCGCCACCTGCACCCCCAGCATCACGCCAGGCACGTTCGTCATCATGCCGTCTCCGCGCAGCACTGCCCGTCCATCCGCCGTCTCCAGTCGCCCCTCCAGCGGGCCGTCCCCGGTCTCCACAACGCGTACCATGCCAGAATGGAACTGCCTTACTGTCAATAGGTTTCCACCTCTAACTCCAACTACTTCACGAAGAAATCGCCGCCGGTTCTCCGCCACATTCGCCGCCTCATCCTCCTTGGTCCAACCCAGATTCAGCGTCCCTTTACCGCTCCCCAGGTCGTAGATCTCCGACATGCCTCCAGCCCGTCCGCTGAACCCATGCCGCAGCCACGCATGCTTCTCCCAGCCCGGCGCCCGAACCGCTTTGGCAGCCCGTCCCGATCCGATATTCGGCGCCGGCTTACCAGCTATTTTCGACCGCCGTTCGCCGCCCTCCCATGTCCCCGCCAGCGTCTTCCGCCGCCCGTGCCCCAGCCCCACAGACGCTAGCAGCTCATCCACCTGCCCGATCGCTTCCGCACTCTCTATCCAGTCCATAACTCACTCATTCTAAACATATAATTCCTCGACGAATCACGCCGGCCCCAATCATGAGCATAGCGTCTCCCACCCGCCTCCGTCCACCCATCCCTATCCGGGCGCCACCCTCGCAACCCTGCACTGCCATGGCCCAGGCGTGAACTCACACACAAATACCCGTCAAAATTCCCCCAAAATTTGCATCCTGGCCGACTGCTCTGTAAGATACGCGATTGCGCCTATGAGATCGATCGTGCCCAGTCTGACGTCCCAGATTCTTCGCTCCCGCATCACCAAAGTGTGCGTCGCCATCATCGGCTCCACGCCCGCCGAGATGATTGAAAAGGCTACCTCTGTCGCCAGGGAGTCGCCCTTCCTCGAGTTCCGCCTCGACTACCTCGAGAAGCCGCTGCTCGCGCTGCCGAAGTTCAAGCAGTTCTTCGCCGACAACACGGCCGTCACCGCCATCGCTACCTGTCGACGCGCGGCCAACGGCGGCAAGTTCACCGGCAACCTCTCTGCCGAACTCGAAATCCTCTCCAAAGCAGCCGTCACCGGCTTCCACCTTGTCGACCTCGAACTCGAGTCCGCCGAAGCCGCCAAGAAGGCCGACCTGCTCCACCTGCGCGAAACCGGCGTCGGCCTCATCGTCAGCCACCACGACTTCCACGCCACCAAGGACCTCGACGCCATCTACAAGCGAATCGAGCGCTTTTCCCCCGACTTCGTCAAAATCGTCCCCACCGCCAAGTCCCTCTTCGACAACGTCACCCTCATTCGCTTCCTCGAGCGCATGAACGACCACACCAACATCGTCGGCATCTGCATGGGCGACGCCGGCATCATCTCGCGTGTCCTCGGCGTCCGCGCCGGCTCAGCCTTTACCTTCGCCGCCGCCACGCCCGGCGAAGAAACTGGCCCCGGCCAGATCGCCGCCCGCACCCTGCTCGAAAACTACCGCATCGACCACGTCGACGCTGCCACCAAGGTCTACGGAGTTGCCGGCAATCCCATCCGCTCCTCGCTCTCGCCCATCATGATGAACACGGCCTTCCGCCGCGAGACCGTCAACGCCGTCTATCTTGCCCTGCAAACCCACAAGCTCTCCGACCTGCTCAAGCTGGTCCACGAGATCCCCATCCAGGGTCTCAGCATCACCATGCCGCTCAAGGAGGAAATCCTCCCGCACCTCGAGCAGACTGACCCGCTCTCCGCCAAAATCGGCGCCGTCAACACCGTCCGCCTGCTCGACGGCAAACTATTCGGCTTCAACACCGACGTCGCCGGCATCGTCCTCCCACTGGAAAAGCGTATGGCGCTCCGCGGCGCGAAGATCCTCGTTCTGGGGGCTGGCGGAGCCGCGCGCGCCGCGGTCTTCGGCCTGCGCGACCGCGGCGCCGAAGTCTTCATCCTCAATCGCACCCCCGAAACCGCCCAGAAACTCGCTCGCCAGTCCGGCTCCAAGACCATCAAGAAGGATGCCGTCTCCAAAACCTCCTTCGACGCCATCGTCAACGCTACGCCCGTCGGCATGGCCGGCATCAAGGCCGCGCCGATCCTCGAAGCCAAGGACCTGAACACCCGCGTCGTCTTCGACCTCGTCTACAACCCGCTCGAAACGCCCTTGATCCACATGGCTCGCCAGAAGGGCATCCCCATCATCACCGGCATCGAGATGTTCGTGCAGCAAGGCGCGCGTCAGTTCGAAATCTTCACCGGCAAACCTGCCCCCGAGGAAGAGATGTTCCGCGTCGTCCTCCACGCGCTCCGCCAGCAGGCCGAAGCAGCAGCCGCCGAAAATCCCGAACCCGCACCCAAAGCCGCCGCAAAGTCGTCCTCAGCCAAACCTACCGCCGCATCAAATCACGCCGCCAAGCCCGTCGCTGCCAAAGCCGCAGCAGCGAAGCCGGTTGCAGCCAAGCCCGCACCAAAGCCAGCACCAAAGCCAGCCGCAAGACCAGCAGCAAAATCAAAACCCCCAGTCAAATCCCCGGCCAAGAAGTCCCCCGCCAGGCGCAAGTAACCGTCGGCCTCAGCGGATACTCTCAGGCCCGCGACTGTCGACGTGCCCTAAGCCGGCACCCGCTTCAGCAGTTTATTCGCGCTCCGGAACCACGGCCGCTCCCGCCGCCTCAAATACCCCGGCATATTCGGCTTCTTATCCAAAACCTTCTGCGCCCACTCCCTCGCCTCGGCATTCTTCCCTTCCGAAGCCAGCAAATCCGCAAAGTTCAGATACGTCTCCGACGCCACCGACCGCGCCGTCGCCTGCCGAAACAGCGTCTCCGCCCGCTCCTTGTCCCCCGTCAGAGCGTAGGCATGCGCCAGCAACCCCAGCGCCCGATGAAAATCATACCCCGGCTCTTTATCGACCACCTTTTGCAGGTCCGGCAGCGCCGACTCTCCATCGCCCATCTGGATCGCGCACACTCCGCGCCGGTAGAACGCGTCCAGCGAATCTGACCGCGCCGCAATCGCCTTGTCGAACGCCGCCCGAGCCATCCCCATGCGGCCGTCGTCCATGTAAAGATCGCCCAGTTCTTCGTAGTTTCCCGCCGACGGGTTGTCCCACACCGCATGCTCAAGCTGTTTGATCCGCTTGCGCCGCGGAAACATCTTCATCTGTCCGCGCAGCAGTCCGACATCCGGAACCGCCTCCGCAAACAAATAAACCACCGCGCCGATCGGCCCCAGAAACAGGATCACCCACAACCACCACGTGTCCGGCCGCCGCCGGATAAAGTGGATGATCGCGAGTGCCTGTAGCAAAAGGCCCCACGGATAAAACAATCCGGTCAGAATTCCCAATCCCATGTGCGCTGTATCCCTGCGCCAGATTACACAAACTTAGCTGCAGTGACTCACACTTTTTTTCGTCGAGACCTACCCGCGCGCAGACTCCTTCATTCGTCGCCCATCCCCCACCAGCACGTAGTACAGCAGCGACTCCAGCGACATCCCTTCCATCCTCTCACGTCTGGCCGCGCACTCCTCCCGTTCGGCCCGCCGCACCGCAACCGCGGATCGCTCCACGCCCCGCTCCCGCATTTGCAACTCATTCCGTTGCATATAACCGCCCGGCACATCGTCCGCGAAGAAGGGTTTCGCCAAGGCCAATTCCATCATCTGCGTCGTCTCCATAGTCACTTTACGCATTCGTTAAGGCTTCTGTTCCGGCGCACCCTCAGGTCGCGGATCGAATCCGCAGCCCCACCGCCCGCGTATCCCCGCGCGAAACCGCTCGCGCTCATCTGGACTCATCGTCTCCCAGCGCTCTGCCACATGCCGTTTCCATCCGCGCCCGCGGCATCCGCCGCTGTGCCGATGAAATCCGCCAAACAAGATCTTGCCCAAGATCATCAGCCCCAGAGCCTGTGCCCACGTAATCGTCCGCAGGCCGAACACCGCCGGCATCAGCCAGTTCCACAGGTGTTCCACGACCCACCCAAACAACACAAACGCAATCGACACCATCAACGCAATCGTCAATCCCCGCACAATCCGTTTCACTCTCATCTCTCTCGCCCTCACTCTCGCACAAAATCTTTCTTCAACTCCTGCAACCGCTCGCGCAGATGCAGCACCGCATATCGTTTGCGCGACAGCAGCGTATTCATGCTTACGCCAGTCTCGTCCGCAATCTCCTTGAAGCTTCGCCCCATCAGCTCGTGCGCTAGAAACACCTCGCGCTGCTCGGCCGGCAACTCATCCAGCGCATCGTCCAGCGCGTCCAGCAGCACCCCGCGCGCATACACCGCATCCGGCCCCGCATCCGGGGAAGGCAATAAGTCCTCCAACTCCTTCGCCCCGTCTTGGTCATCCACCGGCTCGTTCAGCGACACGGCCCGCTTCCGCCGGAACAAATCCGTAATCCGGTTCCGTGCTACGCGATACAACCACGCCGTCACCTGCTCCACCGGCTTCATCATCCGGTAGGTCGAGGTCAGCTCATAAAACACATCCTGCAGCACGTCTTCCGCGTCGCCAATATCGAGCACCCGTTTGCGAATGAAGCTGCGCAGCCGCGGCTCATCGCGTTCGACCGCCTCGGCAATCAGCTGGTCCTGCTCGTCGATCGACCAGTGCCGGCTCGCCATGGACTCTGCTCCCAATTCCCTGCTCCCGTCAGCTTCTACCTGTGTTAACGGATGAAAGCGCAAAATATTGTACGCACCGCGAACTTCGCTAGTTCGCCCACCGCCGACTCCTGCGAAGTGTCCTATCTTCTCCTCTGTGATCCGTGGTTCGTTTTGCGCTTCTACCGCCCCAGCCGCAGAACCGGCAGCAGACCCGAATAATCATCCGTCCAAATCCGCAAACCCGGCTGCCGCTCGATCTCCGTCGCTGCACCCCCCACTCCCGGCCGCGCGAAGAACCCCGCATCGCCACTCACCAGCACCCACGTCGCGCGGTACGCACCCTCCGCCGGAACCTCGTCGCTCTCGACCACCCTCGCCGTCATCCCTGCCGCATCCGCCAACCGTGCAATCACCGGCGCCAAATTCAAATAAGAGTTCGACACATGGAACGCCACCACCCCGCCCGGCGCAAGCTGCCGCCGGTACACCTCCATCGCCTCCCGCGTCAGCAAATGCAGCGGAATCGCATCCCCCGAGAACGCATCCACCACCAGCACATCGAATCCCTGGGGAGCCTCCCTGCTCAGCATCGCCCGCCCATCTCCATCCACCACCGACACCGCTGCCCCCGAATCCTGCAGGTACGTAAACAAATTCCGAGCTACCGGCTCGACCAGAGGATTGATCTCATAAAAAGCGAAACGGTCGCCCGCCTCGCCATACGCCGCCACCGTCCCCGCACCCAGCCCAATCACGCCCACACTCTTCGCTCGCCCCACGCAGCAGTTCCGCAGAGCCACGCCCACGCCCGAATCCACCCCGTAGTACGTCGTCGGAATCCGCCGCCGCTCCGCGCTTTCCATCATCTGCATCCCATGCCGAATCCGCCCGTTCATCAACACGCGCACTGGCCCCGTCCCCGTAAACGCGCTCCCATCCACATTCTTCGCCCGCGGATCGCCCTGGTCATCGAAGTCCGCCGCTGTCACCCGCAGGGACCCGTAAAAATTCCGCGCCGTCATCAGCGCATGCCGCCCCACCTCGACATGCAGCAACACCGTCAGCCCCAGCAGTAACACGCTGCCCGTCGACCACAGCATCCGCTGCGCCCATCCGTCTTCCCAGGTCACCACCGCCGCCAGAAATGCCGTCACCAGAAACGCAATCGCCAGATCGTAATTAGCCCGAAAGATCAGAGGACTCAGTATCCCCACAAAGAACGTCCCCACCACACCGCCCGCCGCTACCAGCAGATAAAACACCGTACTCTCGCGCGCTCCCGCCGGCCGCAATCGGGACACCTCCGCGTGGCAGAACCAGCACGCCACAAAAATTTCCACCAGGAAGAACAGCACCGCCAGCCCCACCGGCAGCCGCGTGTCCATCTTCGACAGCGCGTACCCCAGGCTCGCCAGCATCACCGCGAGAAACCGTCCAACCACCCATCGCCGGTACAGCCCCGGCACCTCGAACGCCAAAATAAATGTAACCAGATAGGTAGCCAGAGGCAGAATCCAAAGCAGCGGAATCGCCGCAATGTCCTGGCTCAAATGGCTCGTCACCGCACTCAACTGCATCGCCGCCCCCATCGGCAGCAAAAACCACATCCACCTCTCCCCTCTCGACGAACTGAGTTGCCCATCCTTCATAACTTCGTCGTGAAGGGTGGGGGTTTCGCGCCCCACACGAACCGCCTTTTCTCCGCCCACCGACCCCCGCCAAACCAACCACCCACTCAACCCCACAAACACCCCAAACCCCGCCAGCCACACGCCCCACTGCTCGCTCAGAGTCAACCTCGGCTCAACCACCGTCGGATACAAAATCAGCGCCAGCAGCGACCCCACATTCGACAGCGCAAATAGCCGGTACGGCACCCCACCGCCCTCGCGCCTCGCCCACCAAGCCTGCAGCAGCGGACTGGTCGATCCCAGCACCACAAACGGCACCCCAATCGTCGCACCCAACGCCAGGAAAATCGTAGACACAGGATGATCCGACGCGGACGAATTGAAGTGGACATCCATACCCCACGAGCCCAGCAGAACACCCACTACCCACGGCAGCACAAGCACCACGAGAGCCGCTCCCAGCAACGCCAAATGCACCAACATCCTCGCGACACGCGTCATCCACCACGCATACAAATATCCCACCAGCAGCGCCGCCTGGAAGAACACCAGGCACGTCACCCAAACCGCCGACGAACCACCCAGCACCGGCAGCAACTGCTTCGCCGCCATCGGTTCCACCAGAAACAGCAGAAACGCCGCCAAAAACACCGTCCCGCCAACCACCACGCGCATACCATCAAGAATAGCCCCGACATCGGGTGCCCCATGATCGACGCGACCCTGAGCGAAGCCGAAGGAGAGCGTTTATCGTGGGGTTATTCTCTTCTTACGTCCATGACCCGCCTATCCCTCACCCTCCTGCTCCTCACCGCCGCCCTCCCTGCCCAAACCGCACCCAAACCCGCCAAGCCGCAGCTACCCCCCGCCGCCGCCCCCTACACCCAGCTCTACGTCTTCGGCGACAGCTACTCCGACTCCGGCTCAGGCTACGTCGACACCAACGGCCCCACCGCCGTCGCCTACCTCTCCCAGCGCCTGGCCATCCCTTTCACCTTCTACGGCGACCCCAAATACTCCAAAACCGAGGGCCTCAACTTCGCCATCAGCGGAGCCGGCGCAGGCGCAGGCGCAGGCCGCCGCTATCCCACCGGCGAAATGCTCTCCATCGGCATGAAGAATCAGGTTGACCAATTCGTCGCCTTCACCAAGACCGGCGACATCCCGCCCATAGACCCCGCCAACACCATGTTCTTCTTCGCCGGAGGCCTCAACGACCGCGGCAAGCCCGACGGCTACACCCGCGCCAACATCGAAGCCGAAATCGACACCCTCTACGCCCTCGGCGCTCGCCGCTTCATGGTCGCCCTGCTACCCACCAAGATCCCGCAATTCGCCACCGCCGGCACCGCCTTCAACCCCGAACTCGCCAAAATCCCCGCCGAAGAGTTAGCCAAACACCCCGACATCCGCATCGCCAACTCCAACTGGGGCCTCTTCCTTGACGAAGTCATCACCAACCCCGCCAAATACGGCTTCACCGACACCACCCACCCCTGTGCCGGCCGCGCCATCCACCACGAAGACACCACCCCCTGCCCCACCCCCGACACCCACTTCTTCTACCACGAAGGCCACCCCTCCACCGCCGCCCACCGCGCCGTCGGCTCGCTCCTCTACCAGGAAGCACTGACGGGTGCCCCATGATCATCGCAAGCGCAGCGAGCGTTTATCGTGAGGTTAGTCACTTTAGGCGGCAACGGGAATATAGACGGAAACAGGAACGGGTGCCCCACATCTCGCTTTTGAGATGTGGGTTTCTCGCCCTCACCCTCTTCGCCCTCGCCCTCCCCGGCCAACCCCCCGCTCCCGCACTCCACCCCTATACCGCCCTGTACGTCTTCGGAGACAGCTACTCCGACACCGGTGCCGGCTTCCTCTACTCCGACGGCCCCACCGCCATCGCTTACCTCGCCCAGCGTCTCCAAATCCCCTTCACCTACTACGGTGCCGCCGACGCCAAAAACAAATCCCTCAACTTCGCCGTCAGCGCCGCCCGCACCGGCTCCGACCCCGGCCACCGAGCAGGCCCCAACGCTCTCTTCTCCCTCGGCATGAAGAACCAGGTCGAGGAATTCGCCGCCCTCCTCCACTCCAGCCAACTCCACTTCGACCCCGCCCAAACCCTCTTCTTCCTCGCCGGAGGCCTCAACGACCGCGGCACGCCTCCCGGTTACACTCGCACCAACGAAGAGGAAGAAATCGACACGCTCTATGCCCTCGGAGCCCGCCGCTTCATGGTCGCCCTACTGCCCACCCAGATCCCCGCCTTCGCCTCCGCCGGCGAGACCTTCAATCCCGAACTAGCCCGCATCCCCGCCGAAGAGCGCGCCCGCCATCCCGACATCCGCATCGCAACCTCCAACTGGGGGCTGTTCTTCGACCAGGTCATCACCCACCCGGTGCA
>Ga0302314_10009628_pt1 | contig 17046 bp, 16 predicted proteins | sample III_Palsa_N2_3_FD_200533 | JGI IMG/M metagenome (GOLD analysis project Ga0302314, IMG submission 200533) | Peat permafrost microbial communities from Stordalen Mire near Abisko, Sweden - III_Palsa_N2_3 | ecosystem: Environmental > Terrestrial > Soil > Palsa > Peat permafrost | place: Sweden...
TGAAGACGACGGGTTCCTCTATTGGCACGTCCGAAAACTCCGGCACGTAGTAGAGGCCGGCATGCGGCGGCACCAGGGTCGTCGTCGTCCGTCGCAGCTCGAGCGGGTCGAGCAGCCGCGCGGTGAGACTGTCTTCCCACGAACGGCCGTCGAGGCGGGCGACCATCTCCCCGAGCACCATGTAGGCGAGGTTGCTGTAGTGCCAGAGCCGACGCGGCGGCAGGACGCGCTCGGCGGCGTTCCAGTTCTCAACCGTGTCAGCCGGATCCGGCCCCTCGAGCGTGTCCCACATGTTGCCGACGGGCTCACGCTGAATCCCGCTCGTGTGCGAGAGCAACTGACGAACCGTCAATGGGTGCCGGGAGTCCGGAAGACGGGCATCGACCGTGTCATCGAGGCTCAGGCGCCCCTCGTCACGCAACTGCATGATCATCGCGGCCGTGAACGTCTTGGTGTTGCTTGCGACCAGGAACTGAGTGTCTGGGCCGAGCGGCACCGACGGATCGGACAGATCAGCCGTTCCGATCGCGGCATCCCAGAGCAGCTCGCCGCGGCGCGCCACCCCGGCTACCAGGGCCGGCGTGCGGTTGCGGCGCTGGGCCTGCACGGCCAGCGCCGACAGCTGGCGGCGCGTCGTCTCGGTGAGCTTCTGGGCCATCTGCGGCGATGCTACCCAGGACGGCCAGGGCGACACTTCCACGCTGCTATGCCTTCGTGAAAGACTCTGCGCATGATCTCTCCTGGTAGCTCACGTGAGCGTCTGGTGCGGAGACTCAACGCGGCCTACGCCGGCGGCCTGATCAGCGACCAGACGCTCGTACATCGTCTCGACGAGGTCTTTTACCGCCGAGTGGTCGACCCCACGTCACTAGTCGGAGATCTGCATCTGCGCCACGGCCGTGGAGCGCTTCAGGAGCGGGTTTCCCGGATGATGACCGCCGTTGTCGCCCGGCTGGGAGCGTTGCGCGAAGACAAGGCCTCAGACAGACTGCTCGCCCTTGATTGGAACGATCTGTCGTCTGAGCTCATCATCGGGCGCAGCTCGGACTGCGACGTCTACCTGCCGGATTCCACCGTCTCCAGGCATCATGCCCGCCTGATCTTCCGGGACGGTTGCTGGGTTCTCCAGGATCTCTCCTCGACGAATCGGAGCTATCTCAACGGGCACCGCGTCAGCCGCTGTCAGCTTCGCCCCGGCGACCGGTTGCTCCTGGGCCACGCGGCGCTGCTCGTCGACTGACGTACGGACGTTGCCGCGACCCTTGCCTTGGTAAACCTGGTCCTGGCGCTGGGCTCACCTCAGATTCGTCCGAACCAGCCGGTTGACCAGTCAGCGTGTCTCTGTGATATTCCCGCAGATGTTCAAGCACGGATGGGAACCTGCGGAGGGGACGATCATCGGCCGGCGCATTGTCGCGGTCGTGCCGAATGCGACCGGCGGGCTCGTGCTCCACGAATACACCGTAGATGTGCGCCTCGCGGACGTGGACAGCTTTCACGCCAAGGTCGAACAGAAGGACGGGCAGAACCCGGAGATCGGCGACGTCGTTCAACTGCTCGTCAATCCCAAAAACCTCAAGCACGTCGCGTTCGCCTAGCTACTGAGCCTCGCGGCGGTAGACCCCCGACCGACCGCCCGACTTCTCGAGGAGCTCGACCTCGCCGATGCTGGCGCCGCGCTCGATGCCCTTGACCATGTCGTAGACGGTCAGGGCGGCGACCGTGACCGCGGTCAGCGCCTCCATCTCAACGCCGGTCGGCCCGGTGGTGCGCGCCTCCGCGATCAGCTCGATCGCGCCAGCGGCCTCGTCAATCGTGCCCTCGACGCCGACAAAGGACAGCGACAGCGGATGGCAGAGCGGGATCAGCTCGTGGGTGCGCTTGGCCGCCTGAATGCCGGCGATCCGCGCCACGCCGATCACGTCACCCTTCTTCGCCTCCCCACGGGCCACCGCGCCGGCCGTCTCCGGGCTCACGTGAACGACGGCGCGGGCCCGTGCGCGGCGAGCGGTCTCCTGCTTGTCAGAGACGTCAACCATCTCCGCCCGGCCATCGGAGGTCAGGTGGGTGAGTTCGCTCATCGTCCCCCTGTCGCGGCCGGCAGGCTACGCCGGCTGGTAGGCGCTCTGGGCGGCCGCGATCAGGTCCTTGACCGCGTGTACATCGCCGGCGCGTAGCAGCTGAATCGGATCGGGGTCGCCGTTGACGATGCCCTCGAAGAACTCTTTGCGGTCCTGGTAGGTGGGCAGCGTGCCCTTGGCCCAGCCGCGCACGTCGTTCAGCAGGACCGCCAGATCCGCGTACGGCTCGCCGAACAGCTCTGAGATCTCGCGCTTCATGCGCTTGGCCAGCGCCGGCGACGCGCCGGCCGTGGAGATCGCAACGGCCAGCGGTCCTGTACGAACGATCGCCGGCAGGATGAAGTTGCAGAGCGGCGGCACGTCCACGACGTTGACCAGCATCGCGCGCTTCTCCGCGTCGTTGAACACCTGGATGTTGATGTCAGTGTCGTTGGTGGCGGCGATCGCGATCAGGCAGCCCTCGAGGTCCTGCGCGCGGTACTCGCGTTGATGCCAGGTGATCGAGCCCTCTGTGGCCAGCTCCTGCAGAGCCGGGTGCGCCTCCGGTGCCACCAGCACGACGTCACCACCACAGGCGAGCAGACCCTCGACCTTCTCCAGGCCGATGTCTCCGCCGCCGATCACCACTGAGGTGCGCCCGGCGAGGCGCAGGCAGGCGATGTAGAACGGCGTCGCGAGCATGTCGCGCACGCAGGTCTGGTCGCAGATTCCTTTGCGGAACTGGCAGACGCATTCCTTGCCGCTGTAAGCCTGAGCTGGCATCAGCACTTAGGTTAGCTCTGCGGTTTCTCGGCACGTCGCGTGAGTGTTTGCACACGCCGGCTGTCGGTGGGGCGCGGATGAGGCCATGGCAGAAACGCCGCAACCTGGAGGGTGCAGTGCTCACACCGCTTCGATGTGATTCATCCCTGATGATCAGGAGGGCCAAATGGCCACGACAGTCCCACGCATCACAAGCCCGAAGTACTTCGACGGCACACCCCGCAAGCTGTTTATCGACGGGACCTGGGTAGACGCCGCCGCGGGAGAGACCTTTGAGACGCTCGACCCTTCAACCGGCGAGGTCCTAGCCGAAGTCGCCCGCGGCGAAGCCGAGGACATCGATCGGGCCGTCCGCGCCGCACGACGAGCCTTTGAGGGCAAGTGGAGTCGCATCAGCCCATCCGAGCGTGGTCGCATCGTGCACCGTATCGGCGACCTGATCGCAGAGAACGCCGACGAGCTGGCTGAGCTTGACTCACTTGACAACGGCAAGGCGTTCTCGGTCGCCAAGGCCGCAGACGTCGCACTGGCAGCAGACCTGTTCTGGTACATGTCTGGCGCCGCCACACGCCTGAACGGCGGCACGATCAACCCGTCCGTCCCGTATATGCCGGGCGCCGAGTTCCACGCCTACACACTGCGTGAGCCGATCGGCGTGGTCGGTCAGATCATCCCTTGGAACTTCCCGCTGCTGATGGCCGCCTGGAAGCTCGGCCCCGCCCTCGCGACGGGCTGCACGGTCGTGCTGAAGCCTGCCGAGCAGACACCGCTCTCAGCGCTGCGCTTGGCTGAGCTGATGAGCGAGGCCGGCGTACCTAACGGCGTCGTGAACGTCGTCACCGGCTTCGGTGAGGCTGGCGCCGCGCTGGCCGGCCACGCCGATGTTGACAAGGTCGCCTTCACCGGTTCCACCGAGGTGGGTAAGTCGATCGTGCACGCCTCGACAATCAACCTCAAGCACCTGTCGCTCGAGCTCGGCGGCAAGTCCCCGAATGTGGTCTTCGACGACGCGGACATCGACGCCGCGATCGCGGGCGCCGCTAACGGGATCTTCTTCAATCAGGGAGAGGTCTGCAGCGCCGGTTCGCGTCTCTACGTCCAGCACGAGCACTTCGACCAGGTCGTCGAAGGCGTCTCCGAGGTCGCCGGGAAGATCAAGGTCGGCCGCGGACTCGACGCTGACACGGAGATGGGGCCGCTGGTCTCACAGGATCAGTTCGACCGCGTCACCGGCTACCTCAACCGCGGCGTCGAAGAGGGCGCCCGGGCGGTTGCCGGCGGCAGCGCGATCGATCGACCCGGCTACTTCGTTGAGCCGACGGTGCTTGTCGGGGCCCACGAGGGCCAGGCAGTTGTGGAGGAGGAGATCTTCGGTCCGGTGATCGTCGCGCTTCCTTTCGACAACATCGACGATCTGGCAGCCAAGGCCAATGACTCGATCTACGGCCTGGCGGCCGGCGTCTGGACCCGCGACATCTCGAAGGCACACCAGCTCGCCAAGCGGCTGAAGGCCGGCACGGTACATCTCAACACGTACCACGTCTTTGGCGCCGAGCTGCCGTTCGGCGGTTACAAGCAGTCCGGTTGGGGCCGGGAGATGGGCGCCGAGGTACTCAACAACTACCTCGAGACCAAGACGGTCATCGCCAAGCTGTAGCGCCGGAACGAGTAGGCGGGGCGGGGCAGGAGCCCCGCCCCGCTCAGCTGCCCGCCCCGCTCAGCTGCCCGCCCCGCTTAGCTGCCCGCCCCACTTAGCTGCCCGCCCCGCTTAGCTGTCCGCTTCGTTCGGCTGGCCGCTCAGCGAAACGCCTGGTGCCCGGTCAATGCTTGCCCCACCACCAGTGCGTGCACATCGGCGGTGCCCTCGTACGTGACCACCGTCTCGAGGTTGCAGAGGTGCCGGAAGACGGGGTATTCCAGCGTGATTCCGTTGGCGCCGAGCACCTGACGAGCGCTGCGGGCCACATCCAGAGCGGCGTTGACGTTCGCCAGCTTGCCCATGCTGACCTGCTCGGGCTCGAGCTTCCCGGTGTCCTTCAGGCGTCCCAGGTGCAGCGCCAGTAGCGTGCCGCGATTGACCTCGGTGGCCATGTTCGCGAGCTTCGCCTGCTGCAGCTGAGTGGCCGCTATCGGCTTGCCGAAGACGATCCGCTCCTGGCTGTACGCCAGCGCCGCTTCCAGGCAGGTTCGCGCCGCGCCGATCGCGCCCCAGAGGATCCCGTAGCGAGCTTCATTCAGGCAGGAGAGCGGCCCCCGCAGCGAGGTCGCCTCGGGCAGCACCGCGTCGGCCGGAAGCCGCACGTCATCGAGCAGCAGCTCCGAGGTGATCGAGGCACGCAGCGAGAGCTTGCGGTGAATGTCCTGGGTGGTAAAGCCGCTGGTGCCCTTCGGGACCAGGAAGCCACGCACGCCCTCGTCGGTCTGCGCCCAGACGACGGCGACGTCCGCCACCGAGCCGTTGGTGATCCACATCTTCTGGCCGTGCAGGATCCAGTCACTGCCGTCGCGCCGGGCGCGGGTGCGCATCGCACCTGGATCTGATCCGGCGTCCGGTTCGGTCAAGCCGAAGCAGCCGATCGCCTCGCCGGCCGCCATCCGCGGCAACCACTGCAGTTTCTGCTCCTCCGAGCCCCAGCGGTAGATCGCGAACATGGCCAGCGATCCCTGCACCGAGACGAGGCTGCGCACACCGCTGTCCCCGGCCTCCAGCTCCATACAGGCGAGCCCGTAGGCGGTCGCGCTCGTGCCCGCGCAGCCGTAGCCCTCCAGGTGCATGCCGAGCACATTCAGGGCTCCGAGCTCCCGCGCCAGCTCACGCGGCACCGTCCCCGCCTCAAACCAGTCGGCGACGTTCGGAACCACGCGGTCGCGCACAAACGCACGCACGACGTCGCGGATGTCCCGCTCCTCATCTGAGAGCAGCGAGTCGATATTGAGGAAATCTTCGGGACGGATGTTTGGCATCGGTGTCTCCTGAATCTGCGGATACCGGCATTCTTCACGAACTGATGCCAGGCGCGCTCGATCAGCTCCGCATCCTCGACTTCTCACGCGTGCTCGCGGGACCGTTCGCGACGATGCTGCTCGCCGACCTGGGCGCCGAGGTGATCAAGGTCGAGCGTCCAGGCTCCGGCGATGACACGCGCACCTGGGGCCCACCGTTCGACCCGCAGGGTCAAGAGACCTACTTCGACGCGATCAACCGCAACAAGAGTTCGCTGGCGCTGGACCTGAGCAGCGCCGAGGGCGTCGCCCGAGCACGGGCGATGGCGCTCGAGGCTGACGTGCTGGTCGAGAACTTCCGGCCGGGGTTGATGGACGGACTCGGCCTGGGCTACGAGACGCTCAGGCTCGCCAATCCGCGCCTGGTCTACTGCTCGATCACCGGTTTCGGGCGCGGCGAGCGCGGTGCGGAACTGCCTGGCTATGACCTACTCGTGCAGGCCGTCGGCGGACTGATGAGCGTCACCGGCGAACCGGACGGTGAACCGCAGAAGGTCGGGGTCGCGCTCGTCGATGTGTTGGCGGGGCTGTTCGCGACCATTGGGATCCTGGCGGCCCTGCAATTCCGCGAGGTCTCCGGCGAGGGCCAGCTGGTCGAGGTGAATCTGCTCTCGTCGCTGCTCGCGGCACTGGTCAATCAGGGATCGGCGTACACGGCCGCGGGCGTCGTCGCCCAGCGCATGGGCAACGACCATCCGAGCATCGCCCCGTACGCGCTCTACAGGACCGGCGGCGGCGAGCTCGTGCTGGCCGTCGGCAACGACCGCCAGTTCCGCGCGCTCGGCGAGGCTCTGGGTGCACCAGCGCTGGCGGACGACAAGCGGTACGCGACCAACCCAGACCGCGTCGCGAACCACAACGTACTCCGCGCCGACCTCGAGTCGCTGCTCGCGGCCCGCCCCGCGCAGGAGTGGACGGACCTCCTAACCGCGGCACGGGTGCCGGCCGGGGTCGTCAACGACATCGCCGGCGCGTTCGCACTGGCGCAGTCACTCGGCCTCAGCCCGACCGTGGACCTGCCCGGCGCGGGCGGCGTGAACGTCCGCCTGACCCGTAACCCGATCAGCCTCTCGGCGACGCCGCCACGCTACGTCAGCGCGCCGCCGCCGCTCTCGGGCTAACCGCGCCCGCGTGCCCTGCGGATCGCTTCGAGGCGGTCCCGCTGGACCGCCTCGGCGTCGTCAGGGGTGTAGAAGCTCGCGCCTGCGGCCCGCTCCGGCATCCACTCTTGCGGCGAGAAGTGGTCGGGGTGGGCGTGCGGGTAGTCGTAGTTGCCCTCGGCACGGTTGCTGGAACGGAGGTACGCCGGCGGTGCCTGCGCACCGTGCTCACGCACGTAGCCGCGGGCCGCGCCGATCGCGCGCTTGGCGGCGTCGGACTTGGGTGCCAGCGAGAGGTAGATCGCGCACTGGGCCAGGGCGTACTGCGCCTCTGGCAGCCCGACGTGGTCGACCGCCGCTGCGGCGGCGGTCGCAACCGTGAGCGCCTGAGGATCGGCGTTACCGATGTCCTCGGAGGCGAGGATCACCATCCGGCGGACGATGAAGCGTGGATCCTCGCCACCCTCGAGCATTGTCGCCAGGTAGTACAGGGAGGCGTCCGGGTCGGAGCCGCGGGTGGCCTTGATCCAGGCGGAGATGGTGTCGTAGTGGTTGTCCGCCTGGCGGTCGTACTTGACGGTGCGGCCCTGGAGCGCGTCGGCCATCACCTCGGCGCTGACACGGCCCTCCGGCCCCGCTGCCTCGGCGGCGAGCTCGAGGCCGTTGAGCGCGGTGCGCGCATCGCCCTGGGTCCACTCGGCCGCGTACTCGAGCGCATCCTGGTCGACTCGGCTGGCGTCACCGACCTCGCCCTGCTCGACCGCCCGGTTCAGCAGGGCGAGCACGTCCTCAAGGTCCAGCGCCTTGAGCTCGTAGACGCGGCTGCGTGAGAGCAGCGCCGAGTTGACCTCGAAGAACGGGTTCTCAGTGGTGGCGCCGATCAGCGTCACCAGCCCGTCCTCAACGGCCGGCAGCAACGCGTCCTGCTGCGCCTTGTTGAAGCGATGGATCTCGTCCAGGAAGAAGATCGTCGCGCGGCCGAGCTTGCGGCGCTCACGCGCCCGCTCAATCACTGCCCGGACCTCGGCGCGCCCGGCTTCCACAGCACTCTCCTCCTCAAAGGCAGCGCCGGAGGCGTGCGCCACGATCCGCGCCAGGGTCGTCTTGCCGGTCCCGGGCGGGCCGTGCAGGATCATCGAATGCGGGTGGCCGGACTCGATCGCCTTGCGCAGCGCTGAGCCCTCGGACAGCAGTTCGCGCTGACCGACGAAATCGTCGAGCGTTGTCGGGCGCATTCGCGTGGAGAGCGGGGCGCCGGGCGCCGCGGGGCGATTTTCATCCGCTGGGCGACTGCCATTCGACCCGCCGCCTGACCCAGCGGGTGAGCTCTGTCCCGCGGGTCGACTTTCATCCGCTGGGCGACTGCTACTCGACCCGCCGGGCGCTTGGATGAGGTCTTCGTCGCCGAACAGGCTGTCCATGCAGCAAGTATCGCGGGCCGGCGGACCGATCTCAGTCGGCGGCTGAAGCCGCGCGCCTGGCCACTGCCTCTTCCTCGCGCCTGGCGGCGGGGACGTAGAAGATCCACGTGAGTGCCGCGATGACCGCTGCTGTCCCGACGACCAGCGCAAAGCTGGTCTTGAGCTCCAGCGCTCCAACCAGTGCGCCGATCAGCATCGTCGCCACCGCGACCACCCGCCGCAGCGATCCCTTGCCGGTGCCGCCCGCCAAAGGCGACTCTGCAGCCAAGCCGGTGAGCGTCATTGTCAGCACCGTGGTCGTCAGGTCGGGCACTGCGATCTTGCGGATCGTGGCGTTGCGTACCCCCATCGCCAGAGCCATCATCGCGATCACGATGTAGCCGGCCGCCTGGCCTGTTTGAGGGGCCTTGATCGCCGCGAACACGGCGACGGCCACCAGCATCACCGCCTCGATCGCGAGCGCCGTGCCGGCGTGGATGCGATGACGCGTGGAATAGCGCTGGGCCAGGATGCCGCCGATGCCCGCGCCGACCAGGAAGGCCAGCAGTGAGACGATCGGCGCCAGCACAGGCAGGTTGTAACCGCCGGCGATACCAAACCCGAGCAACACGATGTTGCCGGTCATGTTCGCCGTGAACACATGCCCGAGCCCCAGGTAGCTGGCGCCGTCGACCAGACCGGTCGTGAACGTCAGCGCGAGTAGCGCGCGGGTGAGCGGGTGATTCAGGTCGCGCGCTGCTCGCTGGGCGAGGGGTTCGGAGGTGGACATGTCGGTATCAGACTACTTTTCCGGATCGGTCGGTTGTGATTCGGTTCAGTCCCCGGCCACCGTGTTGCCGGCTGCCGTGCTGCTAGCCGCCGCATTGCCAGCCCCCTCGATCCGAACGACCGCCCGGATCGAAGCGGCGATGGCGACAGCGGCGAGCACCACGAACACGAGCATCACGTCCTTCGCGGCCCAGTAGGTGGTCGCCACGCCGAGGCCGATGACCGGAACCGAGAGGCCGATATACGCCCCCAGGAAGTAACCGGCAAGCACCTCAGCCCTAGAGTTGGCCGGCGCCTTGGAGACCGTCACCACCAGCGCTCCCTTGAACACCATGCCTCCACCGGCACCGGTCAGCGCACCGCCGACCAGGAACATAATCAAGCTTCCGGCCCACATTCCGCCAGCGAACAGCGCCAGACCGATGACGACGACCGGCACGCTGCGCCGCAACAGGGCGAGACTCGGAACGTGAGACTGGACGATCTGGGCGGCGGCGGCCGCCGCAAACGGAGCGAACGCGGCTGCGCCGGCGGTGATGTGCGACTCGATGTGCAGCGTGCCTAAGAGGAAGCTGGGCACTAGCGAGTTGAACACACCAAACACGGCGAAGGCGGCGAATCCAGCGGCTGTAGCCGCGAAGAACAGCGACCGCTCCTGCGGCGGAACCGCGATCCGCTGTGGACGGTAGCGTGGACGCGGATCGGGGCGCGTGACCGTCTCTGGCGCCACGATCAGCGCCAGCGCGGTCACCAGAACCGCGGCTCCGAAGACGATGTACGGAACCTTCAGGGGTGAGGTAACCACCTGCGCCAGGATCCCCGCGATGAGCGGGCCGAAGCCAATACCGCCGAGGTTGGAGGCGGTCGCGACGACCTCCGCACGACGGCTGGACGCGTCGGGGCGATGCTTGGCGTGTAGCTCACTCACATAGCTGGTCGCTGTAGCCGTGGTCAGACCGACCGAGATACCGGAGATGACGCGAGCAATCAGCAGTCCCGCTAGATCGGGAAAGAAGATGAAGATCACACCGCTGAGCACGTCGATCAGGAGCGCCGGGATGAACACCCGGCGGCGACCGATCGTGTCGGAGAGGTGGCCTCCGAGGAAGAGCGAAAGCACGACGCCGACCGCGTAGACGGCATACACGATCGTGACCATCACGTTAGAGATGTGGTCACGCTGCTGGTAGAGCGGGTACAGCGGAGTGGGCACAGCGGCGAAGCCCATGTTGATCAGGAACGCGGCGGCAGCCAGCCAGAAGGCGATGCCGTGCGCGCTGCGGCGCTGACGTGCCACGTTCCCGAAGGAGGTGGCGTCACCGCCGGCTTGGATGAGGTCCTGCGTTGCTGTTGACATGGATTAAGGATGAGCCTGAATTGGCAATCTGTCCAACGAACGTTAGGCAGTGCTGTTATTCGCTATAGGCATTACTATTGATGACATGGAGCTACGCCAGCTCGAGCACTTCCTGGCCGTCGCCGAGGACGAGAGCTTCACCCGTGCCGCCCGCCGTCTGGGGTACGTCCAATCGGCTCTATCCGTCTCAATTCAGTCGATCGAGCGCGAGCTGGCGGTACAACTCTTCGACCGAACCACTCACCGGGTGCGACTGACCGACGCCGGCCGCGCACTGCTGCCCTCGGCGCGCGCGACGATCGCCGGCGCCCAGGCCTTCCGGGACGAGGCTGCCGCGCTCAACGGCCTCCTCACCGGCACGCTGCGGATCGGCATCATGCAGGCCTTCACCGCAAGGAACGTGCCGCAGCTGCTGGGCCGCTTTCATCGCGAGCATCCGCAGGTTGAGATCGCGATGAGACCCTCGCCTGGAGGCGCCGCTGAGCTGCTGGCGGGTGTCGCCGACGGGGAGCTCGACTTCGCCTTCGCGGCAGTCGTCGACCTCCCTAAGGGTCTGCGAGCACTGCCGCTCGCCAACGAGGGCATGGTCTTTGTGAGCGGCGGATCAGAGGCGCCGGGCGCGACCGGCCCCGTTCGGCTGCGGGACCTGGCGGAGGCGAGCTTTATTGACTTCCCCTCTGGATGGGGCGTCCGCACGATCTTGGATCGCGCATTCGCCAAGCTCGGCGTGCACCGTCACGTGACGATTGAGGTTGCCGACGTTGCCACCCTGGTTCAGCTCGTACGCGAGGGCCTCGGTGTCGCATTGCTGCCGCTCTCGCTGCTGGGCGTCGGCACGAACGGAATCCGCACGCGTAAGACCCGCCCGGCGCTGAGCTGGGACCTGGCACTGGTCACGCGCGCCGAGGGTTCCCCGAATCCGGCCGCGGCGGCGTTCATCGCACTGCTCGACAGCTGAGACGGATTCAGGGCCGCTCTGTGTGGCACTCAGCCGGCGATCGGGACGCTGAAGCGCACCCTGGTGCCACTGGTCGTGATCGGCAACCAGATCTCACCGCCATGAGCCTCGACGATCGCGCGGGCGACAGCGAGGCCGAGACCCGCATTGCCCGAGGTGCGCGCGGCGTCGGCACTGCCGCGATAGAAGGCATCGAAGACATGCTCGCGCTCCTCCGGCGGGATCGCATCGCCACCGTTCTCAACTTCGACCTCGAGGACGTCATCGAGCGCTTCCGCGCGGACGACGACACTGCCGTCCGCCGGGGAGTGACGGATCGCGTTCTGAATCAGGTTGAAGAGCACGCGCTGAAGCTTTTCCGGGTTGGCGCGGGCGAGCGCCAGCTGTACAGGCAGGTCGGCCCTGACCACCACGTGCTTGGCGTCCGCGTGAACCCGCATCGCGTCCACGGTCTCGCTGACCAAGGCGCCAAGCGCGACCCGCTCGAGTGACCAGGTGATGTCGCCCGCCTCCAGCCGGGACAACTCAAAGAGGTCGTCGATCAGCGCTGAGAGCGCTTCGATGTGCACCAGCATCCGTTGGACGTACTCGCGTCGCTGCTCACCGACCACGAGCTCATCATCGATCGCCTGAGCCAGTAGCCGCAGCGACGTGATTGGCGTCCGAAGATCGTGTGAAGCAGCTGCCACAAGGTGGCGGCGGCTCGCGTCAGATTGGTCGCGAGCGGCCTCCTCAGCCACCAGTCGCCCGATCATCGCGTTGGCCGCCTGCGCGAGTTCGTGCAACTCATCCGCACGTGTAGCCACGAGCTCGATGTCGCGTTCTCCGCGGCCGACCGCAAGCAGACCATCGCGAACCGTGGCGACGTCGCCCGCGAGCATGCCCGCCACACGCCCCGCGGCGGCAACTCCAGCGACACCCGTAAGCGCCACGATCACCGCCACCAGCGCTGCATCCTTGCCTGAGACGAACATCATCAGCCCGAGGATCAGCATGGTCACGAGCAGTGGCCCGATGACAAGCGCGATGACGACCGCGAACTGACGAGAGAGCGGCCCGGGAGGCCCCGGCCCGCGCCAGCTCGCGATCCGCTCCACCCCGACCGCCGTTGCGATCACGATCCCGACCACCACCCCGAGCACGACCAACGTGTGCGTGAAGCCGAGCTCCACCAAGCTCGTCGTGATCGCGGCAGCCGTGACCAGAGCGCCGGCGCCCGCCGACAGGACGCGCCGACGCGTCACGGCTGGAACCTGTAGCCGACACCCCACACCGTCTGCAGGTGACGAGGCTCCGCGGGAACGGGCTCGATCTTCGAACGCAACCGTCGCATGTGGACGGTGACCGTCGAGGTGTCGCTGTAGAACGAGTACTGCCAGACGGCGTCCATCAGCTGGTTGCGGGAGAAGACGTGTCCGGGATTGCGGGCAAGGAACAGCAGGAGATCGAACTCACGCACGGTCAATTGCGCCTCTTCGCCGCCCACCAGTACGCGCCTGGCTGCGGGGTCGATGACAAGATCGCCGAACTCAATCGCCGGGCGCTCGTCAACAGGTGCCTCGACCCGCCGCAGGACAGCGTCGACCCGCGCCACCAGCTCAGCCGGGGAGAACGGTTTGACGACGTAATCGTCGGCGCCGAGCTGCAACCCAACGATCCGGTCGGACTCCTCGCCCTTGGCGGTCAGCAGGATGATCGGCAGGCGTCCGCGATCGTGCTCGCGCAGTCGTCGCATCACCTCGAGTCCATCGACCCGCGGCAACATCAGATCGAGCACGACCAGATCAGGCCAATGCTGAGCCGCCGTGGTGAGCGCGTCCTGCCCGTCACCCGCGATCAGCGTCACATAGCCGGCGCGCTGAAGGTAGCGCGAGACGACCTCAGCGATCGTGGGCTCGTCATCCACCACGAGCACGGTTCCCCGGTTAGCCGTGTCCACCATGCTGGCAACGGTAGGCGGTCACCGCCACTGCGTGGCCATTCCGGGACAGCGTTATCAAACTCGTAAGGCCTGCGCGTAGCGCCGACGCGATGAGGCTGGATCGCTCAGTTACCGAACCGGAACATGGTTCCGGCCGGCGTTGGCGGCTCGCCGAGCGAAGCCATCCGCGGTACCGCCTGGGCAAGCAACTCCGTGAACGACGCCGGCGCGCGGCCGATCAGCTCGGTCAGCGTCGCGACCGGAGTCGGCTCTCCAGGCAGCACCCCGTTGGCGTAGTCGGTCACAAAACCGACCAGCGCGAACGGAAGCTCGAGCTCACCGCACAGCACTGTCTCCGGCCCGCCGGTCTGCGAAACCGCGGCCACCCCGCACCGCGCAAGCTGGGCGATCTCCGATGGTGTGTTGAACCGCGGACCATCGACGTGCCCATATGTGCCACCCGCCTGGAACGGTTGTCCGGCTGCGAGCGCCGCCTCGATCAGGACCGTCTGCAGCTCATCGGAGAAGGGACCACCGTGCAAGACCCAATGACCACGCTCGGCTTGGGCCGGCTCGGTGAAGAACGTGCAGAGTGAGCCATCCGGAAGCCGGTTGGAGATGAAGTGCAGGTCATCGAAGATCAGAAGGGACCCGAGCTCAAGATCGGGGTCCACCGCACCGCAGGCTGTCAAGCCGATCACGGCCGTCGCGCCAAGCTGTTTCAGCGCCCAGATGTTGGCGCGATGGTTGACGGCGCTCGACAGGAGTGCGTGACCGGCACCGTGACGGGCGATGTGGAGCAGCGCCACCCCGTCTTGCGTGAGCGAAGTCACCGGAACCTCCCCGAAGGGAGTCTGCGCCGCTGTGACCTCACCCTGCTGAAAATCCGGCATCGAGTACATACCGGATCCGCTGATGATTCCGACAGCCACGGCGACGGGCCTAAAAGTCAGGAACGATCTTCGCCGGGTCCGCGACCCCGGACTCGATCGCCGCCTGCTTGACCGCGTCCGCAACGACCTGATGGACCCGTTGATCAAGAACCTCTGGGATCAGCTCGGACTCAACGGTCAGACCAGCGAGCGCCCAGGCGGCGGCCCGCTTCATCTCAACGTTGATCGCGCTGGCGCCGGCCAGCAGCGCACCCTTGAAGATGCCCGGATATCCGAGCACGTTGTTGACGCTGGTTCCGTCAGCGGCAAAAGCGGCGCCCGCCGCGATCGCATCCTCCGGCTCGATCTCAGGAGCGGGATTGGTGAGCGCAAAGATCACCTGGCCGGGACGGATCATCTCCGGCGTGATCAGCCCGGGCCGGCCGCTGGTCGCGACGACCACGTCGCACTCGTTCATGAGCGTCTCGAGGCTGGCGATCTCAATTCCGCGTGCCCTCACCTGTTCCTGAGCTGCCTCGTTTGGATCCGAAGCGAGCACGCGCTTGACGCCAGCGTCGTGGATCAGCGTGGCGATCCCGAAGCCAGCGGCGCCGAGGCCGATCTGACCGACGACGGCCTCGTCCAGCCGGATACCGGCCTGGCCGCAGGCTGTAATCAGGGCGGCAAGCGTGACGACCGCGGTGCCGTGGACGTCATCGTGCATGACCGGTTGGGGCAGCGCCTCGATCAGGCGACGCTCGATCTCAAAGCAGCCCGGCGTCGAGATGTCTTCGAGGTGGATACCTCCGAAGCCCGGCGCGATCCGGATCACCGTTTCAACGAACTCATCCACGTCCTTGGTGTCGATCAGGATCGGGATGGCAGTGATGCCGACAAGCTGCGAGTAGAACATCGACTTGCCCTCCATCACCGGCATCGAGGCGACGGGTCCGATGTCACCGAGGCCAAGCACGCGGCTGCCGTTCGTGCAGATCGCGATGCTGCGGCCGATCATCGTGAACTTGCCGGCGAGCGCCGGGTACTCGTTGATCGCCGTGGCGACACGAGCCACACCCGGGGTGTAGACGTCGCGAACTTCCTGGTTGGTCGTGATCGGGTGACGCATGCCCATCTGCAGCTTGCCGCCGTCGTGGGCGATGAAGGCACGGTCGTGGTACCAGACGACAGACACGCCTTCGAGCTCGCCGAGCGCTCCGGCGAGCTGGTCGGCGTGATCCTTGTCACGCAGTTCGACCGTGATCTCCCGGATCGCCTCGAGCCGAGCAACCGTCACGGTCTCAACATCGCCGATCAGGCCGCCGGACTCGCTGATCAGAATCGCGACCTTGGCGAGCTGGCCGGGCTTGTGCGGGATGCGCAGACGGTATGTGCAGTCCATCGACATGGCCGCGGATCCTACGCGAGCGCCCTGTCGCTTGATCCGGTCCCTCATGCGGAGGGGGCTCTACGAAAACAGGCCGGGGGCGGGATCACTCCCACCCCCGGCCCAGCTTCTCGTTACTCAGACGGTGTGATGCCTACGCCGCAGGACGCAGCGCAGCCAGCTCCGGCGTGCGTGCGAGCGTCGTCAGAGCACGGCGCTCGAGCTCCCCGGCCTGCGAGGTTGTGATGCCCAGCTCGGCGCCGGTCTGGCGCACCGTGCGAGGCTCGTCGCCACCAAGTCCGAAGCGCAGCTGAATCACGTTGCGCTCCATCTCCGGCAGCGTCGCCAGCACCTCGGCGATCTGGCTGTCCCGCCAGCGGTCGGCGACCTGCTCGTCCGGCAGGGCCTCGTCACTCTGCATCAGATCACCGAGCGACATTTCACCGTCGTCGGTGACGGGTGCATCGAGACTGGTGATGCCGGAGGCAAGCTCACGCACCTCCGTGACCTGTTCGATCGGCAGCTCAGCGACCATTGCAATCTCCTCGTCGCTGGGCTCGCGGCCCAGCCTCAGGGAGAGCTCGGTCTCGATCTTGCGGACCTTGACCTGCCGCTGAGCGACGTGGACGGGGACGCGGATCGTGCGGCCGGAGTTCTGCAGGCCACGCTGAATCGCCTGACGGATCCAGAGGATGCCGTAGGTGGAGAACTTGTAGCCCTTACGCCAGTCGAACTTCTCGACGGCGCGGATCAGCCCGAGCATGCCCTCCTGCACCAGATCCTCGAGCGGCAGCCCGTGGCCCTGGTAACGGCGGGCCTGGGAGACGACCAGACGCAGGTTCGCGTTGATCATCCGGTCCTTGGCCTCAAGATCGCCGCGCTCGATGCGCTGGGCGAGGTCAATTTCCTCAGCCGCGGTCAGCAGCGAGTGAGCTCGCGCTTCGCGGAAGAAGATCTCGAGCGACTCGAGCGACCCATCCAGCACCGGCGTCTGCGTCGCCGTGCGGCGACGAGTTACGCGCGGAGCCTGGGCGGTCGGCTCAGGGATATGTGCGGCCTGTGCGGCCTTTGTGCGCTGCGTCGCAACCTGCGGATGCCGACGGCCGGCGCTGTGTTCCTGCTCTTTATGTTCACCGCGAGAGCGGGTTTTAGAAGCCATGGCGGTCATGTGGCCCCTTCATTCGCTTGTTTGAATATGATCGAATTATACGTCTACGTCAATTTTTGTCAAGCGCCGGCGGTATGCTGGACCGCGAGCCCTGACCAACGCTTGGCCCTAGCCGTTTCGCGTAGACGTACGTTGGTTGCCCATTTGAACGCCAAAACACTCGGGTCCATCGAACGATGCGGCTGTCTTATGAAGACTTGACTAAGCCGCTGTGTACGTCTGATTGGCAGAGGTTGCGCCTGGCGCGCACC
>Ga0302314_10009630_pt1 | contig 17043 bp, 17 predicted proteins | sample III_Palsa_N2_3_FD_200533 | JGI IMG/M metagenome (GOLD analysis project Ga0302314, IMG submission 200533) | Peat permafrost microbial communities from Stordalen Mire near Abisko, Sweden - III_Palsa_N2_3 | ecosystem: Environmental > Terrestrial > Soil > Palsa > Peat permafrost | place: Sweden...
GGTCGAGCTGTTCGAGGCGCGCTGCTTCGACGACCCCCGGCTCTGGGCCGACGACCGGCTGCACCTCTCGCCCGAGGGGCACCGCCGGGTGGCCGAGGCGGTGCTGCAGGCGCTGGGCCTGCCCGCCTCCTTCGACTGGCGCGCCCCGCTGCCGGCCGTCCCGCCGCCGGGGCGGCTCCGGAAGCTCGGCTCGGACCTGCGCTGGCTGGGCAAGCACGTGGGCCCGTGGATCATGCGCCGGATCCGGGGCACCTCCTCCGGCGACGGCCGGGAACCCAAACGCCCGGAATTGACGCCATATCAATAACCGGTCCGGAACGGTCACTTCCGCCTTCTCCTCTGCAGACGTACGGAACGTGCGAACAGTTCCCGAATGCCCGCTTGAATAGCATGAGAATCGGACAAAGCGCTATCAACCACTCTTTACGTCCTGGTCATGATCCGTTCGTGGTCGCGAAACACCGCTTCGGCAGGATTCTCACCATGGACAAGTTGACTGGCGCCAGATCTCAGCAGACCCGCTCCGCCCGCCGCCACGGCTGGCACCGCGACACCGTCGAGGTGTCCGCCGCGTTCCTCGCGGTCGCCCTCACCGACCTGGTCTCGGACCTGGTGGTGCACGGCCACGACGGTCCGGTGCTGCTGGTCGCCTCCGCCCTGGCCCTGCTGGCCACGGCGGCCTGGCACAGCTGGTGGTCGCACCGCCACCCGCACGCCCCACCGGGGCCGGCCCCGGGTGACATCGGCTCCTCGGCCGGCGCGCCCAGGGACAGCGCGCCGCCGCTGCCCTCCCCGCTGCCGCCGGACGGACACGCGCTCTGGCGGGTGCGGACGACCGTCCCGGACGCCCCGGGCAGTCTGGCCTCGCTGTGCCGGGCGCTGGCCGACCTGCCGGTGAACATCATCTCCATGCAGGCGCACCCGCTCGCCGACGAGACCGTGGACGAGTTCGTGGTCCAGGCCCGGACCGGGACCCGCGCCCAGGAGATCACCGGGGCGATCGTCGCGGCCGGCGGCACCGAGGTCTGGCTGGAGCGGGCCGACGCCCACGACCTGGTGGACGTCCCCACCCGGATCCTCAACCTGGCCACCCGCACCGCCCTGGACGCCGCCGAACTCCCGCTGGCCCTGCGCCAGTTGTTCGGCCGATGCAGCATCCGCTCGATCCCCGGCGAGATCGCCGAGGACGAGCTGGACGGCAGCACCCTGCGGCTGCGCGACCCCTCCGGCGGCACCCTGGTCCTGACCCGGGACGAACCGCCGTTCACCCCGACCGAGTTCGCCCGCGCCCGGGCGCTGATCGAGCTGGACGCCCAGCTCGGCCCGCGCGTCCCGGACACCCGGCAGCTGCTGACGCTCTCCCCCGGCAGCGAGTCGCCGGTCTCCACGGTGACCGTCCGCCGGGCCGACCCGGCCGACAAGGAGGCCGCCCGGGCCCTGCACGAGCGGTGCAGCACCCGGACCCTGCGGCAGCGCTACCACGGCCCGGTCGGCGACGCCGACCGCTACCTCGGCCACCTGCTGGAGCCCCGCTACGGTCAGACGCTCACCGCCGAGAGCACCGACGGCGACCTCGTCGCGCTCGCCCACCTGATGTGGGACGACGACAGCGCCGAGGTCGCCGTACTGGTCGAGGACGCCTGGCAGCGCCGGGGCCTGGGCGTGGAGCTGGTCCGCAAGCTGGCCGGGCTGGCCCGGGACGCCGGGATCGACCGGGTCTACGCGGTCACCACGGCGTCCAACACCGGGATGATCGCCACCCTGCGCCGACTCGGCGTCCCGCTCGACTACCAGGTCGAGGACGGCACCCTGGTGATCACCGCCCACCTGGCGCCGGAGCCCGCCCCGGTACGGTAGCGGCGGTCGACCGGGTGACGGTCGACCGGGTGACGGCCGACGCGGCCCCGGTCGACGCGGCCCCGGTCGACGCGGTGCCGACCGACTACTCGACCGTCACGCTCTTGGCCAGGTTGCGGGGCTTGTCCACGTCCCGCTCCAGCGCGACCGCCGCGTGGTAGGCGAACAGCTGGAGCGGGATGCCCAGCAGGATCGGGTCCAGCTCGGGCTCGTTCTTCGGGACCAGGATCGCGTCCTCCGCCAGCTTGGTGTCGGGCGCGGTGTGGCCGACCATCAGCACCGGGCCGCTGCGGGCCCGGATCTCGCCGAGCGCGGTCAGGTTCTTGTCCAGCAGCTCGTCGTCCGGGACGATCGCCACGGTCGGCAGCTCCGGGCCGATCAGCGCCAGCGGGCCGTGCTTGAGCTCGCTCGCCGGGTAGGCCTCCGCGTGGACGTAGGAGACCTCCTTCAGCTTCTGCGCGCCCTCGCGGGCCACCGGGTAGCCGCGCACCCGGCCGATGAACATCATCCCGTCGTGGTTGGCGTACTTCGCCGCCAGCTCCGCGATCTGCTTCTCCTGGCCGAGGATCTCCCGGATCTGGTCCGGCAGCGCCTTCAGCCCGGCGCAGATGCGCCGGCCGTCGGCGGGCGACAGGTCGTGCACCCGGCCGAGGTGCAGCGCGATCAGCGCGAAGGCGACGGCGGTGGAGGTGAACGCCTTGGTCGAGGCGACCGAGATCTCCGGCCCCGCGTGGAGGTACATCCCGCCGTCGCACTCACGGGCGATGGCGCTGCCCACGGTGTTGACGACGCCGAGGACCCGGCCGCCCTTGCGCTTGATCTCCTGGACCGCGGCCAGGGTGTCGTAGGTCTCGCCGGACTGGCTGACCGCGATGTAGAGGGTGTCCGCCTCGATCACCGGGTTGCGGTAGCGGAACTCCGAGGCCGGCTCGGCGTGGGCGGGGATCCGGGCCAGCTCCTCGATCAGCTGCGCGCCCAGCTCGCCCGAGTAGTAGGCGGAGCCGCAGCCGAGGATCTTGACCCGGCGGAAGGCGCGCGCCTCGCGGGCGTCCATGTTCAGGCCGCCCAGGTGCGCGGTGGAGAAGCGCTGGTCGATCCGGCCGCTGAGGGTGCGCTCGACCGAGGCCGGCTGCTCGTGGATCTCCTTGACCAGGAAGTGGGCGTGGCCCGCGGTGTCGTACGACGCCTCCTCGAAGTCCACGATCGAGGGCTGCTTGGCGGTGGCCCGCGCGTCCTCCTGGGTGAAGGTGTTGAAGCCGTCGGCGCGCACCGTCGCCAGCTCGCCGTCGTCCAGGTGCACCACCTGGCGGGTGTAGCGGACCAGGGCCGCGACGTCGGAGGCGGCGAACATCTCCTTCTCGCCGATGCCCAGCACGATCGGGCTTCCGTTGCGGGCGACCACGATCCGGTCGGGCTGCTCGGCGTCCAGGACGGCGATGCCGTAGGTGCCGACGATCAGCTTGAGCGCGGCCCGCACCGCGTCCTCCAGCTCCACGCCCTCGGTGGCGAAGCCGGCGATCAGGTGGCCCAGCACCTCGGTGTCGGTCTCCGAGGTGAAGACCCGGCCCTCGGCCTGGAGCTTGGCCCGCAGCTCGTCGGCGTTCTCGATGATGCCGTTGTGCACCACCGCGATCCGGCCCGACCCGTCGGTGTGCGGGTGCGAGTTGGCGTCGCTGGGCACGCCGTGGGTGGCCCAGCGGGTGTGGCCGATGCCGGTCTTGCCGGTGAAGCGGGCCGGGATCTGCGCGGCCAGCTCGGCGACCCGGCCCTTGCTCTTGCGGACCCGCAGCGGGGCCGTGCCGCCCGCCGCGCCGGCGCCCGTGGGCTTGGCGGCGACGGCGATGCCGGCCGAGTCGTACCCCCGGTACTCCAGTCGCTGCAGCCCTTCCAGCAGGATGGGCGCGGCGTCCCGGGAACCGATGTAGGCGACGATGCCACACATGGGCGGTGCTCCTTTGCTCAGGTGAGGGTGGTGGTCGAGCAGCGGTACGGACGCCGGGCGCACGACCGGCGAAGGTCCGTACCGCGTTGTCTGCCGGCCCAGCGTCTGCCGGCTCGGCCTCTGCAGGCTCAGCCGTAGACGATGCGGCGCAGCTGCCGCGCCGAGAGGTCGGGTGCCCTGACCCGGCGCAGTGGCAGCTCGGCGGCGATCCGCTCGAAGATCCGTTCATTGGTCAGCCCGCGCGCCTGCAGCTCCCCGTGGCGGCGGCGGACGTACTCCTCCGCGCTCTCGGCGAAGTAGGCGAGCACGTCGGCGACGACCCGCGCCGCCTCGCTGGGTGCGAGGGCGGTGGTCCGGGCCAGGTGGTCCAGCAGGTCCTCGTGCGGGTGCGCCGCCACCGCCGGTGCGGTGCGGGGGCGCGCCGTCGGCGTGCTGCGCGCGGAGGGCGCGCCGGGCGCCGTGGGCGCGGTTCGTGCGGCGTTGGGACTGGACACGGAGAGAGACCTTACGCAGGCAATCCGACGAATCCAATATTCCTGCCCGGAATCGGGCAGGACTAAGCGGTTGCCGCCGTGTCCCTCCGCCGCTTCCAGGCCAGCAGCGACCAGCAGAGCGCCGTCAGGGCCACCAGCAGGCAGGACAGCGTCGGCACCCAGTTGCCCCAGCGGACGTAGAGAGTGGTCCCGGTGGCCAGCGGCACGGTGTAGACGGTCGTCCCGCGGTCGTCCGTGCCCAGCATCCGCCCGATCCGGTGGCCGGTCGGGCCGTAGGCCACGCTGACGCCGGTCAGCGTGGCCTGCACCACCGACCGGCCGCTCTCGGCCGCCCGCAGCGCGGCCAGCGAGGCGTGCTGCTCGGGTGCGGCGGTGTCCTGGAAGGTCGAGGTCGACGACTGGACCACCACCACCTGGGCGCCGAGCCGGACCAGCTCCCGGCTCATGTCCGGGAACGCCGACTCGAAGCAGATCAGCGGACCGATCCGGAGGGTCCGGCCGCCGGGCTCCGGCACCGTCATCACCACCGGCGCCTTGCCGCGCCGCCGGTCGACCCCGGCGGCCTTGGAGAAGTCCGCGATCCAGCCCAGGACCGGGCGCAGCGGGATGTACTCGCCGAAGGGCACCAGCCGGATCTTGTCGTAGCGCTGGCCGGTGAGACCGTTCGGGCCGACCAGCACCGAGCTCTTGTAGATCCCGCCGCCGTCCGGACCGGTCCCCGGCCGGGCGGCGTCCACATTGACCAGCAGGTCGGCGCCGACCTGCCGGGAGACCACGGCGAGCTGTCCGGTCAGGCCGGGGTTGGTGGTGAGGTCGTAGTCGAGGCTGCTCTCGCCCCAGACCACCAGGTCGGGACGGAGCGGGGCCAGGCCCAGGGTGAGCTTCTCGCCCCGGGCGGTGCGGTCGGCCTCGTTGGCGCTGCCGCCCGGCTGGACCACGCCGATGGAGGTCGTCGCCCCGGTCAGCCGGGGCTGCGGAGCCCAGGCGCAGACCGCCGCGGTGACCGCGACCAGCGCCGCGAGGGTGCCGTAGGCGACGAACGAGCGGCCCCAGGTACCGATCAGCACCACCACGGCGGTGTTGACGGCGACGATGAACAGGCTGTCCAGCCACACCCCGCCGACCGAGGCCAGCACCAGCGCCGGGTGCTGCTGGTACTGGCTGGCGCCGAGCAGGCCCCAGGGGCCGCCGAGGTACTGCCAGGAGCGGATGGTCTCGATGACCATCCAGCCGCTCGGCACCAGCACCACCGCCGCGAGCGCCCGCCAGGCGTCGGGCCGCCCGTGCAGGGTCCGCCACACCAGCCAGCCCCAGGGCCCCCAGAACAGTCCGAGCAGGGCCGCGAGAATGACGATGAAGACGCTGAGGGTGGGGATCAGCCAGCTCATCACCCCGATCAGGAAGCCGATCCCGCCGTACCAGCCGAGCTTCGCCGCCCGGCGGCCCGTCGGCGCGGCGCGGAGCACCAGCAGCAGCGGGACCAGGCAGACATAGGCGAACCACCACCAGCCGACGGTGGGGAAGACGAGCACCGGCAGCGCACCGGTCGCGGCGGCGAGCAGCGGCATCGCCGAACGCCGGGCGGCGCGGCGCAGCCGGCCCCCCTGCCGCCCCTCGTCGGCCGCTGCGCGGCGGGGCTGCGGGCGGCCCGCCGCCGGCAGCTCCGGCTCACCCATGGACCCCCGCCCGGCGACAAAGCTCACGTTCCGCCCTCTCCGTGGACAACCCTTCCAGTCTCCGGGCATTCCCCGCATTCAGCACCTCGAACATCGGAAAAGCCTCCCGAACGGGCCACCCGCGATGCACCCTGGAGACAGGGAGGCTGACATGGCATCACTTCGACGGCGCAGCGGCGGGGCAGCCCGCGCTCCGCGACCCGGCCGGGTCACCCGGCTCGGGGTCCGGTTGACCGTACTGGCGCTGCTGCCGCTGTGGCCGCTGATCGCCTATCCACTGGAGCGCAGCCCCTGGGTCCGCGCCGACCGGAGCCGGGTCCCCTCTCCGATGTCGCGCTATCTGCGCGGGGTGAGCTCCCATGTGGTGGTGCTCGCGCTGGGCTCGCCGATGCGGTTCGTGGTGCCGCTGCTGGCCGGTTCGCGGCTGGGCCGCGCGCTGCACCGGCCCGGGCCGGAGGGCGGGACGCCCACGGCCGGCGTCCGCGAACCCCGGCGGCCCCGGCCCGGACCGCCGACGGACCTGATCGCCCTGACCGAGCCGCGCGGCTGACCGGACCGCTCGACCGCACGAACTGCCTGGCCCGGCCGGGTGTCGGTGCCGGACCCCACCGTACGATCAAGCACATGGACGACTTCCGTACGGCCGGGCGGGCCGCCGTGGACCTGTTGGCGGACTACCTGGACGGCCTCGGCGACCGGCCGGTCTGGCAGCCGATGGACCCGGCGGCCCGGGAGCGGCTACTGGCGCTGCCGCTGCCCGGGGCGGGACGGGGACTGGCGGAGCTGGTCGCGGACATGGGCGCCGACGTCCTGCCGCATCCGATGGGCAACGGGCACCCGCGCTTCTTCGGCTGGGTCAACGCCGCACCCGCCCCGGCCGGGGTGCTGGGCGCGCTGGCCGCCGCCGCGATGAACCCCAGCTCGGCCGGCGGCGACCACGCCGACGTCCACCTGGAGCGGACGGTGGTGCGCTGGATCGCCGAGCTGGCGGGCTTCCCGCACCCGCCCGGCGCGGGCCTGCTGACCTCGGGCGCCTCGATGGCGACCATCGTGGCCCTGGGCGCGGCCCGGCACCGGGCGGCGCTGCGGCTCGGCGTGGACGTCCGCGAGGAGGGGCTGTCCGCGCTGCCGCCGCTGGTCGGCTACGCCGGCGCCGAGTCGCACTCCTGTGTCCGCAAGGCCGCCGAGCTGCTGGGCCTGGGCAGCCGCCGGCTGCGCACCGTCCCCTCCGACCCGGCCGGCCACCTCGACCCGGCCGCGCTGCGGGAGATGATCGCCGCCGACCGGGCCGCCGGGCTGGTCCCGTTCCTGGTGGTGGCCTCGGCCGGGACCGTCAACACCGGTGCGGTGGACGACCTGGACGCCGTCGCCGACGTCTGCGCCGAGGAGCAGCTGTGGCTGCACATCGACGGCGCCTACGGGGCCTTCGGGGTGCTCGACCCGGTGGCCGCGCCCCGCTACGCGGGCCTGGACCGGGCCGACTCGCTGGCACTGGACCCGCACAAGTGGCTGGGCGTGCCGGTGGACTGCGGCTGCGTCCTGGTCCGCGACCCGGACGGGCTGCGCGCGGCCTTCAGCCTGGTCCCCTCCTATCTGCGGGACGAGAACGCGGGCGGCCTCGGCTGGTTCTCCGAGTACGGCATCGAGCAGACCCGTCCCTTCCGCTCGCTGAAGGTCTGGGCGACGATCGCGGCCTCCGGACGCGAGGGCATCGCCCGGGACGTGGCGCACTGCACCGCGATGGCCCGTCGGCTGGGCGAACTGGTCGACGCGGAGCCCGACCTGGAGTTGCTGGCCCCGGTCGAGACCTCGATCGCCGCCTTCCGCTACGCCCCGGCCGGCGCCCCGGCCGAACTGCTGGACCGGGTCAACCAGGGACTGCCGGTGGCCGTCCAGGAGCGCGGCCGGACCTTCGTCACCGGCACCGTGCTGGCCGGCGGCCGGGAGGCCGTCCGCGCCTGCCTGATCAACCCGGCGGTGACCGAGCCGGATCTGCGGGTGCTGGTCGCGGAGGTCCGGGCGGCCGGCGCGGAGCTGCTGGCCGCGCTCGGCGGCTAGCGCTTCGGCTTCACTCGGTGTGGTTGACCAGCCGCACCTGGGTGCCGGCCGGGTAGCGGGAGAAGTCCACCACCGCGTCGAAGCGCTCAGCCGGGGCCAGATCGATGCTGTCGTGCGCGAGCGGACGGGCCAGCAGCCCGCCGTCGCTGCCGATCTGCACCAGGCCGCCGCCCCCGGGCGGCTGCGGGTCCAGCGCCAGCGAGCAGCGGCGGGCGTTGGAGCCGTTGAGAATGCGCAGCCGGTAGCGGGCCCAGTCGGCGTGGAGCACCGGCCAGGGTGCGCCGTTGACCAGGACGACGTCGCCGAGCACCCCGTCCATGTAGGGGTGTTCCTGTTCCTGTTCCGGAAGCGGAAGCGGAAGTCATTCCGGCCATGCCGGGCATGCCTGCCGTGCCCCCGCCGCCTGAGGGCTGGATCAGGTCGGTGGGGTAGCCGTCGCTCTCGGCCGGGGTGCGGCCGCCGTGCAGGTGCACCACGGTGGGGTGCGGCAGTTGGTTGCTGTGGCTCACTACGGTGCGGCGGCCGGACTGCGAGTGCCCATGTGATCGAGGTCACCGCCGCCGGGAGGGAGCAGGAGCAGTTGACCGCCCTGCTGACCCGCTTAGCCGCCGGTGACACTCCGTCGACCCAGGAACACGAGGACCACGAGGACCACTGAGCCGCTGCGCCCCGGCCCGACCGACTGTCGTCCGCGCTCTGGCTTTTCCAGCGAGAACACGTTCTACTTCTGCCGGGGAAGCACCCTCCTCCGAGGAGGGCCTCGCAGAGGAGGCGGCAGATGCCCGAGCAGCGCCACGGCAGACGGATCATGATGACCCCGGCGGAGCGCGACGCCTTCCTCGCGGAGCAGCGCACCTGCCGCGTCGCCACGGTCGCCGCCGACGGCCGCCCGCACGCCACCGCCCTCTGGTTCGTCTGGGACGGCTCGGCGCTGTGGCTCTACTCCGTCGCCCGCAGCCGACGCGGCGCCGAGCTGGCGGCCGACCCGCGCATCGCGGTGGTGGTCGACGCCGGCGAGTCCTACGGCGAGCTGCGCGGGGTGGAACTGACCGGCGAGGTGGAGCACGTCGGCGAGAGCCCCAGGACCGGACTGCCGCACGCCGAACTGGAGGCGCCGGAGAAGCTCTTCGCCGCCAAGTACGGCTTCGGTGCGAGCATGGTCCACGACGGCCGCCACGCCTGGCTCCGCCTCGCCCCGCGCACCTCCGCCAGCTGGGACTTCCGCAAGCTGGGCGGCGACTTCCAGCGTTGACCTGGGAGAAGGAGCGCCGGCGTAACACAGGTCACAGCCGAAGCACGGGTTCCACCCGGGGTTACGCGCGGCCGGTCTGGGACGATGGCCGGATGGCGGACCAGACCCGAGTGACCGAGCAGCCCACCAGCATCTCCGGCTTCGTGGATCTGCTGAGCCTCGAACAGATCGAGCTCAACCTCTTCCGGGGCTGGTGCCACGCCGGCGCGCCGCTGCGCGCCTTCGGCGGTCAGGTCGCCGCGCAGGCCCTGGTCGCGGCGGGCCGGACGGTCGACCCCGGACGCGCCGTGCACTCGCTGCACGGCTACTTCATGCGCCCCGGCGACCCGCGCCACCCGCTGGTGTACGAGGTCGAGCGACTGCGCGACGGCCGCTCCTACGCCACCCGCCGGGTCACCGCGATCCAGGGCGGCGAAGCCATGTTCACCCTCTCCGCCTCCTTCAAGGTGCCCGAGGACGGCCCCGACCGGCAGCGGGCGGTGCCGCCGCTGCCCGACCCGGACCAGCTGGACGACCCCTACGTGGCCTGGGCCGGCGGCGGAGCCGAGTCCTACTGGTCGACCACCGGTCGGTACACCCTGGAGATGCGGATCGTCCCGCGCGGGGCGAGCGGGCTGCCGAAGCCGCAGGACGGGGTGGAGGAGCAGTTCGTCTGGCTGAAGTCGGCCTCGGCGCTGCCCGGCGACGACCCGCTGCTGCACGTCTGCGCGCTGGCCTACCTGTCCGACCTGACCCTGGCCTCGACCGCTGCGATGCACCTGCAGCCGCCGCGCGCCGAACGCAGGGGACCGGCCAGGATCAACCTGGCCTCGCTGGACCACGCGATGTGGTTCCACCGCCCGTTCCGCGCCGACGAGTGGCTGCTGTTCGCCCAGCGCAGCCCCACCTCGGCGGACGGGCGCGGGCTGGCCCAGGGCGAGTTCTACACCCGGGACGGGCTGCTGGTCGCCTCGGTGGTGCAGGAGGCGCTGGTCCGCGAGCGGCGGTAGCCGCAGCAGGGCCGGTACCGGACCGGCCGCGGGCCGGTGGGAACACGGGCCAATGAGAACATCGTTCCAACGCGGCGGCGGTGCACATCACATCCACGGTGGTCAGTTGATCTGACCGCGCGTCATACACCTGCAACAGGGTTCCCGCTACAGTGGAGAGGTGTCCAAGGTAGACCTGTCCCCACGGCCGGTCGAGGCTATGTCTCCCCGCCAGTTGGAACGCCGGAAGCACCTGATCAGGGCAGCGATCGAACTCGTCTCCGAGATCGGCGTCGAGCGCGTCCAGATGAAACAGGTGAGCGAGCGCTCCGGGGTCGCGCTCGGGACGACCTATCGCTACTTCTCCTCCAAGGACCACCTGCTGGCCTCCGCCGTCTCGGACTGGCGCGGTCAGCTGATGGCCGACATCGCCGCCGAGCTGCGCGGCTCCCCCACCCCGCCGGGCGCCTCCGACCGGGTCGTCCGCTTCGTCCACCGGGGGATGCGGGCCTTCCAGCGCCAGCCGAACCTGGCCCACCTGCTGGTCTCGGTGACCGTGTCCACCGACCCCTTCGCCAGCGAGGCGGTCGAGGCGATGGCGAGCGCCGGTCGGGCCTCCCTGCTGGCCGTGATGCCCGACGTCCCGCCCGCCGCCGGCGCGGTCCTGCCGCTGCTCATCGACTCCGCCTGGACCAGCGAGCTCGTCGCCTGGGTCACCGGCCGCACCACCCTTGCGGACGCCTTCGTCCACCTCGACGAGATGATCCGCCTCCTGCTCGCCCCCTACGCGCCGGTGTGATGCCGAGCCGACGCGGCGGGACGCGCGGCGCAGGACTGAGCGGGCGGAGACCGGGCACAGGACTGTCAGGAGGTTGATGACATGGGTCCTGTACTTCTCGTCCTGCTGGTCGCCCTGCTCCTCGGCGGCCTGGGCTTCGCGATCCACATCCTGTGGTGGGTCGCGATCGTGGTGTTCGTGCTGTGGATTCTGGGCTTCTTCCGCAGTGGTGGTGGCCGTCCCGGTGGCCGGGGCGGCGGCTGGTACCGGTGGTGAGCGCGCGGGCCGCCTTCAGCCGAGGCGGGGGACGATCTCGGCGCCGTAGGCGTCGATGACCCGTTCGACCGCGTCGTGCATCGCGTAGACGGCGAACTGGTCCACGCCCAACTCCCGTAGCTGCGCCAGCTTCTCCAGGTGCGCGGAGACCGGTCCGAGCAGGCAGAAGCGGTCCACGACGGCGTCGGGGACGAAGTCCGTGTCCGGGTTCCCGACCCGACCGTGGTGGCTGTAGTCGTAGCCGTGACGGGCCCCGATGTACGCGGTCAGCGCCTCGGGCACCTGGTCGGAGTGCTCGCCGTAGCGGGCGACCAGGTCGGCGACATGGTTGCCGACCATCCCGCCGAACCAGCGGCACTGCTCCCGGGCGTGGGCCAGTTCCTCCTCACTGCCGTCGGTGACGTACGCCGGTGCGGCGACGCAGACGGTGATCGCGTCGGGGTCGCGGCCGGCCCGTTCCGCCGCCGCGCGGACCGACTTCACCATCCACTCGGTGAGGTAGGGGTCGGCCAACTGGAGGATGAAGCCGTCCGCCTGACGGCCGACCAGCTCCAGCGCCTTCGGCCCGTAGGCTCCCATCCACACCGGCAGCGCGCCGTCGCGGACCCAGGGCATCCGCATCACCGTGCCGTCGATCTCGGCCTCCCGGCCCTCGGCCAGCTCCTTGATCGCGTGGATGGCCTCGCCGAGCCGGGCCAGCGTGGCCGGTCGGCGCCCGGCGACCCGCATCGCCGAGTCGCCCCGGCCGATGCCGCAGACGGTGCGGTTGCCGTACATGTCGTTGAGGGTGGCGAAGACCGACGCGGTCACCTCCCAGCTGCGGGTGCAGGGGTTGGTCACCATCGGACCGACCGTCAGCCGCTCGGTCTCGGCCAGGATCCGGCTGTGGATGACGAACGGCTCCTGCCACAGCACGACCGAGTCGAAGGTCCAGCCGTGGCTGAAGCCGGCCGCCTCGGCGCGCTTCATCCGGTCGACGAGCAGCCGGGCGGGCGGGTCCGTCTGCAGCACGAGGCCGAAGTCCATGGTGCCTCCATTCCGGGGCTGAGCTGGGGTGACCGGACCGTCAGACGAGGTACTGGCTGGTGCCGCGCGGCAGGTACGCGCCATGGCCGGCCCGGCCCCGGTACTCGCCGTCCTCGATGACCACACTGCCGCGCGAGAGCACGGTCCTGGCCCGGCCGGCGACATGGCGGCCCTCGTAGGCCGAGTAGTCGACGTTCATGTGGTGGGTACTGGCTGACAAGGGATAACCGGCGTGCGGGTCGAAGACGACCACGTCGGCGTCGGCGCCCGGGGTGATGGTGCCCTTGCGCGGGTAGAGGCCGAACATCCGGGCCGGGGTGGCGCAGGCCAGCTCGATCCAGCGGCGCCGGGAGATCCGGCCGTCCACGACCGCCTGGTGCAGCAGGTCCATCCGGTTCTCCACGCCCGGGAGCCCGTTCGGGATCTTCGAGAAGTCGCCCCGGCCCAGCTCCTTCTGCCCGGTGAAGCAGAACGGGCAGTGGTCGGTGGAGACCACCGAGAGGTCGTTGGTGCGCAGCGCCCGCCAGAGCGCGTCCTGGTGCTCGCGCGGTCGCAGCGGAGTGCTGCAGACGTACTTGGCGCCCTCGAAGCCGGGCTCGGCGAGGTTGTCGGTGGAGAGGTAGAGGTACTGCGGACAAGTCTCGCCGAAGACGTTGAGCCCGAGGTCGCGCGCGGCGGCGATCTCGGCGACGGCTTGCTCGGCCGAGACGTGGACGACGTAGAGCGGGGCGCCGGCCACCCGGGCCAGCTGGATGGCGCGGTGGGTGGCCTCGGCCTCCAGCAGTTCGCGCCGGACCTCGCCGTGGTAGCGCGGGTCGGTCCGGTCGGCCGCCAGCGCCTGTTCGACCAGGACGTCGATGGCGATGCCGTTCTCGGCGTGCACCATGATCAGTCCGCCGTTGTCGGCGGAGCGCTGCATGGCGCGCAGGATGCGCCCGTCGTCGCTGTAGAAGACGCCGGGGTAGGCCATGAACAGCTTGAAGGAGGTGACCCCCTCCTCCACCAGCAGGTCCATCTCGTTCAGCACGTCGGGGGTGACGTCGGAGACGATCATGTGGAAGCCGTAGTCGATGGCGCAGTTGCCCTCGGCCTTGGTGTGCCAGGCGTCCAGGCCGTCGCGCAGCGAGCCGCCGACCGACTGGACCGCGAAGTCCACGATGGTGGTCGTCCCGCCCCAGGCGGCGGCGCGGGTACCGGTCTCGAAGGTGTCGGACGCGCTGGTGCCGCCGAAGGGCAGCTCCATGTGGGTGTGCACGTCGACCCCGCCGGGGACGACGTAGCAGTCGGTGGCGTCGATGGTCCGGTCGGCGGTCCACCCGGACGCCACGTCACTTCCGGTGCCGGCGAGCGCGACCACGCGCTCCCCCTCGATCAGGACGTCGGCGTGGACCTCCTCGGCGGCCGTGACGACCAGCCCACCGGTAATCAGGGTGCGTGTCATGCGCTGTCTCCCGTCGCACTGACTCATGAGGCCATGAGCGACAGCGTAGGCCCGACCAATGCGTCACGACAGGGACGACGCGGACGAAAATGCCCCCTTCGGGTGATCACCCCAAAGAGGCCCTTTTCGGCGCGCAGCCCGCCACGCGGTCCCCGCCTCAGCCGTCGCCCTCGACCGACGTGTTGAACGACGGGACCGCGTTGGTCGGGTCCGCAAACCATGGTCGTTGCGCGCCCGAGGGGGTGACCGTGAGTCCGAACCGGTCCACCGGGGGACGGCCCTGGTCGGCCCACCACCGCAGCGAGCGCTCCACCTCGTCCCACAGCCTGCGCGGTCCGTGCTGGTACACCGTGGCCGCCGGTTCGCCCCGGCGGAACTCGACCGCCGCCCAGGACGGCGGACCGTCCAGCGAGAAGAACCATGCGTTCACCCCGGCCTCGGTGGCGTTGAGCACGTGTGCGACCCCCGGCACGCACATGCCGACGACCAGGCGGGCCGGGTGGAACTGCTGCTGCCCGCCGAGGTCGTCCGGACCGAGGCCCGTCCAGCTCTGCTCGGCATCGCCGGGGTAGTGCGTGACGTGGTTGCCGAAGCGGCCCCAGTCCAACCGCTGGTCCCGGAGCTTCATGAACGCGACCGGCCTCAGGAACGGCCCGGATGCGCTCCCGTCCGCACGCACGGTGAGCTTCACCAGGGCATCGTCATTGGCGTAGTGCGTCCCCCACGGCGCGAGGACGACGCCGCCCGACCGAGTCTGCCGAAGCCACTCTGCGGGGATCTGCCGCACCCCCGCAGTGACGATCACCCGGTCGTAGGGAGCAGCCGCGACGTACCCGTCCGCGCCGTCTCCCCGGACCACCTGCGGGCGGAGCCCGTGAGCCGACAGCGCTGTCCGGGCCGCCACGCACACCACCGGGTCCACCTCGACCGTGACGACGTTTCCGCCGCCGAGGCGGCGTGTCAGCAGCCCGGCGTTCCACCCGGTCCCGGTACCGACTTCGAGCACGTTCATGCCCTCGGTCACGTCCAGGTCGCGCAGCATCTCAACCACCACGCTGGGCATGGACGCTGAGCTTGTCGGCACCGCCCCGGGCTGGGTACCCAGGTGCTTCCCGTCATCCCATTGGGTGACGATGGGCACGTTGGCGTGCGCCTGTGCCTCCCACTCGTCCGGGGCCTCGTACCGGTTGACGGCGGTGTTCGTGCCGGTGGTCATGGAGTGCGACCAGAACAGGCTCGGCAGGAACCAGGCACGCGGTACCGCCCGGAAGCTCTCAGCCCAATCGGGCGTCATGGAGCCAACGTTGAGAAGGAACCGCGCCAGCTCGTCGCTGGCGCGGGCCCCCTGCTCCGGTTCGGTGCTCATTCCTTTCGGTGGCCCCCGTCCCCGGGCGGCGAGCCGCCGTCCGGCGGCGGCGGGGGCGGCGGTTCCCACGGCTGACCGGGGAGCCCGTCACCCCCCTCGTCGACGGGCCGGAGGATCGGAGTCACTGCCATGTGCTGGCCTCCCTGTGTTGGGTCATGCGCGGCCCACCGGGCGGATGTCCGACGGGGGTGATGCCCTGCCCCGGAAGGGACGGGAGCCTTTGGGACGGCGGAACGCAGTGGATCGCGCCCCTCATGACGCCTCAAGCGCGCGGCGGGCAGCACTTGCCTCGTTCTCGGGCGCGGGAACACAGTTGGGGCATGAACAGGGGGGCATGGCCTGCGACTCGGATGTGTTCACGAAGGCGGTGGGCTCATAGTCCACGACCCGAAGCTCCCGCTCGACACCCGTATCCCGGTTCACCACGTACACGCGAAGCATCAACACATCTGCCACCGCCCTGTGGCCCGTCCGCCCAGCAATGGTCCGATCGCCAACCCACCGAACACGTCCGTCACGCCCCCTTGCCCACGGCTGACCGTCACCCTTCTGGTTTACCGGCAGAGACCTGACCACGTAGGGGCACGCATAGGGGCATCCTGGTCCTATGGACGTCGGGCTCTTGATCCGTGATCTCCGAAAGCAACACAGTTGGTCCCAGGGCCGATTGGCTGATGAGCTGAACGCGGCCAATGGTTACAGGACCAACGTCACCCGCGAAGAGGTGAGCCGGTGGGAGCGGGGCAAGGTCACGCCCGGCCCATGGTGGCTCACCCGGTTGGCCACGGTCCTACAGGTGCCACTAGCCATACTGGAGAACCCCGCCATGTACCGACGTCAGTTCCTGACCACCGTCGCCGCAACGACGATTGCCCCGGTCGTCGGCAATGACCTGTTGTCGCACGGGTTCGCTTCCGCGCTCAAGGGCAAGCCCAGCGGGGACGCCTGGCAGAACACCCTTGAAACGTATGGCCGTGACTACATGTCGGCCGGTGCGGCCGAGCTCCAGCAGCGGCTCGCCGGCGATCTCGTCGTGTTGCAGCAGCAGTTGGACACCCCGGAGATGTGGCAGGTGGCCGCGCGCATGGCCACGCTGTACGCCAAGACCTACCCCGGTTCCGACGGCACCAAGGCCGTGGACTGGTACCGGCTCGCGGCCGAAGCGGCGGACCGTTCCGGGGACACGCAGACCCGCGTCTGGGTCCGGGGCCGCGCTGCCATCGCCCTCGGGTACGAGGGGGCCGCGCTCCCCGTGGCAGGACGCTTCGCGGACGCTGCCCTTGACCTGTCCGACAAGCCGTCACTTGGCAGGCTCAACGCCGTCATGGGCAAGGCCCACGCTGCGGTGAACCAGGGCGACCGGGCCACCGCCCGCGCACTGCTGGACGAGGGGCAGCGGGTGTTCGACGTGGCCGCGTCCGGCGACCGGGAGGAGTCGGACTACGCCGTGCCGGAGTGGCGTATGAACGTCTTCGTCTCCCTCCTTGCGGCACGTCTCGGCGACGAGCAGCGGGCGGTGAAGGCCCAGGACCGGGCCGCGGCGCTGCTCCCCGCCAGCCTGCCCCGCTTTCGCACGCACCTCGAAATGCACCGAGGGCTGATGCTGGCGCGAGCCGGGGACAGGGCCGGCGGGGCCGCCTACGCGCAGAGCGCACTGGACCGGTTGCCGCCGGAGAAGCACTCGCTGACGCTCCGCATGCTGATGGACGAGATCCGAGCCTGACGAGACTGACGCCTGCGGCTTGCCGACGGCAGGGCATTGCGCCCCGGGCCGGGCGTGTGGGTGATGTGTTCGCAGGTCAGCTATCCGCGATGGCCGCGTGCAGGGCCAAGGCTGTGGCGAGCGTGGCGCCGCCCAGCTCGATACCGGCCAGGAGCTCGATATCGGCCAGGAGCTCGGTCCCGGACG
>Ga0302314_10009632_pt1 | contig 17038 bp, 11 predicted proteins | sample III_Palsa_N2_3_FD_200533 | JGI IMG/M metagenome (GOLD analysis project Ga0302314, IMG submission 200533) | Peat permafrost microbial communities from Stordalen Mire near Abisko, Sweden - III_Palsa_N2_3 | ecosystem: Environmental > Terrestrial > Soil > Palsa > Peat permafrost | place: Sweden...
TGACCGCGCAGGGGACGGCCGAGCAGCGGCTCACCGAGCGCGTGCAGGCGGCCAACCGCCGGATCTACGAGACCGCGCACCGCAAGCTCGAGCACGAGGGAATGGGGACGACCCTGACCGCCGTGTACCTGGACGAGTCCAATCTGGCGGTCGCGCACGTCGGCGACAGCCGTGCCTACATCTTCCGTGACGGCGAGCTGGTGCGCCTGACCCACGATCACTCGCTGGTGGAGGAACTGATCCGTCGCGGCAAGCTCACGCCCGAGCAGGCCGCCGCGCACCCGCAGCGGTCGATCATCACGCGGGCGCTCGGGATCGAGCCGGAGGTGGAGGTCGACACCTGGAGCTACCCGATGCGGGCCGGCGACGTTGTGCTGCTCTGCTCCGACGGCCTCACGTCGATGATCTCAGAGCCCCAGATCGCGTCGGCGCTGGCCGCCGGGCCCGATCTCGATCACGCGGGCGAGCGGCTGATCGCCGAGGCAAACGAGGCCGGCGGGCGTGACAACATCACCGTCGTCCTGTTTCGGCTCGAGGACGTCGACGCCGACGATCGTCCCGCCGCTGAGGCCACTGCGGTCAACCTGCGCCCGGTTGCTCAGCCGGGAGTCGATCGTCCGGCGGGCGCGGACGGCGACGGCGATGGCGATGGCAGGACGCGCGTGCAGCAGGTCATCCGGTCCGACGCTTCGGTCCCCGCAGCGCCCGCCCCGCGGACGACCAGCTCACCGCAGCCGCCGCGGACCCCGCGCCTGGCCCGAACCCAGGGGCGGCCGCCACCGATTCGATCCGAGCGCGGTCGCAGCGTCAAGTTCAGGGTGACGGCGACGCTCCTCTCGCTGGCGGTCGTGCTGCTGCTGGTCGGGGGCGGCGGCTATCTGGCGACACGCCAGCTGTACTTCATCGGCACCAACGCCGATGGACTCGTGACGCTCTACGACGGTCTGCCCTACGACTTCCTCGGGGTCCCGCTGTGGGAGCAGAGCTACGTCTCGGGACTGCCCGCCTCACTGGTCCCAGCCAAGCAGCGCACGCAGCTGCTCAACCACGACCTGCGCTCCCAGAAGAACTCGATCGCGTTGATCCGCGCGGCGGAACTCGGTGACCTGCCTCGATGAGCGCTCGCAACCGGGAGCTGATGGGGCTGTTGCCGGCCTCGCTGCTGATCACGGCCGGGTTCGCCGGCGTCTTCATCCAGCGCAAGTCCGAGCTGACCAACGCCTCGCTCACCTACGGCGCGATCTTTCTCGGCCTGTGCCTGGCCGCGCACGTGTTCATCCGGATCACGCTGCCCTACGCCGACCCGTATCTGTTCCCGCTCGTATCCGTGCTGGCGAGCTTCGGGCTGGTGATGATCTACCGGATCAGCTCCGACGACGCGCGCCAGCAGGCGCAGTGGTTCGTGATCGGGCTGCTGCTGTTCGCGGCCACCGTGATCGCGTTCCGCGACTACCGCAAACTCGAGCAGTACCGCTACGTGATCGTCTCGATCTCGTTGCTGCTGTTGATCCTGCCGCGCCTGCCCGGCATCGGCGAACAGGTCAACGGCGCCTACCTGGGGATCAAGATCCCGGGCACCTCAGGCTTTCAGCCGACCGAGTTCTCGAAGGTCGGGCTGGTCGTGTTCCTGGCCAGCTACCTGCGCGACACCCGGCAGGTGATGGTCCAGGGCGCGCGCCGGGTGCTCGGCGTCACGCTCCCGCCGCTCAAACATTTCGGGCCGGTGCTCGTGATCTGGGGGATCGCGATGCTGATCCTGTTCGTGCTGTCGGACATCGGCTCGTCGCTGATGTTCTACGGAGCGCTGCTGGCGATGCTCTACGTCGCGACCGGCCGGCTGTCGTTCGTCGTCGTCGGACTGATCGCGTTCGGGCTCGGCGCGTGGTTCCTCGGCACTCACATCTCCCATGTGCACGCCCGCTTCGAGGACTGGCAGCACCCGTTTCAGGCGAGCATCTACAACGCCAACCTCGGCAGCTACCAGCTCGCGAACGGCCTGTTCGCCCAGGCGGCCGGGGGCGTCTTCGGCCAGGGTTTCGGCCAGTCGATCCTGACGACGGCGGGCGGCGCCCCGCTGATCCCCGAGCCCCAGACCGACATGATCTACGCGGTGATCACGTCCGAGCTGGGGCTGTTCGGCGCGGTCGGCGTGCTGCTCACGTACCTGCTGTTCGTCTACCGCGGGTTCAAGGTCGCGATCCTCGCCCGAGATTCGTTCTCCAAGCTGCTGGCGACGGGCCTGTCGGCCGTGTTCGCGCTACAGGTGTTCGTGATCGTCGGCGGCGTCACCAAGGCGATCCCGCTGACCGGCGTGACGCTGCCGTTCATCTCCTACGGCGGCGCCTCGATCGTCGCCAACTTCGTGCTGGTGGCGCTGCTACTGCTCGTCTCAGACCGGGCTCGCCGGCCGGTGGTGCGACGGTGAACAGCCAGATCACCAAGCTGTTCGCCGTGATCGTGCTCCTGTTCGCGGTCCTGATCTACTTCACGAGCCGTTGGACGGTGTTCTCGGCGACCGCGCTGAACGACAACCCGCGGAACTCGCGGCCGCTGATCGCGCAGCTGCGGATCAAGCGCGGCGAGATCCTCGCCGACGACGGGACCGTGCTGGCGAAGTCGGTCAAAGCCGGGCACGGGACGTGGACGCGGACCTATCCGCAGGGGTCGCTGTTCAGCCAGGCGGTCGGCTTCTCGGAGCCGTCGGCGGGCGACGAGGCCGGGCTCGAGGTCTCCCAGGCGAAGTATCTGCGCGGCAGCCCGAGCTCGATCAGCACCCTGTTCGGCACCGCCTCGACCTCGACCCAGATCGGCAACGACGTCCACACGACGCTCGACCCCGGCGCCCAGAAGACCGCCCGCCAGGCGCTCGACGGACAGGCCGGCTCGGTGGTGGCGTTGAACCCGCGCACGGGGGCGGTGCTGGCGATGTACTCGAACCCCAGCTACGACGACAACCACCCATCGCCCGACAAGCAGTGCGAGGCCGACGGCTGCCTGGTCAACCGGGCGGTGAACAGCCGGTACCCGCCGGGCTCGACGTTCAAGATCGTGACCGCCGCGGCCGCGATCAACACGGGCGACTACACGCCGAACTCGATCGTCGACGGCAACTCGCCGGTGACCGTGTCGGGCGTGCCGCTGTCCAACGACGGTAACCAGAGCTTCGGGAACATCACGCTGACCGAGGCGCTGACGGAGTCGGTCAACACCGTCTGGGCGCCGGTCGCCGAGCACGTCGGGATCAAGACGATGACCGAGTACATGAAGCGGTTCGGCTTCTACGCAAAGCCTCCGCTGGACTACCCGGCGGACGAGATGACGCCGAGCTTCGTCCAGTCTCCAGGGGGCCAGGCCTATCCGCCCGGGTCCCAGGACGAGGACATCGGCCGGATCGGGATCGGGCAGGGCGGCGTGCTCGTGACGCCGCTGCAGATGGCGATGGTCGCCGCGGCGGTCGCCAACGACGGCCGGCTGATGGTCCCGCACCTGGTCTCAAGCGTCGTCGCGCCGGATGGCCGCACGGTCACGACCGTCTCGCCGAAGCTCTATCACCAGGTGATGAGCGCCAAGACCGCGCAGGAGATCAACCTGATGATGCGCACGGTGGTCGACGAGGGAACGGGTACCGCGGCTCAGCTCGGCACCGGGATCCAGTTCGCCGGCAAGACCGGCACCGCCTCGGTCGGCCCCGCCGGGCTGGGTGAGACCCAACCGTGGTTCATCGGCTTTGCGCCCGCCGACGACCCGAAGGTCGCCGTTGCGGTCGACCTCGAGCGCTCGGACTCCGGGCAGGCGGGTGGCGCGGTGGCGGCGCCGATCGCCCGGGACGTCGTGCAGACGCTGTTGACGGAGGGGAAGTAATGCGTTCTCGCTCGCCATCGGCCGTGAGACGAGGATGATGGGAGCGATGCGTCTGAGGGCCCACGACCGGAGAGCCCGTTAGCGATGGCCGGGATCGCCCGCGACACGCTGATCGACGGCCGCTACCGGGTGGTGCGCCGGCTCGGCACCGGCGGCATGGCCGAGGTGTTCCTGGCCGAGGACCAGCAGCTCGGTCGCAAGGTCGCGTTGAAGCTGCTGCACCGCCGGTTCGCCGAGGATCCCGGGTTCGTCGAGCGGTTCCGGCGTGAGGCGCAGGCGGCCGCCGGGCTCCAGCACCAGAACGTCGTCTCGGTGTATGACCGCGGCGAGTTCGAGGACACGTACTACATCGCGATGGAGTACCTGCCCGGCCGGTCGCTCAAGCAGCTGATCCGCGACGAGGCGCCGCTCGAGCCGGTCCGCGCGATCGACATCGCGATCCAGATCCTGCGCGCAGCCCGCTTCGCCCATCGCCGCGGGATCATCCACCGCGACCTCAAGCCCCACAACGTGATCGTCGACGACTCCGACCACGCCAAGGTGACCGACTTCGGGATCGCGCGCGCGGGCGCCTCGGACATGACCGAGACCGGCTCGATCATGGGCACCGCGCAGTACCTCTCGCCTGAGCAGGCCCAGGGCCACTCGGTCAACGCTCAGTCCGACCTGTACTCGATCGGGGTGGTCCTGTACGAGATGCTGACCGCCCGGGTGCCGTTCGACGGCGAGTCGGCGGTGACGATCGCGCTCAAGCACGTGTCCGAGGCGCCGATCCCGCCGTCGCGGTACAACCCGAGGGTCACCCCCGAACTCGAGCAGACGGTGCTGTGGACGCTGAACAAGAACCCGGCCGACCGTCCGACCGACGCCGAGCAGCTGATCACGGTGTTGGAGCACTGCCGGGACGCGATCGTCGCCGGAAAGGCGGGCCAGCACACCGCCTCGATGGCTGCCGTCGCCGCCAGCGCCGCCGCCGGGATGCCGGTCGAGGGCATGCAGCAGCTGCAACCCCAGCCGATGCCGGGGGGTGGGCCGGAGCCCGGTGGATCGACGAACGGCTCCGGGCAGCTGCCGGTCGTCACCGATCCGGACGTCGTCGAGCCCGAGCCGCGTCGCCGGTGGCTGCCGTGGCTGCTGGGCCTGCTCGTGCTGCTGCTGGTGGCGGGAGCGGCGACCGCGGCGTACTTCCTCAGCCGCCCCAAGCAGCGAGTCGTGCCATACGTGGTGGGCCAACAGGTCCGGACCGCCGAGGCGCTGCTGACCAACGCAGGCTTCGCGACGGCCGAGGTCCGCGTCCAGAGCCACAAGCCGAGCGGGATCGTCGTCAACGAGGACCCGTCCGGCCGTAGCCACGCCGACAAGGGCTCGACCGTCACGCTGACGGTCTCCAGTGGCCAGGGCACGGTGATCGTGCCCAACGTCCAGGGCGAGAGCCAGGCCGCCGCGACCGCCGCGCTCAAGAAGGTCCATCTGAAGGTGGCCCGGGTCGTGCCGCAGGCCTCCAGCGGGACCCCGGCGGGCCAGGCGATCAAGACCAGCCCGCCGCCCGCCGCGAGCGTGCCGCGGGGGACCCCGGTGACGTTGTTCATGTCGACCGGTCCGCCGCAGCAGAAGGTGCCAGGGGTCGTCGGCGACACCGCCCAGGCGGCCAGCTCGACGCTGACCGCCGCCGGATTCACGGTCAACACCGAGTCAAAGACGACCGGCTCGCAGGCGTCGGGCACGGTGCTCAGCCAGGATCCGGGTCCCGGCGCGACCGCGACCCACGGCTCGACCGTGACGATCGTGATCGCTCGGGCGCCCGCCAAGGCGACCGTGCCGGCGGTCACGGGCGACACGACCGGGCAGGCCGAGCAGGCGATCCAGGCCGCGGGCCTCGTCGCCCACACGACGACGCGGTCGGTCACCGAACCGGTCAAGGTCGGCACGGTCCTCACCCAGTCGCCGCCCGGCGGCTCACAGCGGGCGAAGGGCTCGACGGTGACGATCGTGATCGGAATCGCCGCCAGTTCGTCGTCGTCCTCGTCGAGCAGTTCTTCCTCGTCCTCGTCGTCGAGCAGTTCGGCGTCGTCATCGACGACCACCTCGAAGACTTCGACCGCGCCGGGCGGTTAGGTGTAGAGCGAGATCTCGTTGACCCCGACCGAGCTGTGGTCGTTCAGCGCGGTGATCCAGACCAGGTAGTACTGGTAGCGCACGTGGGCGGTCCGCAGGCGGATCGTCTGCGTGGCCTTGACGGACGCGACCGTCGCGAGCCGGTGCCAGCCGCCGGGCCCGGAGTTGAACGTGTTCGGATTGGGCGTCTGGTTGGTCGCGTAGATCTGGACCGAGTAGCCCGGCGTGGAGGTGTGCAGCACCATCGAGCCGGCCGCGACGGGCGGCTTGTAGGTCACGTACAGCCCGACGCCCGGCTTGCCGAGCACGTCGCCGTCGTAGGTCTCGGTCACCCAGGCGGTCGACAGGTCGCCGTCGATGGCGAGGTTGTCGAGGCTCGGGTTCTGGTTCTTGGGACCGGACAAGGCGTCGGGGTTGTAGTCGTGCGCGCACGTCGAACAGGGGGTGATCAGATGCGGCGTGCCCTTCGGCGCATGCTGCAGGGGTGGCGCGCCCGGGCTCCCGTGATGGGTGCGGCCGGCCAGGAACACGAGCACCCCGGCGACGATCGCGGCGACGAGGATCACCGCCAACCCCAGGTACCAGGGGTGACGCAGGCGCAGCGGCAGCCGACGCTGGGTGCTCGCGGGCAGCGTCCGGATCACCGACGTCGCCTCGGCGTTGAGGTTGGCGCCGGCGCGCGCGGTCTCCAGTTCGAGCACGTCCTCGAGATCGGCGATCAGCTCCGCGTCGTCGGCGTAGCGGTCGGATTCGCGCTTGGCGGTGGCGGTCTCGACGACCGAGGCCAGCGCGGCCGAGACCTCCGGCCGTTTGACCTGGACGTCGGGGAGCTCCTCGCGGACGTGCTTCATCGCGACCGCGACCTGGCTCTCGCCACCGAACGGAACCTCGCCGGTCAGCATCTCGTAGAGCACGACGCCGAGCGAGTACAGGTCCGACTGACCCGTGGTGTGGCGTCCGAGCGCCTGCTCGGGGGAGACGTAGTCGGTCGTGCCCAGCACGCGCCCGTCGGCGGTCAGCCCGTCCTCCTCGAGCGTGCGGGCGATCCCGAAGTCGGTCACCTTGGCCGATCCCTCGTGGTCGATCAGCACGTTCTGGGGTTTGACGTCGCGGTGGACGATGTGCTGGGCGTGGGCGAGTCCGAGCGCCCGTGCGATCTCGATCGCGTACGCGATCGCCTCGGTGATCGGTAGCCGCCCGTTGCGGCGGATCCGGTCCTTGAGCGTCTCGCCCTCGACGTACTCGAGCACGATGTACGGTCGGGGGTGGGTGGGATCCCCATCATCTCCGGTGTCGATCACGGCGACGATGTGCGGGTGCGACAGCCGCGCCACCGCGCGCGCCTCGCGCCGGAAGCGCTCGAGCTGGTCGGAATCGGTCGCCACCTCGCGATGCATCAGCTTGACCGCCACCCGGCGCTCGAGCGTCTCGTCGAACGCCCGGTACACGGTCGACATGCCGCCGGCCGCGATCCGCGCCTCGAGCCGGTAGCGGCCGCTGAGGCTCGTTCCGAGCATCGTGCTCATCGGTCAGACCGGGGGTCGACTCTGGTGCCCACTGAACGTCTTATTTTGCGCCATCCGACAAGCGGCCCGGCTCGGTCGGGCCCGGCTCGTCGATGACGATGCCGCCCCGGTCGGTGCGTCTGTTGGCAGAGGCCGGCCGGCCCCAGCGCGCCCATGGTCTGAGATTGTCGTCGACACGCCGGACCGGCCGCTTGCGCGCGCTCGCCGACGGCCGGTTGCGCCCTCGCCTTGATCGCGCCCTCAGCCGCGCGCCGCGCGCGCCAGGGCGACGCCGCCGAGCGCCAGCCGGTAGCCCCAGTACGGCGCCAACGAGCGGTCGCGCTCGACCTGCCTGATCACCCGCGTCGACAGCAGCGTCGAGGCGAACGAGGCGGCGGCCCCGGCCGCGAAGGGCAGCCCCGTTGCCGGCGGCAGCCCGCGGCGCGCCAACCGCAGCGACTTCAGACCGGTGGCACCGCCGATCACCGGCAGCGCGAGCAGTCGTGAGAGCCGGTTTGCATCCTCACGGGAAAAGCGCCGCAGGCGGCCGGCGGTCAGCGTGGCGCCGTTGCGTGAGACGCCCGGATACAACGCGCACGCCTGGGCGATCCCCAGCCACGCCGCGTCGGACCAGCCGGCGTCGTCCGCGGGCCGTTGCTGAGGGCGGCGGTCGGCGAGCCCCATCGCCACTGCGCCGCCGATCATCCCGGCCGCGATCGTCGCGGGGGTGCCGAGCCGCCGCTCGATCGGCCCCTCCAGCGTGAGGCCGACCAGCGCGGCCGGCGCCGAGGCGACCGCCAGCCAGCCCGCCCGGCGAAGCGTCATCCCGGTCACGGTCTCGGTGACCTCGGCGCGCAGCGTGATCAGCAGCGCCGCCGCGGTCCCCGCGTGCAGCGCGACCTCGAACGCCTTGCGGACATCGGGATCGGCCCGCGCGTAGTCCCAGCGCAACAGCCACGGGACCAGCGCGACGTGCCCCGAGGAGGAGATCGGCATCAGCTCGGCGGGCCCGTGCAGCGCCCCGAGGGCGATCGCCTCGGCGAGCTTGACCTGCGGGCGGGCGAGCTCGGGCGTGCCCTCATCGGCCGCTCCGTGCCCGGCGGTTGGCGGCGGAGTCTCGGCGGGCGCTCGGGTGTCAGTCGGCGACGACATCGACCGGCCGCTCAGACGATGAGCGATCGCGACCGGAGCGGACGCGCTGCACGTGGCGGTAGATCAGGTAGGCGATCACGACCAGCAGGATCGCGAGCGCCGCGTAGTCGACGTAGTCGAGGTGGTTGCGCCACTTGGGCCACTCGCTGCCGACCGCGTCGCCCAGCAGCGCCAGCCCGGTGATCCAGCCGATCGAACCGAGCGCGGAGAAGGCGAGGCAGCGTCCGAACGGCATCCGCGCGACGCCGGCCGAGTAGGGGAACACGATCCGGATCAGCGGGGTGAAGCGACCGGCCAACATCACCGGCGAGCCCCAGCGGTCGAACCAGCGGTGGGCCCGATCGAGATCCGCGGTCGAGACATGGACCTTCGAGCCATGGCGCTCGACCAGCTCACGGCCGCCGATCCGGCCGATCCAGTAGGCGATCGTGACGCCGATCACGTCCCCGATCACCCCCGCCAGGACGATCCCGAGCAGCGTCAGCTTGCCGTTGTGGACGTCGAAGCCCGCGAACAGCATCGGCGCCTCGGTCCCCGGCACGGCGATCACGCCGGAGACCAGGACCATCAGCCCGACCCCGGTGTACCCGAGGTGATTGATGATATGTGTAGCCAGCGTGACCAGCCCGCTGGTCACCGAGGCGAAGGCGATGAACACCGCCGCCAAGCGTAGCGGGCGGCGATGAGGCGAGAATGAGCGCTGCGGTGCCACCCGCGCGGCAGCCGCGGCGCCTGCTGGAATGCGCCGATGCAACGTCGAGCCCGATCGGGAGCTGCGTGAGCTGGGCAAGCCGCTTTCGCGTGCGTCAATACGTCACCGGCAGTCTATGGGTGGTGCCGCTGGTTGGCGCGGTCCTCGGCGTCGTGCTTGGGAGCGTGGACGTGCTCGTCGACCGCTCCGTGCACCTCCCCGCCGAGTTCACCTATTCCGCGTCGACGGCGAGCACGGTGTTGTCGTCGATCGTTGGCGGCGCCGCCGCGCTCACCGGGTTCGTGGTGACGGTGACGGTCCTCGTCGTGCAGATGGCGACGCAGACGTTCTCGGCGCGGTACATGCGGCTGTGGTACCGGGACCGGGTGCTCAAGGCGCTGTTGGCGCTACTGGTCGCCGCACTGTCGTTCTCATTCACGCTGTTGCGCCACGTCGAGCACAAGTTCGTTCCGAATCTGGGGACCTCGATCGCCGGGTTCCTGCTGCTGCTCGGCCTGATGCTGTTCGTGATCTTCCTGGACCGGATGCTGCACCGCCTGCGCCCGGTCGCCGTGGCGGCGCTCGTGTCCGACTACCTGGAGCGGGACTTCACGCGCCTGATCGCGACGCTGACCGCGCCCGAGATCTTCTGGGGTCGCCCGGGTGAGACCGGCGGCACGCCGCAGCTGGTCGCGCGCTGCGCGCGGCGGGGTGCGATCCAGGCGATTGACGTCGCCGGCCTGCATTCGTGGGCGTTGAGCCACGACCGCCTGGTGGTCGTCCGGCACGCGGTCGGCGACTTCGTGTCCGCACAGGCAGTGCTGATCGAGGTCTTCGGCGACGGGCCGGCCGACCCGGGCGATGAGCAGCGGCTGCGGCGGATGGTCGTGCTCGGCGTCGAGCGGACGATCGAGCAGGATCCCGGGTTCGCGATCCGGATCATGGTCGACATCGCCGATAAGGCGCTGTCGGCGGCGATCAACGACCCGACAACCGCCGTACAGGTGATCAACTACTTGGGCGAGAGCCTGCGGATGATCGGCACCGCCGACGTCTCCGAGTCGCGCTTCACGGGCGTCGCGGCGGAGCGTCGCGGCGTCGTGATCCCGGTGCGCAGCTGGGAGGAGTATCTGGCGCTGGCCACGACCGAGATCCGCGACTACGGCGCGTCCTCGATCCAGGTGATTCGCCGCCTCCGCGCGATGCTCGAGGAACTGCTTGAGGAGCTCCCTGAGCGCCGCCGGGAGCCCGTGCGCGAGGAGCTCAGACGGCTCGCCGCGACCGTCGGGCGCAGCTTTGGCGAGTCGGTCGACCTCGATCGCGCGCGGATCGCCGATCCACAGGGGATGGGCGGCACCTCCCCGACGGGCTGAGTGGCCCGATTCGAGCCACTAAGGTGGCCGTCGAGATGGCGGTCCCGCTGTTTGACACCGACACCCCGCTCGCGCCCGTGCGCGAGGAGCTGATCAAGCGGATCGGCGATGTCGTGCGCTCGGGCCGGTTCGTGCTCGGCCCCGAGGTGGCGGCGTTCGAGCAGGAGTTCGCCGCCTATCTGGGCGTGGCGCATGTGGTCGGCGTCGCCAACGGAACCGACGCGCTGGCGATCGCACTGCGGGCGCTGGGCGTCAAGCCGGGCGACGACGTGGTCGTGCCGTCGCTGACGTTCTACGCCTCGGCCGAGGCGATCGCCGACATCGGCGCGCGGCCCGTGTTCTGCGACGTCGATCCCGACACCCGCAACGTCACCGTGGAGACCGTGCGGGCAGCGCTGACACCGAGGACGTCCGCGATCATGGCCGTCGATCTGTTCGGGGTTCCCGCGCCATGTGGCGAGCTGAAGCGTGAGCTCGGGCTGCCGGTGCTCGAGGATGCCGCCCAGGCCGCCGGCGCCACCGCTGACGGCCAGCGCGCCGGGGCGCTGGGTGACGCCGCCACGTTCTCGTTCTACCCCTCCAAGAACCTGCCCTGCTTCGGCGACGGCGGTGCGATCGCGACCGACGACGACCGGGTCGCCGAACTGGCGCGGCAGCTGCGCTTTCACGGCTCCCGGGACAAGGAGACGTTCGACTACGTGGGCTACAACTCGCGCCTGGACGCGATCCAGGCGACGGTCCTGCGGTTGCTGTTGGGCCAGCTGGACGAGTGGGCCGACGGCCGCCGCGCGGGCGCCCGTGCGTATCTGGAGGCGGGCCTGGAGCAGCACGTCACGGTGCCGCGGCCACAGCCGGGCGCCGACCCCGCCTGGCACCTGTACGTCGTCACCCACCCGCGTGCGGACGCGCTGTTGCAAGTGCTCAATGGCGCCGGGGTCCAGGCCCGCGCCTACTACCGCCGGCAGTGCCACCATCAGCCGTCGATGGCGCCGTTCATCGATGCGGCCCCGTCTCTGCCGGTGACCGAAGCGCTCGGCGCAAGCAACATCGCGCTGCCGATCAGCCCGGTGCTCGGCGCCGTGCAGGCGCGTGAGGTGGTCGCCGCGATCGCCTCGGCGGCCTGACCGGTCGGGGGTCTTCATCAATGCGCGTCTGGGTCGATCTGACCAACTCGCCGCACGTGCTGGTGCTGCGGCCGGTGATCGAGCAGCTGCGTCGCGAGGGTCACGAGGTGCAGGTCACCGCCCGTGACTTCGCGCAGACGCTGGCGCTGTGTGACCGGTTCGGGATCGGCCACATCGATATCGGCGAGCATCGCGGCGCGCGGCTGTCCGACAAGGCCCGCGGCCTGTTCGTCCGCTCCGGCGCGCTCACGCGGTGGGCGTCGGGCCGCGGCTTTGCGCTGGCGATCGGCCACGGCTCCAACGACATCACGGTCGCGGCGGCCTTGCTGCGGATCCCGTGCTCGACGACGTTCGACTACGAGTGGGCGACGGTCCAGCACAACGTCAACTGCCGCCTGGCGCAGGCCGTCGTCGTCCCCGACGCGATCCCGCCGGAGCGATTCGATCGCTACGGGGCACGCGGCAAACTGCATCCGTACGCGGGGCTCAAGGAGGAGTACTACCTGGCCGACTTCGAGCCTTCACCGGCGGTGCTCGCCGAGCTGGGGTTGGATCCGGCGCAGCCGATCGTCGTCGTGCGCACGCCGCCGGCGGTGTCGCTGTATCACCGCTTCGAGAACGACCTGTTCGGCGCGGTGCTGGAGCGTCTGCGCGGCAGCCAGGCGGTGGTGCTGCCGCGCACGCCTGAGCAGCGGGCCCAGTTGGTGGCGCGCGGCGGCTTGGTGATCCCCGAGCGCGCGATCGACGCCCAGTCGCTGATCGCCTACGCCGATCTGGTCGTGTCAGCGGGCGGCACGATGAACCGCGAGGCGGTCGCGCTCGGGACGCCGGTGTTCACGGTGTTCGAGGGACGGCTGGGCGCGGTCGACGAGCGTCTGATCGCCGACGGCCGGCTGCGTCGGCTGCAATCGCCCGATCAGGTCGTGGTCGCCAAGCGAGACGCGGCCACGCCTGCCTCAGGCGCGGCCGAGCGGATCCGGCGCGATCCGGCGGTTTTCACGCGGCTGCTGTGCGCGCCGGTGGTCGGCCGCCGCGGACGCGGTTAGTGTCCGCTTAGGTTGGCCAGGACCATCTGTCAGGTTGCCGAAGTCAATCGGCACGCCTGTTACCGTGCCCGGAGCCTCGTGTCAGACACCACGCTAGAGACGCCGCATACCTCCGGGTCCGGGGGGGATGGAAGCTCGTCCGCCAGCGAACCGGCGACGGGCTCTCAGCCGTTCCTGTTGCGTCATATCTGGTGGTTCGTGGTGGTCGCGGAGATCGTGATCTCGGGCGTGGTCGCTCGCGTCGCCGACACCCGCCCGGGCTATGACCCATACGGCTGGCTGATCTGGGGGTATCAGACGATCCACGGCAGCCTCAGCCTCGCCGGCGCGCCGTCGTGGAAGCCGCTGCCGCTGATCGTGACCGCGCCGGCGGCGCTGTTCGGCAACCACCTGCAGCTGTGGATCTGGATGACCGTTTCGATCGCGGTGTCGCTCTCGGGCACGATCTTCGCCGCGCGGATCGCGTTCAAGGTCGTCAACCGTGACGGCAACTATCTCTACCCGGCGATTCTGGCGGCGCTGTTTGCCGGTTTCGGGATCTACGGGATCCAGGACAACATCAACGGGACGCTGGACCCGTACCTGCACTACCTGCTCAGCCATCAGTCGGACACGATGATCGTGTCCTTGATCCTGGCGGCAATCGACTTCCACATGCAGGGCAAGCGCCGGTTGGCGATGCTGTTCATCCTGCTGGGTGGACTGGGCCGCCCCGAGGACTGGCCGATCCTGTTTTTGTACTCGAGCTGGTGCTGGTGCTACCGCCGTGACCTGCGCTGGTACATCGTTGGCGTCTGGCTGGTGCTGTTGTTCGCCTGGTTTGGTGTGCCCGGGATCACGAACGGACGACCGTTCGTCGCCTATCAGCTCGCCCAGGACTCGCCGCGGGCGATCACCGGCGGCAAGGTCGGCGGCACGATCCTGCGGTTCACCGCGCTGAACCTGTGGCCGGTGTGGGTGCTGGCACTGATCGCGCTCGGCTGGTCGCTGATCTGGGCGGTGCCGCGGCTGGCGCGGGCCGGGGTGCGACAGCTGATCCCGCGCCGCGGCAGGTGGTTGCCGCACGCCGACGAGCGGCTGCTGGCGGTGCTGCGGTCCGACCAGGCGCTGGTGATCGGGCTGGGGTTCTGCATCGTCCTGTGGGTCTTGGTGGAGATCGCGTTCGCGCTGCTGGGCACGCCGGCGGTCCCGCGCTACATGTTCGAGCCGGCCGTCGGCGCGGTGCTGCTGGCCGGAATCGGGATCGGCTGGCTGGTCCGCGAGCTGCCCCAACGGGTGCACGTGCCGTGGCCGGCGGGCACCGTCGTCGGCGTCGCGCTGCTGGTGTGCCTGATCCCGGGCCTGCACCACCGCGCCCAGATCGAGCATCGCGACCTCGTCTCGCAGAAGGGGCGCACGCACCAGTTCAATGAGCTGTCGGGCTTCATCAAGGCGATCGGCGGCTATCAGGCGGTCCGGGACTGTGGCACCCCGGTGACCGACATCGAGCACGTCTCGCTGCTCGGCTGGCTGACGCACCTCAACGACGGCAACGTCGGACACCAGCCGCAGAAGGAGCTGCACATGCGCCACACGCCGATCGTGCTGTTCACGGCGCTGCCCGACGGCTGGGCGGCGTGGCCGTGGCACACGCAGCGATCCAAGCTCGCCGTCTGCCAGCGGATGAAGGGCGTCTGGACGTACCCGAACAACAGCACCGGCGGGACGCTGTCGGTCAATCGCACGCCGCCGATTCCGACCCCGCCGATCCCCGACACCCCGACGCCGGGCTGATGCTCGGCGGCCGCGGGTACCGGCTCTAGACTTTTCGACGCATGCGCCGACGGATCAGATCCGCGGCCTTTCCCGTACACCGGCACGCGCTGCCGCAGTTGGTGGTGGACGGTGTGCTGGTCGCGCTCGCGTACCTCCTGGCTTTCTGGCTGCGCTTCGCCGGGCATCCCTGGGGAACGCAGATCCGCTACCACGGGCCCGACGGCCGGACGCATCTCGGCTATGACCATCGCTACCGGCTGCTGTTCACCCACACCTGCTGGTGGGTCGTGATCCTCGTGCTGGCGGCGCTGATGGTGTTCGGGCAGTACGAGCGTCTCTGGCGGTTCGTCGGCCAGCGTGACTACGAGGCGGTGCTCAAGGGCGTCGTGCTGGCGACGCTGGTGGCGGTCACGCTGATCGCGCTGATCCATCCGGTGACGGTCGCGGCCGGACTGCACGGGTCCCCGGGCAACTGGTTCGCGCTCGGCACGACGAACCCGTACCTGCCCGCCAGCGTGATCGCGCTGTTCCTGCTCCTGTCGATGGCGCTGCTGCTCGGCGCCCGGTTCGCCGTGCAGCTGGTGACCGACGGCCGGGTGCGCCTGTTCGGTGCCGATGCCGGCGCGCAGGAGGTGCTGATCGTCGGCGGCGGGGACGGGGGACGCCTGGTCGTCCGTGAGCTGCTGCGCAACAAGTCGCTCGGACTGCGTCCGATCGGGTTCCTCGACGACGACCCGTCCAAGCAGAAGATCAAGGACGAGCATGGCCTCAAGGTGCTGGGCACCACGCGGGAGGACGACCTGGCGCGGGTGCTGGACGACACCGAGCCTGACGAGGTCGTGATCGCGATCCCGTCCGCGCCCGGCGTGCTACGCGCGCGGGTCGTGACCGCTTGCCGTCAGCGGGGGATCCCGGTTCGCACCACCCCGACCGTGTTCGAGCTGCTGCGCGACGGGTCCGGGCGACTGGACCAGATCACGCGTCAGCTGCGCGAGATCCGTCTCGAGGACGTGCTCGGCCGCGAGCCGGTCTCCGAGCAGCTCGACGGTGCCTCTGACTACCTGCGCGGCCAGGTGGTGATGGTGACCGGCGCCGGCGGCTCGATCGGCGCCGAGCTCAGCCGCCAGATCGCCCGCATCGGCCCGCACCGGCTGGTACTGGTCGACCACGCCGAGGACAACCTGTTCGAGATCCACCGTGAGCTCGAGGAGGAGCGCCACGTCCGCACCTCGGTGCCGGTCGTCGCCGACTGCAAGCAGGAGGAACGGATGCGCGACGTGCTGGCCGAATACCGGCCGGCGGTCGTGTTCCACGCCGCCGCCTACAAGCACGTCTCGATGATGGAGCACAACCCGGTGGAGGCGATCCGCAACAACGCGCTCGGGACGCGGCTGGTCGCACGGCTGTGCGGCGAGCTGCATGTCTCGAGCTTCGTGCTGGTGTCGACCGACAAGGCGGTGCAGCCCGCGACCGTGATGGGCGCCTCCAAGGCGCTGGCCGAGTGGGCCGTCGAGGGCGAGGCGGCGCTCCACCCGCAGACTCGCTACGCGACCGTCCGGTTCGGCAACGTGCTCGGGTCCTCGGGCTCGGTCGTCCCGATCTTCCGCCGCCAGATCGAGGCCGGCGGCCCGGTGACCGTGACCGACAGCCGCATGACCCGGTTTTTCATGACGATCCCCGAGGCCGTCCAGCTGATCCTTCGCGCCGGCTCGCTGCGCGACGGCTCCGGCGAGGTGTTCGTGCTCGACATGGGCCAGCCGGTGCGGATCATGGACCTCGCCCAGGAGATGATCACGCTGTCGGGTCTGCGTCCCGGTGAGGACATCGCGATCGTCGAGGTCGGCGCCCGCAGCGGTGAGAAGTTCGCCGAGGACCTGTTCAATCACTCCTACGAGACCGCCGAGCCGACTTCGCAGGAGCGCATCCTGCGTGCCCGCCACGAGTTCCTGGATCCCGACTGGGTGCAGCAGATCTTCGCTGAGATCGACCTGCTCGTGCTGGCCGGCCAGACGTCGACGCTGGCGCAGCGGGTGGCCGAGCTCTCGCGCCTGCGGGTGACGCGCGCGCAGAGCGATCCGGAGGACGGCCCGTTGCGGACCGATGCAGCCGGATCGCCGGCGTCCCGCGCGGTCGGAGACGAAGGCGGCGGGGGCGCTCCGTAGACTGCCCGCGGATGATGGCTGCCCTGCCATATGCCCTGTCGGTTCACCACTTCATCTCGCGGGTGGGCGACTACGTCGGCTTTGCGGCGATCATCGCGGTCGCGATCATGGTGCTGCTGCTGTTTGCGCACGCCCGGGAGACGGCCGAGCTGCGACGTCGCGCCGAATACGCCGAGGACGAGCTGTCGGTTCTCCACGAGCGGGTGGAGTGGCTGCGTGGCGCCCAGCGGACCGCCGGCGTCCCGCAGGCGGGC
>Ga0302314_10009637_pt1 | contig 17031 bp, 20 predicted proteins | sample III_Palsa_N2_3_FD_200533 | JGI IMG/M metagenome (GOLD analysis project Ga0302314, IMG submission 200533) | Peat permafrost microbial communities from Stordalen Mire near Abisko, Sweden - III_Palsa_N2_3 | ecosystem: Environmental > Terrestrial > Soil > Palsa > Peat permafrost | place: Sweden...
AATGCTTCGCCCGCTTCGGCAGCCTCAATCTCCTCCTCGATCATTTCCATCTGATCGACCCGCTCCATCCGCCCGATTGGTTCGGCGCGGGCGGCTTCTGGGGCATCGTCTTCCTCCAGACCCTCCACCTTCTCCCGATTCTCTTTTTGAGCGTCCAGGCCGCGCTGGCGAACCTCGACCCCGCCCTCCATGACGCGGCGCGCAACCTCGGCGCGCGCAGCCTCACCGTCCTCCGCACCGTCACCCTGCCCTTGGCGCTCCCCGGCATCTTCGCGGGCGGCGCGATCGTCTTCGTCTCCGCCTTCACCGATCTGGGGACGCCGCTGATCTTCGATTTCCAGAGCACCGCGCCGACCCAGATCTACAACCTCGTCAACCAATCGGACAATCCCCTCGGCTACTGCCTCACCGTCGTCACCCTCGCGGTCGTCGCCGTCCTCTTCCTCTTGGCTCGCTGGGCCACCCGGGGCGACTACGCGATGCTCTCCCGCGCTTCGGCGGCGGGAGCGGATGGAGCGCGCAAACTCTCCCCGCTCGCCGGATGGGCCGCCACCCTCGGCGTCTCCCTCCTCATCTTCGTCTCGGTCCTTCCCCATCTCGGCGTGGTGATCCAATCGTTCGCGGCGAAGTGGTTCTTCACCGTCCTCCCCTCGCAATGGTCGGCCTCCTACTACCACGAGGTCTTCACCCTCCCGCTCACCGGTACCAGCCTGCAGAACTCCCTCGTCTACGCGGGCGCGGCCTCGCTCCTCGATCTCATCCTCGGCCTGGCCATCGCCCAGTTGCTCGTGCGGGAGAAATTCACAGGCCGCTCCCTCCTCGACGCCCTGGCGATGCTCCCGCTCGCCCTCCCCGGCCTCGTCACCGCCTTCGCCTTCCTGATCGCCTTCAGCCACGGCCCATTTCCCGTCTCCTCGCACGGCCTGGCCGCCGCAATCAACACCCTCTGGGTCGCCTGCTTCGATCCCCGCCGGAACCCGACCCTCCTCCTCGTCGTCGCCTACGCCCTCCACCGGCTCCCCTACCTGGTCCGCGCCGCCACCGCCGGGCTGGAGCAGATGTCAGTCGATCTCGAGCGGGCCTCCGCCAATCTCGGCGCGAAACCCTGGCAGACCCTCGCCCAGATCACCGTCCCCCTCATCGCCGCCAACCTGATCGCGGGCACCCTCCTCACCTTCGCCTTCTCCCTCCTCGACGTCAGCAACGGCATGGTCCTGGCCGAGGAATCGCGCTTCTACCCCCTCACCAAGGCGATCTACCAGCTCCTCGGCCGGATCACCCCGGAAGCGCCCGCGCTCGCCTGCGCCCTCGGCGTCGTGGCCATGGTCTTCCTGGGAGTGAGCCTCACCCTCGCCTCCCGGCTCCTCGGGAGGAAGACGGGGCAGCTCTTCCGGATGGGATAATCATCACTGGCGGCGGGCACAAAAAAAAGGCCAGCCGGAGAGGCTGGCCTTTTTGGAAAAAGAAGCGATCGAGCGATCGATTAGCTCGGACTGGTCGGATCAGCCGAAGTGACCGGATTGACCACCGCACCCGGATTGGTGCGGACATCGGAGCTGACGATGTTGCTGCTGCCGGAAAGCGGATCGTCCATGGTGAGCCCGCCGCCGGTGCCGGTCGGCTGCTGTTGTTGTTGCTGCTGCTGCTGCTGCTGAGTCTGCTGGGCGGGAGTGGTGCCGTTGTTGTCCGCCGTGGTAGTCGTCGAACTGGTGGTGGTGGTCGTAGTCGTCGTCGTGGTGGCGCCAGGGATGTTGCCACCGCTGGTGCTGGTGATCGGGGTCACCGTGTTGCCACCGCTCGCCGAGGTATTCGCCACCACCGGAGTGGTCACCGATTGCCCGTTGACCTTCACCGCGCCGGTGTAACCGGGATCGACGACCACATCGTGGCCGTCATTGGTCAGGGTGAGGGTGACGGCGCTGGTCTGATCCATCGAGATGTTGCGGCCATTGAGAGTGAAATCGACATCGGTCGGATGATCGGGATTCGAGGTGACGATCAGCGAGAGATTGCCGTTGGCGTCCTGGCCGTAGCTGACCTGGAAGGAATAGGCGCCGGAATCGATTGTCTTGCCGACGGTGGCGGTGGGGAGAGCGGCGACCTGGGTGCCATCGGGAGCGGTGATCACCAGCGTTTGGTTGGCTCCGATCTCGAATTTGAACGGTTTTTCCGCCGCCTGGACGGCGACGATGGAAAGTAGCGAAACTGCCGCCAGCAAAACCATCTGTTTAACCATATTTTTCATAGGAAATCTCCTGGCCCAAATGTTCCCCCTCTTTCCCCGGGTACGCAAGGAAAATGATTCAGCGCGGTGTTACAGGCGATTGGATTTTTTGCCTGGAAGAGAAGTGAGGGGGAAAGTGACGAAAAAGACTCGCAAGATCGCCCCGCTCGGCTTATCAAATCCCCTCCATGCATTTCACCCTGGGCCATTCCCCCGATCCGGACGACGCCTTCATGTTCTACGCCCTCGCCAAGGGCAAGATCGACGCCCGGGGCCACACCTTCGAGCACATCCTCCAGGACATCGAGACGTTGAACCAGAGGGCTTTCCGCGAGGAGCTCGACACCACCGCCTTCTCCATCCACGCCTACGCCTTCCTGACCGATAAATACGCCCTCCTCTCCAGCGGCGCCAGCATGGGGGACAACTACGGCCCCCGCCTCGTCGCCAAAAGGATGTACACCAAGGACGAAATCTCGAAGGCCCGGATCGCCATCCCCGGCAAGATGACCAGCGCCTTCCTCGCCCTCCAGCTCTATCTCGGCAAGAACGCCGAGCAGTTCACCTGGATCGAGACCCCCTTCGACCAGATCTTCGCGGCGGTCAAGGAAGGGAAGGCCGACGTCGGCCTCATCATCCACGAAGGCCAGCTCACCTACCAGGACGAGGGCCTCGTCCTCTGCCAGGATCTCGGCGCTTGGTGGTTCCAGGAGACCGGCGGCCTCCCGCTCCCCCTCGGCGGCAACGGCGTCAAGAAATCGCTCGGCAAGGCCACCTGCCACGAGATCTCCAAGATCATGAAGGAGAGCATTGCCTACGGCCTCGCCCACCGCAAGGAAGGGGTCGATTACGCCCTCCCCTTCGGTCGCGGCCTCGACACCCAGCTCGCCGACGACTTCATCGGCATGTACGTCAACGACCTCACCGTCGACTACGGCGAGCGGGGGAAGGCCGCGATCCGCGAATTCCTCGGCCGCGCCGCCAAGGCGAAGCTGATTCCGCCGGTGGCCGAGGTTGAGTTCGTCGACTAAGAGCCCGTCTAAAAAACCTCCTGTACAGTTAAGGATAGTTAAGGGATATGCTTGGCATGGCCAAGTACGAACCCTACCCGAGCGATTTTACAGAGGCGGAATGGAAACTGATCAGGCCGTTATTGCCTGAGGGAAGCAAATTGGGACGACCGCCGCGCTACGCCAGACGGGACGTGGTTGAGGCGATCTTCTACGTCGTGCGGGGCGGGATTGGATGGCGGATGCTTCCCCGCCATTTTCCTCCGTGGCGGATCGTCTATTACTACTACTTCAAGTGGCGGGAACAAGGCCATTGGCAGCGCATCCATCAGACCCTGGTCGAACGAAAGCGCCTGGCGGCGGGTAAAAAAAAAGCCCCACGGCTGCGATCCTCGACAGCCAGAGCGTTAAAACATCTGACCACCGAGGAGTGCGCGGCTACGATGCGGGAAAGAAGGTCACCGGAAGGAAGCGACATCTTCTGGTGGATACGCTGGGACTAATCCTGACGGCGGTGGTGCATCCGGCCGATGTTCAAGATCGGATGGGAGCCAAGCTGGTGCTCGAAAAGCTTCAATGGCCGTGGACGACGATCCGCAAAGTATGGGCCGACGGCGGCTACAGCGGCCAGCCGCTGGCCGATTGGGTGAAAGCATTGCGCCCCAGACGGCCTTGCAATTTGGAGATCGTTCCCAAACCGGCCAAGGGCTTCGCTGTCCTGCCCCGGCGCTGGGTGGTGGAGAGAACTTTCGGTTGGCTCGGCAAGTTCCGTCGCCTTGCCAAGGATTACGAAACCTCCACCGCTTCAAGCGAGGCTTTCATTTATATCGCTCAAGCTCGCCAACTCCTGGCTTCCCTTGCTAAATCAAGCCTCCAACCGACTTTTTAGACGGGCTCTAAGAGTGTTTTCAGTTTAGATTGGCTCAATCGGTCCCGTCCTTTTGGGGCTGCGCCCCTTTCCCCTGCTCGGACGCTGGGGCGCGGGAGAGCGATCCTGGGTTTCAGGTGGATCGCGTTTAATGGCAGATCTAGCGGGTTGATTGCGGGCGGGCCGGGATGCAAGGGGGAGATGGTGAGGCCGCTTCAAAGGGGGCTGTCGCCCCCCTTGATTACCTCCCGGCCATGCGAGTTAGTTTCCCCTGGGAACGATCTGCGCTACCGCGCAGGCATTCCCGAGCCCGCCTGCCGGCGGACGAGCAATAGACCCGCGCACGCTTCGCGGAAGCAATGTCTCGGGCTCTGCTTCCCGTGCATTATGGCTTGGGCTTGTGCAAGCGCCCGCCAAGCCGTATCGTACCCGCTCCCATGACCGCCCCCGTGACCCAACCGCTCACCATCGCGGGCCGGACCTTCCGCTCCCGGCTCCTGGTCGGCACCGGCAAATTCGCCTCCAACCAGGCGATGGTCGCCGCCCTTGAGGCGAGCGGCGCCGAGATCGTCACCGTCGCCCTCCGCCGCGCCGATCTCAGCGGCCAAGAGCATGCAGACCCCTTCGCCGATATCCTCACCCACATCGACCCGAAGAAATACCTCCTCCTCCCCAACACCAGCGGCGCCATGAACGCCGCCGAGGCCGTCCGCCTCGCCCGCCTCGCCGCCAGCGCGGGCCTGCCCATGTGGGTGAAGCTCGAGATCCATCCCGATCCCCGCTACCTCCTCCCCGATCCGGTCGAGACCTTCCTCGCCGCCGAGCAACTGGTGAAGGAAGGCTTCACCGTCCTCCCCTACATCAACGCCGATCCCGTCCTCGCCAAGCGCCTCCAGGACATCGGCACCGCCACCGTCATGCCCCTCGGCTCCCCCATCGGCACGAATCGCGGCCTCGAAACCCGCGCCCAATTGGAAATCATCATCGAGCAGGCCACCGTCCCCGTCATCGTCGATGCCGGCCTCGGCGCTCCCTCCCACGCCGCCGCCGCGCTCGAAATGGGAGCCGATGGCGTCCTCGTCAACACCGCCCTCGCCATCGCCCGCGATCCCTCCGCCATGTCCCACGCCTTCCGGCTCGCCGTCGAGGCGGGCCGGATCGCCTACGAGTCCGGCCTCGCCCCCGCCGCGCAGCAGGCCGCCGCCACCAGCCCGCTCACCGGCTTCCTCCACGCGGCTTAAGCTCGCGTGCCTTCCATGACCTTTTCCGAAACCTATCGCCAGGGCCTTCCCTCCAGCCCCGCGTTGCGCAAATTCGCCGCCCTCCTCGAACCCGCCTCCGACGCCGCCCTGGAAGCCAATGCCACGCAGGCTGCCCAGCTCACCCGCAAGCATTTCGGCCAGACCATGCGGCTCTTCGCCCCCCTCTACCTCTCCAACGAGTGCGTCAACATCTGCAAATACTGCGGCTTCTCCCGCGATAATCCCATCCTCCGCACCACCCTCACCCTCGACCAAGTCGAGACCGAGGCCCGCCACCTTGCCGCCGAGGGCTTCCGCCACCTCCTTCTCGTCGCCGGGGAACACCCCAAGTTCGTCTCCCAGGGCTACCTCGCTTCTTGTGTGGCCCGGCTCCTCCCCTTCATCCCCTCCGTCTCCCTCGAGGTCGGCCCGCTCGAGGCCGACGATTACCGCCCCATCGTCGCCGCAGGCGCCGAGGGCCTCGTTGTCTTCCAGGAAACCTACGACCGCGCCGCCTACGCCGAGCTCCACACCGCCGGACCGAAGCGCGATTTCGATTGGCGCCTCGATTGCCCGGAGCGGGCCTACGCCGCCGGTTTCCGCCGCCTCGGCATCGGCGCCCTCTTCGGCCTCGCCCCTTGGCAAGAGGAGTCCCTGGCCCTCGCCGCCCACATCGATCACCTTCTCCGCCATTGCTGGAAAGCCTCCCTCACCGTCTCCCTCCCCCGGCTCCGCCCGGCGGCGGGCGGCTTCGCCCCGAAATTCCCCTTCACCGACCGCCAGCTCGTCCAGCTTATCACGGCTCTCCGCCTCGCCTTCCCCCAGATCGGCCTCCTCCTCTCCACCCGCGAGACCGCCGAACTCCGCGACCGCCTCCTCCCCCTCGGCATCACCACCATGAGCGCCGGTTCCCACACCGAGCCCGGCGGCTACACCGGCGCGGGCCGCGACACCCTCCACCGCACCGAAAAGGGAAAAGCCGTCGCCCTGACCTCCTCGGACGGCGAGCACGCCACCGCCACCGTCCAATTCGAAATCAGCGACGACCGCACCCCCGCCGCCGTCGCCGCCCGCCTGCGCGAACTCGGCTTCGAGCCGGTCTGGAAAGATTGGGACGCCTGCCTGACCGCATGACGCCGGACGAAGTCCACATCGTCGCCAACGGGACCGCCCACACCCTCCCCGTCGGCACCTCCATCGCCGACCTCATCGCCCGCTTCCAACTCATCCCCAAAACCCTCCTCGTCGAGCGCAACGGCACCGCCCTCCACCGCTCCGAATGGCTCACCCAGCTCGTCGAAGAAGGCGACCGGATCGAGTTCATCCGCGTCGTCGCGGGGGGATGAGCGGTGATGACGCACCGCACCTCCCGCTTTCTGACCGCCGAGTGGCGGCAGCTGATCCTGCTCAATTACGAAGTCGATCCAGCGATCCTGAGTCCGTTGATCCCTGCGGGTACGGAGCTAGACCTCTGGGAGGGGAAGGCTCTCGCCAGCATCGTCGGTTTCTTATTCCTCGATACCCGGGTCTTGGGAATTCCCATCCCGTTCCACCGAAATTTCGAGGAGGTCAACCTCCGCTTCTACGTCCGCCGTAAAACCGCAGAGGGTTGGCGCCGCGCCGTCGTCTTCGTGAAGGAACTGGTCCCCCGGCGCGCAATCGCCTGGGCGGCCAACGCATTTTACAACGAGAACTATCAGGCATTGCCGATGGGTCATCGTTTGACGAACGAATCGGATCAACACCCCACCGCTGTTTCCTATTGGTGGAAAACCCAGGGCCGAAAAAACCACCTGAAGATCGAAGTGGAAGGAGCGCTCCAGCCCATCGCCGAGGGCTCCCACGAGGAATTCATCACCGAGCATTACTGGGGCTATTGCCGCCAGCGCGACGGTGGCACCATCGAATACGAGGTGGAACATCCCCGCTGGCAGACACGCCCCGCCAAGCGATTTTACCTCGATTGCTATGTCGAAGCGCTCTACGGCCCTGCCTTCGTCCCCTTCCTCCAAAGGGAGCCCATTTCCGCCTTCCTCGCCGAAGGCTCCAAAATCACCGTCTTCCAGGGCAGCCGCATTGCCTTGGAATCATCTGCGCCATGAATCAATTCTCCGGCAGCTCGAAATATTCGCCGGGAACCATCCGATCGAGTGCCGCGACGATCTCGACCACCCGCGACTGAAGCCTGGGCCAACTGGTCGTCGGAAGAATCAGAATTCCCAATTTACGCCCGGTCAAATTCTGCTGATACCGCAGGTTTTTATCGGTCGTCACCAGGATGTCGAAATCGGATTCGGCCGCCGCCAGGAGATCGCCATTTTTCAGCCGGGACCATCCTCTGTCGAAGGCGGTTTCGACCGTGTGATTGGCAAGATATCCTCGCAGGGGCACAGGAGTTCCCTGATCGAACAAAAGCCTCATGCCGCCGTCAGGCTCCGCTCGGCAAACTCCAAAACCGCTTCGACCTGCAGGAGCGAAACCCCGGGAAACCAGGCAACAAAATCACTCACCCGGGCCCCGTCCTCGAGGTTTTCGAAGAGAGCCCTCACTGGCACGCGCGTACCCTTGAACACCCAGGCTCCGCTCACCACTTCGGGATCGCGTTCCACCGCGCCACACTGTTTCCAGTCGAGCATGAGAGGAGTCTATCCCAAATCGGGGCTTGGAACAAGAGAACAGCCATAGGCATAACTATCGCCTCCGTCCATGCCCCTCCCCATCCACGAAATCGCCAACGCCCTCGCCGAGGCGCTGAGCTGCAAGGACCATCCGAGCCGCCTCATCCTCCAGGCCCCCACCGGCTCCGGCAAATCGACCCAGGTCCCCCAAATCATCTTGGATCGCGGCCTCGCCGGCACCGGCGAAATCGTCGTCCTCCAGCCCCGCCGCCTCCCCACCCGCCTCCTCGCCGCCCGCGTCGCCGAAGAGCGCGGCGGAAAATTGGGAGACGAAGTCGGCTACCAGATCCGCTTCGACCGCGTCGCCTCGCGCAACACCCGGATCCGCTTCGTCACCGAGGGGCTGCTGCTGCGCCAGATGCTCTCCGATCCGACCCTCCCCGGCGTCTCCGTCCTGGTCTTCGACGAATTCCACGAGCGCCATCTTTACAGCGACCTCACCCTCGCCCGCGCCCTGGAGATCCAAAAAACCACACGTCCCGACCTCAAGCTCATCGTCATGTCGGCCACCCTGGAGGCCGGCCCGCTCGCCGCCTACCTCGATCCCTGCGCCGTCCTCAGCTCCTCGGGCCGCACCTTCCCCGTCGCCATCGAATACCTCGACAAGCCGGTCGATACGGAGCGCTACCCCGTCTGGCAGCTCGCCGCCGATGAGCTCGACCGTCTCCTCCGTAAACACCCCGAGGGCGACGTCCTCATCTTCATGCCCGGCGGCTACGAGATCGCCCGCACCGTCGGCGCCCTCCGCGCCGTTTTGCGCGAGAGCGAATGGATCGTCCTGCCGCTGCACGGCGAGCTGCCGCCCGGCGAACAGGACGCCGCCGTCGCCCGCTACGCCAAGCGCAAGGTCGTCGTGGCCACCAACGTCGCCGAGACCTCCCTCACCATCGACGGCATCCGCCTCGTCATCGACGGCGGCCTCGCCCGGATCGCCCGCCACGATCCCTATCGCGGCATCAACACCCTCCTGGTCGAAAAAATCAGCCGCGCCTCCGCCGACCAGCGGGCGGGCCGCGCCGGCCGCACCGCCCCCGGCCATTGCCTTCGCCTCTGGACAGAAAAGGAGCACGCCCTCCGCGCTCCCGCCGAAGCCGCCGAGATCCGCCGTCTCGAACTCTCCGAGGCCGCCCTCTCGCTCAAGGCCTCCGGCATCGGCGACCTCCGCTCCTTCGCCTGGTTCGAGCCGCCCGAGCCCCGCGCCCTCGACCGCGCCGAGGAACTCCTGCGCGACCTCGGCGCCGTCGATCGCCACGATAAACTCACCGCCCTCGGCCGCAAGATGGCTTCCTTCCCCATGCATCCCCGCTACGCCCGGATGCTCCTCGCCGCCGACGCGTACCAATGCGTCCGTCCGGTGGCCCTGATCGCCGCGCTCACCCAGGGCCGCTCCCTCCTCCTCCGCGACGTCGACAAAAAGACCAACGAAAACCGCGACGATATTCTCGGCGGCGAGACCGATTCCGATTTCTTCCTCCTCATGCGCGCCTGGCGCTACGCCGAGAAATCAAACTTCGCCATGGAGAAGTGCCGCGCCCTCGGCATCCACGCCCAAAGCGCCCGCCAAGTCCTCCCCGTCCTGGAAAACTTCCTCCGCATCGCCAGCAGCCAAGGCCTCTCCATCGAGGAGACCCCCGCCCCCGGCGAGGCGGTGCAAAAGTGCCTCCTCCTCGGCTTCTCCGATCACCTCGCCCGGCGGCTCGACGGCGGCACCCTCCGCTGCGAGATGGTCCACCGGCGGCGCGGCACCCTCGTCCGCGAGAGCGCCGTCCAATCCGCCGCCTACCTCGTCGCCTCCGAGATTCGCGAGGTCAACAAAGGCGGCGATCTCCAGGTCCTCCTCAGCATGGCCACCGCCGTGAAGGAGGAATGGCTGCGCGAACTCTTCCCCGACGATTTCGAGAGCGCCGCCGAAGTCCTCTTCGACGACAGCCTCAAGCGCGTCGTCCAAAAAACCCGCACCGTCTTCCGCGGCCTCGTCCTCCGCGAATCGGGCGAGGAAGAGCCCGATCCCGACCGCGCCGCCGCCATCCTCGCGCAAAAAGTCATCGAGGGGAAAATGCCCCTCCACGGCTGGGACGACGCCGTCGAGCAATGGATCATCCGGCTCAACCGCCTGCGCGAATGGATGCCCGAGCTCGGCCTCCCCGCCCTCACTCCCGACGACCGCACCACCCTCATCGAGCAGCTCTGCCACGGCGCCACCAGCTACCGCGAGATCAAGGACCGGCCCGTCTGGGCCGCCGTCAAAAGCTGGCTCTCCCCCCAGCAGCAGCAATGGATCGATCAATACGCCCCCGAGCGTATCCCCCTCCAGACCAGCAAAGGGGAAAGGAAGGCCAAGATCACCTATTCCACGGAGGCCGCCCCCTTCCTCGCCGCCCGCATCCAGGACCTCTACCACGTCAGCGGCGAGATCCGGATCGCCTCCGGCCGCATCCCCCTCGTCCTCCACGTCCTCGCGCCCAATCAGCGACCCATCCAAGTGACGCAGAATCTGGCGACGTTTTGGAAGGAGGGTTATCCGAAGCTGAAGCCGGAGCTTTCCCGCAACTACCCGAAGCACGAGTGGAGATAGCCCCTCAGTCCGACGCTCTGCCCTTTTCTCATCGTCAACCGCCCCCCGATCCTTATCCTCCTCCCTCATGCTGACCGTGGTAAAAAAATGGGCCTCCGCCTTCGAACCTGAAAACTGGCCCGCCACCCGCGCCAAGGGGAAAGTCTTCTTCGTCCTTTCCTCCGGCGGCCTCTGGGCGCTCTGGATGATCGCCTTCCACCTCATCGTCGCCGTCCTCTTCCTCCACATCCGTCCCCTCTTCGCCCTCGTCCAGGCCGTCCTCCTCTGGCCCGGCTGCGGCCTCCTCTTCGGCCTCCTCTTCTGGGCCGCCCTCGAGGGCCGCTACCTCGAATCCCACACCAAAGACGGCTTGCGGAAAAAGTAGTCCCGCTTCTCCTAATAATAGGGCGCTAACGCCCCAAAGTGGCGATGCGCGCCGGACGGCGGATCAGATAATATAGGGCCGCGCCGAGAAGATGAGTGAAGAGAATGATCAACAGCCAGACAATCTTGGTGTTGCCCTCATTCGATTCCTTGGTGGCGCAGGCCACGATTTCGACGATCCAAAAAATCGTTCCCAAGAGCCCGACCCCAAAGAAGACAAAAATAAAAAGCCAATCGAGCCCATGCGGCAGTAAGGCAAAAAACGGGGCGATCATGCCTTGAGTTAGGCCTGCGGTTCGATTTTGTAAATTAATATGGGCTGGGGGGAGATTTTCCCACTAAAGCCGTTTTAAAAAATTCTTCACCTCGCCATGATTTCCGATGAGACAAAAGTAAAGATACTCCGGGTGGTTGATGAAAATGAGCCTGCTTTGAAGCCCCAGGCGGCATTCAAAAACATTCTTTCCCAGATCCCGCATTCCCGATCCCCGGTGCAGATGGGGAGTGCCGAACGAGCGGCTGATTTGCTCGATCAGTTCTCCGATCCGTTTCCGGTCGGTTTTTGAAAGCAAGCGAATCTGCTTCAGCAGCGCGGGATCGATCTTAGGACTCTTCAAGCAGCGCCTCGATATCTCCCCGGAAGGTCTTGGCCCGGCCCGCCTTCACTTCCTTTTCGGCGCGGGCATGCAGCTTCTTCGCAATCCGCTTCATCTCCGCCGGTTTGATCCCATACTCCCGCTCGGCGTAATCCTTGGAGACCACCTCCACCGGCCGCAGCGCGACGATCTTCCCCCGGACCACGATGCCGATATCGTCCCCCCGCAGCGCCTTCTGCAAAACCGAAGATAGATTCCGTCTCGCCTGCGTCGCGGTCATCGTCGTCATGCTCTTATTTAAGACGCAAAAGCGAGCAATGTAAAGCTCTCCCCTGCCTCCGGGCGCTTCGGTGAATTCCTCGCGACAAATTCGCGTCCTCTGCGCGTACTTGGCAGTCCGCCTGCTTCCTTAGGCGCCTCCATGGAAGCCTCCGCCATCGCCGCCACCACCCGCCTCTACACCGAGATGGGCTCGGTCTTCGCCAAAATGCTCACCCCCGGAAATCCCTGCATCGTCTTCAGCTACGATCCGGCGGCGGCCCGGGTCAAGGCCAAGACCGCCAAGCTCAGCCCCCCGCAGCGGGCCCTCTCCTGGGTCCTCCGCACCGGCAGCGGCAGCTACACCCTCGGCCCCGACCAGGCCGTCCGCACCCTCGACGGCCAGGCCGTCCCCGTCCGGGATTTAAAAGTGGGCACCGAGCTCCACTCCTGCGAACTGCAGAACGCCGACGGCGACATCTTCCTCGTCACCGGCCAGGGCGCCATGATCCCCCTCCACCAATTGATCGAGCAGGACCTCGAGACCGGCTTCCCATCCCTCTCGCTCGCCTCCCCCTCCAGCTACCGGGCGGGCATCATCCAGACCGTCCTCGAGGTCGGCGAGGGCGCGCCCAGCGACGTCCACCCGTTCACCCTCGATTGCCCCTCGCCCCGCGACCGGAGCGCCGCCTCCGGCCATAACTTCCTGATCTGGCCGGATGGGACCTCGTTTGGGTCGGGGATTTTTGCCTATTAGAAAAGGGGGCGGGGGGATTCGCCGAGTCCGGGTGGATGCTACCACGCGGACGCGAGGAGCGCGGGAGAGCGGGCTCGTCGATTTCAGATAGCGCGTATCAGGAGAAGATCGAACGAGCTGGGCATGGGGCGGGCCGGGATGCACGGGGTACCCTTGTGCGATGTAAAGGGGTTCCCCCTTTAGATTCCCCCCAGACCGATCAGCCCCCCGGCGCTCGATGGCGCGGAATGCGCAACGTACGGGCACCCTCGCTTTCTCCTAGACAGCCCCGCCCCCCGGCGCAAAAATAAGCGCGCCTGAACCGCGCCCCCATGTCCACCTCTCTCTCCATCCATCCCGGGCGAATCTACGAAGATCCCGTCGAACTGAGCACCACCCTTCCCGCCGCCGCCCTCGAGCTCGACGAGCCCACCGCCCGGGCCAAGGACCCGATCGAGGCTTCCCTCACCGTCCAGCGGGACGGCGAATCGCTCATCGTCACCGGCGATATTGAGACCACCGTCTCCCTCCAGTGCGGCCGCTGCGGCAAATGGATCGATCGCCCCGTCCATTTGACCAATTTCGTCCAGCTCCTCGAGCCGCCCCTCCCCGATACCGTGGACTTGACACCCTTGGTCCGCGAAGACATTCTGCTCGACTTGCCTGCGGTGGCGGTCTGCCCCCCAGTGAATGGAAAGGAGTGCAAAAGCTACCCCCAGGCAGGTGACGCGCCGGCTCCAATTTCCTGCGGGGACATCTGGAAAGAGTTGGACAAGTTGAAAGAAAAAGATTGAAAAAGCAGGCTGGAAAAGAGACCAAAACCCAGAGTTTAATTTCTCTATAACAGCCTAACTGGAAAGTATTTATGGGAGTTCCCAAACGCAAGACATCGAAGGCCCGCCTCCGTTCCCGCAAAGCGGCGAACAAGTGGACCGCGCCCGGCCTCTTCACCGACCCGAAGACCGGCAACCGCCACCTCGGCCACACCGTCGATCCGAAGACCGGCATGTACCGTGGCCGCCAGGTCCTGACCAAGACCGTCGAGGAATAAGCGCTAAAAAAGCGCTTTCCGAGCTTCGCATGCGCGATTCCCGGTAAAACCGTTCCCCTGCCATGAAAATCGCCCTCGACGCGATGGGTGGTGACTTCGCCCCGGCCAATCCGGTCGCGGGCGCCGTCGAGGCCCTGCGCCTCTATCCTGAGATCTCCCTCATCCTGGTCGGTGACGAGACCCGGGTGAAGGCCGAGCTGGCCAAGCACAACCTCGCCGGCCTCGAGGGCCGCTACGAGTTCCGGCACACCTCGCAGGTCGTCGAGATGAGCGACAGCCCGATCGATAGCGTCCGGCGCAAACGCGATTCCTCCATCAGCCGCGCCGTCGAGCTGGTGAAGGAAGGCGACGCCCAGGCCGCCGTCTCCGCCGGGCACACCGGCGCCTTCGTCGCCGCCGCCGTCATCAAGCTCCGCACCCTGCGCGGCGTCGATCGTCCCGGCATCGCCACCGTCATGCCCACCGAGACCAACCTCTTCGTCCTCATGGACGCCGGGGCCAACATCGATGCCACCCCCCGCCACCTCCTCGACTACGGCATCATGGGCACCATCTACTCCCGCGAGATCCTCGGGTTCAAGAACCCTCGCGTCGGCCTGATGAGCATCGGCACCGAGGAGGCCAAGGGCAACGAAAAGACCAAGGAAGCCTTCAACCTCCTCACCCGCTCCGGCCTCAACTTCCGCGGCAACGTCGAGGGGCACGACGTCTTCGAGAACCCCGTCGAGGTCGTCGTCTGCGACGGCTTCGTCGGCAACGTCGTCCTGAAGACCTCCGAGAGCCTCGCCAACGCCATCTTCCACTGGCTCAAGCACGAGATGAAGAAATCGCCCATCCGCCTCCTCGGCGCCTGGCTCGCCCGCCACGCCTTCCTCGCCATCAAGAAAAAGGTCAACTACGAGGAATACGGCGGCTCCCTCCTCCTCGGCGTCAACGGCGTCTGCGTCATCGCCCACGGCTCCTCCACCCCCAAGGCCATCCGCAACGCCATCCGCGTCGGCAAAGAGGCCATCGAGCACCGCGTCAACCCGATCATCATCGAGCAGATCGAGCGGATCGACCAACTGGCTCAGGCCCAAGTCCAAACCCAATCCCAGGCCCCAGCCCAATCTGCCCAAGCTTCTGAGAAAACATCCCCGCCAGTCCCATCCGCGCCGTAACGCCTCCATCCTCAGCACCGGCGCCTACCTGCCCTCGCGGGTCCTGACCAACGCCGAGCTGGAAAAACTCGTCGATACCACCGACGAGTGGATCACCACCCGCACCGGCATCAAGGAGCGGCGCATCGCCGCCGCCGACGAATTCACCTCCGACATGGGCGCCAAGGCCGCCCTCGAGGCCATGCGGGAAGGCGGCATCGCCCCCGAGGACATCGATCTCATCATCGTCGCCACCTGCACCCCCGACACGATTTTCCCCTCCACCGCCTGCCACATCCAGCATAAGATCGGCGCCCGCCGCGCCGCCGCCTTCGATCTCCAGGCCGCCTGCTCCGGCTTCCTCTACGCCCTCATCGTCGCCGAGCAGTTCATCGCCTCCCACATCTACGAGACCGTCCTCGTGATCGGCGCGGAAAAGCTCTCCTCCATCGTCAATTGGAAAGACCGCAACACCTGCGTCCTCTTCGGCGACGGCGCCGGCGCCGTCATCGTCCGCAACCGGCCCGAGGGGCACGGCATCCTGGCGGGAGACATGGGCTCCGACGGCTCCCAGACCGATATCCTCTCCCTCCCCGCCGGCGGCTGCCGCCTCCCCGTCAACGCCCAGGTCCTCGAGGGCCACCTCAACACCCTCCAGATGTCCGGCAAGGAAGTCTACAAATTCGCCGTCAACGCCATGAACGCCTCCGCCGAGCGCACCCTCGAGCGCGCCGGCCTCAAGGCCGCCGACATCAGCCTGATCATCCCCCACCAGGCCAACCTCCGGATCATCGAGTCCGTCGCCCAAAAGCTGAAGACCAACCTCAGCCACTGCTACATCAACCTCCAGCGCTACGGCAACATGTCCGCCGCCTGCATCCCCGTCGCCCTCCACGAAGCATCGAAAGAAGGCCGCCTAAAACAAGGCGACAACGTCCTCATGGTCGCCTTCGGCGGCGGCCTCACCTGGGCCAGCGCCATCCTGGAGTGGTGACGGGCCGGTCGATTAACAGGTGGTGATTCGGGGGTGTCATGAGACAATTTCTTCTTTGTCTCGCGACTTTTATTCTCCTCTTAGGAAGAGGGAATGCCCAAGCACCTTCGACGCCGCCTACGGAGTCCAACGAGGAAATATACGCCTTCCATGAAGAGCCTGCGGGCCATGACTCCGTTCAAATCTCAATCGAAAATCCAAAACTCCAGCGGGGGCAATGGTATTCAATCGAATATTGCTTCCATGCCTGGAAGGGCGGCAATGAGGTTTATAACGGTTTTTTCGAGATGCTTCGTACGCACCCGGGGCAGCTGGCGGTCTATGATGCCGATAGAAAATATCTTGGCGATGCGATTAACGATAATATGCATGGTTCTCATATTGGAACGTCTTCCGGAGATTGGTTCTATTTGCGTGAAGGAAATTATATTGGAGCAAAAATTTCCTTTATGCTGGGCGGATCGGGCAATGTTCCAATCGAGTTGCCGCCTGGAAAATACTATTTGCAACTGATTCTTTATAAGGCGTTCTTTTCCATCCCCCCAGCGTCCGATGGACCAATGCCCACCATGTCTGATGCTTATTCTTCCAGTGGCTTCAATCGCTACCCGGCAGCTCGCTCAAATGTCCTCGAAGTCGAGTTGTCTGATCCATGAAGCGAGGATTAGTTGGTGGTTGGATGCATGCGCGATAGCGCAATCTTTCGTAAAGAGGCTGCTATCCCTTAACCTTGCTGCGTTCCATTCCTTAAACCTCTTTACTCCCCCTCCGCGCCCCCGCTACATTGCCCGCCTTGGCGATGAGAATGCACCGTCTAATTGTGGCGAATCTGCGGCTATTTTGGGGACATTCCGGGGAAAACCTGCCATCTTATTGATCCCCAGCCCCAAGTGAAATCCCGACCCCAGCCCTCCCGCAAAGCGTCCAAGGACCCGTACTATCCCTCCCACGAATGCGGCGTCTTCGGGGTCTTCGGCCACCCCAACGCGGCGGAACTTACCTACTACGGCCTCTACGCCCTCCAGCATCGCGGCCAGGAGAGCGCCGGCATCGCCACCTCGCAGGGGAACCACACCCCCTTCAAAGTCCACAAGGGGATGGGCCTCGTCTCCCAGGTCTTCACCGAGGGCCACCTCAAGGACCTCGCCGGTTCCCGCGCCATCGGCCACGTCCGGTACTCCACCACCGGCTCCAGCAACATCAAGAACGCCCAGCCGATCACCGTCAGCTGCTCCAAGGGCCAGCTCGCCGTCGGCCATAACGGCAACCTCACCAACGCCGGAGTCCTCCGCGACGAG
>Ga0302314_10009638_pt1 | contig 17029 bp, 18 predicted proteins | sample III_Palsa_N2_3_FD_200533 | JGI IMG/M metagenome (GOLD analysis project Ga0302314, IMG submission 200533) | Peat permafrost microbial communities from Stordalen Mire near Abisko, Sweden - III_Palsa_N2_3 | ecosystem: Environmental > Terrestrial > Soil > Palsa > Peat permafrost | place: Sweden...
CGCCTCGCTGGCAATCACGACGGTCATGCCGGCGGGGGACGTGGCAAAGAGGAGGCGGGCAAACTCGCTCGGCAGGTGCACGCACCCGTGTGACTCCGGATAACCGGGCAGTCCACCGGCGTGCAACGCGATGCCACCCCAGGTCAGTCTCTCCATGTAGGGCATCGGTGCGCCGTCATAGATCGTTGAACGATGTTCCTTCTGCTTCTGGAGCACCGTGAAGACCCCGGTGGGGGTCAGATGGCCGGGCCTGCCGGTACTCACGGTGGTGGCGCCGATGAGGATGCCATTGCGATACACGTAGGCCCGCTGCTCCGTCAGGCTCACCACCATGACTACCGGTCCGGCGGTGACCGCGTCACCCATCCACACGAACTGGCCCTTTTTCAGCTGATCGAACGGGGTATCGACGGGAAGCGAGGCCTTGTCGCCCCAGAACGGCACCGAGTCAGCCCATACCGCGGTCACCGGGATCACCAACCCGATCCAGACCGCCAGACACAGCACTATATTTTTCATGGAGTTATGTGGAACTTTCGATGCCGCCGATGACTCTTGAATATGGAGGATCAGGCTCCACTAGAGAATCCCCCGTCCAGGTGAGCTGCCAGGGGCTGTGCGGAGTAATTCTGCGGAGGAATTCACCGGAGTAATTTATTGGAATATTCGCGCCGTTTCTTTCTTGAGACTGCTATTGCAGGCGCCGGCTCGTTCGCCCTGCGGCCCGTGCTCGCGAATCCAGGTGTCACCGCCACCCCGATCGCCCCGGCATTGCAACGCCGCGCCCTCGCGGCCCTGGAGCGCCACGGGGAGCGCATTGCCAATCGGGATGTCGTAGGTATCGTGGACTTCTCCCTTGCGTCCGATGCAAAGCGGTTCCACCTGCTGAACGTCCGTGATGGCACTGTGACGTCCCACCTGGTGGCCCACGGGCGCGGCTCTGATCCGGAGCATACGGGATGGCTGAAGCGTTTCTCCAACGAACCGCATTCAAACGCGACTTCCGCGGGCGCCTTCCGGACTGACAGCGTCTACATCGGTGCGCACGGGCGCTCGATCCGTCTCGAGGGCCTGGACGCCACCAATGACAATGCCGCCGCCCGCGGGATCGTCGTGCATGGCGCCTGGTACGTCAGCGCCGAGATGGTCAGGGAGCACGGGGTACTCGGCCGCAGCGAAGGCTGCTTTGCACTCGACCTTGCAAGCCTCGAGGAGGTGTTGGCAAGGCTGGGTCCCGATCGCCTGATCTACGCGGACAAGGTTTAAGCCGGGGCTTCTCACCGCGGCAGACGAAAGACGTTGACCGTCGCATCCCGACCCCCGCACTTGTGGCACCGCAAGCGGCGGCGCAAGTCGCGGAACGTCGTGTCTATCCCGATGATCCGGCGTACGAACTCCCCTCTGGGCTCGCGTTCGTGGCCGCACGGACAGGTGATCCTGATCAGGAAATAGCCGAATACGAAATCCCCGATGCGCGTCTCATCGGTCACCGGGATTGGCTTCAGCAATGGCATGCCAAAAAGCGTAGCGCCCGGGGCGGGTCAACCAGCAAGCCCGCGTGCGCGCAACTGTATGCCGGCGAGTTATTGGACGGTCACACCGGTTTTGTGGCTGGCGGCCACCGGTGGGCCAGCTCCTGGTACCACCGCAGCTTCGACTGAAATCCCGGATAGGCGCGGTTGCGGCCGCTGGGATTGGGAAGCACATAGACATCCGAGGTATGCAGACGCCCCTTTTTCCAGCCGACTCCCTTGCGCTCATGGACTTCGAGAAAGAGATGGGCGATCGTCGGGCCGAGCAGGGCGACGACCTCCGGTCGTACGCGCGCGATCACCTCCCGAACCCGTTCGCCGCCTTCGCGCAGTTCAAACGATTTGACCTCGGAGGCGAGGCGGGTTGGTCTCTCGACGACACTTGTCAGGCCGCAACCGAATTCGAGCAGGGATCGTGCCCGATCGGGCGTGATCAATACGGGCGTCAGACCGCTCGCATGCAGCAGTCTCCAGAACGCGTTCGTCGGACTCGAGAAGGGTCGTGCAGTGGCGGCGGAGAGCGGTGAGGGATTGATGGCGACGAACAGCACCCGCAGCCCGGTCGCCAGGATATCGATGGCCGGCCCGGTACGGGGCGCCAGCTCCTCGGACAGGTCCTCTACCTCCACGGCCGAAAATCATGCAGGCCCCCGCGGCGACGGTCAAGGGTAAGATTGTCGCTGTGGACAGGAACACCATGCAACGTCTGCACGCGGCATTGCCGCAGATCCGCAAGTGGGTCGATCACCTCGTAGCGGACAAAATCGCTGAGTCGCGCAAGGTGAGTGCACTGCGCCTTGCGCGGCTGGCTGCGTATTACCCGGCGGACATTCTTGAGCGCGCCCGCGTGGTGCTGGTGGACAAGACGCCGCTGCCGCCACTCACCGAGATGGGCCTGCCTGAATTCGCCGAGTTTGAACGGGGCCACTTCGACGGCATCACCTTTGAGGACATGATATTCGTCGTCGCAGGCCGCCAGTCCGAGTCGCTGCTGTTCCACGAGCTGGTGCATGTCAGACAGTGGTCGCGTCTGGGCTTCGACAGATTTCTGCTCGCCTATGCGGCGGGTCTTACGCAGTTCGGTTACCGCGATTCACCGCTCGAGCGGATGGCGTACTCGTTGCAGCAGGATTTTGAGCGACGGGTCGTACCGACTGATCTGTTGGGACAGATCGACCACGAGTCCGATGCGATCTGGAGACAGGCGCAGCCCATCCTCGGGCCGCAGTGATCTGGACGAGGGCGGCCGACGGTCTGTATAAACGTCTTCAGGGGGTCCAACAATGCAGTCGCCAAGCGCTCAAGATCGCACCGAGATCTATGAACTGTACGCGCGCTATAGCTGGGCGCTCGACACGGGTGATACCGACGGTTACGTCGCGCTGTTCACCGATGATGCGGAGGCGACCGAGGAGACCCGGCAGGGCACCCTCGAGGTCCGCAAGGGTCGGGAAGAGATCCGCAAGCTGGTCCTGAAGTTCCACGACCGCCCGGACTTTCCGGGCCACCAGCACCAGATGGCACAGTTCGTATTCGACCCGGACCCGCAGGGGCGAGCTGATCATTGGGTCGTGCGCTCGTATGCCTGGGCGACGATCACCGCTGCGGGTGCCCCGCCGCACCTGCACTGGTGCGGACATGTGCGCGACGTCGTCGCGAAGGTCAACGGCCGGTGGTTGATCCGCTCCAAGGCCATCATGGGATGGGGCGGCGAAGTTCTTACCAGGTTCTCGCAACGCGAACGTCGCTGATGGCGCTGCAGCTCGCGTCCGCGCAAGGGAAGCTGCCGCCCGCGGGCTATCAGATCCTGCTGACGGTGCTGCTGAGCCTGAACTTCGGCTTCGTGCTGTTCGATCGCAACGCCTTGAGCTTCCTCATGCCGTTCATTCAGCCCGAACTCGGGTTGAATAACACCCAGGTCGGTCTGCTGGCCGGCGGACTTTCCTTCACCTGGGCCGTTTCCGCGCTCGCCATCGGTGTGCTGTCCGACAAGCTCGGCTCGCGCAAGGGGCTCCTGATCCTGGCGACCGTGGCCTTTTCGCTGTGTTCCTTCCTGACCGGTATTGCGACGACCTTCATCATGTTGCTCGGCGCCCGGCTGCTGATGGGCGCGGCGGAGGGCGGCATCATGCCGCTCAGTCAGGCGCTGATCGCGGCCGATGTGGCACCGGAACATCGCGGACTCGCCATGGGTGTTTCCCAGGGATTTCTGTCGAGCCTGATGGGGTCCTTCGTGGCGCCGGTAACGCTCGTGGCGTTCACGGCCGCATTCGGCTGGCGCCATGCCTTCTTCCTGGCCGGCGCACCGGGACTGCTCACGGCGTTGTTGATCGCCGGGTTGATCCGCGCGCCGGCTGCGCTCCCCGGGAGCCGGGGGCGACAGCAGCGGGAGACGGGCTCCTTGCGCGCAGTGCTGGCGGAACGCAACGTGATCCTGTGCGCGCTGCTGGGTATCCTGCTCGTGTCGTATCTGGTGCTCTGCTGGGCGTTCATGCCGCTGTATCTGACCCAGGTGCGCAAGTACGATCCGGCGACGATGGGCTGGCTGATGGGGACGCTGGGGATTTCGGCAACCCTCGCCTCGATTGCCGTTTCCGCGCTTTCCGATCGGATCGGTCGCCGGCCCGTCATGATCGCCGGGACCCTGGTGGCGACGATCGTGCCGCTCGGCGCGATGTTCTATGGCGGCTCGCCTTTAGGCTTGGCCGCGATCTTTTTCGTCGGCTGGACCGTCACCGGGGTCTTTCCGCTGTTCATGTCGACCATCCCGGCGGAGAGTGTCAGCAGCCGCAACATCGCGACCGCACTGGGCATCTGCATGGGATTGGGAGAAATCCTGGGCGGTGCTTTCTCGCCCTTCGCGGCCGGGTACGCGGCCGACCGGGTGGGCCTGCAGGCGCCCTTGTGGATGCTGTTCGGCGCCGCAGTATTGAGCGTGTTTCTATCCCTTGGGTTACGCGAATCGGCGCCGCGGGTGCTGCGCTAGATAGGCCCACCGGTGCGGGCCTTGATTTCTGTGCCGGTAAGCACCATTTTTCCGCTCCATGGCAACCGAATCCGTAAATCTGGTTTGCAGTCAGTGCAGTTCGATCGTTCGGGTTCCGAACGCCCGCCTCAGTGATGCCCCGCATTGTCCGACCTGCCACGCGCTGCTGCTCGACGGCAAGCCCGTGACCTTGACGGCGGCCAGCTTCGATCGGCATGTCGGGCGCACCGGCCTGCCCGTCGTGGTCGACTTCTGGGCGCCCTGGTGCGGGCCCTGTCTTGCGATGGCGCCTTACTTCGAGCAGGTGTCCCAGCGGCTCAGCACCAAGCTGCGCTTCGCGAAACTCGATACGGAGGCGCAGCCCGCGCCGGCGGCACGGTTCAACATCCGCAGTATCCCGACGCTGATCCTGTTCCGCGATGGTGTCGAGGTCGCCCGGCAGTCGGGGGCGATGGATGCGGCCAATCTGACCCGTTGGCTCGAGTCGAAGACCACAGGCGGCTAAGCCGCCGCCGGCGCCCCGAAGCGGTTCGGCTCGGCCTGGCCGCTGCCGATGCAGCCCCACAAAGCAAAGCCCAGGAAGATCGCGATCGCGACCACCGGTATGTCGCCGTCGAGCTGGACGCCGAAGCTGACGATGTGGAACCAGATCGCGAAGGCCGTGACCGTCAGCACCGCCGGCACCACCAGCAGCCACGCCGAATGCCCCATGTCGTGCAGGCGTCGGGCATGCAGGACGAGCGCCGGAAACACCAGCATCAGCATGCACCAATGGGCCGTCAGTCCCGTCACCCGGAAGGCATAGAAGGCGGCGACCGCCAGGACCGTCACGAGCGCCGCCACGAACTGGCCCCGCGGCGTGCGCCCGTTCCAGTTCACGAACAGGAAATCGAAGGACTTGCGGGCCGCCGAGAATTCGCCAACGGTCAGCGCATGTCGTTGCAGCGCCCCCCAGTAGGCGTCCACGTAGGCCAGCATCAGCAGGCCGTTGAGTGCGAAGGCGAGCAACCCCAGCGCTGCACTGAGCGGTTCGTGGTCCAGCACGACCGACCAGTACAGGGCGCAGGTCGAGACCGGCATCACCACGCATAGTGCCACCGGGACGAGCAGGCCCGTCAGGATCAGTGCGCCTGCCACCAGCTCGATCGCCATCGCGACCCCAAGCAGTCCCGAGTGCGAGAACGCGGCCAGCAGCTGGACCGCGAGCTGTTCGTGCCCAACGGGTTCGGGCCAGAGGGAGAAAAAGAAGTGGTTGATGCCGTTCGCCAGCATCCAGCCGCCGAAGATCAGCCGCCCGAAGAGGATGAGCTGATTCATGAGCGAACCCCCACCGGATGGGCATCGGTCGGCGCCCCGGAGGTGCCGATGTTGCGCGGCTTCGCGCGCAGCGCGAACATCGAGCGGTAGCTCTTCACGTGTGCCAGGCACAGCAGCACGTTGCACAGCAACACCGAGCAACCGAAGATCGCGGCACGTGAAGTCCAGCCCTCGAGCGGTGTGTCCCAGAAGAACACGCAGAACGAAACCGGCATGCACATGAGCAGCGCGACCGGTGTGTAGAACCCCGTCAGTACGCTCACCCCGGCGAGCAGCTCGACCGCCTTCACCAGATAGAACAGATGACTGTCGAGCAGCGCGACGATCAGCTCGTGGCTCAAAGGCTTTGAGCCCATCGGCTGGGGAAAGAGGGGAATGAAATGATTCAGTCCGGCTGGAATCATCCAGGCCGCAAACGTCAGTCGCACAATCCAGACGGCGTACTTCATCTAGCCCCCTTCGCCGGAATCGTCGCGTTCAGCCAGTCTCGGCTGACTCTCAATTATGGGACCAAGCTTAGACTTCTTGCGGCCGGTATGTAAGTACCACCGGCGTCCGCGGCGCATGGTGCCCCGCACCACGCGCCGGATTAAGTTGTATTGTCAACCAGGTGTCAGCGCGTGGCCGGGTCCCAGTGCTCGTCCGCCTTGCCATCCACGAAGCGCCACATGTCGAACCACGTGGTCGTGTAGGTCTTCGTCGGATCCTTCGAGTCCTTCATCTGGCGCGGCTGGGTCACGATCACGTAATCGCCTTCAGCCACGACCGAGACCACCGGCGTGCCGAGCTTTTCGGGAATGGCGGAGGGCTGGCGCTTCATGACCTGCGTGAAGTACTTCACGACGTTCGCCCGGCCGTTCGCCGCGTTCGGATTGTGCTGGATGTAGCGTTCCGTGAGCCATTGGTCGGCCATTTCCCAATGGTTCGCCTCGAGCAGCTCCTTCATGATGTGGTAGGCCGCCTGCTTGTTCTTATCCTGTTTCGGGTTTTTGCTGTGAAACAGCGCCTCGGCATCCGTCGCGCCGACGACCGGATCCTGGGCGTGCACCACCGCGCCGGAACTCAACAACAGTGCGGTCAGCAGGCCGACTCTCAGGCTGGCTCTCATGAAATTCCCCTTTTTGGTACGAAACGGTTTGGCAGAGTGTGCCGCTCGCGCCCGTCAACCGCAAATGGCAGTTGATAAAACAAGTCAGGCGGGTTACGGGGGTGCCTGTCCCGCCAGGGCGCTCTGAAACGCGGCGCTCTCCAGCATCGAGCTTACGGTGTTGACGACGGCATCCGAGAGGGTCTCGTAGTAGTTCTCGAGCTTGTACGAGCGGCCAAAGCGGGTGGCATCACCGGATGCCAGCCCGGCCCACAGCGTCTTGCCAGTGTGGTCCCGCACCGTCAGGCGCACCGCGACCTGCGATTGGTAAGTGCTGGTCTCCTTGACGTAGAACTGGGTGACCTCGCCCCTGATCGTCACCGCGCCATCGGCATCGACCGTCTTGAAGCCCGCGCGGTCGAACAGCCGGCGCATGTTGACGCTGATGAACGCCCCCACGTCATCCGCCGTGGTCACCGGCTTCGGTTTGTCGTCCTCGAGGTTCGCGCCGATCGCCGCTTTGTCATCCCGCGCATCCTGGAAGGTCTCGAACTGGATGGGCAGCTGCGAAATCTGCATCGTCGCCAGGTGCAGTTCGGAGGTGGGCTTCCATACGAGGGGCTCGTGTTCGAGCAGCGCGGGGCGGGCGTACGCGGTCAGGCTGACCGCCAACGACATGAGAAACAGCCGGGCACGCATGATAATCCGATCCCTCCCAACCCAAGGTCAGGAAGGATCCTACGCCCGCCGTCAGCGGGTCAAGGAAAGCGCGGCAGCGTCTGCGGAGCGGGCTTTCCGGAAGGAGTCGCCTGCGACTCGGGTACTTCGGCCCGCACCGCGAATTTACCGCAGCAGGGGCAGACTACGAGGGCAGGTGCGCCGGGACGTCCCGCCGTGGGGGAGTCGATCGAGCGGCGACATTGAGGGCAGGTAACAAGCATAGGATCTCCGTGGTCCTGATGATGGTACGCGCTATTCCTGTTTCAGGTGCGCAATTCGGGTCGGTCCCGGAAGTAGGCGAGGGCTTCGGGATTCGCCAGGGCATCCGTGTTGGTGACGGGCCGTCCGTGGATGACATTTCGTACCGCGAGCTCGACGATCTTGCCGTTGATGGTGCGCGGAATATCAGGAACCGCGAGGATCTTCGCCGGTACATGCCGTGGGGAGGTGTTCCTCCTGATTATGTCCCGGATGCGCTTTTCCAGTGCCGCATCGAGCAGCACCCCGGCGCGCAGTCGTACGAAGAGCACTACCCGTACGTCGCTTTCCCAATCCTGACCGACGGCGAGTGCCTCGAGCACTTCCCCGAGCTGCTCCACCTGGCGGTAGATTTCCGCGGTACCGATGCGCACGCCGCCGGGATTCAGGATGGCATCGGAGCGGCCGAGAATGATGATGCCATCGTGTTCGGTCAGCAGCGCAAAATCGCCGTGATGCCACACCCCCGGGAAGCGCTCGAAGTACGCGGCCCGATAGCGGCTGCCGTCCGGGTCATTCCAGAAACCCAATGGCATCGAGGGGAAGGCCTGGGTGCAGACCAGTTCGCCGCGCTCGCCGAGGAGGGGCTGTCCCGCATCACTCCAGACCGCGACCGCCATGCCGAGTCCGCGGGTCTGCAGCTCACCACGGTACACCGGCAGTGTCGGCGCGCCGAGCGCGAAGCAGGAAACGATGTCGGTGCCGCCGGAGATCGAGGCGAGATGCAGATCGCGGGCGATCGCCACGTAGACGTACTCGAACTGCTCGGCGCTCAAGGGCGCCCCGGTCGAGAACAGCGTGCGCAGTCGTCGCAGATCGTAATGCCGGCGGGGCGCGTAATCGGCTTTTGCGAGCGCCGCGAGATACTTCGGGCTGGTGCCGAAGTGGGTGACGCCTTCGTCCTGCGTCATCTTCCACAGCACCTCCGGACCCGGATGGAACGGGGAGCCTTCGTAGAGCACCAGCGCCGCGCCACCCGCGAGGGCTGTCACCAGCCAGTTCCACATCATCCAGCCGCAACTGGTGAAGAAGAACACCCGATCACCGGTGCGGATGTCGCTGTGCAGAAGATGCTCCTTGCGATGCTGCAGCAGCGTGCCGCCGACACCGTGGACGATGCATTTCGGCACGCCCGTGGTCCCGGAGGAATACATCACATAGAGGGGGGCATCAAAGGGTTGCCGCAGGAAGGTCAGCTCACCCTCGCGCTCGAAGTCCGGCAGCAGGATCGCCTGGGGGAGCACTGCCAGATCCGGACGTGGCGCCATGTAGGGCACGACCACGACCCGGCGCACGCACTTGAGCTGCTGCAGGACCTCGGCCATCGGGCCGAGCGAATCAAACTGCTTGCCCGCATAGAGATAACCGTCGGCGCTGAAGATCACCTTCGGCTGCACCTGTCCGAAACGGTCGAGTACCCCCGGCACGCCGAAATCCGGTGAACAGGAGGTCCAGACGGCGCCGAGACTGGCGGTCGCGAGCATCCCGATCACCGCCTCCGGCAGATTCGGCAGATACCCCGCCACCACATCGCCGCTGCCGACCCCCTCGGCGGCCAACCCGGCGGCGACGCGCGCGACACGTTCATGCAGTTGCCGGAAGCTGAACGCGCGGCGGTCGCCGCGCTCGTTCACGAATACCAGCGCCAGCGCCTCATCACGCCGGGCCAGGAGGTTCTCGGCGAAGTTGAGCCGCGTGCCCGCGAACCAGCGGGCTGAGCGCATGTCCGCGCCGGGTTCGAAGGCCGGTGCGTCACCGCGGCTCGCGATGACCCCCGAGTATTCATACACGGCACTCCAGAACTGTGCCGGTGCGTCGATCGACCAGTCCCACAAGGCGCGGTAGTCGCTGACGGGATCACCGTGTGGTGTCGGCGCGCCGAATTGCTGCGATACGAAGCGCGTGAAGGCAGTAAGCGCGCAGTCGCGCACGCGCTCAGCCGTCGGACTCCAGATGGGCGAGTCGGTCATCTCCCGGCGCGGTCCAGGATCTGCTGCGCCTGCCGCAGGTGCGGGATATCGACCATTTTGCCGTCCAGTGCCAGTGCCGCGACACCGGGGTTCTGAGCAAAGAGCTCGACGATCCTCCGCGCAACGGCAATCTCGGCCGCGGTCGGCGTGAAGCACTCGTTGATCACGGCCACCTGGTCCGGGTGGATCGCGAGCTTGCCGGCAAAACCATCGCGTCGTGCCTGCGTGCACGAGATCCGCAATGCCGCGTCATCCTTGAAATCCGCCTGAATCGTGTCGATGGCGGGTACGCCTGCCGCGCTCGACCCAAACAGACACAAGGACCGTGCCAGCTGAAAGGGTGGGGTCCAGCTGCCGTCCGTTTCTTTGTTGCCGGTCGCGCCGATGGCGGTGCTGAGATCCTCCGCCCCCCAGGTCAGCCCATACAGCCGGGCACCGCAACGGGCATAGGAACCGAGATTGAACACGGCTTGCGGCGTCTCCGTGGCGATCGGCAGGATCGGGGTGTCGCCCGACTGCAGGCCATGACGCTGCTCGAAATCGACGAGGTGCTGGGCCAGCACCATCACGTCATCGGGCGAGCGCACCTTGGGCTGAACGATGCCATCCGGCAGCCCGTGCAGCACGGTCAGCAGATCCTCCATCGCCTCGGGCGTCCCGAGCGGATTGATGCGCACCCACAACTGCGGCACGCGCCGCGTCGTCGAGGTGAGGTATTCGCGGACCCGCTGCCGCGCCGCGCCCTTGTGCTGCGGCGCCACCGAATCCTCGAGGTCTAAGATGACGATGTCGGCTTGCGAATCGGCGCACTTGGCGATCTTCCGATCGCTGTCGCCGGGCACGAACAGCAGCGATCGGGCGCTCATACGGCCGGTTTCCGCAGCATCAGCGCCGAGCGCTTGCACACCGCTACGAGGACGTTGTGCTGATTGTAGGCGCTGTGCTTGAAGACGACGATGCCGTTCTGCGGCCGCGAGCGGCTCTCGCGGGTCTCGAGGACTTCGGATTCGCAGCGCAGGGTGTCGCCGTGAAATACCGGCTTCGGAAAGCGGACCTCGTCCCAACCGAGGTTCGCGACCGTCGTGCCCAGCGTGGTATCGGCGATGGACAGACCCACCATGAGGCCGAGCGTGAAGCAGCTGTTGACGAGGCGCTGGCCGAATTCGGTCTGGGTCCGGCAGTACTCTTCATCCAGGTGCAGCGGCGCCGGATTGTGTGTCAACGCCGAGAAGAAGACATTGTCGGCTTCGGTGACGGTGCGCCGGATCTGGTGGCTGAAGGCCTGGCCTACCCGAAACTCCTCGAAGTAAAGTCCCGCCACTGTTCTGCTCCTTCAATCGGCACTCGGTTCGAAACTGACCAGCTCCGCGCCTTCGGTGACCTGCTCGCCGACCGTCACCTGGAATGCCTGCAACGTGCCCGCGCCCGGCGCGAGGATCGTGTGTTCGATCTTCATGGCCTCGAGCACCAGCAGCGGTGCGCCTTTCTTCACCTTGGCTCCCGGGGTCGCAATGAGTTCCAGGATCCGGCCCGGCATCGGTGCCCGCAACCCCCGGGATCCTACCTCGTCAGCCGCAGTCGCCGTCAACGGGTCGACCTGGTGCAGGACATAGGTGTGCCCCAGCCAGAATACGTATTGGGCATCGCCAAAGGCATGCGCGGTCACCTGGTACCGGCCGCCGTCGATCTGCACCGCCAGCTGCGAGGGATCCGTGATCCGGCCGGTGACCGTCTGCGATTCCCCCTCCAGCGTCAAATGCCATCCCGAAGGCTGGTACTTGACCTCGACCGTCTTCTCGACTTCGGCGCTACGGAAGATCAGTTCTCGCCGGGCACGGCTACCGAGCCGCCAGCCATCGCGCACCTCCCAGGGAGAGGGATGCGATCCCGGATCATCCGCCAGCAGCGTTGCGATTGCGGCGATGAGCCAGGCCGCGCGCGGCACGACGTGTGCCTGCCCAAACAGCGTGTCGTGCTCGCGCTCGATGAGGCCGGTATCCAGGTCCGCGGTGGCAAAGGCGGGCGATGCCACGAGCCGGCCGAGGAAATCGACGTTGTTCGCGACACCGACCAGGTGGAACTGCGCCAGTGCCGCTTGCATCCGCGCCAGGGCGCGCTCCCGGTCCTCGCCCCAGACGATCAGCTTCGCGAGCATCGAGTCGTAGTAGGGCGTGACCTGCGAGCCGCCGGTGACGCCGGAATCGATTCGCAGCTGCGCTGACTGCGGCGGGGTGTCGTAAAAGTCGAGGCGGCCGATCGCCGGGAGGAAACCCCGCTCGGGATCCTCGGCCGCGATCCGTGCCTCGATGGCGTGTCCCGTCATGCGCAGCTGTTCCTGCGTCAGGGGCAGCGGCTCGCCAGCGGCCACCCGCAGCTGCCACTCGACCAGATCGAGCCCGGTGATCATCTCGGTCACCGGATGCTCGACCTGCAACCGGGTGTTCATCTCCATGAAATAGAAGGTCCCGTCTGGCGCGACGATGAATTCCACGGTGCCCGCACCGACGTAGCCGACGGCCGCCGCGGCGCTGACCGCGGCCGCGCCCATGGCCGCACGGCGTTCGGCGCTCATTCCGGGCGCCGGGGCCTCTTCGAGTACCTTCTGATGCCGCCGCTGCACGGAGCAGTCGCGTTCGAAGAGATGCACGCACTGATCCTGGCTGTCGGCGAAGATCTGGAACTCGATGTGCCGCGGTTTGAGCACATATTTTTCAACCAGCACGCGGTCATCGCCGAAGCTTGCCGCCGCCTCGCGCTTGCAGCTGAGCAGGGCGGCCGTGAAGTCCTCCGCGCGATCGACGCGGCGGATACCGCGACCCCCGCCGCCATTGCTCGCCTTGATCAAAAGCGGATAGCCGATCCGCTCGCCCTCCCGCTGCAGGAACTGCGGATCCTGATTCTCGCCATGATAGCCGGGAGTCAGCGCAACTCCGGCGCGCTCCATCAGCGCCTTGGCGGCGGACTTCGAGCCCATGACACGGATCGCGGCCACCGGCGGACCGACGAAGAGAATCCCGGCGCCGATGCAGCGTTCGGCGAACTGCGGATTCTCGGAAAGAAAGCCATAACCGGGGTGAATCGCCTGCGCGCCACTGCGGCGGGCCGCCTCGATGATGGCATCGATCTTCAGGTAGCTGTCAGCTGCCGCATTTCCGCCGATGCGTACGGCCTCGTCACAGGCACGCACATGCAGCGCGGTCGCGTCCGCATCCGAATAGACGGCGATGGTATGGACGCCCAGGCGCCGCGCCGTGCGCGCGATGCGGCAGGCGATCTCCCCGCGGTTGGCGATCAGCAGTCGCTTGATTGGCATCGTGCTGCGCCCCCTCACATCCGGAAGATGCCGAAACGGGTCGGCGGAATCGGTGCGTTGAGCGTAGCCGACAGTCCCAGCGCCAGCACGCGCCGGGTGTCGGCCGGATCGATGATGCCATCGTCCCAGAGCCGGGCCGTCGCGTAGTAGGGATGGCCCTGCCGGTCGTACTGCTCGCGGATCGGCGCCGTGAAGGCGGCTTCCTCGGCGGTGCTCCAGGTGCCGCCCTTGGCCTCGAGGGCATCGCGCCGCACCCGCGCCAGCACGTTAGCGGCCTGCTCCCCGCCCATCACGCCGATGCGGGCGTTGGGCCACATCCACAAAAACCGCGGCGAGTAGGCCCGGCCGCACATGCCGTAATTACCGGCGCCGAAGCTGCCGCCAAGAATGACCGTGAGCTTGGGTACCTGCGCGCAGGCGACGGCGGTGACCATCTTCGCACCGTGTTTCGCGATGCCTTCATTCTCGTACTTGCGGCCGACCATGAAGCCGGTGATGTTCTGGAGAAAGACGAGCGGAATGCGCCGCTGGCAACACAGTTCGATGAAATGCGTGCCCTTGAGCGCGGACTCGGAAAACAGGATGCCGTTGTTGGCGATGATCCCGACCGGCATTCCCCAGATGCGGGCGAAGCCGGTCACCAGCGTCGTGCCGTAGCGGGATTTCCATTCATCAAAGTCGCTGCCATCCACGATGCGCGCAATCACTTCGCGCACGTCGAAGGGTTTGCGGGCGGTCACCGGCACGATGCCGTGCAGGTCTTCGGCCGGATATAGGGGCTCGACGGGCGCGCTGATTTCGAGGTCCGGCCGCCTGGCGGTGTTCAGGCCCGCGACGATGCGCCGCATGATACCGAGCGCCTGCGCGTCATTCTCCGCCAGGTGATCCGCGACACCCGACAGGCGGGTATGGACATCGCCGCCGCCCAGGTCCTCCGCGCTGACGATCTCGCCGGTCGCGGCCCGCACCAGGGGTGGCCCGCCCAGGAAGATCGTGCCCTGATTGCGCACGATGATGGATTCATCGCACATGGCCGGCACGTAGGCACCGCCGGCGGTGCAACTGCCAAGCACGGCGGCAATCTGCGCAATGCCTTCGGCCGACATCTGCGCCTGGTTGAAGAAAATGCGTCCGAAATGATCGCGGTCCGGGAACACTTCATCCTGGCTTGGCAGATGCGCGCCGCCGGAGTCGATGAGGTACAGGCACGGCAGGCGGTTCTCGCGGGCGATCTCCTGCGCCCGCAGATGCTTCTTCACGGTCATCGGGTAGTAGGTGCCGCCCTTGACCGTCGCATCGTTGCAGACGATGAGGCATTCGCGTCCCGAGACGCGCCCGATGCCGGTGAGAATTCCGGCGCCGGGTGCCTCGCCGTTGTAGAGACCGTTCGCGGCGAGCTGCGAGAACTCGAGAAAGGGCGTGCCGGGATCGAGCAGCGTCTCGATCCGGTTGCGCGGCAGGAGCTTGCCCCGGGCGATGTGACGCGCGCGCGTCTTTTCATCGCCGCCGAGCGCGACGGCCTGCTGCCGGGCCAGCAGCTCTGCGACCAGCGCCGTCATGCTTGCCTGGTTGGCGCGGAATTCCTCACTGCGGCGATCGATGGCGGATTTGACGACTGGCATTGGCCGACTTGCCCACAATGGTCCGATTGTCGGATAATACTACCATTGCTTTGTGGAGTGCTGCCATGTCCAGCGTGGATGCCTGCGATTTCGACTTCGGCCTGGGCGAGACGGTCGATGAGGTACGGGCCCAGGTGCGGCGCATGGTGCGTGCCGAGATCGCGCCACTGGCCGCGGACATCGACCGCTCGAATACGTTTCCCCGGCACCTGTGGCCGAAACTCGGCGCGCTGGGGCTGCACGGGCTGACGGTGCCCGAGCGCTGGGGCGGGGCGGACTTGGGCTATCTCGCCCACGTGATCGCGATGGAGGAGATCTCCCGCGGCTCGGCGTCCGTCGGTCTGTCCTATGGCGCCCATTCGAACCTGTGCATCAACCAGCTGCGTCTGAATGGCAATGACGCGCAGCGCGATCGCTATCTGCCGAAGTTGGTCAGCGGCGAGCACGTCGGGGCACTGGCGATGTCCGAACCCGGCGCCGGATCCGACGTCGTGTCCATGCAGTTGCGGGCCGACCGGCGCGATGACAGCTTCGTGCTGAACGGCCGCAAGATGTGGATCACGAATGGTCCGGATGCGGACGTGCTGGTCGTATACGCCAAGACCACGCCGGCAGCCGGCTCGAAGGGCATCACGGCATTCATCGTCGAGAACGGCTTTGCCGGATTCAGCACCGCGCAGAAGCTCGACAAGCTGGGCATGCGCGGCTCGAACACCTGCGAACTGGTATTCCAGGACTGCGTGGTACCGGCGGCCAACGTGCTCGGTGAGCTCGATCGCGGTTCGCGCGTGCTGATGAGCGGCCTCGATTACGAGCGGGCCGTGCTCGCGGGTGGTCCGCTGGGCATCATGGCGGCCGCACTCGATCTGGTGTTGCCCTACGTGCATGAGCGCAAGCAGTTCGGGGCGGCCATCGGCACCTTTCAGCTGGTGCAGGCGAAAGTCGCCGACATGTACACCAATCTGGCCGCCGCGCGCGCCCTCGTCTATGCGGTCGGGCGGGCCTGCGACGCCGGCCGCAGTACACGTTGGGACTCGGCTGCGGCCATCCTCTTTGCTTCCGAGAAGGCAACCCTGGCGGGGCTCGATGCAATCCAGATGCTCGGCGGCAACGGCTACATCAATGACTACCCGGCCGGGCGCCTGCTGCGCGACGCGAAGCTCTACGAGATCGGCGCCGGTACCCAGGAAATCCGCCGCATGCTGATCGGTCGCGAACTCTACGCAAAAACCGCATGAGCGGTGAATTCGAACCGCTGCGCCTCGAGCCGGCTTACCGCAAGGTGGCCTCGGCGCTGCTCGCCAGGATCACCGATCGGACCCTGAGCGCGGGGGATCGGCTGCCCGCCGAGCAGGAACTGGCACGCCAGTTCGGCGTCAACCGCTCCACCGTCCGCGAGGCCATCCGCGAACTCGAATCGACCGGGGTGCTGCGCCGTCACCGCGGTTCGAAGCTAATGATGGTCAGCCGTCCGGAGCGCGAAGCCGTTGCCGATGGCATCAGCCGCGCGCTGGCGCTGCACGATGTGAGCATCCGCGATGTCTGGGAAGGGTTGATCGTGCTCGAGCCGCCGATCGCCGAGGCAGCCGCTAAGTGCCGCCAGCAAGCGGACCTCGCCACCCTCGAAGCCACGGTGGCCGACGCCATGGATCCCGATACCGACGCGGCAGCGCGCCAAGCGGCCGGGTTCTTCCGTCACGTCGGCGAGGCCTCGCACAATCGCGTGCTGATGCTGGCCCACGAGCCGCTGCTGCAGCTGCTGGCCCCGTCATTGCGCAGGATGATCGACCAGGTCGAAGCGGCCCGCGCGCGGATCGCGACGGCGCAGCGCAGGATACTGGCGGCGGTGCGCGACGGGGACGTGGCGGCCGCGCGCAGCTGGACCGAGAAACACATCCGCGACTACCGACGGGGGTTCGAACTCGCGGGAATCGATCTCACCGATCGGGTTGACTGACATGGAAAAACTGAAGCGTCGGCACATTGCGGCCGTCACCGCCGGCAACGCGCTGGAATTCTACGACTTCGTCACCTACGCGTTCTTCTCGATTCAGATCGGTCACGCGTTCTTCCCGGCCCGCACCTCCTACGGCAGCCTGATGCTGTCGCTCGCGACCTTCGGCGCCGGCTTCATCACCCGCCCGATCGGCGCGTTCGTCATCGGCAACTTCGCCGACCGCGTCGGGCGCCGACCCGCAATGATGCTGTGTTTCGTGCTGATGGG
>Ga0302314_10009639_pt1 | contig 17028 bp, 16 predicted proteins | sample III_Palsa_N2_3_FD_200533 | JGI IMG/M metagenome (GOLD analysis project Ga0302314, IMG submission 200533) | Peat permafrost microbial communities from Stordalen Mire near Abisko, Sweden - III_Palsa_N2_3 | ecosystem: Environmental > Terrestrial > Soil > Palsa > Peat permafrost | place: Sweden...
GACATCGACATTCGGACTGGTAAGGCGATGTCAAACGCGGCTTGAGTCGCTGACTTATGCGGTCGGTAAATTTTCCTAGACTTAACATTGTGCGCGACGACATGATGAAGACGATACCAACAGTGAGCGTAGGTTAAATTGCGTTGCTCCGGCTCGACACAGACACTTACGAGACGACTAAATTTGAGCTTGAACAATTCTACGATCGCGTCTCGATCGGTGGCGTCGTCATCATCGATGATTATGGTTATACGTCTGGATGTCGAGAGGCGGTGGATGAGTTCAAGGCTGGTCGGGGTATCTTTCCAATAAGGTTCAATAGCTACGGTAGAGCTTGGGTAAAGACGCGACCATAGGTAGGACTGAGTTGCTTCGCCCGAGCGCCGGCTCGGCGGGCGACGGCGTTGGTTCGCCGCGCGGGTTCGGCTAGGCATGGCGGGTTGCGCGATTTCCAGGACGCTCCGGCCAGCATGAACGCCCCTGCCCTCAACCTCTGCGCCTGCGGCAGCGGACTTCGCCCGTTCCGTTGTTGCCAGCTCGATCTGCGCACGCTGGGGCCGCAGGAGGCCAACCGGCATCTGCTGCCGCTGGTCGATCAGGCGATCGACCTGCATGGGCAAGGCGAGTTCGGCGGGGCCGAACGGCTGTGTCTGGACGTGCTGGAACTCGCGCCGGGCCAGGGCGGCGCGCTGGCGATCCTCTACCAGATCCGCCGCGCGCAAGGGGCGCTCAGCGCGGCGGAGGCGCTGGTCCGCCGGATGGTCGCGGTCGAGCCCAACAACGTCTGGGCGACGCACGAGCTGGCGCTGCTGCTGTTCAGCAAGGGCGATTTCATCGAGGCGGAGGTTCATGCGCGCAACGCAGTGCGGATCGCGCCGACCGAGGTGCAGTCGCACAATCTGATGGGCATGATCCTGACCGAGGCCAACCGGCCCCAGGTGGGCGAATACCACTACCGCCGCGCGCTGGAGCTGCTCGGACGCCGAGGTCCGATTATCCTGGCCAACCTCGCGTGGAACCTGAAGAACCAGGGCAAGATGGCCGAGGCGCGCTCGCTCTACGAGGAAGCGCTGGCGCTGGGACCGGACATCCTGCAGACCGCGATCGGCTGGGCGCGGATGGAGGAGACCGACCGCAACTTCGCCCGCGCCGAGGCGCTGCTCGACACGGCCGAGGGAATCGCGCCCGGCAATCCCAGCGTGATGCTGTCCCGCGCCGTTCTGCGCGGCCGCACCAAGGATTATGGCGAGGCGCTGGCCCTGCTCGACACGCTGGAGCAACAGGCGCAGGGCGGCAGTCTCGGGCCCAACGAACTGCTCGAGAAAGGCCGGCTGCTGGACAAGATCGGCCGCTACGACGAGGCCTTCGCCGCCTACGACGAAGGCAAGCGCCGGCTCAGGGAACTCAGCGGCACGGTCTATATGGCCGAGCACGCGGCGCAGCTGATCGCCCGGCTGAAAGCCTATTTCACCGCCCAGCGGCTGAAGATCGTGCCCCGCGCCAAGCCGATCGAGAGCGGCCCCAAGCCGATCTTCATCGTTGGCTTCCCGCGCTCGGGCACCACCATGGTCGAGCAGACCCTGTCGGCGCATCCCAGCATATCGGCTGGCGACGAGCTGCCGTTCGTCAACGACATCACCGGCATGATGCCGCGGATGCTGAACAGTCCCCTCGCCTATCCCGAAGCGCTGGCGGACCTGTGGATGGGCGACCAGCGCGAGGGCCTGGACAATCTGCGCGACTACTACCTGCAGCGTGTGCGGCAGCTGGATATCGTCGAGCCAGGCGCGGCCTGGTTTACCGACAAGATGCCGCTGAACGAGACCCATCTGGGCCTGATCGCTCTGCTGTTCACCGAGGCGCCGATCGTGCACGTGCTGCGCCATCCGCTGGACATCGTGCTGTCGGTGTTCTCCAACCAGCTGACGCACGGTTTCTACTGCGCCAACGCCTTGGAGACGATCGCCCAGCACTATGTGCAGATCATGGATCTGGTGGAACACTACCGGCGCGAGATGACGCTCAAATACCTGCCGGTCCGCTACGAGGACATCGTCGCCGACCAGGAAACCCACATCCGCCGCATCCTGGCCTTCGTCGGCGCGCCGTTCGATGGACGCTGCCTGAATTTCCACGAAAACAAGCGCTATGCGCGCACCGCCAGCTACGCCCAGGTGACCGAGCGGCTGTACGACACCTCCCGCTACCGCCATCGCAAGTACCTGAAGCACCTGGAGCCGGTGATCCCGATCCTGGCGCCGACGATCGAGCGCCTCGGCTACGCCGTCGAAGCGTGAGCACCACCGATACAGAGCCAGCCGGAGAGATCCGACCGCCGCAGGCATGGCTGGCGGAGGCCATCGTCCATGAAGAGGCGGGGCGGCTGGAAGACGCCGCCGACTTGCTGGACCGGCTGATCGCCGCCGCGCCGGCGTTTCATCCGGCCATGCTGCAGGCCGGGATGCTGGCGCATAAGCGGGGGCGTCCATCGGAGGCGCTGAGTTTCTGCCAGCGCGCCGTCGAACTGGCGCCTGACAACGCGATCTATCACCGCAATCTGGGCGAGCTCTATCGCGTGTTCGGGCGCCTGGACGAAGCGATCTTCCATGGCCGCCGCGCGGTGGAGCTGCTGCCCGACGACCCGCTCAGTCACTACAATCTGGGTGTCATCCTGTATGACCGGCAGGAGATCGCCGAGGCTATCGCGGCGCAACGGCGGACGCTGGCGCTGAATCCGGCGATGCCGTCGGCGCATTTCGAACTGGCGGAGGCGCTGTTGCTGAGCGGCCGGTTCGCCGAGGGCTGGGAAGAGTACGAGTGGCGCTTCCGCCTGCCGAACGTCCCGCCCCCGCTGCCGCCGGGCGACCACCGGCAATGGGACGGCCGGCCGATGTCGGACCAGACCCTGCTGCTGATCGGCGACCAGGGGTTCGGCGATACCATCCAGTTCGCGCGCTACATCCCGCTGGTCGCCGAGCGATGCCCTAAGCTGGTGGTGGCGTGCAGCGCCGAGATGTTCCCGATCATCGGTCAGCAGCCGGGCGTGCAGGGTTACTACGAACGCTGGGCGGAGATGCCGGCATTCGCCGCCTATTGCCCGCTGTCCGGACTGCCGCGCCTGTTCAAGACCGATCTCGACAGCATTCCCGCCCCGATCCCCTATCTTCGCGCGGAGCCGGCGCGGGTCGATCACTGGCGGCGCCGTCTCGATGCGCTCAGCCTTCCCGGCTATCGGCGCGTCGGCCTGGTCTGGGCCGGACGACCGACCCACGGCAACGACTTCAACCGATCGATGACGCTGAAAGACCTCGCGCCGCTGACCGAGGTCGAGCGGACCGTGTTCTTCTCGCTGCAGATGGGACCCGGCCAAGCGCAGACCGGCGGGTATTACGGCCGGGCGCCGCTGATCAATCTCGGGCCCGAGATCGGGGATTTCAGCGACACGATGGCGATCCTGTCGCTGCTGGACCGGCTGGTTACCGTCGACACCAGCGTGGCGCACCTGGCCGGAGCGATGGGGCGACCAGCGTCGATCCTGACGCCGTTTGCGCCGGACTGGCGATGGCTGCAGGACCGCACGGACAGCCCCTGGTATCCGAGCGTCGAGCTGCTGCGGCAGGCCGCACCCGGCGACTGGAGCGCGCCAATCGCGATGGCGGCGGCGCGTCTTCGCTCAGATCTTCGATAGTCGGCGGCGGTTGGCGGCGACGCGGCGGCGGTAGTGGGACAGGGTGCGGGCCGACATCGACGCTGGCGAGGAACCCAATCCGCCGGTCATTGCCTTCATCTGGAGCGCCGCGGCGGCGTCGATCTTTTCTTGCACCATCCGCTCGGACTCGGCCCGACCGGCGGCGCCGCCTGCGGCGATCTTCGCGGTCCTGAGCGCGATCACGGCCCCGGCTTCGAAGCCGAGGCGCCAGGCATCAAGACCGATGCCGATCCAGGGATTGGTTTTCGAGCGTCGCATCAGGCTGCCTGCGCCAGGGCGAACAGGCGGCAGTGTTCGAGATACGCGCCTTCGTGGATCGAAAGCAGGGTCACGACGCTCGACCAGAGCCAGGTCGGCGCCTCGAGTGCGGCGGTGCGCGCGCCCACCAGGTCTTTCAGCCATGCCGCCCGCGCTTCCGCGCTCAGTTGCCGGCCATGGGCCTTGCCGACCACGCCGCCGAGATAGGCGGCCAGCGCCATCGCCTTCTTCTGGGTCAGGCGCGAGACTTCGAGCTTGAGGTCCTGCGGCATCAGTTCGCGCACCACCACCGGCTTGCCCAGCAGCCGCGCGGCGATCATGCGGTTGCCGAGATTCGGCGAGAGCGCCTTGGCGCCGGTCACCACCCTCACGGCGTTGTCGCGCGGCATCGACTCCTCGGCCGCGCGGGGCGCGGCGGTGGTCACCGCTTCCTTGATGTCGACCAGGCAGAGCGACGCGCCATCGCCCTCGCCGACCTGCAGCATGCCGGCGTAGCGCAGGCGGCCTAGCGAGCTGCAGCCCTTCACCCAGTAGGCGGCGTCTACCAGCGTGACCGGATCGTGGTCGTCGCGCGATTGCAGGCTAGTGATCATCGCGTGCATATCTTCGGTGGCGAAGAGTTCGGCCAAGGCGGTGCGTTCATCCTTCGCCAGAGCCCAGAACTTTTTCCCCAGCGGCACGGTCGGCTTGACCGTGTCGAGCCGTTCGGAGGCGAGGTGTCGCCAGCGGCGACGCACCGAGCGGTTCAGCAGGCCCCGTATGCTGCTCGGCCGCAGCGTCTTCTCGCCTGCCTGGTCGAAATTCCCGGCCAGCGCGGCTTCATAGCCGGCCATCAGCTGCTCCAGGATCCGCGCGGTGGTCACACCCGGCAGGTCCGAGCCCCTGGCGGCGGAGGCGAGCGAGAGGCCGAGGCGGACGATGTCGTGCGCCGGATTGCCGATCACGGTCTGGTCGAGATCGCGGATCTGCACCGCGACCCGGCCCTTGCGGTCGGCCAGCGGACCCAGGTTGCCGAGATGGCAGTCGCCGCAAATCCATACCGGCGGCCCGTGCGGCACGCTTTCAGAGCTGTGTTCGAGCCATTCGTAGAACTTCACCGTGCTGCCGCGCACATAGGCGTGCGCCGAGCGGGCCATCTTCAGGTTTCGCACCTCGGCCAGGCGTGTCGGCCGCCGCGACGGCGCCGTCATGCCGCGATGCCTACAGAAATGCATGCAAGATGGGTCATTCACGCGCTCCCGAGCCGGCATTCAAACGCCGCCGCGGCTCCGGCGTTCCGTCACGATTAGCTCAACGGCCGGTCTAGGCAGACGCTGGGTCAATGCTGTCAGGGTTCGCACCAAGTAGGTCAGCGCCCCCGCGTTGGCCCGACCGACCAGATAGCGAGACGAACCATGGCTGACGCTTACATCATCGACGCATGCCGCACGCCCCGGGGTATCGGCAAGGTGGGCAAGGGCGCCCTGGCGAGCATCCACCCGCAGCAGCTCGCCGCCACGGTGCTGAAGGCGATCGCCGAGCGCAACCACCTCAACACCGCCGAAGTCGACGACATCGTCTGGGGCACGTCCTCGCAACGCGGCAAGCAGGGCGGCGATCTTGGCCGCATGGCCGCGCTCGACGCCGGTTATGACGTCAAGGCCAGCGCCACCACGCTCGATCGCTTCTGCGGCTCTGGCATCACCTCGGTGAACATGGCCGCGGCCTCGATCATGTCGGGCATGGAAGATCTGGTGATCGCCGGCGGCACCGAGATGATGTCCTACACCGCCTCCAGCGCCGATCCGAACGGACCGCGGTATCTGATGGACGGCGGCAACATGCGTCTGCGCGCCAAGCATCCGCAGTCGCACCAGGGCGTCTGCGCCGACGCGATCGCCACCCTGGAAGGCATTTCGCGCGACGCGGTGGACGACCTGGCGGTGGTCAGCCAGCAGCGCGCGGCCATCGCCATGAGCGAAGGCCGGTTCGACAAGAGCCTGGTGCCGGTGTTCCACGAGGATGGCAGCCTGGCGCTGGACCACGAGGAATTCCCCCGTCCGCAGACCACCAAGGAGAGTCTGGCCAGCCTGAAGGCGTCGTTCGCCGCCATGGCTGAGGTGCCGATCGACGAGCAAGGCACCACGCTGGGCGGCCTGATCCGTCAGGTCTATCCGGACCTGAAGATCGAGCACATCCACCACGCCGGCAATTCGTCCGGCGTGGTCGACGGCGCGGCGGCGGTGCTGCTGGCCTCGAAGGGTTATGCCGAGAAGCACGGCCTGAAGCCCCGCGGCCGGGTCGTGGCGATGGCCAACATGGGCGACAGCCCGACGCTGATGCTGAACGCGCCGGTGCCGGCGGCCCGCAAGGTGCTGGCCAAGGCCGGTCTTACCATCGACGACATCGATCTGTGGGAAATCAACGAGGCGTTCTCCGTGGTGGCGGAGAAGTTCATCCGCGACCTGAAGCTCGACCGCGAGAAGGTCAACGTGAACGGCGGGGCGATGGCGTTGGGCCACCCGATCGGCGCCACCGGCTCGATCCTGATCGGCACCATCCTCGACGAACTGGAGCGCCGCGACCTGAAGCGCGGCCTGGTCACCATGTGCGCCGCCGGCGGCATGGCGCCGGCGATCATCATCGAACGGGTCTAGTCGGTATGGCGGGCCGGGCGCACGCCCAGCCCGCCAACGCTCAGCGACCGCCGAGGAAGTCCATCTTGCCGATCGGCACGCCGTTGTGGCGCAGGATCGCGTAGGCGGTGGTGAGGTGGAAGAAGAAGTTCGGCAGCGCGAAGGTGAACAGGAAGTCCTGGCCGGCGAACTTCATCTCGCCGTTGGGGAACTTCATGATGACGTCGCGCGTGTCGGCGCCTTCGAACTGCTCGGGCTTCAGCGATTGTAGGTAGTCGATCGTGTTCTTGATCCGCGCCTGCAGCTCCGGAAACGTGGTCTCGGTGTCGGGGAAGCTGGGGGCGTCGGTCCCGGTCAGGCGGCCGCCGGCGCCCTTGGCGCTGTCCGACGCGGTCTGAATCTGGGCGCTGAACGGGTTCATGTCCGGCGCCAGGCGCGACGAGATGAACACCGCCGGGTCGATCTTGCGCGCTTCGGCGGAGGCGACCGCCTTGTCGAGAATGGCCGAGAGGTTGGTCAGGCCGCGCACGAGGACAGGCACGGAAACGGCGTACATTGAAAGGGTCATGGGTCTCGGTTCTCGATGTGGATGAAATCGGGGTCCGCGGCGGCGTCTGGCCGCCCCGTCCGTCGCCCTCGCACTTGGCCCGGCGACACCCACCGTTCAAGGCTTAGAGTGGCGCTCGGGCCACGATTAGAACTCCTGTTGGCCGCGGCCGTTGAAAGCTGCGCCTTGACCCCCAAATCTGGCGCCACGGCATTAGGGCGACAGTCTCCCAGCCCGAGCTCTGAGCCGCGACGCACATTTTGAACATTTCGGTTGTCGGACCGGTCGAGGCGCAAACGTCCTGAGCGCGCCGCGCCGGCTGGCGGCCCGACTCGAGCTTCGCCATGACCAGACTATCCTCCCTTATCTACACTACCGTGATCGTCGCCCTGCTGGCCCTCTCGGCCTGTTCGCGCCCGACCACGTCCACCCTGTTCACCGAGACGCGCGCGGCCGCCGTCACCGCGGCGCCGCCGCAGATCGAGGTGCTGCGCGGCAATGTGCTGGTGGTGGACGGCCGGCATCTGCGGCTGGTCGACGTGGCGATCCCCGAGGCGGCGCCGGCGGCGCACTGCGTGGCCGAAGCTATCGCCTCGCGGCAGGCGGAAGTCCGGCTCGAAGCCCTGACCCGCCACGTCCGCCAGGTGGTGGTCACGCCCGCCGGCGGCGTCGACGATCATAACCGCACCCTGGCGCACGTGCTGCTAGACGGCGTCGACCCGGCCAAGGTGCTGATCGACGAAGGCCTCGCAGTGGCGCCGCAACCTGGCGGCTTCGACTGGTGCGGCGCCGGCGAAACGACCCACCCGGCCGCCCAGCACATCGCCCTGCTGTCGTTCAGCGGGCCGGTGGGGGAGTAGGACACGCCGGCTTTGAGTCAGCGATTTAGTTGACCCGTCACGCCGGCCAAGCGGCGATAGCCGCGCCGAGCCGGGGCCGGATGCGCCGCCGCCCAAACGATGTCCAGCTGGGCAGCGGCCCGTCCGGCCCAAAGGTCTGCGCGCTCCGCCCGGGGTGACGGCATGAGGACAATTGCGCCTGAGCCCAGCTATTCCGCTGCTACAGCCATCGCCCCCTCCCCCAGCAGCTGCCGCTCCCAGCGGCTGACGACCACCGCCGCCACCGAATTGCCGACCACGTTGGTGGCGCTGCGGCCCATGTCGAGCAAATGATCGACGCCGAGGATCAGCAGCAGGCCGGCTTCGGGCAGGTGGAAGATCGGCAGGGTCGCGGCGATCACCACAAGCGAGGCGCGCGGGACGCCGGCCATGCCCTTCGAGGTCACCATCAGCAGGAACAGCATGGTCACCTGCTGCGCGAAGCTGAGGTGGATGCCGTAGGCCTGGGCGATGAACAGGGTCGCGAAGGTGCAGTACATCATCGAGCCGTCGAGGTTGAACGAGTAGCCCAGCGGCAGGACGAAGCTGACGATCCGGCGCGGCGCGCCGAAGCGCTGCAGCCCTTCGAGGATCAGCGGATAGGCTGCCTCAGACGCGGCGGTGGAGAAGGCCAGCAGCATCGGCGCCTGCATGGTCTTCACCAGCGCCCCGACCCGCTTGCCGACCGCCAGGGTCGAGGCGGCGATCAGCAGGCCCCAGAGCAGGATCAGCGACAGGTAGAACTCGCCGACGAACTTGGCGTAGCTGACCAGCACGCTGAAGCCCTGGGTCGAAACCGTGGCGGCGAGCGCCGCGAAGATCGCGAACGGCGCGGCCATCATCACATAGCCGGTCACTTTCAACATCACCGCCGAGAGCTGCTCGGCGGCCTGCAACAGGATCGGCGCTTTGCTTTCAAGCGCCGAAATGGCCGAGCCGACGAACACCGAGAACACCACGATCTGCAGGATCTCGTTCCTGGCCATGGCGTCGGCGATCGAGGTGGGGATCAGGTGGGTGACGAAGTCCCTCAGGGTGAAGGCGCCGGCATCGACCGCGCCGGCGGCAAGCGCATCGTGCGGCAGCGCCATGCCCTCGCCGGGCCGCAGCAGCTGCACCATGAAAAGCCCGAGGCTGAGCGATACGACGCCGGCCGAGACGAACCAGCCGAGCGTCTTGATCCCGACACGGCCGATCGCGGCGGTGTCCTCCATGTGGGCGATGCCGATCACCAGGGTGGAGAACACCAAGGGCGCGATGATCATCTTGATCAGGCGCAGGAAGAGGTCGGTGACGATCGAGAGATTGCCCGCGATGTCCTTAGCCGCGGCCGGCGTCAGCCACTGGTTCACCGCCAGGCCCGTCAGGACGCCGACCACCATGGCGACCATGACGAACACACCCAACCTGCGCGGCATCGGACTTACTTCCCCGCGCAAGCCCTCGCCGGCTACGCCCCAGAGCCGGAACTGACGCGAAACCAGCAAGGCGCGTCAAGCGGTTGGCTCGCGGCGGCGCCCGAAACGAGCCACGGCGCGCCAATCACAGCGCTCGCAGGCCGAAGGCGCTGGCGGCGCCCAATCTTCTCGCCCAAGCTTCGCCGATGAAGTTCAACACGCTGACGACGCGAATCCTGGCCGGGCTGGTGTTGGGCCTGGGGCTGGGGGCCGCGCTGGCGGCGGCCAATCCCGGCTGGCGGCCGGACGCGGTGGTGCTGGCCGATGGGCTGGGCAACGTCTGGCTGGACGCGTTGCGGATGACCATCATTCCGCTGGTGTTCTCATTGCTGGTCGTCGGCGTCGCCCAGGCGGCAGGGACGGCGCAGGCGGGCGGGATCGCGGCCAAGGCGCTGCTGTGGTTCGGAGCGCTGCTGCTGGTCTCAGCCGCGATCGCCGCCGTGGCGACGCCGGCGCTGCTGAGCGTCTGGCCGCCGCCCTCGGCCGCGGTGGCGGCGCTGCGGGCGTCAGCGCATGGCGGCGCGGCGGCCGTACCACCCTCCCCGCCGATCGCCGACTGGCTGCGCTCGTTCGTGCCGGCCAATCCGATCAAGGCCGCGGCAGAGGGCTCGATGGCCTCGATCGTGGTGTTCGCCCTGGTGTTCGGCCTGGCCGCCGCGCGCCAGGACCAGCCGCGCGCCGCCGCCCTCTACGGCTTCTTCGACGCGGTCCAGGCGGCGATGATGACCATCGTCGGCTGGGTGCTGTGGGCCGCGCCGGTCGGGGTGCTCCTGCTGTCGCTGTCGGTGGGCGCCAAGCTGGGCGTGAGCGCGGTGGGCTTACTTGGCCAGTATGTGGTGGTGGTCTCGATCATGTGCCTGCTGGCCGGCGCGATGGGGTTGCCGATGGCGCTGCTGGGCGGTCGCGTGCCCCCGCTGCGCCTGTTCAGCGCGCTAATCCCCGTGGAGGCGATGGCGATCTCGACCCAATCGTCGCTGGCCTCGATGCCGGTGATGCTGGAGGCGACCGAGACGCTGGGTGTGCCGGCCAAGGTGCGCGACCTGGTGATGCCGCTGGCGGTGGCGCTGTTCCGCATCACCAGTCCGGCGGGCAATATCGCCGTGGCGATCTATGTGGCGCACGTCTACGGCGTGCCGGTGGATCCGCTGCGGCTGGCGGGCGGCGTGGTGGTGGCGGGGCTGGTCAGCCTGGGCGCCGTGGGCGTCGCCAGCTCGATCACCTTCTTCACCACCCTGGTGCCGATCTTCATGGCGATGAACCTGCCGATGGAACTGCTGCCGCTGCTGCTGCCGGTGGAGACCCTGCCCGACTTCTCGCGCACCATCGGCAACGTGACCGGGCACGTCGGCGTCACCGCCTGGGCGGCGAAGTGGAAGGGCGCGGCCGAGACCGCGCCCGGCGTCGAAAGCCGCTAGCCGACCCAGCCAGCCGTCAGTGCAGCAGCCGCGCCGTAGCGATGGCTTCCTGGAACAGGTGGTTCAGGGCGGCGGAAATGTCGCCGTCGGTGCTCACCTGGTAGTAAAGGCCAGGCGAGGCGCACGCGTTGGCGGCGGTCGCGATCTTGTCCGTCACTGTCGAGGTTGCAGGAATGTACGGAACGTTGGCCCCCGAATAGCCTAGATAAGGCTCGACCTGTTGCTCCCACCAGCTCTCTTCCAGCGGCATGTACACCGTATAGAGCATTGCGATGCGGATGCCCCGGTTCTTGATCGCCGCGCATCGCGTGCCGTTCAGGTCGATCGGTGGATAGACTCGGCCGCCCGAGTCGTAATCGTTCTGCCCGTCCGTGACGATGAACAGCACTTCCTGTGGTGTGTCACTGGCGTTGTTTGTACCATTGCCGGGAGCAGGAATATAAGCAGCGTTTCCCGATGTGTTAAGGGATGTCAAGTTTGCGTCTAGATTGGTCTCTTCGTCGTTGTTATTCGTGCCGCAGACGAGGTCATTGTTGTAACACATCTCCAGCGCCTGAACCGTCGCGGCTTGGGATTTTGCCAGGTTCAGGTCGGCCGTGATCGGCTGCAACAAGTAGAGGTTCAGCGGGTTGGCCTCGTTGTTATAGTCCGTCTCGTAGATCGCCATCCGGTACTTGGCCAGGTTAACGGCTTCGGTGGCCGCCGCCGTGGTCATCAGGTTCTGAGCCGCGGTGTTGACCAGGTCGCTGCGCAAGACGACGCCGAGGCACCGTGAGAGGTCGTAGTTGTCGCGACCGGTTTTCGGAAACAGGCTGGCGCTGGTGAAGGTGGTGCCGTCGGCATAGGCGCCGCTGGTCGTGCACTGGATCTGCTGGCCGGCCTGATTCAAAAAAGTGCCTGCGTCGACGGTGGGTTGGCTCTCGTGACAGCCGAACGCGCAACCGTTCCCATTCGGCGCCGTCAGCCAGTTGGCGCCATTCTTCCACGAGTCAGTCCCCCTTGCGGGCGAAGTGTCCGACTGCCCCTGGGTGTTCGCGATCATGGTGGCGATACCGGACGAGGTGGCCGCGATCTCCATCGAGGGCGAGGTGTCGAGCATCAGGTAGAAGTCGATGTTCGGCGCCGTGCTCGACGTCGCGGTCGACTTGCCGGTCAGTGGGAACGTCGGCATGTTCACCAGGCTGGCGAAGAAGTTGGTCGATGCGGCGGTGTATTTGATCGACATGGTGCGGTTGACCGTCGCGCCGGAAGACACGTCGCCGCCACCGGACATATCGATGTTGGCGAGGCTGTAGCTGACGCCGGGCACCGTCGCGAGCTGGCTGGTGAAGATCTTCAGCGAGTAGGCCTCGGCGATGGTGTACGGCTGGCCCATCATCGTCGGCGTGACGCCCGCCAGCGTGGCGATATCCGCCATGCCGTCGATCTGATCCTGGCGGCTTTCCGCCATGGTGAAGTCGTAGGCCGTGCCGAGGGCGACGGTCAGCGGGATGATCATGAAGGCGGTGATCAGCGCGACATTGCCGCGCCGGCTGCGCCAGAGGCCTTGGCCCTTGGCTTTGTCGCCCTTCGGAAATTGGAGAAGACGGATCATGGCTGAGTCTCAGCAAGTCGTGCAGGGAATGGACGGCGACTCCCGCGGAATCATGAAGATTTGATTCGTGATCGGGATGTTACTGATAAAAGCAGCCCCAACCGTTGGCGTGTAAAGATAAGTCGTCTGTACCAGGATGTAGTTGGAGTTCGGACTCGGCAGGCCCGTCGGCATGGTGACGCTGGACCCAACCGGCAGTTTCGTCGTCGGATTTGGGTACCCTTGGCTCCAGACCACCTTGGCTGTGGTGCTGCCGGTGCTGTCGGTCAGCACTTCGGACAGCACAATGGTCAGTGGTGCGGTCGAATAAGGGTCCATGATCTGCGACGAGGCGGCGAAGATATTGTTGATGTCGGGCGTCGCGAGCGTGGTGTACTGCGACGTCACGTTCGCCAGCTGCACCGTCGTGTCGGTGACCTTGCGGAACACGGTCGCCGCCTGGGCGATCTCGAAGCCGCCCGCGTAGACGAGAATGAGCAGCGGCACGGTCATGGCGAACTCCACCGCAGCGACGCCCCTGGCGTCGCGCAGCAGCCTGACCCCGGCCCTCAATTTCTGGCGCCAGTTCATCAGTAGGGCTCGGTCTTGAAGACGCTGGTGCCGACCAACAGGTGATTGCCGTTCGACTGATTGGCGATACCCGGCAGCAGCTGGCCGGCGACCACCGGCCAGCTGTACATCACCCGCAGGATCACGATGTCGCCGGGGTTGCCGGGCTGGTAGGCGAAGGTGTTGGTCGGGTTGCCGTGGCTGTCGTAGGTAATGACGATCGGCGCCGTGTTGATCGACGAGTACGACGACGCTGACTCCACATCGACCATGATGTTGGAGCAGGTGAAGAGCACCTGGACCGTCGGGTCGTTACACACATCGGCGTGGTAGGCCGCCTGGGTCTCGTTCGCCTGTTGGCTGGAGCCGGTCATCAGCTCGCGGCTGGACGTGACCGCCGCCGATTGCAGCATCTGCCCGGCGTAGAAGATGATCGAAATCTGCAGCGAGGCGAGGATCAGCACCATCAGCGGCGTGACCAGAATCGCGAACTCGACGGCGGTCGCCGCGCGCTCGTCGCGTCTCAGCGTCAACAGGCGTCGAAAAACGGAAGTCATATCGCGGTTGACCCGGTCTTGATGTCGCTGCGCCCCCGCGCGACCTCGACAAGCGAGGCTTTGCGATCTTCGCCAGCTTCCAATAGCGCGTAGATGGTTGAGAGATCGTGTGCGGCGTGCACAAACGAGTCGCGGCGCGTAACGGCGCCACCCACGGGCGCGGTCGCCCCCTCTATGCAAGCCTCTTGCGAGACCGCGAAATAGCGTAAGCGCGCATTCATCTCGTTCGTGCACCGAACATTATCGTTCCCGATTGAAACTCTGGCCGACTACGAAGGGGGCAACGGCAATATCTATGCCAATATTGGCGAAGACTTCTTGGTCGCGGGGAAGCCTGGCGCGCCGGCGCGGGTCGCGCCTCGCCGCGGTCACTGCTGCGGTCCCGAGCAGACGTGATCGCGACATGCTGACAAGTCTTAGCCGTCGCCTGCGCGTGTTTCAGAAGGACGAACGCGCCGCCGCCACGGTGGAGTTCTCGCTGGTCGCCCTGCCGCTCCTAGGGATGATCCTTGCGGCGCTGCAGCTCTCGATGGTCTTTTTCGCAGACCAGATGCTGCAATCGGCGGCGACCAACGCCGGTCGAGAGCTTATGACCGGGCAAGCCCAGTCGGGCGGCATGACGGCGGCGCAATTCGAGACGCTCGTCTGCAACCGCGCCGCAGGCTTCTTCAATTGCAGCAACCTGATGGTGGACGTGGAGTCGGCCGGCTCCTTCTCGGCCGTCAACACGGCGCCCCCGACGATCACCTACGACAGCAACGGCAAGGTGACGAACCAATGGTCCTGGAGTCCCGGCGCCGCCGGCCAGGTGGTCATCGTCAAGGTCATGTACAACTGGCCGGTGTTCGGTCCGACGGTGCTTGGCCTCTCCAACCAGCCGAATGGCGGCCACCTGCTGCTCGCGGTGACTGTCTTCAAGGACGAGCCATTCCCGTCATGACACGCGATTCTCTTCGTCGGTTCTGGAGCCGTACGGTCGCGGACGTACGCGGCGCCGCGGCCATAGAGTTCGCTCTGATCCTGCCAGTTCTCGTCCTGCTCTACGGCGTCGGGTTCGAGGTGTGCCAGGCGGCGACGGTCAACCGCAAGCTGACCGACACCACGGTGCAGCTCGCCAACGTGACGTCTCAGTATACGAGTGTGGCGAAGAGCGACATCTCCACGATCATGAACGCCTCCTCGGAGACCATGACTCCGTTTCCGAACAGCGCGCTCGCGCTTACGCTGTCGGAAGTAAACATAGACGCCAATGGCAACGCCAAGGTTTGCTGGAGCGAAGCGTTTCTCGACGGGGTCGCCCTCCAGGGTAACGTCCTTACAACGCCGCCCAAGGCGCCGCCGTCGCTCATGACGCCCAATTCCAGCTACATCGTCGTCGAGTCGACCTACGCCTACACGCCCGTCATTGCCGGCGATTTCATGCCGGCGATGACGCTCTCGGACCAGAGCTTCATGCTGCCGAGGGATTCCGGCTCGATCCCCTGCACCGACTGTACAGCAACACCATGCTGAAGCTCGCTCTCGACCCGCGCGTTGCGCTGATGCGGCTGCGCCAATGGCGTCATAACGGCGGCGGCGTCGCGATCCTGACCGCCATCCTGATCATCCCGCTGACGTTCGCGCTCGGCCTCGCCTACGACTTCACCATGGCGTCGAACCGCAAGGACCAGATCGACGGCATGGCCGACGCGGCGGCCTTGGGCGCGGTGACGCCGTCCATGATGGCGCAGTCGTCCACGACCGCCCAGGCGCGGGCGACGAGCCTGTTCAACGACCAGGTGGCGACCGTCTCAGGCGCCACCTATTCGTCCACGGGTGGTGTCATCGTCACGGTTGTCGACACGCCTCTGGGCGCGACGATCACCCGCAATGTGACCCTCACCTACACGGCGGCGTCGCCGAATGTCTTCGCGGGCATCCTGGGATTGCCGGCCTTCCAAATCGCCGGCAACGCGTCCGCCACCTCGGGCGGCGCGCCAAACATCGACTTCTACATGCTGCTGGACGACTCGCCCTCGATGGAGATCGCCGCGACCCAGTCGGACATCAACACGATGGTCAGCCACACGAGCCAGCAAAGCGGCGGATGCGCGTTCGGCTGCCATGAATCCAACCCGAGCGGGTCGGACAACGCCGGCAACCCGAACGGCGAGGACAATTACACCCTGGCGCGCGCCCTTGGCGTGACCCTGCGCATCGACCTCGTCAACACCGCCACCCAGAACCTGATGGCCACCGCGCAAACCACCGAGGAACAAAACCACGCCGCCTACCGCACGGCGATCTACACGATGGATTACAACTTCACGACGCTTCAGACGTTGACCAGCGATCTTACCACCGCGCAGCAATCCGCAGCCAACATCGCCTCACCGATCGTTTACAACAACAACTGCCTGACCAAGTCGAACTGTAACAACGACGAGGACAGCGTGCTCGACCAGGGGCTGTCGGACATCAACACCGCGATGCCCAATCCGGGCAACGGCACGAACAACGCTGGCGACACGCCGCAGGAAGTCGTGTTCATCGTGTCTGACGGAGTGGTCGACCAGGGCGTCACGGGCGGCGGCAATTGCGGCTCGTCAACGCGTCAGTGCGCCGGGATCAATACGTTGGCCAACTGGTGCACGACCCTAAAGAATCGCGGAATCCGTATCGCGTTCCTCTACACGACCTACTATCCGCTGACGACGAACGCGTTCTACAACAGCTACGTCTCGCCATTCCAAAGCCAGGTGGCCACCGACGCGCAGAACTGCGCTTCGCCCGGGCTGTTCTTCCAGGTCGACACCGGTGGAAACATATCGGACGCGCTCCAAACCCTGTTCCTCAGGGCGGTATCGACCGCGCGACTGACGCAATAGTCGCGGCCTTCCTCTCTTGCGGTCCTGGCCGGGCTTAAGTCCCGGCCAGCCAAGCACACCGGCCCCGCATTGGCCGCGCCCGGCGCGGCCACCCGCCGTTCCGCGCGCTTGGATCACCGGGACTGACGCCCGGTGATGACCGGAGTCGGGTGATTGACGTCGCGCCAGCGTTGACAACCGGGCCCACCCGCCCCTCCGTTGGTCCTGAAGGATCAAACAAGGGAGGCCAGCATGGCCAGCGCAGTCCAAACCAAGCCGGACGCCGAAGCCGCCGAGGTGCTTTACGCCAAGGCCGACCACATCGCGACCATCACCCTCAATCGGCCCGAGCGGATGAACACCATCTCGGGGCCGATGCTGCGCCAACTGACCGAGCGGCTGCTCGAGGCCGACGCGGACAAGGACGTGCGGGTCGTGATCCTGACCGGGACCGGGCGGGCGTTCTGCGCCGGACTGGACCTGACCGAGATCACGCGGCCGAACAGCACAGCCGGCGGCATCACCACCGGCGCGTCGAACGCGGTCGATCTCGATCTGCGCAACACCCCGCCGACGGTGCTGTTCGAGCTCGGCAAGCCGACC
>Ga0302314_10009641_pt1 | contig 17028 bp, 15 predicted proteins | sample III_Palsa_N2_3_FD_200533 | JGI IMG/M metagenome (GOLD analysis project Ga0302314, IMG submission 200533) | Peat permafrost microbial communities from Stordalen Mire near Abisko, Sweden - III_Palsa_N2_3 | ecosystem: Environmental > Terrestrial > Soil > Palsa > Peat permafrost | place: Sweden...
CCAAGGTCGCTCTGACGCCGCCCCAGCCCGCGGCGATGGCGGCGGAGTAGCATGGTCTCCTTTCCCCCTCGAGGGGGAAAGGCCGGGATTGGGGGTGAGGCCCGCGACGCTTATGGATGAGCGCAGGAGGCGGCGCAGCCTCGAGCTCCATTCTCTTTGGCTGCGGTGCGCTCACCCCCAACCCCGGCCCTTCCCCCTTCGACGGGGAAGGGAGTCTACTCTCCCATTGGCAAGGTGGGCTGCTCCGTCTAACTCGGACGCAGAGTTCGCCGCCGAGGGGGCCGCTGCCCGATGTTTTCGAAGATCCTGATCGCCAACCGGGGCGAGATCGCCGTCCGGGTCATCAAGACCTGCCGCAGGATGGGGATCAGGACGGTGGTGGTCTATTCCGAGGCCGACGCCGATTCGCTGGCGGTGGAGATGGCCGACGAGACCGTGTTCATCGGCCCGCCGCCCGCCGCCCAGTCCTACCTGGTGCAGGACAAGATCATCGCCGCCTGCAAGGAGACGGGCGCCGAGGCCGTCCATCCGGGCTTTGGTTTCCTGTCCGAGAACGCCGGCTTCGCCCAGCGCTGCGCCGATGAGGGCATCGTGTTCATCGGCCCGAACCCCGGCGCCATCAGCGCCATGGGCGACAAGATCGAATCCAAGAAGTTCGCCCAGAAGGCCGGCGTGTCGTGCGTGCCAGGCCACATCGGCGAGATCGACGACACCGCCCACGCCATCCGCATCTCGGAGGAGATCGGCTATCCGGTGATGATCAAGGCCTCGGCCGGCGGCGGCGGCAAGGGCATCCGCGTCGCGCATACGCGCCAGGACGTGGAGGAGGGCTTCCCCGCCGTGCGCGCCGAGGCCAAGGCCTCGTTCGGCGACGACCGCATCTTCATCGAGAAGTTCATCACCTCGCCGCGCCACATCGAAATCCAGGTGCTGGGCGACAAGCACGGCCATGTGGTCCATTTGTTCGAGCGCGAGTGCTCGATCCAGCGCCGGAACCAGAAGGTGATCGAAGAGGCGCCGTCGCCCCTGCTCGACGCCAAGACCCGCGAGGCCATGGGGGCCCAGGCCATCGCCCTGGCCAAGGCGGTGAACTACGATTCAGCCGGCACGGTGGAGTTCGTCGCCGGCCAGGACAAGAGTTTCTACTTCCTGGAGATGAACACCCGGCTGCAGGTGGAGCACCCGGTGACCGAGCTGATCTCCGGCGTCGATCTGGTCGAGCAGATGCTGCGTTCGGCTGCCGGCGAGGTAATGGCGTTCGGCCAGAAGGACCTGAAGATCAAGGGCTGGGCGGTGGAGAGCCGGATCTACGCCGAGGATCCCTACCGCAAGTTCCTGCCTTCGATCGGGCGGCTGGTCCGCTACGACGCCCCCGCCCAAGGAGAGCATGGCGACGCCAAGCACGCCTACGTGGTGCGCAACGACACCGGTGTCCGCGAGGGCGACGAGATCTCGATGTTCTACGACCCGATGATCGCCAAGCTGTGCACCTGGGGCAAGGATCGGATCGACGCCATCGACGGCATGGGCCGCGCGCTCGAGGACTTCCACATCGAAGGGCTGGGGCAGAACATCCCCTTCCTGTCCGCGGTGATGGACCAGGAGCGGTTCCGCAGCGGCAAGCTCTCGACCAGCTATATCGGCGACGAATTCCCCGAAGGCTTCCATGGCACGGAGCCGACGGCCTTCCAGACCGACGTGATGACGGCGGCGGCGGCGCATATGCACGTCACCCTCGCCGCCCGGGCGCGGAAGGCCGGTAACGGCCTCTCCGGGCCCCTGACCCGCAAGGACTGGGTGGTGACGGTCGGCGACGAACGCCGGGCGGTGACGCTGAACCCGTCGGCGGACGGGATCGTCGTCGAGCTGCCCGACACAGGGCGGAGCCTGACCCTGCGCGGGATCAGATGGCGGCCGGGTTCGCCGGTGTTCCGCGGCGTGCTGGACGGCAAGGCCTTCGCGCTCGAGGCGCGGCCGGCGGCCGAGGGCTTCGTGATCCGTCAGCGCGCGGCGACCTGCCGGGTGCTGGTGCTGACGCCCCTGTCGGCCGAGTTGCACGAGCGCCTGCCCAAGCGCCCGCCCGCCGACACCTCCAAGATGATCGTCTCGCCCATGCCGGGCCTGGTGGTCTCGCTCGAGGTCAAGGAGGGCCAGGAGATCAAGGAAGGCCAGACCGTCGCCATCATCGAGGCGATGAAGATGCAGAACATCATCAAGGCCGAACGCGACGGCGTGGTGAAGACCGTGGGCGCCAAGGCCGGCGACAGCGTCGCCGCCGACGAGGTCCTGGTGGAGTTCGCCTGAGCGTGACCGCAGGCCTGGGCCCGATCGAGCTCTTCGTCTCCGGCGTCGGCCGGATCGGGCGGCGGGTGTTCACGCCCGCACTGGCGCTGGTGATCCTGGCGTTCGAACTCTATGAGCGCGTGGGGTCGGTCGCGCACTGGATCACCGGCTGGGTGGTCTATCCGGTGCTGATGTGCGCCGCCGCCAGCGTTCTCTCCAAGCGCCTGCACGACCGGGGCCTGGCCGGCTGGTGGTCGGCGCTGCCGATCCTGGCCTACCCCTGGATCCGCCCCTGGCCCGACGGGATCTTCGGCGGGACCTGCCTCGGCATCGTGCTGTGGTTCGGGTTCAGCCTGGCGCTGTGGCCGGGCGAGAAAGGCTTCAACCGGTTCGGGCCGCAGGGGTAGCCTTTGAAAATGCTCCCCCTTTGGGGGAGCTGTCCGCGAAGCGGGCTGAGGGGGTAGCGCCGGCGGCGGCTGCGCCCGCGACGCAAACCGGTCTGCGCCGCGATCGTATCCAGCGGCGGCGCTACCCCCTTCGTCCGCTTCGCGGCCACTTCCCCCAGAGGGGGAAGACCTTTTCGGATCAAAGCGGCGCTTCCGCCTCCACCACCGGTCCGAACACCTCCGTGAAGCTCTGCCGCAGCGCTTCGTCGGCCTCGGCCAGGGTCACCGGGCGGCCCAGCGCCACCAGGCTGGTGACGCCGTGCTCGGCGATGCCGCAGGGGACGATGCCGCCGAAGTGGGAAAGGTCGGGCTCGACGTTGAGGCTGATCCCGTGGAACGAGACCCATTTGCGCAGCTTCACGCCGATGGCGGCGATCTTCTCCTCGGCCACCGGCAGGCCCGGGGTCTTGCGGTCGACCCACACGCCGACCCGTCCCGGCCGCACCTCGGCCTCGACGTTGAAATGGGTCAGGGCGCCGATCACCCAGTCCTCGAGGGCTGCGACGAAGGCGCGCACGTCGCGCCGGCGTTTGGTCAGGTCGAGCATCACATAGGCCACCCGCTGGCCGGGGCCATGGTAGGTGTACTTGCCGCCGCGGCCGGTCTCGAACACCGGGAACCGGTCTGGCGACAGCAGCTCCTCGGGCTTGGCCGAGACGCCGGCGGTGTAGAGCGGCGGGTGCTCCAGCAGCCAGACCAGCTCTTCCGCTTCGCCCGCGGCGATCGCCGCCGCCCGCGCCTCCATGGCGGCCACGGCCTCGGGGTAGGGGACCTGTACGGTCGATAAGGCCCACCCCGCCGGACGACCGTCGGATCGGGCGAAGATCGCCCCATCGCTCAGCTTCAGACCAGGATTTAACTTCGGAGCAAGCATAGCCGCTTCAATGTGGCCCCAGCGTCCGACAAGGCAAGCTTGGGGATGCGTACAAGGCGGTGGGCGTGGGTCAGGTCGATTCGGTGATGGTGGAGATTTCGGTCGTGCTCGGCCGAAGCACCCTGCCCATGCAGCAACTGCTGCGCATGGGCCGCGGCGCGGTGATCCCGCTCGACGCCAACGAACACGAGCCGGTGTGGATCCTGGCCAACAACCATCCGGTGGCGCGCGGCGAGATCCAGATCTCGGACGACAAGATCGCCATCTCGGTGATCGGTCCCGCCGACGTCTACGACTTCATGGCCGGCGGGGGCGCAAACTTCACTTCCCGCTGATCAGGTCGGCCTTGGCGGCTTCCTGGGCGTCGAGCAGCGGCTTCTTGAAGTTGGTGCGCACACCTGACGTCACCCCGAACTCCATCAGCTGGTCCTTGACCGGGTCGTAGGCGGGCCAGCCGCCGGGGGCGCATTTCTCGGGCCGGCTGTTCTTGGCGAACGACACCCAGCAGGCGTGCATCGTCTTGGTCAGGGCGCGGGTCTCAGCGTCGGGCGCGGGCCCGCCCGATTTGTCCCAGCTGTCGAACACATAGCGGATTTCCGAGGCGTGGCCCGAGCCCGGCAGCGCGCCGCGCGTCGCCGCCGGCACGAACGAGAAGTAGTAGAGCCAGCTCGGTGCGCCCGGCGCCGCCTTGCGGGCGTACCAGCGCGCCGGCGCGCCCATCACCCCGTCGGTGAAGATCGCATAGGCCTCGCCCGTGGCGTCCAGGCCCTGGCCGGCGTAGGCGGCCTTCAGCGTGTCCGGCTGGCGGGCCAGGAAGGCGGCGGCGCCCGTGGGCGTGCTGGCGTAGCCCGAGATCAGCGACGCCTCCCAGCTGTTCGAGCCGATCATCAGCGGCACGTCGTGGGCGTGGCCGCGCGCGAAGGCCTGGGCCGGGGTCTCCGGCAGCAGCTTGCCGTCGACCACCCGGCCGGTCCCCGTAGTGGCGCCGACCAGGGCCTCGACGGACAGGGCGCGCAGCTGGTCGGGCGTGGGCTCCGCCGGCGCGCCGGCCTTGGCGGCCAGGGTCCCACCGGCCGTCTCGGCCTGGGCCAGGGTCACCGGATCCTCCCAGCCGACTCCCGATTCGACGATCGCCTTGGCGAACAGGCCTGTGGTGGAGGGCATGGACAAGAGGGCCAGGATGTCTTCCCCGCCGGCGCTCTCGCCGAAGATGGTGACGTTCCTGGGGTCGCCGCCGAAGGCCTTGATGTTGCGCTGGACCCACTGCAGGGCGGCGATCTGGTCCATCAGGCCGTAGTTGGCCAGGAGCTCCTGCGGGGCGGCCGCCTTGGTCAGCGCCGGGTGGGCGAAGAAGCCGAACGGCCCCAGCCGATAGTTGATCTCCACCAGCACCACGCCGTCCTTGGCGAAGGCGCTTCCATCGTAGCCGGTGAGGGAGCCGGCCCCCATGGTGTTGGCCCCGCCGTGGATCCACACCATCACCGGCGCCTGCCTGGCCTTGGCCGGGGCGAACACCTGCAGGGTCAGGCAGTCCTCCTCGCCCTTGGAGGCGACGCCGCCGCCGTTGGGACCCGGGCCGCGCACCGCCTGCGCGCAGTTGGGCCCGGTGGTGGCGGCAGGGCGCGGATTGGCCCAGGGCTGGGCCGGGGCCGGCGGCTTCCAGCGCAGGGGACCGACCGGCGGCGCGGCGAAGGGGATGGCGCGCCAGACGCCGACCCCGTCATCGACGGCGCCGACGATGGGGCCGGTGTCGATGTCCACCGGAGCCGGCGCGGCGAGCGCAGGTGAGGCCAGCGCAGCGATGGCGATTCCAGCCAGCCAGAGCTTCATTCGCATCGCCCGATCTCCATCCCCGATTTCGTACCAGAGTCGGGCGCCGCGCCGGTCAGCGTCAAGCGCTTCACTCCGCCCTTCCCAAAGCCTACGGCATTTGGTAACCCCGCGCCCTTCCCAAGCGAGCGGTCGTGGCGGAATTGGTAGACGCGCAGCGTTGAGGTCGCTGTGGGGCAACCCGTGGAAGTTCGAGTCTTCTCGACCGCACCAGTGAGGCAATGGATGGGGCGTCTTCGGACGTCCCACTCCATCCCAAGAAATCCCATTTAATCAATAAAAACATGTGATTGGTCGGTTTATGACGGCCAACCCACGTCCCGTGGCGTCCCGGCTAGGCCCATGACAGCCGGGAAAAAGGGGCTACTCTGCGGGGTATCGGCAAAGTCCTTATTTGCGATACCCCAAATGGCCCTCACCGACATCCAGATCCGCGACGCCAAAGCCGGGTCAAAAGCCTACAAGCTGGCTGATTCGAATGGTCTTTTTCTGCAAGTTTCGGTCTCCGGCGCGAAACTCTGGCGCATGAAATTCCGCCATAGCGGCAAGGAGGGCCTGCTAAGTTTCGGCCCCTATCCGTTGATCACCTTGGCGGAGGCCCGGGAAAAGCGAGATAAGGCTCGGCGGCAGATACGAGACGGCCTGAACCCTGCGCTGGAGAAGCGCAGGGCGGCGATCGCGGCCAAGGCGGCTGCGGCCAACACGTTCGCGCTCGTTGCTGAAGAAGTGGTCGCCAAACGCGAACGCGAGGGCCTTGCACCAACCACGGCCGCCAAGCTGCGATGGTATGCATCATTGCTTAGTAGGGTCGGCAACCGGCCAGTCGGCGAAATCGAAGCGTTCGAGCTTCTGGAGTCTCTGCGAAAGATCGAGGCCTCCGGGCGCCACGAGACGGCGGTCAACACGCTCGCCTTCGCCGGACGTGTGATTCGATATGCGATCGCGACCGGGCGGGCCAAACGAGACGTCGCGGCGGACCTGCATGGCGCGCTGACATCGCCGAAGGTGACGCATCATGCGGCCATCATCGATGCTGAAGGCGCCGGGCGGATCATGCGGTCGATTGGCGGCTACACCGGACAGAAGCTCACCAAGCTAGGCCTGACGATGTTGGCGCATACCTTCCCCCGCCCGGGCGAACTTAGGCTCGCCGAGTGCCGGGAGTTCGATCTGGACGAGGCCACATGGCGCATCCCGGCCGCCCGAACCAAGATGCGCAAGGAGCACCTTATCCCTCTGTCGCGCCAGGCTGTGGCGACGATGAAGGCGCTCTTCGCCATCACCGGTGGGGAGGGGCTTGTGCTCCGGTCGTTTCGGACCCCTACAAAGCCGATTAGCGAGAACACGCTGAACATAGCCCTCCGCGCGATGGGCTACGGCGCAGACGAAATGACCTCGCATGGCTTTCGGGCCATGGCGTCAACGCTTCTGAACGAGTCCGGGCGGTGGAACCCAGACGCGATCGAGCGCGCGCTGGCGCACGGCGACAGCGACACCGTGCGCGGGGCCTATCACCGAGGGGCGCATTGGACGGAGCGCGTCGAGATGATGCAGTGGTGGAGCGACTATCTGGATGCGCTTCGCGACGGCGCGAAGCTCAAGTCCTTCGAGCGCCGGCGCTCACGGCATGTCGCATAGCGCTCGGGTCGCCGCTCGCCCGATAGCTTGCAGGGTCGGCGATCCAGCGGCCCACATCCGTCTCGTGCCAGCCAGCGCTGCGGACACTGATTTTCGTCTGGCGCGGAAATGTCCCTTCGGAGATCTTGCGATAGAGGGCCGACCGTGAAAGTCCCGTTCGGGCCAGGACGGTGTTCAGACGGATGATGCTGTCGGTATCGGCCACGGGACGCGCTCCCACAATCTGTTTCTCAGTCAGCTCCTGGGACATGGAATCACGCCCAATCGTCGCCATTCAACGGGTAAACTTCCCCAATTGTTGGGCGGCCGTGTGCTTCACGGGCGTCCGAGGTCCTCCAGTACGGCGAGGAAGTTGTCGAGCTGGCCGGCGGCCATTGCTCGTTCAGCCTCTATGACTAGAGCGCGTTCCGATCTGATGGAATCAAATCGGCGCTCTAGATCTTTGTTTTGGCGCATGATTAATCCGAAAACCGGTTCCCACTTTTCGGATCATGCGCTAGCCTGATGCGGCGACCCGGATTAAGTGGTGATGGCAGGGTCCGACTGCCGGAAGCAGGTGGCGAAGCGATCCCGGTCGGCTTTGGACACGCCGCTCTCCTCATAGGCCGCAGCCCAGCACGTGCGCACCCGTTCAGCGAGCGCGTCGGCTTCCTGCTTCGCCTGCTCGGGACCAAGGCCGAAGGCTGCGGCGCCGGCGATGGCGTTGGCGAGCGTTGCGGCGCGGCCTTGCGGTCCGACGCCGAGCACGAGCGTGCGTTCGGACCCTACTTGCGGCTTGGGCACGACATCGTAGAGCGGGGACAGCCGCCAGCCTTTCTTCGCGTGCAGGAAGCCGTGGTTGCGCAGGTGGTCATCGTCGTTGGTGACCAGGATGTTGAACACCATCCGCCGATAGAGCTCGATCAGATCCTTGCGCGGGTCGGCTCCGAACTGGCGGAGCGCTGCCGCCAGATCGGCATAGCTGTGGCGGCCAACATCGCGTTCGTGGGCGCCCAAGAGGGTCAACCCCGAAACGAACGGCGTACGCTCCAGGGCGTTTCCATCACGGTGGCGGTCGAAGCGTTGGATCAGGTAGATATCGCGACCGAAGGCCTCCCGGAACGCGAGGGGCGGCACGTCCAGACCGCATTCGGCGGCCAGGCGCATGGTAGCCAGCTCGATCCGGCAGACCGGGAAGGTGTCGTTGCGGGCCGGGAATTTGGCGATCCAGGACTGTCCGTCGAGCTCGGTCGAACCCTTGGGGCGCGCCCCGCCCAAGGACGAGCCCGCCGTCAGGAGGCGGCGCAGGTTCTCGTCGAGGAGGTCCACCTCCTGCACGCGCTCCACGGCTTCGGCCAGGGCCTCCAGGCTGAAGGTCTCGCCAGGCGCGTCGCCGTCGCCCCAGGGCGTGATCCGGACGGGACGCGCTGGGGTGGGGCCGAAGGCCAGCGCGCCGACCCGGTGGTCGCTGGAGGCCAGGACGAGGTCGGCTGCGGTGGGCGTGCGGTTGTCCATCGCCTTGTACATCAGGTACTGGCCCCAGCTGTCGGGAGCGGCGTCACGCACGCCGTTGAAGAGCGAGAAGCCCTCTTCAGTCTGAAACAGACGATCTTCGCGCGGGTCATGCAGGGGCAGGGTGACCGGATCGATAGAGACCCGGTCGGGCCGCTCCAGGTAGCGGCGGCCATAGGCGAAGGTGGCGTAGCTGTTGCGCGGTTCCTCGGTCATGGTGAGCCGACCGGCGGGCGCGGGGCCGTCCTTCAAGTGGACGAAGACGATGGTCTCGGTGACGGCCATCAGAAGTCGAGATCGTCACTGCGCGGCGCGTGCGCGCGCTTGGGGAGGTGCTGCAGGTCTTCGGAGATGCCCACCGCGTCGCTGTCTGGGCCCAGCAACTGCTCAAGGCGGCCGGTCAGCCCCAGGACGAACAGGGCGCTGGCCAGGACACTCAGGCTGACGGCCGGGTCGCCCCGCTCCAGACGTGCCAACGTCTCGCGGTTGACCAGCATCCGGTCGGCCATCAATTGCTGCGAAATGCGGCGACGGCGACGCGCCACTGCCATATCCTGGCCGAGCTGGCGTATCGCCCGCAGAGCAGGCGGGGGCAGGGCTTCCGTGACTTTAGCGCGGCGCGGCATGGGGTGTGTATGCCATATCCAACAAAGTTTCGCAATTTGCTGGATAAAGCCAACATCTGCACACGCCCCTAAGGCTCTCCCGAGGCGCTGCTACTCACTCCAGCGCCGACCCGTCGGCATTGGTCTTTATTCCCGCGTGGGGGACTGCTGACGGTGCTTAGAAGACGTCGCGCAGGGTCAGCGTCACCGGCCGGGCGTCAGCCCCGTGAACCACCAGACTGACTCGGTTGCCGACCGGACCCTTCAGCAGCGCCGCGAGGTCATCCTCACCGATCTGGTCCGTTCGCCGGCCGCCAATGCTGTCGACGGCATCCCCGGATTTGAGCCCCACTGCCGCAGCAGGACTGTCGGGGTAGACCGCTGTGATCGTCCAAACCGCCCCCTCGCGCTTCAAGCGCAACCCAGTTCGACTGAAGATGTCAGGCTGGCCGTAGAAATGGTTCTTCTCCAAGATCAGCTGCTGGCGCGGGTAGTCAAAAGTAAGGTTGAATTGCCTAAGGACGCCGAGGCCGACGTTGGCGGAGACATTGCGATTGGCGTCGAAACCCCCGGTCTGCAACGAGATGCGTGTCACTGGATCGTGCACCTCCAAGGCCGCACGGCCGTCCGCTCCGTTGAGTGTCACAGTATGGGCGCGCACGCGGGCCCATACGCCATGCGTGGCGCCGATGGACCGGCCGTCATAGGGAACGTCGGCGTGGTATCGAACAACCAGGCCGTAGCGGCGCGCGAACGGTGCGATCAACAACAGCGAGCCGCTGTCGCCCGTATCGATGGCGAACAGGCCCGAGATCCCGTCGATCGAGCCCTTTACCTCGGGCTGATTGTCCTGGAAGTGGAATGGAATGACAGCGCCCTTTCCTGAAGAGTGGAAGGCGCTCGGTCGCGTGAGCGTCATCCGCATGCGATCGAAATCGAACCGCACCACGAAGCGCTGCAAGATCTCCAGGCCGACCAGGGCCTCGTTGGGTTGGTCTGGTCGAAAGGCGGCGCTGTGGAATTGCAAGCCGTGTATGCGTGCAGCGCCGATCGCAAGGTTGTCGAGGACGCCGACCTTCGCGGCCGTTGTTCCCTCGCCCCCGCCTCCCATGCTGTAGTTGCCCATCCCGCGAACCCCGAGGCTGGCGAGCGTTTGGGGCTGCAAAAGAAGACTGCCGCCGCTATCGAATTCGGCGTCAGAAGCCAGATGGCCGTTGAGATCAAGCGCCACCATGATGCGGTTGGTGGCGGTTAGCCGAAAGGGGACGTCGACGCTGTCGCGCCCTGCAGGCAGCTCGATATCAGACGCGGGAACGGGGGGTAGGGCGTAGGTCTCGTCCGGCGTGGCGGGGTTGATCTGCACCGACTGGACCGTTTCAACTTCGTCGGAGTCCGGATCGGCGCCATCGCCCGATCGGATCGAGAATGGGATCATCAACCCGTCCACGGCGCGATAGTCGGCGTAGGTGGTGACCACCCGGTCCTCGGCCTGCTGCTCGTCCGTGCGCGCCAGGAGGTGGGTGGCGCGATCAACCCACGCTTCAAAGGCACGGCCGCCCTCGGGGGTCACGGTCAAGATATCGAAACTGCGCCCCCCTTCGGACCGTTTCCCGGCGAGGGCGACCGTGGCGGGGTGGCGCTCCCGGAACCACCAGCCGCGGACCACGCGGAAGGCTTCGTCGGCGGCGACCAAACCTGCGTCGACGTCGCCGAGCGCGTAGGCGATACCGCTCTGTCCTTGCCTCCAGGCTGTGATCCCGTCGAAGCCCTCCCGCCGCACGCCGCTCGGCCGAACGAGGCGGTTGAGATAGCGCCCGGCCGCCACGTCCTCCCAGCGGTCGCGCTTGGCGGTTTCGCCGCCAGCCGCGACCTGGGATGCTTCATGCAGGGCGCGGACCGTCGCCCACCGATCTCCGCCCGACGCCTGTCGCATCTCCGCCAACACCGTCGCGACGTCAGAGGGATCGGAAGGCGCCGGAGCAGGCGGCGCAGCGGCGGCAGTTGAGGCTAGGGCGACGGCGAGTATGAGCGGCGCCCAAAGGCCGCGGGCAGGGGACGTGTTCATCGCGACAGCTTGGCCTTGACGAGTACCTCTGTCTTGAACGCCAGAAACCTGGTCGCGCTATGAAGACTTTAGTATCCAGCGTCGCCATGCGCCCGGCGTTTGGCCGGTGTGAGCGCGAACGAGACGGGTCATATGGCTCTGGTCGGCGAAGCCCGTATCGTAGGCTGCCGCGCACAGATCGATTGTGGAGTCCTCGAATAGGATCAGCGCCTTGCCGACCTGAATCCGGCGCGCGAAAGCCCCAATACTGCAGCCAAAACGCCGGCGGAACGCCCGAGCCATGTGCACGGGATGCACACCTGCCAATGCCGACAGTTCAGCGATGCTCGGCGCCGGCTCGTCGACGTCTTCGAGACGCTCGCGGACCCGATCGAGCCAGCGTGCGCAATCAGCTTTGTGAGAGCCCGAGCAATCCAGCGCCCCGAGCAAATCCAACACCGCGCTCTCAATGCCGAGGGCTGAGCCGCCTTTCCACAGCGAAAGTCCCTGACACTACCTAGGCGGGCAATTGTCGCTTTAAGGCGAGCAAGCCTGCAATTCCGGAATTTCCCGGTCCGTTAAATTACGGAGGGTTGGTCGGAAATGAGTCCCAACCGCACGGACTTCACGACCGCTTCGATCCTGGTTCGGACCCCCAGTCGTGCGCAGGCGTCGGCGACATACTGTTCGACGGTTCGATTGGATATTCCAAGCTCGGCCGCGATCTCCAAGGTCGTCTTGCCGGCGGCCACGAGTCGTAGGCAGGCGAGTTGGCGCGGACTCAGCCGATGTCCATCACGGCCGAAGGCGTCGAACGCCACCTTGAACGCCTTCGCTACCGCGTCCACATGGCTCGCGCCGGCGTCGAACGACCAGCGCGAAACCGTGGGCTCCAACCCCAATCCGGCTTCGGCTAATCGTCGCTGAGTGGCCAAGGCGGACAGAAGACCGGCCATCATCGCCAACGGCGCGCCCGCGGTCGCCTCAGGCTTGAGGCCCGTATCCAGCAGGCTGGGCGCAAAGGCGACCGAGCCGGCTCGCAGCCGTGACGCTTCCCTGAAGGCCACGCGCGTCGCCCGTTCAAGCAGGTCCGCTTGCAGCTTTGTCGGATCGCCAAGGCCGATGAGCATGATCGTCCTGGCTCGAACGCCATGCGGCAGTCTCTCCAGCAGCAGGGTATCCATGGGCTCGGCCGTGAAGTCGCCGCTGGCGCGCAGGCGCGCGAGTGCTCCGCTCAGGGCCTGGTCCAGATCAAGCAGCCCACCTCCCATCGCCGCGCCCGGCATCTCACGCTCGAAAAGGCCGGCAAACGACAGATCCACATCCGCCCCGGCGGAATCCCACGCGACGCAGTCAATCACCAGGCCATGGCGCTCGCCGATAAAGATGCGCCTCGGTCCAGGAACTGCGTCAGGCATGCAGGTCACTCCTCGCAGTCGCCGGGGCGACGGTGCGCCGGCAATGCAATGCGTTAGGGCGTCGGAATCGCGAAGCCGTTCAGCGTGACGGACACAAAGCAGTAGTGTCCGACGAGATAGATCAGCTCGTTCACCCCAGGTTGCCCGAAGACCTCGAGCGCATGCCGATAAACCGGCTCGGGCAGGACGCCGCCCTTCATGAGCGCATTGGCGACGTCGTAGGCGCAGCTTTCCTCGTCGCTGAGATCATCGGGACGACTGCCGGCGATCAGCGTGGCCAGGCGCCGGGCGGTCATCTTGTGGGTCTGGCGGGCGACGGCTTCGTGGGCATAGATCTCGTAGGCCGCGCCAAGGCGCGCGCCGACCACCAGGATCGCGACCTGGCGGGCGCGATCGGGAATGCGCCGCGCCTCGGTCATGGCCTGGGTCACCGCCCAGAACGCCTTGCCAAGTTCGGGGTCGTGCAGCCAGGCTCCCCAGGGGCCGAGCATCGCCCCGTCGGGCCGGGCCGTCTGGAAACCGCCGTACTTGGCCGCGACGCCGGCGGTGATGCTGTCGAACAAAGGCCGCTGCTCGTCGTTCAGATCGTCGGGGGCGATCGGGGGCAATCTCATGGTGGTTTTCCGCAGATGACGTGAGCTTCGGGCTCAGACTGGCGGGGAGGCGTCCCCCGGTCTTGACCAATTCCATCCCGCAAAACGACAAATCGCCTGTCCAATCCTTCAAGCCAGCCGCCGCCGCCGCGGCCTAATCCAGAGCCTGTAAACGGCTGGCCCGACCCCTGCGCCCGCCCCGAAGGAGCCAAGTCATGCTGAAACACCTCACCTTGGCCCTGATGGCCAGCGGCTCCTTGGTCGCCGCCTCGCCGTGTGCGGCCCAGCCACAGGCCGGCCATCCGCCCGTCACCGTCGTGCTGGTCCATGGCGCCTGGGCCGACGGCTCCAGCTGGAGCAAGGTGATACCGTTGCTCCAGGCAAAGGGCATCAAGGTGCTCATTGTCCAGAACCCGACGACCTCACTGGCCGACGATGTCGCGGCGACCGAACGCGTCCTGGCCGACGTCTCTGGCCCGGTTGTCCTCGTCGGCCACAGCTGGGGGGGCACTGTCATCACCCAAGCGGGGATGGACCCCAAGGTCGCCGCGCTGGTCTATGTGTCTGCGTTCGGCAACAAGGCAGGCCAATCGGATGGCGAGCTTGTCGACGCCTATGCAAAGCCGCCGGCGCTGGGCGCGATCTCTGACGACGGCCATGGCTACCTGAGGCTGACCGAAGCTGGCGTGGTCGAGGATTTCGCCCCGGACCTGCCGCTCGAGGATGCCCGGACGATGGCTGTCACGCAGACGCCGCTGGCGTCGGCGACCTTCGGGGAGAAGGTCACAGACGCTGCCTGGAAAACCAAGCCGTCCTGGTTCGTGATTTCGGCCAACGACCGGGTGATCGACCCCCAAATGGAGCGGGACGCCGCGCACTGGATGAACGCCAAGACGACCATCCTGAAGTCCAGCCACGTCTCCCTGCTCTCCCATCCTTCCGAGGTCGCCGCGGTGATCGAGGATGCGGTGAGCACGGTCGCCGCCAAGGCCCAGTAGCCCGACCACCCATCACAGCGTAGGTCCCGGGCCACATGGCGGCGGGACCCTGCGGCTGGAGGAAAGCCAAGATGAAAAGCGTCCTGAGCCTGCCGATCGTTCTGACTCTGATGATCACGCCCCTGCCTGCGATGCTGGCGTCGTCGCCATCCCTGGCCGCGGCGCCGATCGTCGGCGGACAGGCGCCGGGATACTACCGGATGTTCGTCGGCCGCTATGAGGTCACGGCGCTGCTTGATGGGACCCATCCCTTTCCGGCCGAAGAACTGGCGATCAACGCCAGGCCAGGCGAGGTGAAGACGCTGCTCGCCCGCCAGCGCCTGGCCTCGCCGGTCGAGGGGATGATCAACGCCTTCCTGATCAACACCGGCCGCAAGCTGATCCTGATCGATACGGGGGCCGGGGACCTCTATGGCCGAGATGGCGGCCTGCTGGTCTCAAATCTTCGGGCAGCCGGCTACGCCCCCGAGCAGATTGACGAGATTTACCTCACCCACCTTCACCGCGACCATGCGGGCGGCCTGATGCGCGGCGGCAAGGTGATCTTTCCGAAGGCGGTCATCTACGTCTCGAAGATCGACGCCGATTTCTGGCTGAACAACGCCAACCGGGCCAAGACGCCGGCGCTGCTCTATCCGATGTTCGATGGGGCGCAGAGCGTGCTGGCGCCCTACATCGCCCAGGACCGCTTTCGCACCTTCACCAGCGAGGCTGAGCTCTCGCCGGGAATCCACCCCATCTTCAGCCCCGGACACTCGCCGGGGCACTGCTACTTCATGATCGAGGACAACGGCCAGCAGTTGCTGGCCTGGGGCGACACCGTCCACGTCCAGCCGGTGCAGTTTCCCCGCCCGGGGGTCGCGATCCGCTACGACACAGACAATCGGCAGGCGGTCGCCTCCCGCAAGAGCGTTTTGGCTGACGCAGCCCGCAAGGGGTACTGGATCGCCGGCGCGCACATCTCCTTCCCTGGCATTGGTCATGTGCGGGCCGACGGGGCCCATGGCTACACCTGGGTCCCCGCCAACTACACGCTCAACCGGTTCCAGTTCGCGCCCGCTGGTCAGGCCGCGCACTAAAGCGCGGCCTGCGAGATCTGGCGCTAGAGCGTGTTCCGATCTGATGGAATCAGATCGGCGCTCTAGGCTTTTGTTTTGACGCGCGTTTGATCGGAAAACCGGTTCCCACTTTTCGGAACGCGCTCTAGATCGCGCTCTTGATGACGCCGCCGTCGACCCGCAGCGCGGCGCCCGTCGTCGCCGAGGCGAGCGGGCTGGCCACATAGGTGACGAGGGACGCCACTTCGTCAGGGGTAGCGAACCGCTTGATCAGGGAGGTGGGGCGGACCTTCTCGAAGAATTCAGCCTCGATCGCGGCGGTGGAGCGGCCTTGAGCGGCGGCCAGGGAGTCCACGAAGTCGCCCACGCCGCGCGAGCGGGTCGGTCCGGGCAGGATGCTGTTGACGGTGATGCCGGTGCCGGCCACGGCCTCCGCCAATCCCCGCGAGACCGCCAGCTGCGCGGTCTTGGTCATGCCATAGTGGATCATCTCGGCCGGAATCTGCACAGCGCTCTCGCTGGAAATGAAGATGATCCGGCCCCAGTCCGCCCTCCGCATCGCCGGCAGGTAGAGCCGGGCCAGGCGTGCGCCACTGAGAACATTGGCTTCGAAGAAGCGGGTCCAGTCCGCGTCGCTGATGTCCTCGAACGGCTTGGGTTCGAAGATGCCAAGGTTGTTGACCAGGATTTCAACCCCCGGAAACCGCTCTGCCAGCGCCTCGGCGTCGGCCGCCCGGGTGAGGTCGCCGGCAAACCCCAGCACGGCCCCGCCTGTCGATGGCCCGAGATGGTCGACCACCCGGTCGACCGAGGCCTGCGTGCGTCCATTGACGATGATCCGGGCGCCCTCGTTGGCCAGCGCCTGGGCGATCGCAAAGCCGATCCCCGCGGTGCTGCCGGTGACCAGCGCCAGTTTGCCGTTGAGCTTGAGGTCCATCAGGTCACCCCGGAGTGTCGCCGGCGGACGCGCCGGTGCGAAGGAAAGATAGGGTCGCGCTGGAGCGATCGCACCAAAGGCGCCAGCCCATCGGGGCATGGCGTCCCATGGCCTGATCAGTCGGCTTGGGGCTCTTTGTCGCCCTGCCGCCCCGGCGCAGGGCGTCACGCCCTGACCGGCAGCGGTAGAGCCCTTTTGGTCCCCCCGGACGCGATCGCCCGGGCTAGGCCAGGACCTTGCCGAGGGCCTGTTCGATGACCGCGGCGATCTCGGCCGGATGCGAGAGAATCGACATGTGGCTGGCCTTTATCTCATGGACCGTGGCGCCCATCCGCGTGGCGAAGGCCTTCTGCAGCTCGACGCTAACCACACGATCCTCGGACGTGACCACAAACCACGATGGCTTGGCTTTCCAGGCGGCGGCGACCACCGTCTCGCCGAAGGCCTTGCCCGCAAGGCGGCCTTGAGTGACGGCGAGGACGCGCGCCTCTTCCGGGGGAAGGTCCGGGCCGATGTTTTCCACCATTCCGGCCTCGGTCTGATAGACGAAGCCTGCCTTGTCGGTGCCAATGGTCGAGAGCGCCGGCGGCGTCGGATGTTCGCCGATCAGTCCACTACCGGTCTCGCCGACGTCCGGGGCAAACGCCGAGACGAACACCAGGGCCTTGACCCTCGGATCAACACCGGCCTGGGTGACCGCCACGCCGCCCCAACTGTGGCCGACGAGGACGATGTCGCCTTCGATGTCGCTCATGATCCTGGTCGTTGCGGCCAGGTCGTCAGCGACGCCCGACAAGGGCAGCTGGGCCGCGA
>Ga0302314_10009642_pt1 | contig 17027 bp, 18 predicted proteins | sample III_Palsa_N2_3_FD_200533 | JGI IMG/M metagenome (GOLD analysis project Ga0302314, IMG submission 200533) | Peat permafrost microbial communities from Stordalen Mire near Abisko, Sweden - III_Palsa_N2_3 | ecosystem: Environmental > Terrestrial > Soil > Palsa > Peat permafrost | place: Sweden...
TTCCTGGACACCATGACCGGGCACCACCCGCCCGCCGACCTGGTCACCGAGTTCGCGCTGCCGGTGCCGTCGCTGGTGATCTGCCTGCTGCTCGGCGTCCCCTACGCCGACCACGCGTTCTTCCAGGAGCGCAGCGCCCTGCTGCTGGACAACCGGGTACCGGCCGCCGAGGTCACCCGGGCCCGCGACGAACTCGCCTCCTATCTGGTGGAGTTGGCGGCGAGCAAGGCCAAGGAGCCGGACGACCGGATCATCAGCCGGCTCGTCGACCGGGGCGACCTCAACCGCGCCGAGATCGCCGGCATGAGCCTGTTGCTGCTGGTCGCCGGACACGAGACCACCGCCAACATGACCGCCCTGTCGACCCTGGCCCTGCTGCGCGACCCGGTCCAACTGGCCAGGCTCAGGTCCGAACCCGAGCTGGTCAAGGGCGCGGTGGAGGAGCTGCTGCGGTTCCTGAGCATCGTCCAGAGCGGCACCACCCGGGTCGCGACCGAGCCGGTGCAGCTCGGGGACCGACTCGTCGGGGCCGGGGAGGGCGTGGTCTGCATGCTCGCGACGGCCAACCGGGACAGCTCGGTGTTCCCGGACCCGGACCGGCTCGACCTGGGCCGCGACGCCCGGCGGCAGGTCGCCTTCGGCTTCGGCGTGCACCAGTGCCTGGGCCAGCCGCTGGCCCGGGTGGAGCTGCAGATCGCCCTGGAGACCCTGTTCCGGCGGCTGCCGGAGCTGCGGCTCGCGGTCCCGGTCGAGGAGATCCGCTTCCGGAACGACAGCGTGGTCTACGGCGTGGAGTCGCTGCCGGTCTCCTGGTGAACCCACGCGCCGCGGCCACCGCCCCGTCCCCTCGGCGGGGCGGGGGTCGCGACGGTACCGCCCCGTGCTCAGTCCCGCTGCACGATCATCTTTCCGGTGTTCCCGCCGCGCAGCATCGACAGGAAGGCGTCCACGATCCGGTCGAAGCCGGTCACCAGCGTCTCGTCGAGCGGGAGTCGGCCGCTGAGCAGGTGCGGGACCACGAACTCGGTCAGCTCCTGCTGCAGATCGCGGTAGTCGCGGACCAGGAAGCCCTCCATCCGGAGGCTCTTCTCCACGATGTCGGCGTAGTTGAACCGCACCGGCGGAGCGTCCGGGGTGTTGTACTGGCCGACGGTGCCGATCCGCACCACCCGGCCGCGCTCGCGCAGCGCGCCGATCGCCGCCGCCAGCTGCTCGCCGCCGACACTGTCGACGAAGACGTCGATGCCGGTCGGCGCGGCCTTCGCCAGCAGCTCGGCGGCCGGGCCCGCGTGGTAGTCGAAGGCCGCGTCGTAGCCGACCCGCTCGGTGAGGTGGGCGGCCTTCGCCGGGGAGCCCGCGCTGCCGACCAGCCGTCCGGCACCCATCAGCCGGGCGAGCCGCCCGGTGGCGGTGCCGACGCCGCCCGCCGCCGCCGAGACGAAGAGGTCGTCCCCCTCGCGGAGCCGGGCGATCCGGCTGAGGCCGACATAGGCGGTGAGCCCGGTGCCGCCGAGGATGCCCAGGTACGCGGAGAGCGGCACGCCCGCGTCCTGCGGCAGGACCCTGGCCTCGTCCGGGCGGACCACCGAGTGGGTGCGCCAGCCGTGCCGGTGGAAGACCAGCTCGCCCTCGGCGAGCGCCGGATCGCGGGAGTCGGTCACCCGGCCGAGGGTGCGGCCCTCCAACGGCGAGTCGAGCGCGAAGTCGCCGTCCATCATCTCCCGGTGGTAGGGGTCGACCGACCAGTAGAGGTTCTCCACCAGAGCGGTGCCGGGCGCGGGTTCCGGGACCGGCGACTCGGCGAAGCGGAAGTGCTCGGGGGTGGGGAAGCCGGAGGGACGGGCGATCTGGTGGACGGTGAGCGCGGTGGCGCCGCTGCTGCTGCGGTTCATGGTCGGCTGCATGGGACCAGACCGTAGGCAGGAATGCGGCGTCCGGGCAGTGGGTTGGCCTCATGGAACCGCCGCATCCATGAGGCCCGCTCATACCTGCAGACAGGAGCACCCGTGACCACGACCGTGCCGGCGCCCGCGCCCTCCGGCGACCTCTCGCCGCAGGAGCTGCGGACCCTGGTCGCCGTCGCCGCCGAGGGCGGCTTCTCGGCCGCCGCCGCCGTCCTCGGCACGACCCAGTCCGCCGTCTCGCACGCGGTCCGCGGCATCGAACGCAAGGTGGGCGTCGTGCTCTTCGAGCGCGGCCGGTACGGAGCACGGCCGACGGCGGCCGGGACCAGGGCGGCGGCGCACGCCCGGCGGGTGCTGCGGATGCTGGACGCGCTCGCCGCCGAGGCCCGAGGCGCCGGCGCGGCCGCCGACGGCGGCGACACCGTCGCCGGGCCGCTGCGCATCGCCGCCTTCCGCAGCGCGGCGCTGCACCTGCTGCCGCTCGCACTGGAGCGGCTGGCCGCCCGGCACCCGGAAATCGAGGCGACGGTCAGGGTGGTCCGCGAGATCGGCCCCGGCACGGCGGGCGAGGTGGCCGAGGGACGCGCGGACATCGGGATCGCGACCATCGGCACCAGTTCGCCGGTGCCACCGGGGCTGGTCGGCGACCTGCTGCTGGAGGAGGACTACGCCCTGGTGCACCCGGTCGGCCACCCGGACCCGCGCTCGCTGCCGCTGGTCGACTGGACCGAGAACTGCTCCTCCTACACCCGGAGTTGGTGGGACCAGCAGGAGTGGATCCCGTGCGCCACGGTCCGGGCCGAGGACGACGGCGCCGTCCTGTCGATCGTGGCCGGCGGACGCGGCATGGCTATCATGCCCGCGCTGTCGCTGACCGGAGCGCCGACCACGGTGGCCACCACCGACCTCGGCCCCGAACGGCCCACCCGGGCCGTCGGCTACGTCACCACCCCCGAGCTGGCGACCACGGTCGCGGTCCGCGCGCTGATCCGCGAGCTGCGGGCGCTGCGCCCGGTGGCGCTCCGCGCCCGCTGAGCAGCGGCCGAGGGCCGGAAGGATGACCGGCACCCGGCCGGTGGAGACCGGCTGGGTGGTTCGGGCCGGCCCCGACGGCACGTCACCGGGCCCGCGCCTCCCGAGGCCGAATCGCTACTCGGCAGGCTCGGCGATCAGCGCGGTGGCGACATGCCGGAAACCGAGCCGGGCATAGATCCGGGCGACGTCATCGTCGTCTGCCGACAGGAAGACGGTCTCCACGCCTCGCGACCGGGCGTCGGCCACCAGCGCCGCGGTGACCGCGAGCCCAAGGCCACGACGGCGTGCGGCGGGCAGCGTCCCGACCCCGACGATCTCGCTGACCGCTCCGACCGGCTGGTGCCGACCCGCGCACAGCGCCGTCCCGGCGTCCACCGCTGCGGCAACCGCAGTCAGACCCGCCCCGATCCGCGCCACCACACGCTCCACCGACCCGTCGCCCGCTCGGGCACGCACAGCTTCAGCCAGTTCGGCGACGCCCGCCAGGCCGACGCCGGTTCCGGGCTCCGCGAAGGCAAGCCGCGGCACGGCCAGTGCGCTCGCCAGCGCCGGATCGTCCGGCCCGGTGATCCGCACCGACGCCCCGACGGACAACTCGTCCGCCGTGGGCACCGGCACGCCCGGGTCGAGCACCATCAAGGGGTGTTCGTGAACCACGAGCCCCGAGTCCTCGATCGCGGCCCGAAGCGTGGGCGCAGTCTCGGCGATCCACTCGAAACTCTCCGGGAGCCCGAGCTCACGCTGCCGGACGCGGACGCCGGCCACATCGGCGGCACTCACCGCACCGGACCATCCCCGAGCCGGACGTGCGTAGAACGGCCACCCCTGGCCTTCCCGCACGAACAGAGTCAACGGCCCGAAGTCCTCGGCCCGGGCACCCTGGCGCGGCACTGCGTCGTAGTACTGATCAAGTCGGTCCAGCAGTACCCGTTCGGGACGGTCATCAAGATCCACAGAAGTCACGCGGGGCATCCAAGCACCAGGACGCCGACCGGCGCCACCGCATTACGAGCAGCCCGCCCACCGCAGCGCCATCCCCCTGGAACCGGTCGCGGTCGCGATGGCCGTTCGCTGCCACGAGTCCACCGGATTCCCGGCGCACCAGCCTGCCGTCGTCCGGACGCCGGAGCGGACTGGTATATACCTGACTGAGGATCAGCTCACCCGAGGCTACGGAGGTCACGACATGGTGAAACGCCTCGGACTGGTCGTCCACGAGGGCCGCCCGGCGGCCCGCGCGGCCGCCGACGCGGTCCGCGCCTGGTGCGTCGCCCAGGGCGTGGCCTGCGCCGACATCGACGTCTGGCGCGAGGACCGGCCCCGGCGCAGCGGACAGGAGGAGGCCGCCGCGGCCGGCCACCCCGATCTGATCGTCACCCTGGGCGGCGACGGTACGTTCCTGCGCGGCGCGCGGATCGCGGCGAAGGACGGCGTGCAGGTCCTCGGAGTCGACCTCGGCAGGGTCGGGTTCCTCACCGAGGTCCCGGTCGACCAGGTCATCCAGGCGCTGGACGCGGTGCTGCTGGGGCAGGCCCGGATCGAGGAGCGGATGACGCTCACCCTGCGGACCTCCCGTCCGCTGGAGATCCCCGAGGGCATGGAGGCGCTGCTGCGCGCCGGGCGTGGGCCCACCCTGCCGCCGCCGGCGCCGGCCGAGGAGGAGCAGGGCGACGGCTGGGGCGTCGCGCTGGACGTCACCGCGCTGAACGACGTCGTCCTGGAGAAGCTGGCCCGGGACCGGCAGATCAGTCTGGCCGTCTACCTTTCCGGCCGCCACCTGGTCTCGTACTCCGCCGACGCGGTCATCGTGGCCACCCCGACCGGCTCCACCGCCTACAGCTTCGCGGCCGGCGGCCCGGTCCTCTCGCCCCGACTGAACGCCCTGGTCCTCACCCCGGTGGCACCGCACATGGCCTTCGACCGGACGGTCGTGGCCGCCGCCGACGAACCGGTCGCGGCCCGGATCCTGCCGCACTCCGGGCCGGTCGCGGTGAGCATCGACGGGGAGTTGCGCGGGGTGCTGCAGCCGGGGGACTGGGTCGGCGTCTACCAGGCACGGACCCGGCTGCGGATGGTCCGGCTCGGCCCCACCGACTTCTACCGCAGGGTGCGCGAGCGCTTCCGGCTCACCGACGCCCCCGCGACCGCCGTCGACGGCGAGGCGCCGCCGCTGTTCCCCCCGCCCACCTCCGACCTGCCCGAGGACATGGCCGGGCTGCAACTGCCGCCCTACCAGCCCTGAACCGCGACATCGGGACGGAGCAGCGCGCCGCCGGCGCCGCCGAGCAGCGCGCCGCCGCTCTCCGGGCCGGCTGGGCGCGGGAGGCCGGGACGGCTACCGGGCGGGCGCCGCCGCCGAGGCCCGCAGCCGCTCCGCCACCACGGCGGCCACCGTGGCGAGTTGCGGGACCAGGTAGAAGTGGTCGCCCGGCAGGACGTCGTGGCGGAAGGAGCCGGAGGCGGCCTCGGCCCAGTGGGCCGCCTCCGCCGGGTCGACCGCGCGGTCCTCCGCGCCGGTGAGGACGGTGAGGTCCACCCGCAGCGGCGGCGTGACCGGGGTCGGACGGTGGGTCTCGGACATCCGGTAGTCGCTGCGGATGATGGGGAGGAACAGCTCGCGCAGCTCCGGGTCGTCCAGCACCTGGCCGTTGACCCCGCCGTTGCTGCGCAGCACCTCGCAGAACTCCTCGTCCGGGAGCTGGTGCACCATCCGGCCGCGCGGCCGGTGCGGCGCCTGGCGGGCGGAGGCGAACAGGTGCACCGGGCGGATGCGCGGACGCACCGGTGCCTGCTCGGACTCCAGCACCCGGAGCATTTCGTAGCCGATGCCGGCGCCCATGCTGTGGCCGAACACGCCGGTCGGCCGGTCCAGCAGCGGTGCGGAGACGGTGGCCAACTCCCGGGCGAGCGCGCCCAGGTCGTCCGGCAGCGGTTCACCGGTCCGGCGCTCGCGGCCGGGGTACTGCACCGCCCAGGCCTCGATGTCCGGCGGCAGCGCGGCGGGCCAGTCGCGGAACAGCGACGAGGAACCGCCCGCGTGCGGCAGCAGGATCAGCCGCAGCGGGGCCGTTGGGCGGGGCTCCAGGCAGCGGAGCCAGGGGACCTGGGGGGACGGGATGGTGGTCATCCGGGCCCATGCTACAGAGCCGGGCGCCCCGGTCGGCGGGGGAGCGGCGCCCTCGCCGGGGCGGCCTCACCCCTGGACCGACGGCCTGACGGTCTGTCGGTCCAGCGGGACCGGGGCGGGGGCGTGTCCGAAGGTTGCCCCGGCGCCGTCGCCGTAGCTGAGCCACGCGCCCAGCGGCGGCTGCCGACCGATGCCCGGCAGGCGGAAGTCGCACACCCCGGAGGGGAAGACCGAACGCAGCTCGGCCCGCTGCCCGGCGGAGAACGTCACCCGGTAGCCGGAGAAGTCGACCGGGCGCAGCCGGCACTTCAGCGTGTCCGCCGCGAGCGGGCCGCCGGCGACCTGGCGGGGGGTGGCGCCGACCGGGTAGAGCGCTGCGCACGGGCCCGTCGCCGGGTCGGTGACGGGGGCGGCGACGCGGTGCGAGGCGTCCAGGTAGCAGCCGTCGGCCAGGCCGGACGGCCGGTCCGCAGTGACCTTCTGCGCCCGGGTGCGGTGGGAGCCGTCGGCCTCGACGGCCGCCAGCCACTGGTCCATGGCGTGCAGGGCGTACGCGCCGGCGGCGGCAGCCTGGTCGGGGACGGGCCGGTTCTCGATGACGACCTGGTCGGCGGAGCCGCCGTCGGCCTGTCGGAGGCGCGCCCGCATGGCGAAGGACCACTGGGTGGTGTGGATGTCGTTGAGGACCCCGGACCGGTCGAGGTCCTCGCGCTGGTCGATGACCGGGGTGTCGGCCAGGCCCAGGGAGCCGCTGGTGACCAGGTCGTCGCGGTAGGCGGCGTCGAGGGCCGCGGCGGAGGCGACGGAGCGCCGGGGCGTCGGCCGTCCCAGCGGGTCGAGGCCGCCGATGTCGCGGTTGAGGGCCAGGAACTGACGGACCGTGATCAGACCGCGGTTGAGCGCCTCCAGCCCGTACTGGACGCCGGTGTTGTCCAGCGGGCTGTTGGCGAAGCCGGTGGCCGGATCGGTGCCCAGCTGGTTCGCCAGCTGCTGGGTGAGGCTGCACTTGAGGCCGCCCGGGGCGGTGACGGCGTTCCACTGGGCCGAGGCCGGGATCGCGCTGTCCGGTGCGATCAGCTGCCGGTTGCAGCTGCCGGTCGGAGTGAGCCGGTCGGCGAAGAAGGCGTCCCAGGACCGGCAGCTGTCCTCGTCGGTGAAGCCGGACACCGCCCGGCGCTGGGCGGCGCCGAACGAGGAGCCTTCCCCCGCCCGCGCGTAGAAGGCATCGAGCAACCGGCAGTCGGCGACCGTCGTCGCCACGCTGAGCGGGTCGGTGAACGAGATGCTCGGAACGATGCCGTCCAGGATCCCCGGATAGGCGTCGGCGATGTCGTACTGCTGGATGGCGCCGCCGGAGCCGCCCCAGCCGATGGTGTGGCGCACCGGCCCGTAGACGTCGACGAAGTGCTCCTTGACCATCATCGCCGCCTCCGCCGACAACGGGATGTCGCAGTTCTGGTCGAGCACGTTGAGGGTGGAGGAGGCGACGGCGAAGCCCTGCGAGAGCAGTTGGTCGTCGAGCACCCCGCCGGTGGTGTCGCCCTGGTGGTAGCCGCCGTTGCAGCCGCCGCCGAAGGTGTAGACGAGCTTGCCGTTCCAGCCGGCGTCCCGGCGGAACGGGGACGGATCGCCGCCGCCGTAGAGGACCGCGGTCTGGTACACGGCCCGGTCGACGGTTCCGGTCTCCAGCCGGACGACGTACGGGACCGGCCTGCCGTCGACGGAGGCCTCGGCCAGATCCGCGGGCCGGCTGCGCGGGTCGGCGAGGACCTTGAAGGTTCCGGCGGCGGTCCGGTACCGGTAGCCGACGGTGGTCGGCGCCGAGCAGTCGGGCTGCGCGGAGGGCGCGAGCCCGAAGGCCGGGGTCTCGCAGAAGTAGGGGTGTTGTTGCGGGCCGGAGAAGACGGGACCGCTGATCGGGTGGTCGGTGATCCGCAGCAGCGCGGTGCGGCCTCCGGCCCAGGCAGCCAGGGTGTTGATCCCCGGCCGCAGCCCGGTCACCAGGCCCAGCCAGCCGCCGTCGGGGCCGGGCCGGAAGGCTCCGCTGACGGTACGTCCGTTCAGCGTGATCCGGGGCCGGTCGCCGCTGCCGGACGGCGCCTCCACCCTGACCAGGGTCCGGCTGCCGCTGATGAGTTGCGGGTGCGGGTTGGCCACGGTGCTGATGACCGGGAGGGTCGAGCTGTCCGGGCGCAGCAGGGGACCGGCGGGGCCCGGGAGGCCGGCGGTCACGGCGGCCACGGCCCCCACGACCGCGCCCAGGGCGGCGAACAGGTGCGGACGGCGCGGTCGTCCCAAGGCTGGATCCCTTCTGGCGGGCCGTTGAACCGGAGGGGATCGTTCCACCCGCTGCGACAGCGGAAACCTCGGCATCGACCTGCGGCCCAGCCGGACCCGCGGCCGTCCTGGCGCGGGGGCGACCGGTGCTCGGCGACCACGTCGTCGTCCGCCGCGCCGGCGAGGTGATCCCGCGGGTGGAGGGCGCGGTCACCACCCTCCGCACCGGCGCGGAGCAGCCCGTCGACCTCCCCGACGGTTGCCCGCGCTGCGGGTCCGACATCGACCGCAGCCAGGAGCGCCGGCGCTGCGCCGGCCGCCCCGGCGGCGTGGCAGAGCCACCGTCAGAACCGGCCCCGGACTGCGAGAGCGACATTTCGCCCATAGTCTGCACCCATGGTGTTCCTGGGGGACAGGTGGGCGCCGGGCGGCGCTCCGCCTCTGACCTGGAAGGCGGCGTGGTGACGTCAGGCTCGTTCACCGCCCTCGGCGACGGTACTCGGTCCCTGCTCGGACCGATGTCCGGTCGCCCGGTCGCCGAGGAGGGGTCGCCCCGTGGGTGACGCCGTCGGTCAGATGCTGGCCTCGGCGGTCGGCATCGCCATCAGCCCGATCCCGCTCATCGCGATCGTGCTGATGCTCGCCACCCCGCGCGGACGCTCCAACGGCACGGCCTTCGCCCTGGCCTGGCTGCTGACCCTGGGCGTGGTCAGCACGGTGGTGGTGCTGGCCGGCTCCGGCGGCGGCGCCCACGGCAGCGGCGGACCGGCGACCTGGACGTCCTGGGTCAAGCTCGGGCTCGGCGTGCTGTTCCTGCTGCTCGGAGTCAAGCAGTGGACGGGGCGTCCGAAAGAGGGTCAGGAGGCGGAGCTGCCGGGCTGGATGAAGACCATCGACGGCTTCACCCCGGCAAAATCGGCGGGCCTGGCCGCCGTCCTGGCAGGACTGAACCCGAAGAACCTGGTGCTGGCCGTCGGCGGCGCCCTGTCCATCGCCTCCAGCCCGGCCTCGGTCGGCGGCAAGACGGTGGCCACGGTGCTGTTCGTGCTGATCGGCTCGCTCTGCACGCTGCTGCCGCTGGGCGTCTACCTGCTCGGCGGCGACCGGGCGGCCGGCACCCTGCAGTCCTGGAAGGCCTGGATGGCCGCCCACAACGGAGCGATCATGACCGTGCTGCTGGTGGTCCTGGGCGCCAAGTACGTCGGCGACGCGCTCAGCACGCTGACGTCCTGAGCGTCGACGGGTGGGGTCGTTGCCGGGTGGCTCCACCACATGGGGGTGGCGCCGCCGAGCCAGTTCTCGTCCGTGCCGGTCCGGGCCCGGTGGCCGGTGACGCCCAGGAACCAGCCGCCCGGCCGCCGGCCGCGGCCAGGCGGCGATCCGGGGACCCCGGTGCCGCAGCCGACGTCGAGGACCGTGCTCGAACCAGGGATCCGGGCGAGCAGCTCCTCGATGTCCATGCCGGCGCACCGTAGTGGGCCCCGACGGTGCGACGCGACACCTTTTCGCGGGGGCGCGGGCCTGGGCGCGGGCCGAGGGAAACCCGGTTGCGACCGGTACCCGGGGGGATGCGAGGATCGGCAGATGGAGCACACCATCAGGGCTGTACAGCCGGAAGACTGGACCAGGGCCAAGGCACTGCGACTGGACGCGCTACGGGATCCGGTGGCTAGCATCGCCTTCGTCGACACCTACGAGCAGGCCGCGGGCCGACCCGACGAGTTCTGGCAGGGCCGTGCCGCCCAGTCCGGCGAGGGCACGACCTTCCGACAGTTCGCCGCGGAGGCCGCGGACGGGAGCTGGCTCGGCTCGGTCTCCGTGCTCGTCGAACGGGCCGGTGTGGAGACCTTCTTCGCGGACGTCCCGGAGGTGGCGCAGACGCACATCGTCGGCGTCTTCCTCCGCCCCGAAGCGCGTGGCACCGGCCTCGCGGTGGAGCTCTTCCAGGCCGCCCTGGACTGGTCCTGGTCGCTGACCGAGCCGGTGGTCGAGCAGGTCAGGCTCTTCGTGCACGAGGACAACGCCCGCGCGGAGGCCATGTACCGCAAGGTCGGCTTCAAGCACACCGGCCACTCGGTCCCCGCCGTCGACCCCACGGCCAGCGACCACGAACTCGTGCTCCTCCGCAGTTGACGGCCGGACGGCGGCTCCGGGCGCTGCCGGGGGTCGTGGCATCCTGTGGCGGTGCTTCTACGTGATCATGTGAACAGTGTCGGCCTGCGCCCGTTGCGGTACCAGTTCGCCTCGCCCTGCCGGGACCCGTACGACGACAACTGGCTGATCATCGCCGGTGAGGTGGCGACCCCCGGGGGCAGCTGGTCCTTCGCCGAGCCGTGTCTGCTGACCGACGAGGCCCGGTCGATACCCGGCTGGCTGCGTGCGGTCGCGGCCGGGCGGGTGCAGGCCACCGACCCCGACCCCGAGGGCGGGTCGGCGCCGGCCCTGTCCTTCATGGAGCCGTGCCTGGCCTTCAGCCTGGCGGATCGGGACGACGACGGCGGCGCGGTGGTGCGGGTCCACCTCTCGCTGGAGGCGGCGCCGCCGTGGCAGCGGGACGAGGAGGGCGAGTACCTGTACGAGTTCACCGTCGACGTGCACCTCGACAGCGAGGCGCTGCTCGGGGCCGCAGACGGCTGGAGTGCGGAGCTGTCGCCCTTTCCGGTCCGCTGACCGACCGTCCGGGGCGGGCCCGACCGCCCGCGGGCACCTCTGGGCGTCCCCGGATCAGACCTGGCCGGATCAGTCCTGCTCCTGCTGGTGGGGGCCGGAGATGAGGTCGATGAGCCCGTGGGGCGAGTCGTCGCCGAGGCAGAGGTCCAGGGTCTGGTGCGCCTCCACGGCCACCGACCCGCTGCGCGGAAACATCGCCTCTTCGTAGGCGCGGAGCGCCGCTTCGATGTCGTCGCGGTGCGCGGCGATCGCCCTGCCGAGCTCGGCGCCGTCGAACATCGCCAGGTTCGCGCCGTCCCCGGACGGCGGCATCAGGTGCGCCGCGTCACCGAGGAGCGTCACTCCGGGCACGCGGTCCCACCGGTGTCCGTTCGGGAGTGTGTAGATCATGCGGGGGACCGGCGCGGTCTCGCCGTCGGTGATCAGCGCGGTGAGCTCCGGCGCCCAGCCGTCGAACTCGGCCGCGACCCGTGCGGTCGCGGCGTCGGCGTCGGTGAAGTCGATCCCGGCCACCCACTCGGCGGGGCGGTTGAGCTGGACGTAGGTGTGCAGGACGTTCCCCGCCTCGCGGTGGGCGGTGATGCCCTTGCCCGGGGTGAGGGCGAACATCGCGCCGTCGCCGACCGCTGCGGCCGCCGCCGGGTGCCGTTGGTCGGCCTCGAACAGGTAGGTCTCGATGAATGTCGTGCCGACGTACTCGGGCTCGGCGTCGGAGAGCAGCGGCCTGATCCTCGACCAGGCGCCGTCGGCGCCGACCAGGAGGTCGGTGGTCACGGTCGACCCGTCCGCGAAGGCCAGCTCGTGCCGGCCGTCGCCGAGGGACCGGACCCCGGTGACCTTGCGCCCCCACTGGATCGTCCCGTCGGGCAGGGAGTCGAGCAGAATCCGGCGGAGGTCGCCGCGCAGCACCTCGGGGCGCCCGCCGGTGCCGTTGTCGGGCTCGTCCAGCAGCACCTTGCCCTGCGGGTCGAGCGCCCGGGCGGCCTCGCCGCCCTCGTGGATGATGGCGCGGAACCGGTCGGTCAGGCCGGCCGCTTCGAGCGCGATCTGGCCGTCGTGCTCGTGGATGTCGAGCTGGCCGCCCTGGGTGCGGGCGCCGGCGGAGGGCTCGCTCTCGTAGATGGTCGCGGTGATGCCGTGGACGTGGAGGACGCGGGCGAGGACGAGGCCGCCGAGGCCCGCACCGACGATCGTCACCTGAGTGGTCATGATGGCTCCTTGCCTGGTGGGTCGCGCCTGCCGGGCGGATCACCCGACGGGCCAGCTCTCTGGAATGTTGTTCCACCACCAGACTGGAACCTCGTTCCAGAGATGTCAAGCTGGAACGGGGTTCCAGGCGTGTGCCAGGATGGAGGCATGGCAACCAGGACCCGTCGCGCAGAGCGACGAGAGGAGCCGCTCTCCCGGGAGCGCATCGTCGAGACCGCGATCGGGCTCCTCGACTCGGCGGGCGAGGGCGGACTCACGTTCCGCGTGCTGGCCGAGCGCCTGGCCACCGGGCCCGGTGCGATCTACTGGCATGTCGCCGGCAAGGACGAACTGCTGAGCGCCGCGACCGACGCGGTCGTCGCCGACGCCATGACCGCCGACACCGCGGACTCGACGCCGCAGGACGCGATCCGTGCCGTCGCGCTCGGCGTGTTCGACGCGATCGACGCCCACCCGTGGATCGGCGCCCAGCTCGTCCGAGCGCCCGAGAAGACGCCGATGCTGCGGGCCTTCGAACACATCGGGCGCCAGGTCCAGGCGCTCGGGGTGCCCGGCGCCGCCCAGTTCACCGTCGCCTCCGCGCTCTGGAGCTACATCCTCGGGGTGGGCGGGCAGAACGCGGCCAATGCCCGCGCGGTCCGGCCGGACACGGACCGGGACGAGTTCCTCGGCTCCGTCGCGGCCGCCTGGGAGAACCTCGACCCCGAGGAGTACGCCTTCACCCGAAGCGTCGCCGGCCGGCTGCGCGACCACGACGACCGGGTGGAGTTCCTGGCCGGCATCGACCTGATCCTGGCCGGCATCGCGGCCCGTCCGTAGTCGTCGACCCGAGGGGCCGGCTTCGCGGCCTGCGGGCCGGGCCGTGCTGCGTCGCCGACGACGGCCGGTCGGAGGAGAGCTGTCCCAGCCGGTCGCGGCGGCGCGTCAGCTCGGCGGTCTCGGCGCGGGTCCGAGTGTGTCGAACCGGGGCGGACGTCCACCAGGCTGCCGGGCTCGGCCCTCCGCCTCCGGCCGACGCCCGGGGCGTGGAAAGCGTCCGCCATCTCGATGAAACTGTCGGGCAGGACGGCGCGTGGCTCTTGGCCGAGCGCTGTCCGGTGGTCGACTGGACCGGGACCCGGCCCAGCACGCCCTGATCGCGGCGGGTCCGCCGCAACGAGGCAGACGAGGCAGGAGCGTCAGCGGATGACGGACGAAGGCGCCCCGGCCGCAGCCGGCGAGGTGACGCTCCGGCAGCGGCTGCGGCGACAGCTGTGGCAGCCGCCGCGCGCCCACGGCGAGCAGCCGCGGGAGCGCGTGGTCGGGCCGCTGGAGCTCTTCTACGACCTGGTGGTGGTCGTCCTGGTTGCCCAGGCGGCCCACCATCTGGCCGGGAAGCTCACCTGGCGCGGCCTCGGCGAGTACGCCTCGGTCTTCGGACTGGTGTGGATCGCCTGGGTCAACGGGAGTCTCCACCACGAGCTGCACGGTCACGACGACGCCCGGGCCCGCAGCACCTTCCTGCTCCAGATCCTGATCCTGGTACCCCTGGGAGCCTTCATCCCCGAGGCGGGCGGCGAGCGGGGAGCGGCCTTCGCCGTCTCGGCCGGGAGCCTGTTCGCGGTGCTGGCGGTGCTGTGGCTGCTGGCCTCGCGCGGCGACCGGCCCGAGTACCGACGCTCCAGCCGACTCTTCGTCGCCGGAACGGTCTTCTGCGCCGTCGTCCTGGGCGCCAGCGCGCTGCTGCCCGCCGTCTCCCGGGTCTGGACCTGGGGTCTGCTGGACGTGGCCTACCTGGTCGGCTTCGGCACCGTCGTCCTCGGAGCGACATCCGGGGCGGCCGCCACGTTCACCGTCACCGACGCCCTCATCGAGCGGTTCGGGCTGCTCATCATCATCGTGCTCGGCGAGACCGTGACCGGCGTGGTGAGCGGGCTCGCGGCCGAGCCGGTCAGCGTGCTGGAGGTCGCGGTCGCGCTGGTCTCGGTGGTGGTCGGCTTCGGCGCCTGGTGGACGTACTTCGACTTCGCCGGCCACCGCGAGCCGCGGCAGACCCCGACCGCCACCCTGCGGTGGATGCTCGCCCACCTGCCGCTCACCGCCGCGGTGGCCGCGATGGGCGCGGCGATGGTCAGCCTGGTCGAGCACGCCCATGCCGCACGCACTCCCGCAGCCACCGCCTGGGTGCTCTGCGCCGCCGCCGCGGTCGTCCTGCTCAGCACCATGCTCGTGGCCAGCGGCCTCGAAGCCTGGCGCAGCAGAAGCGGACTGTACCGGCCGCTCTCCCGCACCAGCGGGGCGGCGGCCGTCGCCTGCCTCGGGCTGGGCGCGGCCCGCCCGGCCCCGATCGTGCTCGGCCTCGTCCTGGTCGTGCTCTTCAGCATCCCGTGGGGACTCGCCGTCGGCTACCGGCTCCGCCGGCCGGACGACGCCGAGGAGTAGTCGCCGCTCAGCCGTTGAGCATGCCCATCATCTCGGGCGCGTAGCGGTCGCCGGTGACCACGCCGCGCGGGGCGACCGCCTCGATCGCGGCGATGTCCTCGGCGGTCAGGGTCAGCCGGGTCGCGGCGACGTTCTCCTCCAGGTAGCGGCGGCGCTTGGTCCCGGGGATGGCGACGGCGCCCTGGTGCCGGACCCACGCGAGCGCGAGCTGGGAGAGCGTGACCTCCTTGTCGTCGGTGGCGCCGTAGAAGGCGCTCATGCCCATGCAGCCGAGGCCTCCAACGCCACCAAGGCCCGGTTGCTCGACGCCGCCTTCGCTGAATTCGCCACCTACGGCATCGCCGGTGCCCGGGTCGACCGGATCGCCGAGAGCGCGGGGGCCAACAAGCGGCTGATCTACGTCTACTTCGGCAACAAGGAGCAGCTGTTCGACGAGGTGCTGCAACGGGCGCTGACGGCGGGTGCGGAGTCCGTGCCGTTCGACGCCGGGGACCTGCCCGGCTATGCCGGCGCGATCTTCGACCATCTGGTCGCCCGGCCGGAGCTGATGCGCCTGCGGCTGTGGAAGCTGCTGGAGCGCCCCTCCGCCACCGGGATCGAGCCCGACGCCTTCCTGGGCAAGACCGTCGCGCTGGCCGACGCGCAGCAGCGTGGCGACGTCGCCCGGGAGATGGAGCCCGCCGATCTCCTGACCGTGGTTCTCGCCATGGCCCAGGCCTGGTTCTGGGCCGACGAAGGCGTCGAGGCGGGCGAGGACGGCCTCGGCCGGTCGCCGCAGCGGCTGGCGCTGCACCGCGCGGCAGTGGTCGAGGCCGTCCGTCGGATCAGCGAGCCGAAGTCCTGACGGGAGGCGTCAGCGCGGGGTGAGGAGGCAGAACTCGTTGCCCTCCGGGTCGGCCAGGACCGTCCACGGCACGTCGCCCTGGCCGACGTCGGCGGGCGTCGCGCCGAGCGCCCGCAACCGGGCTGCCTCGGCCGCCTGATCGTCGCCGGGGTACGGGCGGAGGTCGAGATGGATGCGGTTCTTCACGGTCTTCGCGTCGGCTGTGCGGAGGAACTCCAGATAGGGGCCGACGCCCTTGGCGGAGCGCAGCACCGCGAGCTCGTCGGTCACCTGGTGCAGGGTCCAGTCCATCGCCTCGCCCCAGAACCGGGCCATGGCCCGCGGATCCGCGCAGTCGACCACCACCGCGGCCATGGGACCGGTGTCCCGGTAGATCTCCCGGGGCTCCAGCACGCAGAACTCGTTGCCCTCCGGGTCGGCCAGGACCGTCCACGGCACGTCGCCCTGGCCGACGTCGGCGGGCGTCGCGCCGAGCCCCCGGAGCCGCGCCACCAGCTCTGCCTGATGGGCCGCAGAGGTGGTGGCAAGGTCGACGTGCACCCGGTTCTTCACCGTCTTGGGTTCCGGGACGCGAAGGACGTCGACGCAGACGGCGGCGGGGTCGGGGTAGGTCAGGCCCACGGGTTCGAGGTTGGTCACCCCGGGCTCCTCGCTGTCCACGCCCCAGCCGAGCGCCTCCGCCCAGAACCGGCCGAGTACGGAGTCGTCCTGAGCATTCATCGCAATTTGAACCAGCCGTGTCGCCATGCCGCAGAGCCTATGCACACCGCCGAACAGAGATCAACTCCCGCCGCCGACCGCAGTGCCCGACGGCGCGGCGTCACACCAGGTTCTTGCTCAGGAACACGCGGCTGGTGCCGGGCGGGTCGCAGGGGATTTCACCGAAGACCTCCCAGCCGTGGCGCCGGTAGAAGTCGGGCGCCTGGAAGCTGATGGTGTAGAGCACCGCCCGGCGGCAGCCGCGTCGACGGCCCTCGGCCTCCGCCTGTCGGAGGATCTCGCTGCCCAGCCCGGAACCGCGCAGCTCCGGCGGCAGGTGGAACAGGTCCACGAAGAGCAGGCCGAGTGAGGTCCGGCCGGTCAGGCCGCCGAGGACGCGGTGGGTCTGCGGGTCCCGGAGCAGCACGGCCAGTGGCCGACGGTCGTCGACGCCTGCCGCCTGGACGTTGAACGCGTCGAGTGAGTCCGAGACCAGCGCGACCTCCTCGGCCGTGGGCGCGTCGGTCACGACGATCTCGGGCAGGGGAGCGGTGTCGAGGGCGAACGGCCGCTCCGCACCGTCGGAGGAGGGCCGGAGGGGGTTCGTCGTGGTCGGATCGTTCATGGCCCGACCGTAGCCGGTGGCACTGACATCGCAGCGCGGCGGGGATGATGGTCCGCGCAAGGCACGGCGCGGGCGAGTTCATCCGGGGGAGACGGCAGTGGTCGAGGTGGAGCGGGACGGGGCGTTCAGCGTCAACTGCGTCGGGTCGGCGCGGCTGCCGTTCCCGATGAGCTTCAGTGTCCGTGAGGTTGACGGTTCGTGGATGATCAGCGCGGC
>Ga0302314_10009643_pt1 | contig 17027 bp, 11 predicted proteins | sample III_Palsa_N2_3_FD_200533 | JGI IMG/M metagenome (GOLD analysis project Ga0302314, IMG submission 200533) | Peat permafrost microbial communities from Stordalen Mire near Abisko, Sweden - III_Palsa_N2_3 | ecosystem: Environmental > Terrestrial > Soil > Palsa > Peat permafrost | place: Sweden...
GCCGGAGAGCGCGGCGGTGCCGACGGACTTTGTGCCTTCAAAGAAGGCGATGGAGAGGGTGGGGTGGGGGAGTTCGGCGGTGACCTCTTCGACGACGGCATTGAGGGTGACGGGCGTGTTGGGCTTTACGTTGAGGGACTGCTGGTTGGTCGTGGCGCCGGTAGAGAGATAGAGCTCGCCGACGAGGGAGGGGAAGTCCGCGGCGGAGCAGTTGAAGGGTTGTTCTTTGGGGTCGGTGATGCTGCCGGAGTAGGTGACGCTGGTGCCGGAGAGGTGCTTGAGTGAGTCGCTGACCGGGCCGGGGCCGAGGGTGATGTGAGCGAACTGGAGGTGGTTGTGGTCGGCGCGAATTTGAGGCTTGCCTTCGACGATGACGTTGTCGAGCAGGACGGAGGTGATGTGGTCGGCGTCGTAGCCTTCGAACTGGAAGCCGCCGGCGTTGCCGTCGCCGTTGGAGTTGGCGAGGACGGTGATGTTGTGGAAGGCGATGTCTTTGTAGGTGGGAATCATTACCGGGGCGCCGGGCTTCGGCTTGTAGCCTAGCTCGAACTGGATGGAGTACTTCTGATTTTGAATGCAGAAGTTTTGGTAGGTGACACGGGTGACGAGGTTGCCGCGGTCGGGGCCGGATTTAACTTTGATGCCGGCCTGGCCACCGGCCAGAGCGTTGAGGTTTCCCTGGGCGTAGATGTGGTCGGCGAGGACGTCGGTGACGCCGCCCTTGATGCCGGAGCCGATGGAGATGCCGTCACCGCCGTAGAGATGGAGGTTGCTGAGGGTGATGTTGGAGACAGGCTTGCCGGGGCTGTTGGCGGTGATGGCGACATCGTCGTCTCCGGTGGAGAGGTAGGAGTTGGCGATGGTGACGTCCTTCATGTCGTCGACGGGATCGATGGCGTCGTTGTTGGGGACGGTTGCGGGGGTGATGACTTTGACGCCCCAGGCGGTGAAGCCGTGCGCCGGACCCTCCCAGCGGACGTGGATGAAGGGCGAGTTACGCAGGGTGATTTTGTAGAGGGTGAAGTCGGAGGCCTGGTGGGGGACGATCAGGTAGACGTTGTTCTGGGTGTTGACGTCAGTGTTGGTGCCGGGGAGGTAGGTGGCGTGGGTGTTGTCGTACCAGGAGGGGCCGGGGTTGCCGTTGACCAGCATGGGCTGGTTGCCGCGCCCGTCGATGACGCCGTAGCCCATGATGCCGGAGCCGCTGGAAGGCTGGTTGCGGTTGACGGTGAGGAAGGGGACGCAGCCGTTGGGATGGATGCCGTGGCCGGGGATCACTGTGCCGCAGGTGAGCTGCGAACCGCCGGGAGTTCCGCGTTGGTAGTCGGCGGGATTACGAGAGGCGAAGAGGGTGACACCGCCGTCTATAAGCAAAGTAATGCCCGAGGGGATGTCCAAAGGCTGAGAGAGGAAGGCGTTGTTGCCGTTGGCGGCGGTGAGTTCGACGGCCTGGCCCTTTTTGCAGGAGTCGAGGGCCTTCTGGATGCGCTTGGTGTCGAAGGCGGCCTCGGAGGCGGGTTGGCCGGCGGTGATGCTGAGCTGGGCTTGCAGGACTGCGCATGCCGTGGGGAAGGTGGGTTCGGTGACGTGGCGGGTGTCCTGTGGGAAGGCAGAGAGGAGAGAGGAGAGAGTAGAGAGGAGAAGGGTGAGGGTGCGGGTGCGGGTGCGGGCGGATTTTGAGATGAGCGGCATTGAGTGGGCCTTGGGATCGGTGCGCCGTAAAGCGGATCAATCCGGCGGAACCAGCATACCGACTGCCGTGTATGAGAGACAATTCGAGGCGTAAATAATTTTCCCTCGGAAAAGCGAAGGGGTGGCGTGCTTGCCGCCATTCTGTTGCAGGGTTATTTGGCGAGGTCGGAGTGGATGTTGCCGGTGACCAGATCCTCGAGGCTGTACAGGCGGCCGTTGGCGATTACCTGCTTGACCTTGTGGGTGTTCGCAATGTTTTCGAGGGGGTTGCCGTCGACGATGACGATGTCGGCGAGCTTGCCGGGCTCGATGGAGCCGGCGTCGAGATTGAGCTCCCCGGCGGGGGTCACGGTGGCCGCGCGCAGGGCTTCATAGGGGGTCATGCCGGCGAGGACGTAGGTTTCCATCTCGCCGTGCAGGGCGAAGGCGTTGGGGGTGTCGGTGCCGGCGACGATCTTGCCGCCGGCGTGCTGGACGTCCATGATCATCTTGCCGACGGCGCCGGGATCGGCGGTGAAGGGTGGGAAGTTGCGGGGAAGGACGAGGGGTTTCTTGCCGGAGGCCTGGAGGTAGAGCCACTCGGGGAAGATGCGGAAGCGGGGGTCGTCTTTCATGGAGGGTTCGTCGGCCATGAGCTTGGTGAGGCCGTAGAAGGAGGCAGTGGGGGTGAGGTAGCGCTGGGACTGGCCGAAGAGCTGGATGACGTCGTCGTAGGTGCGCTGGAGGGTGGCGGTCTTGGTGGAGTAGCCGCGGCGGCTGGTGGCGGCGGTGTGCTCGGTGGCGTCGACGCCGACGAAGGCTGCGGGGTAGATCTCGTGCGTGGCGACAGGAATGCCGATGCTGTGGCCGAACTCGACGAGTCGCTTCTGTTGAAGGTCGGGGAGGCGGACGTAGCTCTTCAGGAGGTCGTGCTGGAGGACCTTGCTGAGTTGAAGCTCCATCTCAAGATGCGCGGGGCTGGAGATGGCGACGCTCATCTTGTAGGAGGTGCGGCCCCACTCGTAGAGGTAGCCGGTGCTGAAGAGGCGCGGGCCGGGACGCACGCCGGACTCGTTGGCCTCGATGTCTTCGACGCCTTCATAGGGGGTGTTGCCGGGGCTGCGGACGGTGGTGATGCCGAAGGCCAGCCAGGCGCGGAACTCGGCTTCGCCGTAGTCCTTCTGGAGGTGGGAGTGGGATTCTATGAGGCCGGGCATGGCGGTGTAGGCGGTGGCGTCGATCATTTTTGCGCCGATCAGGATGCCGGGAGTGTGGGGATGGACGGCGGTGATGCGGTTGCCGTCGATGACGATGTCCATGTCGTTGCGGGCGGTCTGGCTGACGCCGTCGACGAGCTTGCCGACGTGGACGATCATGCGGCCATTGGGGACTGACGGCTTGTAGGTAAAGTCGAGCGGGATCTCCTTGGTTTCCCCGGTTTGGATATCGATCTCTTTGAGCTTGTCGAGGGATTGGTAGAGGATGTGTTCGGAGTCGCCGGTCCAGCTTGGCGAGTAGGCGATTTCGCTGGTGATGTGGCGGACCGGGCCGACGGGCTCGCCGGTGAAGGAGACGGGCCAGACGGCGAGCACGCCTTCGTAGATGGCGGCCATCTTGGTGCCGTCGGGCGACCAGACGGGGCCGCAGAAGCCGCGCGAGTCGATGGAGAGATTGGGGACGGGGGCGAACCATTTTTCGTCGGGGTGGTCGGCGCCGGCGGTGGAGGAGAAGGTGAATATCTGGTTGGTGCCTTCGCGTACGGTCTTGGAGTAGGGTGCGAGGTTGGCGAGGGCGAGGCGGGAGCCATCCGGCGACCAGGTGGGCATGCCGGGGGCGTTGAGGGTGCTGTGGACTATGGTGACGTTGCCGGTGGCTACGTCGATGACGGAGACCTGGGCGGCGCGCCAGACGCCGGTGACGTCGAAGAAGGCGATACGTTTGCCGTCAGGCGACCAGGTTGCGCCCTGCGGCTGCGTGGTGAGGTGGGTGATCTGGCGGTTGAGGCCGGTGGCCATGTCGTGGATCCAGAGCTGCAGGTGATCGCCACCCTTGTCGGAGGAGTAGACGAGTTGTTTGCCGTCGGGCGACCAGGAGGGGTCGGTGTCGAGGTAGCGGTCGTTGGTTATGTTCTCGGGCTTGCCGCCGACGGGCATGATGTAGATGTCGCCGACAGCGGCGAAGGCGATCTTTGTGCCATCGGGCGAGATGACCGGGCGGACGATGCCGAGGACTTTGCGGGGGGTGGTGGAGTTGAAGTCGCGCTTGCGGCGGGCGTAGGCGCCGTTGACGCGGGTGACCTGCATGGTGGCTTTGAAGGGGATGGTCTGGGCGTTACCACCGTTGACGGAGCGCTTGCGTATTTTTCCGTCGGAGACGTAGTAGAAGTCGTCGGGGCCGGCCCAGGAGGCGCGGAACGCGAATGCGTTTTCATCGCCGGTGAGGGGTTTGCCGTCGACTTCGAGGGTGCTGTAGGTATGGGTGCCGTCGTTGTAGACGATCTTGCCGTCCATGCCCCAGGAGGGCGCGGTGACTGTGCCTTTGGCGGTGGAGACGGTGCGCATGATACCGGTGGCGACGTTGACGGCTAAGACCGCGTTGCCGTCGCCGCGGGTGGAGGAGAAGGCGATCTCCTTGTCGTCGGGCGACCAGGTGGGCATGTGGTTTTCGGAGGGGTCGTTGGTGATGCGCTTGATTTCGCCGGTGGCGAGGTTGAGGGTCCAGATGTTATAGCTGCTGCCAAGCGGGTCGTCGCGGTCGGAGGAGAAAGCGACCCATTTGCCGTCGTGCGAGTAGGCGGGCTCGCGGTCGTCGTAGGGGCCCCAGGTGAGCTTGTGGAGGTTGGAGCCGTCGGGGGCGATGGTCCAGATGTCGTAGCCGCCGTCGAGGTAGGCGAAGAAGGTGATCCACTTGCCGTCGGGCGACCAGACGGGCTGGCGGGCGTCGTCGAAGAGGCCGGTGATTCGCTTGGCGGCGCCGCCGGTGGCAGGCAGCGTCCAGATGCTGCCCTGCATGTCGATGGCGAGGGTCTTGCCGTCGGGGGAGACGGCGACGGACATGGAGGTGCCTTCGCTGACAGTGACGTCGATGAGGGTTGCGGGCTTGAGTGCGGGCTTGGCGACAGGCTTGGGCGCGGGTTGGGCGAAGGCGTTGCAGGCGGATATCAGGGCTAAGGTAGCTGCGAGGGCTATGGTGCGACGATGCTGGTTCATCGTGGACCTTTCGTGAGGCTGAAGCTATTCGGTGGCTGCGGGTTTGGGGCCGATGGTGGCTTCGATGGCGGGAGTGTTTTTGAGCTCGGCGGCGCGTTGTTCGACGGCGCGCATGACGCGGAGGATGTTGCCGCCGTAGATCTTCTTGATGTCGGTGGCGGTGTAGCCCTTTTCCAGTAGAGCGCGGGTGAGCGCGGGGAACTTGTTGTAGGAGTCGAGTTCGGGTGGGACGCAGCCTACGCCGTCGAAGTCGGTGCCGATGCCGACGTGGTCGATGCCGCCGATCTTGACGGCGTGGTCGATCTGGGCGACGACCTCGGCGAGGGTTGCTGGCGGGAGCTTGGCGTAGGAGTCGGCTTTGAGTGCGGCCATGGCAGCGTCGCGGGCGTCGGGGTCGGCGAGCTTCATAGCGGCCATATATTTGGGACGCATGTCGCCGAGCGCGGTCTTCTCGTTGTCGAAGTAACGCTGGGAGAGGAAGTCGCAGCCGAAGTTGATCTGCACGACTCCACCCTTGGCGGCGAGGGCCTTGATCATCTCGTCGGTCATGTTGCGGGTGTAGCTGGAGATGGCGCGGCAACCGGAGTGCGAGGCAATGATGGGCGCGGTGCTGGTTTCAAGGGCGGCCCAGAAGGTGGGGTCGGCGGTGTGGGAGATGTCGACCATCATGCCGAGGCGGTTCATCTCCAGCACGACCTGTTTGCCGAAGGGAGTGAGGCCGTTGTGGTGGGTGATCTTGGGATCGTCGATGTCGCCCTGCGAGTCAGCCCAGTTGTTGGTGTTGAAGTGGGTGAGGGTCATGTAGCGGACACCGAGCGCGTAGTAGTCGCGCAGCAGGCGGAGGGAGTCCTCGATGGCGTGGCCGCCTTCGATGCCCATGAGCGCGGCGATCTTGTGGTCTTTATGCGCGCGTTCGACATCGGCTGCTGTTGTGGCAAAGACGAAGTCGTTGGGGTGGGCGGCGATGATGTCGGTCTTGACGGTGTCGATCATCTCCAGCGCGCGGTTGGCGGAATGATTGCCTTCGACGTAGTTGGCGCCGACGTAGACGGCAAAGAACTCCGCGCCGAGGTAGCCCTTCATGCGCGGCAGGTCGGTCATGCCGGTCTTGTTGGGCTTGGCGATGTCGTAACCGGTGACGGTCTTGGAGGTGACGTCGTCGTGGGTGTCGATGAGGATGGCGTCGCGGGTGATCTTGTCGACCTCAGCTTGCGTTACCGGCTTGGTGCGCGGCTGCTGGGCCGTCGCCGAGAGGGCAAGCAGGGTGAGGGCGAGTGCGGCGGCGCAGCTTGTGTGGCGAGGAGTGGGCAAGGGCGGCCTTTCGGATGCGGGATCACAAGCGCTGCGGGCCCGGAGGGTAGACACAGCAGGCAGCTCTCAAATTTGAAGATTTGAACTGGCTGCCTGCTGTGCGTTGGAACGATGGGGCTGAATTTAGAGCTCTGAGACGGGTTTACGGAAGCGGAGCAGCGCGAAGCCGAGCATCAGCGTGAAGAGGCCGGCCACTCCGTAGAGGGGCAGGTCGGTTCCGGCGAGAGGCAGATCGTCCATCTTGGTGACAAGGAGAACGCCGGACATGGGAGGTGTGGCAGGTGGAGGTACAGGGTCTGCGCCTTCGGCGAGGGGGGTGACGAGGGTGGCCTCGATCACGGTGTCGGATTTGAGAGCGCTGAGGGTTGTGGGGGCTCCTCCAACCATGAAGGTTGTGCCGGCGGGGACGACGAAGTCCTTGGCGCCCATGGGGGTTGTGAGCGTGATGCCGTCGGGGGGCGCGGTGCCGTAGACCTTGGCCTTCAAGACGGCGATGGCGGCGACCACCTGCGGGTCTTTGCCGGTGGAGACGGGTGCGGTGAGGGTGAGGCCGGGCTTGAGCTCGGCGAGGGTCAGCTGCTTGCCCCCAGCGGTGAACTTGTAGCCGGCGGGGACCATGTAGTTGAGCACCTTGCCGTCCGCGGCCTTGAGGACGAGATCGTTTCCGCCGGTGTAAACAACGGTGGAGGTGGGGCCGGAGCTGGGTGCGGCGGCGACCGCGGTGAGCGCGGTGGAAGCGGCAAGGACAAGAAGGGTCGCGAGTTTGAGGCGGCTGGATGGGGCTGTCATGCTTAGTCTCCTGAGGTTTGTGAAGCAGAGGGAACGGAACCGGTTGAGGGGAGCAGGGATGCCTGGACGATGTATCTTCGCGGCGCTGCGCCGACGAAGTAGAAGGGATAGCAGGTGACCAGAGTGAGGGTGGAACCGGCTGTGGGGTTAAGGACGGATGTATCGGACGGAAAGACGATTTTTATTTTACGGACGACGTAGCGATCGGTTTGGGAGTTGCGTTGGAGTTCGATGATGTCGCCAGGCTGGGCGTCTTTGAGAGGGCGGAAGAAGCCGTCGCGATGGCCGGTGATGGCGAGGTTGCCGGGTTCGCCGGGGAGGGCGGTCCCGGGGATGTGGCCGACGCCGCGGTTGAGGGTGAGGTCGGATGTGCCTTCAAGGACAGGGACCTCGATGCCGAGGCGGGGAATGCGGAGGATGGCCTCCGGCGGGGCGAAGGTGAGGCCCAGGGTGTGCTGGTAGGCGCGGATGCGGGCGCTGTCCCACAGGCTGTTGGCGGAGTTTTGCGAGCGGAAGCGGGCGACCGCGAGGTGCGACATCGCCGCGCCGTAGACGGTGGGCACCAGGTAGAGGCCGAGCAGGACCGCGCCCGTGGCGATCAGGGACACTCCGGCCTTGCGCGACAACGTCATGGGGCTGCGGCTCCGAAATCTGGGTGGGATGCGTTGAAGTTCAAGTTTACGACAGGCAGGGAGAAAGATTCCGGCGAAGTTCGACCCTGAGAAGCTTTCGCTCATCAGTTTTTGAATCACGTGATTGCTCGCTTGAATCAGCACTGCGCGCGACATGGGGGTGCGCAGACCCATTGGGGGAAAAGCAAAAGGGCGGGGAATAATCCCCACCCTTCTGTGTTGCGATGACGTCGATTTGGTTTAGCGGCCGCGGCTGGCGCCGCCGCGACGACCCGCCGGGCGGCCGGCGTTGCCGCCCTGGGGGCGACCGCCGGGACGTCCGCCACCACCGCGGTTGAAGCCGCCACCGCTTCCGCTGCGGGGACGCTGGGTGGGGGTGTAAGGGGCGGGCTCGGAGGCGGTGCCGTCGGCGTTCTTCCAACTGCGGGTCTCCATCTGGAGCAGGTCGGAGATGCCGTTCATGGGCTTGTTGGCGAGGTCGATGGGCTGGTTGCGCAGCTCCTTTTCGAGGCTCTTGTCGGCTTCGTGCCACTGGAACTTGATCTTGAGATCGCGCTCCAGCTTGCGGGCGTCACCCTTTTCGAGCGGCGTGACGAAGGTAGTGGCAACGCCCTTGGCGCCGGCTCGGCCGGTGCGGCCGATGCGGTGGACGAAGTCGTCCGAGCCGTTGGGCAGGTCGTAGTTGACGACGTGGGCGATGTGCGAGACATCGATGCCGCGGGCGGCGACGTCGGTGGCGACCAGGATGCGGCACTTGCCGACGGTGAAGTTCTTGAGCGCCGCGGTGCGCTGCGACTGCGAACGGTCGCCGTGGATGACTTCGGTCTCGTGGCCGAGGCGTTCCAGCTTGGCGGCGATGCGGTCGGCGCCGTGCTTGGTGCGGGCGAAGACCAGGTAGGTGCCCTCTTCTTCACGCAGCATCTTGTCGAGCTGGGCGAGCTTCTGGTCCTGCATGACGGTGTAGACGCGAAGCTCAACGCGGTCGCTGGGACGTGAGGTGGAACCGATCTCGACGCGGACGGGGTTGTTAACGTAGTCGCGGACGATCTCGCGGATGTTGCCGTCGAGGGTAGCGGAGTAGCACATGGTCTGGCGGTCTTTAGGGAGGGCCTGGACGATGCGCTTGATGGCGGGAAGGAAGCCCATGTCGAGCATGCGATCGACCTCGTCGAGGACGAGCATGTCGACGTCCTTGAGCGAAACGGCACGGCGGCGGAGGTAGTCTTCGAGGCGTCCCGGGGTGGCGACGACGAGGCGCGGGCCGCGGCCGATCTGGTCAAGCTGGGTGTGCTCGGAGAGACCGCCGCAGACGAGCACGGCGTCGTTCTTGTTGCCGGGGCAGATCTTGCCGTAGTGCTCCAGGACCTGCATGGCGAGCTCGCGGGTGGGCAGCAGGATGAGGGCGAGGATGGGAGTCTTGGCGCCCTTGACGGAGGGCTTGGAGATCTCTTCGAGGCGGTCGATCATGGGGACGAGGAAGCTGAGGGTCTTGCCGGTGCCGGTAGAGGCTGTGGCAAGGATGTCGTCGCCTTCGAGGGCTGGCGGTATGGCTCCGGCCTGCACGGGAGTCGGCGTAACGAAGCCGGCTGCGGAGAGGCGGTCTTTGAGGGACTGCGAGATATCGAAGTCGGTGAAGGCGATGGTGGGGGCGGCGTCGGTTGCGACGATAGTGCGGGAGGGCGTAAGCGGTTCAGGGTTCAAGATCGATTCGAGCGTAAGAGTGGACAATTTATTCCTTCAATGTGTAGCGAGAAACTCGCGAAAGTTTCGTGGTGAAGCGGCTGGAGGATGCAGGAACGCAGCACTGCGCAAGCGCAAGGTGTGTGCGTTATGGATTCCGATTTCAGCATTGCCTGGGCTAATCCCAAGATCGCATTGCTGCTGCACGGCGAGGCATGTCCCCATGGACGGCCTGCTAGCCAGAGCAACCAACACGCCAATTGGGCGGTGGAGGAGGGGTACTGTGAATCTGCGTTCGCGGTCTCTGGCCAGACTCGAATCCATTTGGAGTCATCTGCCCGCGGCGCTGTGCGCGTGTTTGGTGCGCAGATACAGAATAACAGATAAAGCAGGTTTCAGGTTGGAGGTTTCAGGTTTTTAGGAGGTGCCTCGTGGGGTTCGGGTGCGAATGCGTGATACTGGAGGCGCACTGTGGAGAGGGTGACTTGGGGGACCGGGTTGAGGTCGAGGTGCTGTTGGCGACCTTCAATGGGGCGCGGTTTCTGCGCGAGCAGATCGAGTCGATCCTTGCGCAGGACTATGAAGCGGTGCGTCTTCTTGCGTGCGATGACGGCTCGCACGATGGCACGGTGGAGATACTGGCTGAGTATGCGGAGAAGCATCCGGACCGCTTCCGCGTCTTGACGGACGATGAGCCGAGCGGTAGCGCCAAGGCGAACTTCTTGCGGCTGATGCAGGCGGCGACGGCGGACTATGTGTGCTTCGCGGACCAGGACGATGTCTGGCTCCCGGGCAAGGTGCGGCGATCTATCGAGGTGATGAAGGCGCTCGAAGAGGAGCATGGGAGAGCGACGCCGTTGTTGGTCTTCAGCGATCTGCGCGTGGTGGACGACCAACTGAAGACGATTCATCATTCCATGTGGAAGCAGATGGAGATTGCGCCGGAGAGTGCAGCGCGGTTGGAGCGACTGATCGGCCGCAGCGTGGTGACGGGATGCACCGCGACGATCAACCGAAGCCTGCTGGAGTTGGCGCGGCAGATGCCGGAAGAGGCGACGCTGCATGATCGCTGGATCGGGTTGCTGGCAGCGGCGATGGGGAAGACGGCGTTCCTGCGGGAACAGACGGTGCTCTACCGGCAGCATGGCAGTAACGTGATTGGGGCCACGGCGCCGGACAACTCGGTTACCGGCACGATCGTCCGTGCGCAGCACGATGCGGGTCGGCGAGCCGAGCGCCGGCGCTGCGAGCAGGAGGCTGAAGCTTTGCTGCGGCTGCACGGAGCGGAGATGCCGAAGCGGCAGTCGGATTTGCTGCGGGCTTATTTGCGCAGCGGTCGCAGTCGGAGTGCGGTGGAGAGGGTGGTCACGACATTGCGCTATGGATTTTTCCGGCCTGGACTGCTGAGAAGCCTGGCGTTGATCTGGGACCTGGCGCGGACAAAGAGCGACGAGCGTCTGAGTTCTAAAGAGCGACCGGGTTCTTAAGAGAGGTCGCATTTGCCCATGCGCCCGCGCAGACCGTCGAGGATGCCGCGGAAGAAGAAGGTGAGTTTCTTACGCTTGCCATCTTCGGCGGCGACGATCTTGATGAGGTCTTTGAGGCTGATGGCGAACTGCGACAGCAGGAAGGGGTAGAACCTGCGCCAGTAGCGGCGGGTGATCCATATCTTATTGCGCTCCTGATAGTAACGGCGGATGGGGCTATAGTTGCCCACCTGGAAGGGCTTGGAGCCGAGCAGGCGGTGATAGGTGGGGGTGCCGGGGGAGTGGAGCAGAATGGCCCCGGGGCACTCCTCGATGGTGTAGCCGAGGCTGCGGATGCGGAGGCTGAACTCGTAGTCGACGCCATCGATGAAGAGCTCTTCGGCGAAGTAGCCGGCGCGGTCGAAGAGGGAGAGAGGGATCAGGCTGCCGGAGGTGGTGGCGGCCTCGAGCAGGCTGCCCGCGGCGACGTATGGCGCCAGGATGTGGCCGAAGCGGCGGTCGACGTAGCGCGGGACGAGGATGCCGAGGCGATCCTGCGAAGGGCTGGCGGCGAAGCCTTGCAGCATGGTGGCGACAAAGTTTTCGGTGAGGCAGCTGTCCTGATCGAGGAGGAGGACAAACTCAGTGCCCAACGCGTGGGCGCGGCGGACGCCGATGTTGAGAGCTGTCGCGATGCCGAGGTTTTCGCCGTTTTCGATCAGGTCGAAGCCGAGGTTGGTAGCACGGAGCGACGAAAGTTCCTCGCTGGAGGAGCCGTTATCGACTACGACCAGATGCTGGACCTGGGGGCGGACAGCGGTGAGAGTGTTGCACACATCCCGGTCTGGATGGAACGAGACGAAGATGGCACATACGCTCATGTTTACATCCGGGCGAGCAGGCAGAGGTGGATGGGGGGAGCGATATCGACGGCGAGAACCTCGAAGCCGGCGGCGGTGAGGAGCTCGCGGCTATTGGTTTCGTCGAAGACGTGGTGATGCAGGCAGCGGTTGTTGATGTTATCCAGAGACCTTTGTTTGAATGCTTCGAAGGTGCAACCCCCTGGGTCGAGGGTGAGGTCATGTTTTTCGAGAATTTCGGGAAGATGCGAGAGGTCGTCTTCGCCGATGTCTCGCTCAAAGTCGTCGAGCATGGCGGCGACGGGGGTGGGAGTGCGGTGGTGATCGAAGGTATGGCGGTAGTAAGGGAGAATGAGGACAAGTGCGCCGCCGGGCCGAAGGACGCGCTTCCACTCGTGGAGTGCCTTTACAGGGTTGGCGAAGTGTTCCAGATTATGCGAAGAGAGGATGAAGTCGTAGCTGTTTGAGGCGATGGGAGTGAGCGCTGAGCCTTCGCAGAAGAAGGATTTGCCGGGTGACCGGTTGGGACTGAAGATGAAGTCCTTCCCATGTTCAGCCCATACGGTGGAGGAGGAGAAATCGCAGTTGTCGAGTAAGCCAACGAGGCTGTAGAGGGGAAGGGCATTGTGGGGAGAGAAGGCGACGCTGGGGCCGCCGATCTCGAGGCCGGTCTTTCCGGAGACATACGATCCGTATAGTTTGAAGCTCGGGATAGGCCACTGGAGGCGATCGCGGTATCCGCGGAGACGGCCGAGGGCCCGGCGAAAGATCGATGCCATGCCGCGATGATATCGCATAAGTATGCCGTGCGGCCCTTCGACCAGCAGATGCAGCCTCCCATGCGCGAGCGGGTCCGAGGGTAAGAGCGGAACTCAACGTCAGTTCCGTAGTCGTTCTAGGAAGCAGGATGTCCTGCGTTATAAGATGAGGCAGTGGCGGAGAGTCCTTCGGATGATCAAATGAGACAAACTGAGTGGGCTGAAGGCGTCTCCATGTCAACGATCGAAGCGGCTGAGGATGGATCTGCGGGGGACAAACGCCGGGGATCTGCGGCAACTTTTACACGCAACTCAATGATGAGCGTAGGCCGACTGCTCATTTCCACGGTGGCCGGCTTCATCCTGCCCACATTCCTGATACACAGGCTGCCTGTAACCACCTATAGCGCCTGGGTCCTCATTCTGCAGATGAGCGCGTATGTCGGCTATCTGGACTTCGGTCTTCAGACCGGGATTGCCAAGTATGTTGCCGAACACGATGCGAGAAACGATGTCGAAGCCTTAAGCCGGCGCACCAGCGCGGGCCTGGCGCTGCTGCTCGTCGTCAGCATTGCCGGGGTGATCCTGACGCTGCTGCTGGCGTGGCAGGCGCCGCACCTGTTTCACGATATGCCGCCCGAACTCTATCGCGGAGTGCGTGTGGGGTTGATCTTAGTCGGGGTCTCCACGTCTTTCGGGCTGCTGTGCTCCATCTTTGCAGCTATTTTCACCGGACTGCAGCGGTTTGCCGTGCCGACGTCGCTAGGGCTGGTCAATCGCCTTCTCTTTGTGGGGGTCGTGCTTGGCGCGGTCTTTTTTCACCTTGGGCTGGCGGTGATGGGCGCCTTGGTAGCGGCTGTCAATGTCGGGTCCGGGCTGCTGCACTTCGTGGCATGGCGCAAGTTTGCGAAGCATGTCCGATTAAGCCTCTATGGCCTCGATTACGACGTCTTGAAAGAGATGGTGAGCTTCTGTTCCGCGCTGGCGGTTTTTACCGTGGCGATGTTGTGTATCAGCGGCCTCGATGTGACGATTGTCGGACGCTACGACTTTCGGCAGACAGCGTTTTACTCGATTGCCAGCACGCCGACGAACTTCATGATCGCCATCATGGGCGCGGCGCTCGCTCCGCTCCTGCCTGCAGCATCCGCTCTCAGTGTCGACCGCAGCCCCAGGCAGATGGGGGAGATGCTGGCAAGAGCTACCCGCTATTCGTCGACCTTGTTGGTGGTTTCGGGACTGCCGCTGCTGGTGGGCGGCTATTGGGTACTGCGCTTCTGGGTGGGGGCCGGCTACGCGCCCCAGATCGTTGGGTATCTGCGCATCCTGGTGCTGGCCAATGTGTTGCGCAACATGTGCGCGCCTTATGCGAACATGCTGGTCGCGACGAACAGCCAGAAGATCGCGATTGCCAGCGCCACCGCGGAGGCCGTGGTGAACCTTACGAGCAGCATCTATCTGGCGCGCCACATCGGGGCCATCGGGGTTGCTTATGGAACGTTGCTGGGATCGTTTGTCGGCGTGGGCATGCACTTTGCCTTGAGCATGCATTACACCCATGCGAGGCTTGCGATCACGCGGACGCGGCTTTTCCTGGGCGGTATCGGACGGCCTTTGATGATTGCCCTTCCATCCGTTCTGCTGTTGCCGCGGTGGTGGCGAAGCGGGGCGGCTGCTTTTAGCGTGCAGTTATGGATGGCGTGGGTGGTCAGCACGGCGCTGCTGCTGTGGTTTGGAGCTTTGGACGCCGGGGACCGCAACGCGCTGCTGAGCTTCGCGGGCCGCCGGTTGAATATTACACAGGCCGAAGGCTGAGCTGCGTGCTACGGACGCCGTTGAAAGACGGCGGTAATGCCCGAGCCATTCGGCTGCTTCCTTGCTTTGAACTGCGAAAGATAGAAGCCCAAACGGCCGACGAGCCCGCGCAGATATTTGACCTTTACTGTGGAAGCGGACCAGTGCAGCCATGCATCGAGACTGAGGGCTTTGCTCAGTTCGTCGGTGGTGGTGCTCTCCAACTGGACAAGGCCATTACCCGTGCAGAGGCGCGCAAGAGCGTCTGGCGGATAGAAGTACAGGTGCCTGGGCGCATCGATATGCCGCCAGGCAGCCTTCAGGACTTTGAACTCATAGCTCTCGATGTTGGGAATAGCGACGATTAAGATGCCCCCGGGCGCAAGACGCCGGACGGCACTCTGAAGGACAAGCCATGGTTCGCGGAGGTGCTCAAGACAATGCCAGAGAGCGACGACATCGAAGGTCTCTGTCATCTTGTTCATGGTGCCTGCGGGGTCCGAGGACTGAATGGCAGTGATGCCAAGTGTCTTATCGAGAAAATCGACGCAGGTTTGGTCGATCTCGATGACGGTGACATCGAAGCCGGCGTCTTTGGCATTGCAAATGAAGATACCCATCCAGGGGCCGATCTCCAGCAGCTTGCCTGATGCCTTGTGCCGGAGGACCGGGTCCAGGCGATATCTTTCCTTGGCTGCGATCGCCCGCAGTTGGGAAAGATTGTGAGGGATCGTTTGATATCCGCCGCGGTAGAAAGGCCCAAGGTCATCGGGAATGGGACTCATGAAGACCAGGCGGCATTGCCCGCATTGAAAGTAGTCGAAGGACAGATCGGTGGTATGTCGATTGCGGTCCTGCGTGGTGACGAGATGGCTTGAGTCACTACCGCAATAGGGGCATGGAGGAAGCATAATCTGGAGAACTCGGAGCCATGATGCCAGGATTGAATTCCGCAAGGCGCCCAGGATATCTGCGACTTTCCGGCTACTGGACACATGCCCGGTCAAGGCTTAGTGGAGCAGGTAGATGAGCGAAGCGGGACTACGCGTATCATACACAAATCGAGTTCGGCGCCGCGTAATGCGCAGCGTGCCGCGCGGGCTCGCGGGATTGTTGTTGGAAGCAGCCACACAGAGGAGAGCATGGCTAGTTCGAAGTCGATCCTGGCGATAGTCGTGCTGTACAAGATGAGTTTTCAGGCCAGCCCGAGCTACAGCGCGCTGAACGCTGCCTTGCGAGATCGCCCGGAGTTGGCTGGGAAGATCGATCTGCTGGTCGTCGACAACTCGCCCGAGGCGCAGCCGCTGCCTGCGGACTTCCTCGGACAGTATTTGCATGACCGCACCAATCCGGGCCTGGCCAGGCGGTATAACTATGCGCTGGCCGCGGCGGCTGCGTCCCGCGCTGCGTGGCTGCTGCTGCTGGACCAGGACACGACGCTGACCGCCGCCTATATCGAGGAGATTGAAACACTTTCGGAGCGGCTGGCCGGCGAAGAGAAGATTGTTGCGATTGTGCCCAAACTGCTCTCCGGCGGGGCGTTGCAGTCGCCGCACCTACCGCGTTACCGGAGGCCGTCGCACACGGTCGATCTATCAAGTTATGGCGTGACCGGCGGGTTGGTGCGTGTCTATAACTCCGGTGCGCTGTTGCGGGTGAGCGCTGTGCAGGCGATCGGCGGGTTTCCGGAGGCTTATTGGCTGGATTATCTCGACCATGCCACCTTCCACCAACTGCAGGCCCGTGGCGGCGAGATTTATGTGATGCACGCCCGGTTGGATCATGATATGTCCATTCTGCGCCCGGACAAGCATAAGGACCTTGGCAATGCCGTCCGGCACAAGAATCAACTGGCTGCAGAGGTACGGTTTTATCGTGACTTCGGCTCGCTGCAGGAACGGCTGAGAGACAGAGCCGCTCTTGCGCGGCAAGCCTTTCACTCCATCAGACGCGGCTTGTTTGCGGAGGCCGCACGCTGGCTAAGTGCAGCCTTCGCGATGGGAGCGGAACCGGAAGAGCGGCGCGGCGAAGAATTGTAATCGCTTCTGTAAGGACCTCCGATAGAATCGCGGACATGCATAATCACGTTCTGCCGGTCGCTCTCTTGCTCTGTCTGCCCGTCGCGGCGCAGTCGCCCGCGCCTTCCGCTCTCCAGCCGCCGGTGGCGAAGAAGGTCCATGTAGAAAAGCCGATGTTTGCCGCACAACCCGGGGGCTCCGTGCTGGTAGATGATTACGGCTGGCTGCGCGAGAAGAAGAACCCCGAGGTGTTGCAGTATCTTAACGCCGAAAACGCCTATGCCGAAGCCATGACAGCGCCGATAAAGCCACTGGCCGAGAAGCTCTACGCCGAGACCCTGAGCCACATCCAGCAGACCGATACCGGCGTGCCTTACCGCAAGGACGGCTACTGGTACTACACGCGCACGGAGGAGGGAAAGCAGTATCCGATCCTGTGCCGGAAGAAGGGCGTGCTGACCGCGCCGGAAGAGGTGATGCTGGACGTGAACGAGCTGGCCAAGGGTGAGAAGTTTATGCGGCTCGGTGACTTTGCGGTGAGCGACGATTCCAACCTGTTGGCGTATACGACGGACAATGTGGGTTTTCGCCAGTACAAGCTGCATGTGAAGAATTTGTCGACGGAAAAGGTGTTGCCGGAGACGGCCGAGCGTGTGACGTCGGTGGTGTGGGCGGCGGACAACAAGACGCTTTTGTATGGCACGGAGGATGCAACGACCAAGCGGTCGGATCTGATCCACCGGCATGTGCTGGGGACGGCTACGGCGAGCGATCCGGTGGTGTTCGATGAGAAGGATGAGCGCTTCCGCGTGTACCTGAGCAGATCGCGCGATGAGAGG
>Ga0302314_10009645_pt1 | contig 17026 bp, 13 predicted proteins | sample III_Palsa_N2_3_FD_200533 | JGI IMG/M metagenome (GOLD analysis project Ga0302314, IMG submission 200533) | Peat permafrost microbial communities from Stordalen Mire near Abisko, Sweden - III_Palsa_N2_3 | ecosystem: Environmental > Terrestrial > Soil > Palsa > Peat permafrost | place: Sweden...
TCGCCGGGCCGTCACCGGGATCGCCCATGTCGCCCGCCTCCGCGTACGCCGTCATGCTCACCAACTTAACGTGCTCTCGTCCGAACACATCCGAAGAGACCAGCCACAACTGTCGGCCTTGACCCATCCGTGATCTTGCTGTACGGTTATCACCGTACAGTGTGTACGTCACTTAGCGTACACTGGATTCCGGCAACGGATCGAACCACTGACCCCCTGGCTGGCGCGATTACTTGCGGGGACGCGTAGCAGGGGAGGGGAAGGGCCGCCTGGATCCGCCTCCGGGCGGCCCTCTTCCTCGTCCCGGGCGGCCGACTAGGGCACCACCACCAGCTTCCCGGTCGCCTGGTTGTCCTCCATGTACCGATGAGCGGCGACGATGTCCTCCAGCGGGAAGACCCGGTCGACATTGGGCCGGTAGACGCCCGCCTCGACCTCACGGATGACCTGCTGCAGCGCGGCCGCGCCGGCGCTGCCCCTGATGTCGTTGCTGTGGAAGGCCGTGAGCCTGGTTCCTGAGGGGATCATCGCCACCGGCTGGAAGTCCGGGATCATCCACCCGCTGAGCGAGCCCGCCACGCAGACCGTCCCGCCCGGCCGGACCAGGTGCAGCGAGTCCACCGCGGTGCTCGCCCCGACCAGATCTAGGACGTAGTCCGGTCCCCCGGGCCAGAGCGCGCGCACGCCCGCCGCCAGCGAACCGCCGTCGTCGACGAGCGCGTGATCGACGCCCGCCGCGGTCAGCGCGCCGGTCCGGTCCTGCCGCCGGGTCGTGGCCGCGATCTCGAGACCGTAGCCGGAGGCGACCGACGCGGCCGCCAGCCCGACCGACGAGGTGCCGCCCCGGATCAGCAGCCGCCCCGGAGCGCCCGGCCCGACCCCCAGCGCGTCCAGCGACCCCCGCGCGGTCAGGTACGTCTCCGGCAGCGCCGCCAGGACGTCCCACGGCAGCGTCGTCGTGACCGGCATCAGCAGCGCGTTCGGCAGCAGCGCGTACTCGGCGTAGCCGCCGTCGAACGCGCGGCCCATCTCGCCCATCACCGCCGCGACGGCCGTCCCGTCCGCCAGCCGGGGGTCGGTCGAGTCGGCCACGATTCCCACGCATTCGATCCCCAGCACCCGCGGGAACGCCACGGTCGGAGAGTGCCCCTGGCGGGTCCTCAGCTCCGACCGGTTCAGGCCCGCGCCCAGCACCCGGATCAGGCTCCAGCCGTCCCGGACGGCCGGCACCGGCAGCTCCCGGATCTCCAGCGCCTCCGGTCCGCCCGCCCGCAGGCAGACCGCCGCTCGCATCGTCAGGGGTATCTCGTGAAGGTCATTGCGCATGCCTCCACTGTCGCCAGCGGGCGGCTTCGCTCGCCACCGCTAGGATGCCAACCTATGCCCGTTGGCCGCCAGCCTCCCACGTCCGGCCGGACATCACGCCTGTGGCCGTCCGGCGGGATGCACCTGTGGCCATCAGGCGGAACCAGCACGGCCGACTCCCACCCCCGCGGGCACCTGGTGTACGCCGCCCAGGGCGTGCTGTCGGTGCACTCAGAACGGGGCACGTCGATCGTCCCCGCCAACCGGGTCGGGTGGACGCCAGCCGGCTTCACCCACTATCACCGCGCCCACGGGCAGACCGATATGCGCATCCTCTTCCTGCCCGGCTCCCTGGCCCGGCTCGTGCCCGGTCACCCGGCCGTGTTCACGGTCTCCGACCTCGCCCGCGAAGCCCTGCTCACCCTCACCGGCCCGCGTAACTACGACAGCGACGACAGCTGGGACCCGGCCGCGCGCTCGCGCCTGCGCCGGATCCTGGTCGACGAGCTCCGGGCCGCGCCCGAGCAGCCGCTCCAGCTGCCAGAGCCGCGCGACGACCGGCTGCGGGCCCTCGCCCAGCGGCTGTACGAGCACCCGGCCGACAACTCCTCGCTGGCCGAGCTCGGACGGACGGCCGGCGCCAGCGCCCGCACGCTCAGCCGGCTGCTGCACGACGAGCTCGGCCTGACCTTCTACCAGTGGCGCACCCAGCTGCGCATCTATCACGCGCTCGTCCTGCTGGCCGACGGCCACGACACCAGCTACGTCGCCTACGCCTGCGGATGGGCCAACCCCAGCAGCTTCATCGCGGCCTTCGCCGCCATCATCGGCACCACCCCCGGCCGCTACCGAACCAGCCCGGAAAGCCGCGTCACCCCCTGACCCGGGAGCGAACGCGGCTCTGGAGGCCGACCGATAAAGCCGCGGCCGCGGCGGCGGCGCGGCCGGCGATGCGGCCGGAGAACAGGCAGCCGCCGAGGAACGTGCCCTCCAGGGACCGGTAGCCGTGCATCCCGCCGCCGCCGAACCCGGCTGCCTCGCCCGCCGCGTAGAGGCCGGGCACCGGCTGCCCGGCAGCGTCTAGCACCCGGGAGGAAAGGTCGGTGTGCAGGCCGCCGAGGCTCTTGCGGGTCAGCACGTGCAGCCGGACCGCGATCAGCGGGCCGGCCGCGGGGTCGAGCAGCGCGTGCGGCCGGGCGACGCGCATGAGGCGGTCGCCCAGGTAAGAACGCGCCCGCCTGATGGCCGCCACCTGCGGGTCCTTGCCGAACGAACGGGTGCTGTCAGCGTCCCGCGCCATAATCTGCTCCCGGATGCCGTCAAACGAGAGCTGCGGGTCGCCGCCGGTCAGCGCGTTCATCTGGCTGACCAGGTCACGCAGCGAACCGGCGGTGAGGAAGTCCTCCCCGTGGTCCAGGAACGCCTGGACCGGGTTCGGCACCGCGCCGCCGAACCGGCTGGTGATCATCGCCCGCCGGTCGCGACCGGTCAGGTCGGGGTTCTGCTCGGAGCCCGACAGCGCGAACTCCTTGGCGATGATCTTCTTGGTGAGGATGAACCAGGAGTAGTCGTAGCCGGTCCGCTGCAGGTAGTCCAGGGTGCCGAGGGTGTCGAAGCCGGGGTAGAGCGGTTGCGGCAGTCGCTTGCCGGTCGCGTCGAGCCAGAGCGAGGACGGCCCCGGCAGGATGCGGATGCCGTGCATCGGCCAGACCGGGTTCCAGTTCTTGATGCCCTCGACGTAGTGCCACATCCGGTCCTGGTTGATGACCGACGCGCCCGCTGTCTTCTCGGCGATGCCGATCATCCGGCCGTCGACGTGCTCGGGGACGCCCGACAGGAGGTGCGAGGGCGCGTCGCCGAGCCGGGCCGGCCAGGCGGCGCGCACCAGGTCGTGGTTGCCGCCGATCCCGCCCGAGGTAATGATCACCGCCTGGGCCGAGAGCTCAAACTCGCCGACCACGGTCCGCGAGCTTGAGGTGCCGCGCCCGGCGTCGCTCGGCTCCAGGATCGCGCCGGAGACGCCGGTGACGACGCCGTCGGCGGTGGTCAGTGCGTCCACGCGGTGCCGGAACCGGAACGAGAGCCGGCCCGACTCGGCCGCGGCCCGAACCCGCTTCTCGAACGGCTCGACCACCCCCGGCCCGGTCCCCCAGGTGATGTGAAACCGGGGAACGGAGTTGCCGGGGCCGTCGGCGTGGTACCCGCCGCGCTCGGCCCAGCCGACCACCGGCACCACCGAATGCCCGAGACCCCGCAGCCACGGCTGCTTCTCGGTCGCGGCCCACTCGACGTAGGCGCGCGCCCATTTCCTCGGCCACTCGTCCTCGGCGCGGTCGAAGCCCGCCGTGCTCACCCAGTCCCGCCAGGCCAGCTCCACCGAGTCGCGCACCCGGAGCCGCCGCTGCTCGGGCGAGTTCACGAAGAACAGCCCGCCGAACGACCACCATGCCTGCCCGCCGAGCGACTGCTCGGGCTCCTGGTCGAGCAGCAGCACCCGGCGGCCCGCCTCGGCGGCCTCGGCCGCGGCTACCAGGCCGGCCAGGCCTGCTCCCACCACAATCACGTCAGCGTCGACCATTGGCACAGCTTAGGACAGCAGGCCGGCCGGCAGCAGCGCGTGCACCCCCCAGGTGACGTTCGCGACCTGCGTGACCCGCAGGTCGGCGCAGGTCGACGCCAGCGCCAGCGCCTCCGCCCGGGAGGTGTCGCAGAGCGCGGCCAGCCAGGTCACCATCGCGTCGAGCGCGTCCCCCATCGCCTCGTTCAGGTCCTCGCTGAACCCGAAGGTCACCCGTCCGGCCGGGGTCTCGGCGTGCACCGAGGCGAGCGGCCGATCGGCCGCCAGCGAGACCACCGCCTCGGTCGTCATGCCGCATTCGATCGCGGTGCCGCAGGACTCGCCGTCGCCCTGCGCGGCGTGCCCGTCGCCCAGGTAGAGCAGCCCGCCGTCGACGTTGACGGGCAGGTAGAGGGTCGAGCCCGCAGTGAGCTCCTTGCAGTCGATGTTGCCGCCCGCCTCGGTCCGCGGCGGCACCGTCGAGTGCGTTCCCGGCCCGGCGGGCGCGACCCCGGTGACGCCGAGGAACGGCGCCAGCGGCCGGGTGTACTTTCCGTTGGCGGTCGCCGTCCCGGCCGGCGAGTCGATCTCCCACAGCAGCCACGCCCGCTCGGCCCCGACCAGCCCGAGCCGCCGCAGCACGGCCGAGTCGGGCACCGACGGCGACGACGTCCATCCCCAGCTGTCCGGCGTCAGCGTCGTGATCTGCACCGCGAGCATGTCGCCGGGGGCGGCGCCGCGCACCGCGATCGGCCGGTTGAGGCAGTGTCCGGCGAACTCCCCGGAGAACATCCTCGGCTGCCCGTTGTCCCCCGGGTACGCGTGCCGCTTCAGGTAGCCGACCGCGTCCAGCGATCGCACCTCGACCGTGTCCCCCGGATCGATCGTCAGCGCGGGCCGGTGCCCGGCCGAGAAGACGTTGACGACGGCGTCCGGCGTGGGCTCGAGGCGGTGAAAAGTCATAAAACCGATTATCCCGAACGGTCGCGTGGTTCCTGCCCCCGGCCGGGTGCCAAGATATCGGTGGGAGCAGGAAATGGGGAGGGAAGTTGGCATCAGGACCCGAACTACCTGAAGTGCCTTATCGAGAGGCCATCGGATTCGAATGGACGGAAACGGCATTCGACATGCTGACCAATGGCACCGGTGACCTGCGCGGCGAGGCGACCGTCAAGGACGGTATCACCAGCTCACGCGTGGCCGGGTACTGCCCCTGCTGCCGCCCGCATGACCTGGACGATCGTCAGACGCATTCAGCGGTGACCAACCAGCTGGGCGGCGTATGGCGGGGAGCATCCCCTGTCACCCAGAAAGCGGCGCCGAGATATCTCGCGGTCGATATAACGTGCGGGTGCCGTAGGGCTCATCCCGGCGCGCCGGACGGGCGGACGGGATGCGGGGTGACGTTCCGGGTGGAACTTCCGGTCCGCTCGGCGCCCTGATGGACGAGGCACCTGACGCGACTGCCATGGTCGACACGGCTGATGCGCCCTCCGATCCGAGCACGGCGACCGGCCCGCGGCTGCCCGCCGCCGCGCCCACGATGTCCGACATCGCCGAGCGCGACCGGTGGGCGAGGATAGTGACCGGCTCGGTTGACACCGTCCGCAGCAGCGCGAAAACCTGGCAGGCCGCGCTGACCGCGTTCATCACGCTGGTCACCACCGGGGTCGTGATCAAAGGGCCGGACACCGCGGCCGGCCTGCCCGCGCTCTGGCGCGTGCTCGTTACCGTCCTCGTCGGCGGCGGGATCCTGATGGCCGTCGTCGGCCTCTGGCTGACGGTCACGGCCGAGGCGGGCACCCGCCCGAAGAGCGAGACCCTGCAGGACATCCGCGCTCGGTACCTGAGCCTGACCAACTACGAGGTCTCTCTCGCCGGGCTGGCGGGCCGGCGGCTAGCGCGGGGGATCGCCGCCGCCGGCGTCGCGCTTGTGCTGCTCATCGCCGGCATCGTGGTCAGCTGGCTAGCCCCTGCGAGCGGGCCAGCCGGGCTCCTGACGGTCACCTACGGAAAGGTCAGCGCGTGCGGCGTCGCGCAGGCGTCCCCGGCAGGCGAACTGATCCTGGCCGGCCGCGATGGCCAGGAGACGACCACGATCCCGCTCACCCGGGTCACGAGCGTCACGCCCACGGCGGAGTGCCCGTAAGCCGCCACCGGGCGGCGACATCATGGGGGGCAGGGAAGTGAATCTCGACCGCGATCGTCTGGGCAGTGCCCTCATCCGGCCGCCCGCCGGACGGCTGCGCCGGTACGTGGAAACGGAACGCGCGGAACGCGCGCTCCGCAGAAACAACCGGCAAGGTGACCGCGCGACGCTGGATGCCGCGATCACCGCGTTCGAGCGGGCGGCCGCGGCGTCCGCTCCCGGGGATAGTGACGAGGATCCGACCGATCCCTTCCGGTGGGCGCCCTATATCCACGTCGGACGCTGAAGGAGGCGCCCAATCGTGGGAATCTTCAATCCGCGGGCAGCGGATTCCGCGCTCGCGCGCTCGGCCTCGTGGCTGGCGGGCGAAGCCCACACCGCGCGGGCCGAACTGGTGGACGGGGTTTCCCGGTGGCGGAAGAGCCCGTCCAGGCTGGACGCCGCGATTGCGGCGTACCGGCGCGCGGCCGCCGCCGCCCCGGTCGGCAGCGACGGATACGCCGCGTCCCTCGGGAACCTCGCGGTATGCCTCAGCCGGCGTTTCTCCGCAGCGGGTGACCCGGCCGATCTTGATGACGCGATCGGCTGCGGGCGCCGGGCGGTCAACGGCACGCCGGTCCTCAGCTCGAATCGCCCGTGGCTGATGGCGAACCTGGCGATCCATCTGAACCGCAGATACACCCGGTCGCGTGAGTCGGCGGACTTGGAAGCCTCGGTGTTCTTCGCGGGCGCGAGCGCCAAGGAGACCTCTCCATGGCGGCGCAAGGACGCGGCCGAACGGTGGGCGAGGTTCGGTCAATATGCCTTCCAGCAGCACCGGGAGACCGGAAACGGATCAGACCTGCACGCTGCGGTTGACGCGAGCCGACGGGCCGTGGCGGCGACCAGGACCGGCGACCCGGCGCGGGCCGTCCGGCTGGCGACGCTGTCGGCCAGCCTGCACGGGCGGTACACGCTCACGCTGGACCCGGCGGATCTCGATGCCGCCGCCGCGGCGGCCGCGGAAACGGTAGCGCGACTGCCCGCGGACCGTGATGACCGCACATACTGCCTGTCCATCCTCGGCATGGTCCAACTGGCCGAGTTCGAGCGATCCGGCCAGCTGCCGGACCTGGAGCGGGCCGTGGAAACCGGACGGCAGTCGCTCGCCGGGTTGCCGCCCGACGACCCCGGGCGGGCCGGGGCGGCAGTGGACCTGGCCCTGGTCCTGATCCGCGTTTTCGAGATGACCGGGGCCTTGGCGGCGCTCGACGAGGCGCAGGCGGCCATCGCCGAGGCGGTTGCGCTGACCGACGAGGGCTCGTACCGGCGGCATATCGCGGTCGCCGTCCAGGCCGCGATCCGGTGGCGTGACTACGAGCGCACTGGCCTGCTCCCGACCCTGGAGAGGGCGGAGGCAGAAGCAGAGCAGGCCCTCGCCGCACTGGCTCCGGGGCACTTCCTGAGGCCGCTGGTGCTGTCCGCCATGGGGATGATCCAGCTGCGCCGCTACGAGCGCAGCATGGATTCAGCCGCGCTCGACCGGGCGATCACGGTGCTGGAGGAGGGCGCTAAGGCCGGCGGCCCTGGCCATTATCACCGGCCCGGCTTCCTTTCCATGCTCGGCGCGTGCCTGGGAAACCGCTACCAGCGGACGGGGAACGCGGCCGATCTGGATGACGCCATCGATCTCCTCCGCGAGGGCGCGGCGACCAATTACGCCCGCTCCCATGCCCAGCTCTGGCTGGCGAACCTGTGCGCTTCCCTGCTCAACCGGTTCCGGCGGACTGAAGAGCGGGCCGACATCGACGAGGCCATCGAGGTGGCCCGGCTGGCTGCCGGCATGACCGGCCTGGAGGGTCCCAATCGCGCCCTGGTGCTGTCCAGCCTCGGCAATTCCCTGAGCGCCCGCTTCGAATCCAGGTTCCGCCAGGCGGCCGACCTTGATGAGTTCGTCGACGCCATGCGCCAGGCGGCCGAAGCCAGCCAGCCTGGCCATGCCAGCCACCCGATGCACCTGATGAACCTCGGGGGCGCGCATAGCACCCGGTTCGACTTCAACGGTGCGCTGTCCGATGCCGAGGAAGGAGTCCGCTACTGCCGGCAGGCGGTCGCCGCGGTCCCGGAATCCCACCGGGGCAGAGCGCTCTACCTCGGGAACCTCAGCGCCTGCCTGGTGTCCCTGGCAGCCGAGACCCGGGATCGGGCGGATGCAGAGGAAGCCCTGGCCACCGCCCGCGAGGCGGTCGCGGCAACCCCGCCCGATCATCCCGATCGTTCGTGGTGCCTGCGGCTCGAAGGCAACGCGCTGAAGCTCCGCTTCGAACTGCGCGGCGATCCGGCCGACCTGACCGCCGCCCTCGGTAGCTGGCGCACGGCGACGAGCGTGACGGCAGCCGATCCCGCCAGCCGGTTGACCATCGCGCAGCGCTGGGGACGGACGGCGATGGAGGCAGGCATGATCGAAGAGGCGGTTGCGGGCTTGTCCGCTGCCGTGCAGGTCCTGCCCGATGTCGTCTGGCACGGCCTCACCTCCGCCACCAGGCAGCAGCAGGCCGTCCGGTGGGCCGGCCTGGCCGCTGACGCCGCCTGCTGCGCGGTGCTCGCGGGCAAGCCGGAACTCGCCGTCGAGCTCCTGGAGCAGGGCCGGTCGATGCAGTGGAGCCAGGCGCTGAACCTCCGCGCGGACCTCGGCGATCTTGCGCAGGCCGCACCCGAGCTCGCCTGGCGGCTAACGGCGGCTCGCGCCGTCCTGAACGCGCAGGTGCCATCGCCGGAACCGGGACAGCCCGCGGTCACCGTTGTCGGGGCCGGCCCAAGCGCGGCGGGCCCCGCAGGGTTCCGCTCGCCGCGGCCGGAGGACCCGCGCCCGCGCGCCGCCCGCGATTATGACGAAACCCTGCGCCGCATCCGCCAGCTTGACGGCTTCGACCACTATCTGAAGCCCACCCCGTACCCGAGACTCGCCGCCGCGACCAGCGGGGGCGCCGCGGTGATCGTGAATGTCAGCCGCTACGGCTGCCATGCCATCATGATCACCGCCGACAGCGAGCGGGCGCGAGTGGCGGACCTGCCCGGACTTGACCTCAGCGCCGCCGAGGGACAGGCCCGCCAGATTTCCCGGCTGCTCGGCCGAGCGCCGGTGGCCGATCGGCCGTTTCCTGACCGCGAGGCAGACCGGCGGGAACTACTGGACATTCTCAGCTGGCTCTGGGAGGCGGTCGGAGCTCCCGTCCTTGACGCCCTGGCCGATATCCTCCCCGCCGGGGAGGCGCCGCCGCGGATCTGGTGGTGTCCGACTGGCCCGATGGTCTCGCTGCCGCTCCACGCGGCCGGCCACCACCCCCGATTTGGATCCGGGCGCGATGGCGACTCCGTCCTCGCGCGCACCGTCTCCTCGTACATCCCGACGCTGACCTCGCTTGACCGGGCCCGCCGCTTCGCTCCGACCGGGCCGACTCGTCAGCTGACCGTGGCGACCCGGGGCCAGTCGCGACCCGGGCTGCCCGAACTGCCCTCTGTGTCGGCCGAGCTGGCCTGCCTCACCAGGCATTTTCCGCCCGGGCCGGACAATCTCCAGCTCATCGGGCCAGCTGCCACGTGCGCCGCCGCCGTGGCCGGCCTGACCGATCATGATCTCATTCACCTGGCCTGCCATGCCGGGCCGTTGGCGTCCGACGACGCCACCGTCAGCAGCGGGTTCGCCCTCTGGGACGGCGACCTGACGATCACCGACCTGGCTGCGCAGCCTGGGCGCCGGGGCGGCCTGGCCTTCCTGTCCGCCTGTCAGACCGCGGCCGGAAGCGACGAGCATCGAGACGAGGCCCTCCATCTGGCCGCGGCCATGCAGTTCATCGGCTATAGCCACGTCATCGCCACCATGTGGTCCATCAGGGACACGTCGGCCCCAGTCGCTGCGGAAACGTTCTACTCAGCGCTCTCGGAGGCAGGTCACGACTCTGCCGACGCATTGCGAGCAGCCGTCCTGAAGCTCAGGGGAATGGATCCCACCGATCCCCTCACCTGGGCGCCATACGCTCACTACGGCGGGTAGGCCGGACCGGGCCAGGTCAGGGCCGCCTTCGACGCAGGCGACGGCCGTCACCAGTTGCGGATCGAGTTGCTGAAGATCCTCTCGAGGTCCTCGGGCATGACGTCTCGGGGCGCCATCGCCAGCAACCGCTGCTGCTTGACCGCGCCGCCGACGAGGTCGGGGATGTCGGCCGTAGCGTAGCCGACGTCGGCGATGCCGTTCGGCATCCCGATGTCGCGCATCAGCCCGACGATCGCCTGCGGCAGCCGCTCCCGGGCGTCTTTGACCTGGTCGGCGCGAGGGTCGAGGAGTTCGGCGGCGCGCAGGTGGCGCTCCGGGTCGGTCGCGAAGGTGAACCGGAACGCGGCCGGCGCGGTGAGCGACACCGATTCGCCGTGCGGCACCATCGGCTCCGCCTGCGGGTAGTCCGGCGGCCGGTAGCGCCCGACCCGGCCGGCGATCGGGTACCCGCAGGCGTGCGGGATGTGCACGCCCGCGTTGCCGAACCCCATCCCGGCGAACGACGCGGCGAGCAGCATGTCGGTCCTCGCCTGGAGGTCATTACCGGTCAGCACCGCCCGCCGGAACGAGCGGGACAGCAGCGGCAGCGCCTTCTCGATGAAGGCGTCGGAGACCGGGTTGTTCCCCACGTAGACGGCTCGCTGCTCCGGCCGCCGACGCGGGTAGGACTGGTAGTTCCTGGCGGTGTAGGACTCGAGCGCGTGGCACAGGATGTCCATCCCGCACGAGGCGGTGACGTGCGGCGGCGTCGTCAGCGTGGTGAGCGGGTCGACCACGGCCAGCACCGGCCGCAGCCGGGGATGGCTGATGCCGGTCTTGACCTTGAGCGACAGGATGTCGAGGATGCACATCGCCGTGCTCTCGGCGCCGGTCCCCGCCGTTGTCGGCACCGCGACGAGGGGCTTGAGCGGCATCGTGGGCGCCAGGCCGCCGCCGACCGGCTTGTTGACGTAGTCCATCAGGTCGCCGGGGTTGGTCGTCAGCAGGTTGATCGCCTTGGCGGTGTCGATCGACGAGCCGCCCCCGACGGCCACGAACCCGTCCCAGTCGGTGTCGCCCGCGAATGCGGCCGCCGCGCGGAAACTCTCGTCGGTCGGCTCGACGTGGGCGCCGCTGAAGACGGTCGGCTTGAGGCCGGCGTTCTGCATCGACTCGGCCGCCCGTCCGGGGATGCCGGTGGCGGCGACGCCGTCGTCGGTGACGATGAGCACCCGCTCCAGGCCCAGCTGGGCGCAGTCGAAGCCGATCTCGTCGAGCGCCCCGACGCCGAACTTCAGCGGCGGCGCGCCCCACGTGAAGACGGTCTCGGTCCGGTATTCGGTCATGTCGTCTCCTTACCGTTATGGCACGAGCGCTTATTGGCGTTCATGCCGCAGCCGCCCCGGTGGGCGGCGGTCCCGGCCTGACCCGCGTCCGCGGTGCCGGGTTCCTGTTTCAGCACGGCGCGCCCGGCCCCGAGGCCGGGTCTTCCCGCCGCTCCGCAGGCGTTTACCCTGTCCGCCCCACTGGCGGCCAGCGACAGCAAATTACGGGCCGCGTTGACATCACGGCCCATCACCAGCCCGCACGCGTCGCACTGATACACCCGCTCGGCCAGGGTCAGCTTGGCTTTCACCGACCCGCAGCCCGAGCACTTCTTGCTCGACGGGTACCAGCGGCCCGCCACGACCAGCGTCCCGCCTTCGCGCGCCGTCTTGTAGCCCAGCATCCGCCGCGCCGCCCCGAACCCCTGATCCGACACCGCCCGGGCGAGCCTGCGGTTGGCGACCATCCCGGCGACGTTCAGATCTTCTACGACGACGGTCTCGTACCGGGCCGCCAGCGCGGTGGTCGTATTGTGCAGCGCGTCCGCGCGGAGATTGGCGATGCGGGCGTGGACGCGGGCGAGCCGCGCGGCACTCTTTCGGCGTCCCGCCGAGCTGGGCTGTTTGCGGGAGTGCGCGCGGGACGCGCGGCGCAGCCTCCGCAGGCCGGCCCGCAGCGGCCTCGGGCCGGCGATCTCGATCAGCCGCCCCCGGTCGTCCACCCCGGTCAGCAGCGTCTTGACCCCGAGGTCGACCCCGACCGCCGTTCCGGGCCAGGCGTGCCGCTCTGCTGCGTCTCGCTCGACTTGGACGATGAAAGACACGAACCAGCGCTGCGCCGTCCGCGACACGGTGGCCGACAAGACGCGCGCCGTGCCGTTGTCGATCTTGCGGGCGAGCTTGAACGTCGGCTCGCAGGTCTCCAGGGTGCCGAGGCGGGGAAGCGTCACTGTGCTCCCCGAGCAGCGCATGGCGCCGGTGAGCCGGAACGAGTCCCGGCACTTCCCCCGCTTCTTGAACCTGGGGAACCCGAGCCGCCTGCCCTTGCGCTGGCCCTTCCTCGACTTGACGTAGTCGCGCAGCGCCCGGTCCAGGTTCCGGAAAGCCTCCTGGTAAGCGCACTTGGAGTTCTCCGCCCACCACGCTAGGCCCGGGTCGGCCTTCTTCTCCGCATTCCACAACTTGTGCAGCTCAGGCGCCGAGTGCCACTTCCCCTCAGCCAAATAGCGCTCCTGGCACCTGGCCAGGCCCCAGTTCCACGCGAACCGCGCCGCACCCGCATGCGACCACAGCATCCGCTCCTGCGCCGGAGTCGGGTCCAGCGCGAACCGGAACGCCTGCACCACCTTCACCGCACGCCCGCCTCCCCTACCCGCGCCCGAAACAATGGGAACATGGTATCGAGCAGGTCCGACATTCCGTTGATCACATCGAACCGGCGCGTCCGCGACCACACCTCACGGGCTGCCCGTCACCAGTGAGCGCCAGGAAACGCTGAAGACCTCCCCGACAGTAGCGGTCGACAGCCCTTCATTCGCTGACCGCCGACGCATCGACGGCGACCGATGGCGCCGGTCGCTCAGCGGATACGGCATCGAGGGAGACAGCCCGGGCGGCGGCACGGGCCGGCCGTAAGGCCACCGCCGCGACCAGCAGCACGATCCCGCCGATGCGGCTCAGCCGTTGCGGTTACGTCCTAGACCGCGAGGGAACCGAGAACGGATCGCCGCCTGCGCCTTAGGCGCCCTGCGGCACAGGCGGCCTGACCAGCGGAGCCACCTCACCACCGCCGGGAGCAAGGGTGATGATGCCGGACAGCAGCGGGAAGGACCTGTCGCCGAACGCGAAATCCAGGCTCCACACCGAACCGGAGTGGACCGCCCGGCTCAAGGTGGCGACCCGCCCGTTGTCCAGGAGCAGGGCAAGGTCGGCTACCGCACCGGGGTGGCAGAGCCCGAGCCGCACGGAGAACCCGTCCAGCCAGGCGATCTCGGCCACGCAGACCGGATCGGTGGCGATGATCCGCGCTGACAGGAGGTAGGTCGAGCCAGTTCGGGTACGCAGTGCGGAGAGGATGCCGTCCGCCTGGCCGCGCCGCCAGATGCGCTCCAGGCGGCGATCCAGCCACCACAGCCGGAGCCGAGCGGTCGAGCTCCTCATTCGCCCACCGCCGACACATCGACGGCCACCGCTGGTGCCACTCGGTCGGCGGATACAGCCTCCAGGGAGACGGCCGGGGCGGCGGCTGGGGCCGGCCGGAAGGCCACCGCCGTGACGGCCGCGGCGGCCAGCAGCACGATCCCGCCGATGGCGTACGACCCGTGGATCCCGTCGATGTAGGCGGACGCCGCGATCTGATGCAGCCGGGCGGCGGAGTAGCCCGCGGGCAGCGTCGCCGGCAGCGGCGCCTGCGGGCCGCCGTGGCCGAGCAGGCCGGCCAGCGGGCCGGCCACCGGGGCCGGAAGCGAGCGCAGCGAGGCGGACGCTGCCGCCACCGCCCGGGTCTGGACGAGCGCCCCGAGCAGGGCGATGCCGATCACGTTCCCGGTCTGCCGGGTGGTGTTGGCGACGCTGGAGGCTAGCCCGGCCCGATCCCGCGAGACGGCGTTCAGCGCGGCGGTGGACAGCGGCGAGAGCATGAGCCCGAAGCCGATGCCGACCGCCATCAGCTTCCAGAACACCTCGAGGTAGCTGTCGTCCGCCCCCAGGCCGGTCAGCAGCAGCAGCCCGGCGCCGGAGATGAGCCCGCCGAGCGTGATCGGGACCCGGAACCCGAACCGGCCGCTCAGCCGGCCGGCCAACGGGGACACCAGGGTGAACATGAGGCTGAAGGCCAGCATCCGCAGCCCGGCCTGCAGGGCCGACAGATGCTGGACGTCCTGGAAGAACTGGACGGTGAAGAACGGCACCGAGATGAGCACGAAGCCGAGCAGGAACGTGACCCCGGCCGTGGCCGAGAACAGCCGGACCTTGAACAGCCCCAGCGGCAGCATCGGCTCCCGGGAACGAGCCTCGGCCAGCAGGAACAGCAGCAGCACGAGGGCGGCGACCGTCAGCGGGACCCACACCTGGGCCGCGCCCCAGCCGTAGCTGCCACGCTCCACGAACCCGTAGGTCAGCGCGGCCATCCACCCGACCGAGGTCAGCTGGCCGGGCAGGTCGAGGTGGCGGGCGGCGGGGTTGGCGGACTCCGCCAGCGCCTTGACCCCGAAGATCAGGCACACGATGCCGATCGGCACGTTGACGAAGAACACCCACCGCCAGCCGGCGTCGGTTACCAGCAGGCCGCCGACCGTGGGGCCGATCCCGAGGCCGAGGGCGCTGATCCCCGCCCAGGTCGCCACCGCCCGGGTTCGCTGGCGGGGGTCCGCGAAGGCGGTGCCGAGCAGGGCCAGGCTGGCCGGGGCGAGGGCGGCGCCGCCGATCCCCTGCAGGACCCGGGCCGCCTCCAACTCGGCCGCGCTGGTGGAGAGCCCGCACAGCAGCGAGCCGAGGGCGAAGATCGCCATCCCGATCTGGAACAGCCGCTTGCGGCCGTGCCGGTCGGCCAGCGCGCCGGCCGACAGCAGCAGCACCGCGAACGCCAGCGAGTACGCGTCGATCACCCATTGCAGCTGGGAGAACGATTCGTGCAGGCCGCGCTGGATGGACGGCAGCGCGGTGTTGACGATCGACACGTCCAGGAGGGTCATGAACGTGCCGACGCAGGTGACGATCAGCGTGGCCCGTTGGTGACGACTGAAGGCGGCTCTGGGTTCCATCATGAAACTCACCCTATCCGCAGTCAGTTCTATAACGCAACTGAACCTGGTAGGGTGGGGCCATGCGCAGGACAAGTTTCCAGGGCATCAACTGCTCGGTCGCCCAGACCCTCGAGGTGGTGGGCGAATGGTGGACCATGCTCATCATCAGGGACGCCTTCCTGGGGGTCACCCGGTTCGACCGCTTCCACGAGCGCCTCGGGATCTCCAGGAACATCCTCACCGACCGACTCGACAACCTGGTTGAGCACGGCGTCCTCGAACGCCAGCCGTATCAGGAGAACCCGGTCCGCTACGACTACACCCTGACCGAGAAGGGCCAGGATCTGTGGCTCGTCCTCACCGCTATGCGCCAGTGGGGCGACAAGTGGGAGGCTCCCGACGGCGCCCCGGTGGTGCTCTCGCACGACTCCTGCGGCCACCTCAGCGAGGTCGTGCCCACCTGCTCGCACTGCGGCGAGACCATCGTCTGGGGTTCGCGGCAGGTGCTGCCCGGCCCTGGCGCCACCCGCGGGCCCGCTCCGCTCCCCGTGGCCGCGGAGGGCAGCTGATGGAACCGGGAACCTTCACGGCGGTCAGCGCCGTCACGCAGTGCGAGCCGGGCCGCTTCCTGGCCGAGGTTGACCCCGACTGGGGAATCGCGGCCAAGCCCAATGGCGGGTACCTGCTGTCGATGCTGGCCCGGGCGGCCACGTCGGTGAGCGCGCACCCCCACGTCACCGCCGCCAGCGCCCACTACCTGCACTCCCCCAAGCCCGGACCGGTGCAGATCACGGCCGAGCTGCTGCGGGGCGGCCGCTCGGCCAGCCAGCTGCGCGCCCGGATGGAACAAGACGGCCAGCCCTGCGTCGAGGCGCTCATCACGGCCTCCCAGCTCGGCGCGGACACGACCCCCTACTGGGATCGCGGCCTGCCCGAGATCAGCCGGTCGCGCTACCAGGATTGCCCGCGCCTGCCCGCGCGCCTGCCCAACGGCACCCGAGTGGCGATCATGGAGCGGATCGAGGTTCGCCTCGACCCGGACTCGGCCGGGTTCGCGGCCGGCCGCCCGAGCGGACGGGGCGAGCTGAGGGGCTGGCTCGCGCTGCCCGAGGCCGAGGCGTTCGATCCGACCGCGCTGACGTTCGCGGTGGACGCGTTCCCGCCCGCCACGTTCGACATCGAGTTTTCCGGCTGGGTGCCGACCTTGGAGCTGACCGTCTACGTGCGCGCCGTCCCGGCCCCCGGGCCGGTCCGGATGCTGCACCGCGCGCAGCTGATCGACAATGGCCGGGTCGACGAGTCGTGCTTCGTCTGGGACACCGCCGGCCGGCTGGTGGCCCACGGCACCCAGCTGGCCGGCATCCGCCTCGGCTGAGCTCCTGCCCGCAGGAGCCCGCGAGGCGGCGCCGGCCGTCGGGGCGGGCCGGGGTGCTAGCCCTGGCTGCCGCCGCCCGGCTGGGCGCCCGCCTCTAGGTAGCCGATCATCAGCGTCGGCGACTTGGTGGTCAGCGAGCACTCGCCGTAGCCGCCGGCGGCGGTGGGCAGCGACAGGAACAGGGCCGCCTGCTGGCCGGGCGGGTAGATCCGCAGCCCGCGGACCGCGACCGGCTTGCACTCCGACGGCGGGATGACCGCGGCGTCGACGATGTCGAGCGGGGCCGAGGCGAGCGCGCCCGGCGCCAGCGTCACGACCTTCTCGGTGCCGCTCGGGTCCGCCTGGCGCACGGCGGCGGCGCCGGTCTGCAGGCCCTGGTCGCCCCTGACCCAGGAGACACCCGGGTAACCGTAGAGCGTGCACGCCGACGACCCGGTGTTGCGCAGCTGGAGGCCGGTGTGGTTCTGGGACATGCCCGCGCCCGCGCCCCCGCCCAGACTGGCGGTCAGGTCAGCGGACGTGCAGGCCGGAGCGCCGGACGAGGCCGCGGTCGACCCCGA